>Ga0100377_1000779_pt1 | contig 27626 bp, 16 predicted proteins | sample CryGeymeta201501_FD_83664 | JGI IMG/M metagenome (GOLD analysis project Ga0100377, IMG submission 83664) | Groundwater microbial communities from Crystal Geyser aquifers in Utah, USA - Crystal Geyser metaG 2015-01 | ecosystem: Environmental > Aquatic > Deep subsurface > Groundwater | place: USA...
GATTCTGTTTCCAGGTGGCGTCTGATGTGAGGGAGTGGGCCCAGAGGCCCATGACCGAGCAGAAGACACACCTGGGGACAGAAGATACGAGGAAACGAGGCATATATTTTTCGAACGGCTTCTAACTTGACCCGCGCCGACCGCATCCTACGATCGCCACCGTCGCCCCGGCCGCGAACATCGCGCACGTCACCCGTCGCGACCCGCCCCCCCTCCCGACGCGCGAGGCAAACGTGACCGTCTCCCCCGATTGGCCCATCGCCCACCCGTGGAGCTCGCCGAGGCCCGAAGTGACCAAGCGAAAGTATCTGGCCGTCTCCGGAACCATCGGCGCAGGCAAGTCCAGCCTCGTCGAGTTCCTCTGCCACCGCTACAACCTCCAGCCCTACTTTGAGCCCAACGACGAAAATCCCTATCTCGCCGATTTCTATGACGACATGAAGGGCTATGCGTTCCGCAGCCAGGTCTACTTCCTGACCGCCAAGTACCGACTCCACCGACAGATCGACCAGTGCGACCACAACGTGATCCAGGACCGGACCATCTGGGAGGACGCCGAGATCTTCGCGGAGAACCTCTACCGCGGACACCTCATGGACGAGCGTGACTACCTCAGCTACCGCGCCCTCTACGAGTCGATCCGCGACGTACTGAGGCCGCCCGATCTGATGATCTACCTCTACTGCGATGTCCGCACCGTCAAGCGCCGCATCCGCCAGCGCGGCCGGCGCATGGAGCAGGACATCCCCGCCGAGTATCTCCGCCAGCTCCAGAAGCTCTACGATGCGTGGATCGGACGGTACAGCCAGTCCCCCATCGTGACCTTCCGCACCGACAAGATGGACTACATCACGGATCTGGTCGATCGACACGACATCATGACGACCATCGAGCGGTACATGTAGACCAGCCTGCATCTCAAGGGGTGTCTGTTCAGCCTACCGACCGGCGCTTGTCGGGCGGGCCTCGTCAGGGGAGGCACCATCCACCCACGGCGATCGGCGACAGGTAGCGATCGGGCACGCCGCCGGACTCGTCGTAGAAGTTCTTCTCCCAGCGCATCACCAGGCTGTCGCACAGCGCCAGCATCGCGCCGTCCTTGAACCACCAGGCGCATCGGATGCCCTCGGGGTGCAGCCCGGCGTGCGGCCGCGACCGACAGTCCGCCGCCGACCACTGGCGCAGCTCGCCGTCGTAGCCGCTCGAGAACAGATCCAGCTCGCCCGAGGGCGTCGACAGGAACGCCAGGCCGCTGACCGCCGCCGCGTGCGCGAAGAACGAGTCCGGGCGGCGCTCGCCGTCCAGATCGCCGATGGTGATCCGCCCCGTGTCGCTGCCCATGGCAAGCAGCCCGCTGGCGATGTCCAGGGCCAGCGCCGTCGCGGCGGTGCCCTCCACCGCGAACCGGTTGCGCACCTCCGTCTGGCCAACGTCCCACACCAGCACCGCGCCGTCCTCACCGCCCGACACCAGCGTGCAGCCGGTCGGATCGAAGATCATCCGGCGGATCGGACCCCGGTGCGACCGAAACTCGGCCAGCGCCGCGTCCGCGCCGATCGGCAGCACCCGGATCCGGCCGTCGTCGCTGGCGACGGCGTACAGCGCCCCCACCGGCGACACGGCCAGGGCCGTCGGAGAGGACTCGGTCGGGCGCCCGCTCCAGCGGACGGCGCCGTCGCTGGCGCCCACCACGCACAGCGCCCCGTCGAGGCCGATGGTCAAGAGCTCGTTGCCATCGGCGGTGAAGGCGAGCTGCACCACGGACTCGGGGTGAACGGCGCGGCGGAACACGCGGCGGCCGCTGTCCAGCTCCCGAACCTCCACGTCACCCGACGCGTAGCCGATCGCCACCAGTCCCCGCCCGACATGGGCGTCGAGCCACGTCCCGGAGGCGTACTCGGGACGCCCGTCGAGGCGCTGCTGCAGCTCGGCGAGCACCGAGGCGCACCGCGCCCCGTCCTCGAAGCGGTCGGCCGGGCGCTTGGCCAGCATCTTGTCGAGCACCCCGGAGAGCTCCGGCGACGGCCCGGCGCTGGGCTTGGTCACCATGGGGGGGATCGGGCGGGCGATGTGCTGGCGCAGGATCTGGATCGGCGAGCCATCGAAGGGCGGGTCGCCGGTCATCAGCTCGTACAGGAGCACGCCGAGGGAGTAGATGTCCGTCATCGGGGCCAGGGCGTAGCCCTGCGCCTGCTCGGGCGACATGTAGTGCACGGTGCCGAGCACCATCTCGGAGCCCGTCAACATCGTCATCTGGTAGTTCTCATCGAACTTCGCGATGCCGAAGTCGAGCAGGATCGGCAGGTGATGGATGTCGGTGCCCTGGGGCGTCAGCACGACGTTCTCCGGCTTCAGATCGCGGTGCATGATGCCGATCCGGTGGGCCTCCCCGAGCCCCGCGGCGATGCCCTGCGTGGTCCGCACGACCTGACGCAGCGTCATCGGGAAGCGCACGAAGAGATCGAGCGGCTGGCCCTGCACCAGATCCATGGCCATATAGTGCAGGCCGTGGTCGGCGTCGAAGCCCTTGTGGTGCACCGAGACACAGTTCTTGTGGTGGAGCTGCATGAGGGCGTAGGCCTCGCGCTCGAACCGCTTGTAGCGGCTGCCGCCCTCAGCGCTGTCCGGACGGAGCACCTTGAGCGCGACGGTGCGCTCCTGATCGATGTCCCACGCCCGAAACACCCCGGCCTGACCGCCCTCACCGAGCAGCGCGCCGATCTTGTAGCGACCATCGAAGGTCGTCCCGATGAGGGAATCCAGCTCGAAGTAGTGTAGGCGTCCCAAGGCGACCTCGATCCAGGTGCATGCAGCGTCTCGCTGGTCAGTGGAGCACTGTTGCGAACACGAGTCAACGGCGCCTGGGGTTTGCAAAATCGCCGCGACGGTGGCAATCCAGATGGCCCGGCGCACGGCCGGCTCACCGCAGGACCGAGAGGACACCAGGATCCCATGAGCGACACCCCCAGGGCGCAAGACGCCCCCGAGCGGCCCGCCGTCTTCGCCGAGCCCCGGCCCCCTGACCCGTACGCAGCGGTGTGGCGGGATCGCGCGATCGTCCTCGCCATCACCATCCTCCTCTTCATCCCCCTTCTTGGCAGCTTCGGCCTGTGGGATCCGTGGGAGACCCATTACGGTGAGGTGGCGAGACAGATCACCGAACGCCACGACTGGATCTCGACGTGGTGGGGGAGCCACTGGAAGAACGGGCAAGGTGGGCAGGAGGGCACCTACTTCTACTCCAAGCCGATCCTCTTGATGTGGCTGATGGCGATGGGGATGGAGGTGTTCGGCTTCTCCGAGTGGGGCATCCGGCTCGGCGTGGCCATCATCGCCATCGTGGGCGTCGTGGTCGCCTTCGTGATGGGCGAGAAGGTGTTCGGGCGGCGCGCGGGCTACCTGATGGCGCTCGTGCTGGCGACGAGCCCGTTCTACTTCATGCTGTCGCGGCAGGCCCAGACGGACATGCCCTTTGTGGGCAACATGACCATCGGGCTGTGCTTCTTCGTGATGGGCCTGTTCGGCCGTGATCGGGACGCCGCGCCGACGCGGCTGAGCTACGGGCTGCTGCTCGGGACGACCTTCGCGCTGGCGGTACCGCAGCTCATCCTGGTCGGGGTCGGGCTCAGCGGCTGGCGCCAGGGCGGCAACGTGGGGCCCGTGGAGGCGTTCTTTGTCTGGGGGCCGACCGAGGCGGTGATCTACGGCGCGCTGCTGGTGCTCGTGACGGTGACGCTGCTGCGGAGCCGTCACAAGCGCAACGGCCAGCTCTACATGCTCGCCTTCTACGTGTTCCTGGGCCTGGCGACCCTCTCCAAGGGGCTGCTCGGCTTCCTGCTGCCCGGCGCCTTCATCTTCTTCTACCTGCTGCTGACGGGCCAGTGGCGACGGCTGGCCGAGATGGAGCTGCTGCGGGGGGTCGGGTTGTTCATCGCGATCGCCTTCCCCTGGTACGTGGCCATGCTGGTCCGTCACGGGAACGCATACTACGAGCGATTCTTCGTGCACGACCACTTCAAGCGCCTGTCGACGGGCGTTCATCAGATCGACAGCGGCTCCTTCGAGCACTACATCAAGTGGCTCGGCTACGGCCTCTGGCCCTGGGGCAGCTTCCTGCCGGCGGCGATCGCGCGGCTGTTCGCAGGCAACCGGGACGACCGCAAGGACGACCAGCAGCACGCGATCCTGTTCCTGGTGATCTGGGCGGCGTTCACGTTCACCCTCTTCACGCTCTCGAGCACGAAGTTCCACCACTACTGCTTCCCGGCCGTGCCCGCCATGGCCTTCCTGATCGCCCTCACCCTGGACGACCTCTGGACCGCGCGTCTGAGGTCCACCACGCCGATGGCGTGGGTGCTCTGGCTGTTGGCCCTCGGCCTGCTGGCGCTGGTGGGGTGGGACCTGGTCGACGATCCAGAGCACCTCAAGAACCTGTTCACCTACAAGTACGACCGGAAGTGGGACGCGAACTGGACTGGCCCGATGCAGGTGGCCACCGGCGTCATCTTCGCCGCGGCGATGGCCGGCGCGCTGCCCCTGCTGTCCCGCAACACGCCGGTCCGACGCGTGGGCATCGGGCTGCTCGCGGCCGCGTCCATCGCGATGACGGTCTACGGGCTCGACTACTACATGCCGGCCATCTCACCGACCTGGAGTCAGAAGGGCATCTGGGACGCCTACTACGGCATGTGCACGCGCACGGACGGCCCACCCGGCCACGACGCCAAAAAACGCTACTGCGCCGAGCAGGTCCTGAGCTACAAGCTCAACTGGCGTGGAGAGACCTACTACACCCAGAACGAGGTGCTTCCTATCCGCGAGGACGAGGAATTCGACTACTTCCTCAAGAACAACGGCGACCGCACCTTCTACGCGGTCATGGAGTACAGCCGGTTCAACGGCGAGTTCACCAGGAAGCTCCCCGACGCGTTCAAGGGCAAGGCCTGCAAGGTCTACCAGGACAACATCAAGTTCGTGCTCGCCAAGGCGCCCTGCACCGAGGAGGAGCGCGCCCGCTCCAACGCCCGCCCCCAGCTGCCCACCTCGGCGCCCGAGCCCCCGCTGCCGCCATGACGGCGACGCTCGAGGTCCACTTCTTCGGCCACGCCGCCGTTGGCCTCATCGGCACGGACGCCCAAGGGCATCGGCGCGCGGTGCTCCTCGACCCCTACGAGCCCGGCGGCTTCGGTGGCCTGATGGGCTACGGTCCCATCCTGTTCACCCCGGACGTGATCCTCCACAGCCACGGCCACGCCGATCACGCCCACGTCGCGCCGTTCCCTGGCTGCCCCGTGCTCGGTCCGCTGGCGTTCGCCCGGCTCGGCACCGACGACGCCACCGCCGCAGCCTGGGCCGACCAGCTCGCCCTCAGCGCCCTGTGCGTCGACCACGACGCCTGGGACGGCTCCACCCGCGGCGGCCAGACCTGGATGGTCGCCCTCACGCTCTCCGGCGTACGCGTCGTGCACAGCGGCGATGTGGGAGAGCTGCCGCCGCAGGAGCGCCTCGACAGCCTGGCAGCGGACGGCGTCGATCTCTTCTTCGCCGCGTGCGGGGGCTTCTACACGCTCGGAGGCGCTGAGGCCTCCGAGCTCGCCCGCCGACTCGGCGCACGGGTCACGATCCCGATGCACACGCGCACGCTGCGCTGCCAGCTCTCAGAGCTCGCCGACGACGCCTCCCTCCGCGCCCGCTACGCCCGGGTCGGCCACGCCCACTCCCCGTGCCTCCTCGACCGCGCGTGGCTCGACACCGCACCGCAGGCGCTCGTCATCGCGACGCAGCCCGACACCCCGGCGCCCTAATCGGCCTCGGACCTGCCCGGCCGCACACGGCGCAGCTCCACGCGCGTGGTCATCCGCTGCCCCATGACCTCCACGCCGTCGCGCGTGCCTGCCACCTCCAGCTTCGATTCCACGGTCAGGCTGTCGAGCTGGCCTGCGGCCACATCAAAGCGGGCCCCGGACGTCCCCTGCGACGTGCCCCGAACCACGGCCCCTCCGGGGCCGCCGCCGCTCAACGACACCGTCACCGCGCCGCGCATCGCCCGCTCCCCTCCCTCGATGGCCCCCAGCTGCCACGTGCGGGTCACGACCGTGTCGATCGGCGCGCCCTCGGGAGCGCGGGCCTCCTCGGTCCATGGCTCGACGCCGTCCAGCGGCCGCTCGGGGAACACCGGGAAGCTGCGCAGGACCGTGTCCTCGACGACGCGCATCGCCACCACGGAGCCGCGTCCCCCGATGGAGAGCTGCTGCGTCACCCCTCGGCCATCCACCACCCAGCTCATCGGCTGAGCCATCAGGCTCGCGGCCATCTCATCGCCCGCGAGTACCCGATCGGCGATGCGACGCTCCACCGCGACGTCGTGGAGACGCACGGTGAGGGCGGCTCCACCCTCCGGTGACAGCGACGACGCGGTGAGCACGAGCTGGCCGGTGATCCGCGTCGACACCGTCTCCGACACCCCGTGGATGCGCACGGTGCCCTCCTGCAACAGCGTCAGACCGTACAGCGTCGACTCGCCGGCCACGTAGCGGTAGCGCAGCGAGCCGACCGGCTCGCTGTGCGCGACCGAAGGCAGCGACACGAGCCACGTCAGGAGGATGGCCAGAGAAACGAAACGCCCCTCAAGGGGGCGTCTCTCCGCACGGGAGTCGGGCATGGTGGTTTCGCGTGAGCCCGGCGAGCTCGCCGGGCAGGTCGTTCAGCGAATGACGAACGGGTAGTTGATCGTCAGGGACTCGCCAGAGGTCGGGAACTTCATGCTCCGCACCACGCGGGTGATGCAGCCCGCCACAGGCTTGCCCTGGAACTGGGACGAGGTCACCTGCGCGCTGCCCACCGAGCCGTTCGGCTGGATGGTGAAGCGCACCATCACCGTCCCCGAGACCCGCTCACCCGCCTGACCGTTGCTGCACCCACCCACCTGGCTGCTGTAGCGCTGAATGGTGCTCTGCACGTCAGCCTTCGACAGCTTCTTGCCCGCGGGGGGAGGCGTCGGGGTCTTGTCGACCTTGTCCTCCTTCGGGGGGGTCTTCTTGGCACCGCCGCCGCCCGAGATGTCGCTCAGGATGCTGTCGATGCTGTCGTTGCCCTTGGCCGCAGGCTTCTTGTCCTCCTTCGGGGGAGGGGTGTCGCGCTTGTTGCTGACGTCTGGCTTGCGATCGACCTTGGCGTTGCCGCCCGCAGGGGCCTTGCCACCACCGCCGGCTGCCTTCTTGTCCGCCGCCTTCTTCGCCGCGCCTTCCTTGTCATCGCCCTTGTCGTCGTCGGACTTGTCGTCGTCGTTGCCTTCGGCACCATCGTCGGCCTTGTCGTCGTCGGCGTTGTCGTCGTCGGCGTTGTCGTCGTCGGCTTTGTCGTCGTCCTTGGCCGAGTTGGCCGCCATCGCGCCGTCAGGGATGGTGGGGCTTCCACCCGCCGCGCCGTTGGCCGGGGTCTCGACGGGGATCTCCTTGACGATGGTCGTCGACTGGTCCGGCTTGTTGAGCACCAGCACCAGGATGACCGTCACCAGGCCAAGCACGAGCACCACCGCCGCGATGATGCCGACGATCAGGCCGGTGTTGGAGCGACGGGTGCCCATCTGCATCATCGCCGGCATGGCGATGGCGGGGCCCGCCATCCCTCCGCCGAACGGATCCGCGCTGGCGCCACCGGGGCCACCGTCGGCGCGCTGGTTGGCCACCGCCGCCGCGCTCGCCGACAGTGCCGCGATGTCGATCAAACCCGAGGCTTCAGTGTTCTTGGGCCGGTCGTCGTCCTTCTGGTTGATGGCCTGAAGGCTGCTGAGGCTGAACAGCACCGAGTTCTCGTTGCGAGCGCCGACCATGCCGTGACGCACCGCGCCGGCATCGTCCGAGCCTGCGTCGTCGTCCTCGGCGGGCATGCTCTGGAGCGCGCCAGCGCCGTTGCCGAGGCCGATCTTGGGGATGTCCGATCCGCCGACCATGGAGTCGAAGGAGCGGCCGCCGCCAAACGCCGAGGGCTGTGCCGGCTCGGCTCCATAGCCGCCGAGGCCACCACCGCCCATCGCTGCCATCGGCGCAGGCTCGGCGGCCGGAGCCCCCCAGCCGTCGGCGCTGGACGCCGCTGCCCGGGGCGCTGCCGCCCGCGGTGCCGGTGCCGCAGCGGCGGCGAAGCCCATGCGCTCGTCGACCTCGGAGGAGCTGACCACGCGGGTCGACTCGCCGTCGTCGAAGTTGTCGCCGAACGCGCCGAGGTCGTCCATGGCGGAGCCGTTGGCGGCACCGTTGGCGGCCGGCGGCGCCGCGACGAGCTGCGACAGTCCTTCTGCGTCGGCGAGGCGCAACCAGTCACCGAAGCCCTCGCGCCAGACGAAGGTGTCGGGGGTGATGTTGCCGGCCTGCAGATGCACGCGCACCTGCTCTACGGTGTGGGGACCGTCCTGTTGTCCGCCGAGCACGACGTACCAGACCGCTCCACCCGCATCTTCAGCCTGATCGCCGCCTTCCGCTGCGGCATCATCTTCGTTGCCGCGGACAACGATGACGTGGCTGCACTTCTTGCAACGAATCTTGAAGACCTTGCCGCGCACCTTGTCATCGCTGATCGAATACTTGGTGCCACAACTATCGCAGACAATCCTCATGGCTCACGCTCGCCAGTGTGCAAAGGGCCCCAACGCATTACTTCAGGGCGTCGTCCTTTGCAGTCTCCTCGATCTTGGGCAAGAAGCTCTTCTTCAGACTCAGAAGCCGATCGAACTTGGCCTTCTCGACCTTGCCGTAGACGAAGCCGTCGGGCTTCTTCAGTTCGCCGTCGATGAGCATGTCATCGAAGTTGTAGAACTTCGTTTTCACGTCATCACCGGCCTCCTGGGCCACGGCGATCGCGGGCACGAGCAACATCCCTGCGAGAATGGCAAGGCTGATGATACGTCGTTTCATGGGCTTCTCCTCACATCACGTAGAGGTCATCGCAGACTGTGCAACACCATCGGTCGCGCGCTTCTTCCGCCGATGACGCGTCTGTCGCCAGAGCGTTGATCGTCGACGCCGGGAGGGAGGAGCGAACCCTTGTCAGCAGTCCAACCGCGAACTCGTCTGAGAGCATACCACGGATCGGCCCACCAACAAACCCCTCCACCCAACCGACCCGACGCAAAAAGCCCGCAGCAGCTTGCCGCGGGCCGAGCGGTCGGTCCTCACCCCTCCGGCGGGGCATCCTCGCCGCCCTCAGCCGGGTCGGCCGGGGGCGCCTGGTCGTCGTCGGGGGTCGGCGCGCCCTCGCCGCCAGCGCCCTCAGCACCGGCGCCGCCCTCGGGCTGCGCCGGTTGCTCGCGCGCGGCCTTGGCCATGTTCTCGAGGGCCTTGCAGTAGCTGCCGTTGACCGGATCGGTGTCGGGCGGATTGACGATCTGGACGTACATCTCGCAGTGCTTGATCGCGTTGGGGAAGTCCTGTTTGCGCTCGAAGATCTTCTCGAGCTGCAGGTGGGCCGTGGGGAACTTCGCGTCGCAGCGATCAAGGTAGGAGACGTAGCCGTCGCGTGAGGCGTCGAGGCCACCGCTGGCGAAGTTGGAGGCGGCCAGACCGAGCATCGCGTCGCAGTTGTCGGGGGAGACGGCGAGCGCCTCGGCGAAGAGCTTCTTGGCCTTGTCGTAGGCGAGGTAGTGGATGAGGAGCGCGCCCGTGTTGAGGCGGGACTCGATGTCGGCCGGATCGAGCTGGGAGGCGGCGTTGAAGTTCGCCACCGCCAGAGGAAGCTCACCCGAGTTGAAGTAGATCATCCCGAGGTTGTTCAAGATGTCCGCGGCGATCGCGGTCTTGGCCTTCTTGAGGTCGACCTTCTTGGTCAGCACGAGCACGGCGGGCTCGGCCTGGAGCTCCTCGTCCGTCGTGACGGCGCCGAGCGCGACGCGGGCGGCCTTCTTGAAGACGTAGATCGCCATCGACTGGTTCTTCTGCTGGGTGTAGACCTGCGCCAGCGTGTTGAGCGCCGTGACGTTCTGGTTGTCCTCGCGCAGCACCTTCTTGACGTACTCGATGGCGTCGTCCTGCTTGCCGGCCTTCATGTAGGCCGCCGCGAGGCTGTTGAGCACGTCGATGTTCTCGGGGGCCAGGCGAGCGGTCTCCTCAAAGGTGAGGGTGGCCTCGTCGGTCTTGTCGGCCAGCGCCTGGGCGCGGCCCACTGCGAGGTTGGCCGCGACGGTGTGGCTGTTGAACTTGTCGAGGGTCTGGGCCTTCTTGTAGGCCTCGATGGCCTTGTCGAACTGGCCGCGACGCTCGTACACGATGCCGAGGTTGTACTGGGCCTCGAGGAAGTCGGGCGAGGTGGCCAGGGCCTTCTGCAGGAGCTCCTCGGCCTTCTTCAGATCGGGCTTGTCCTTGGCGAGCTCCTCGACAGCGCTGTCGAAGGCGTCGAGCGCGTCGCGCTTGATGCCGATGAGCTGCTCGATCTCGTCCTTCATCGTCGCCTTCTTGATGGCGTCGGTGCCGTCGCCGGTGACCTCGACGGAGGCGCCGGTGCAGGCGCTGGCGAGCAGCGCGAGGGCGAGGAGGGTGAGCCACACCAGCCGGACGGTGGTGTGGGGGATCGTGGCGTGGGTGTGCATGTCCATCAACTTCATGGTGGTCCTCTCCATCCTAGCGCTGTGACGTCTCGACGGACGGCTTTGCGTCGTTGCCACCGGCCTTGAGCTTCTTCTGCTCTTCGGCCCGCGCCTTGACGTCATCAATGGAGAGCTGCTTGCTCTGGAGGTAGATCTCGGCCCCGTGCCGCGTCTCCACACCGGCGTGCTCGGTCAGGGGATAGCTCTCCTGCTCGAGACGGCTCATCTCCCTGGCGCTGAGCGCCGACCACTCGTTGTAGGCGTTGAGCTCCAGAGCGAGGCTCAGGGCCTTCTGGAAGGCCTTGAGGGATTTTTCCTGGAGCGGGAAGGACAGGTCGTCGACCGCGCCGCGGTACTCGAACTCGGCCTCCTCGGGCAGGCCCTCGGGCAGCGGGAGGTTGTAGAGCTCATCGGAGAAGTTCTTGTACATCTCACCGATGCGGTAGGCCGCCGCCGCCGTCCAGAAGGGATTGCGCATGTTGACGACCTCGAAGTACATCGCCTCGGCCCGGGTCAGCAGCTCGCCCTTGGAGGTGGCGCGCTTCTGGAGGGTGGCGATGGGGAAGGCCAGCTTGACCTCCTTGTAGTCGGTCAGGATGAACTCGGCCGTCTGGAAGCGGTCCTCGGCGGCATACGGCGTGGTCTTCTTCTTGAGGTCCTCGTCGGCGAGCTTGGTCCAGCCGGTCCAGGTGCGGCCGAAGTAGTCCTCGGCGTCCTTGCGGGCCTTCTTGCCGCCGCTGCTCCTGGCCATCATGCCGAGGTGCAGGTAGGCGTGCACGGCCATCTCGGGCTTGTCCTTGTACTTCTTGACAAAGGACAGGTAGGCCTTCTCGGCGGCCTTCTTGTTGCCGGCCTTCTCGTAGAGCTCGCCGATGTGAAACTCGAGCGTCGCGTTCTGCTCGCTCTTGGGATAGAGCTTGACGAACCGCTCGTAGGTGGCGATCGCCTTGGACCACTGCTCGAGGGCCTCGCGGATGACGCCGGCGTTGTAGATGGCGTCCTGGGCCTTGTCGAACTCGTCGCGCCACTTCTTGTTGTCGCCGAGGCGCTCGAAGTAGGTCGCGGCGCTCTCGAAGTCGGTGCGGGCCTCGAAGATGGCGCCCATGACGAAGATGGCCTCAGGGGCGAGGTCATGGGTCGGGTAGGTCTTGATCAGCTTCTCGTAGTTCTCGACGGCGAGCTTGATCTTGTCGGCCTTCTCGTAGATGGCGGCGGCGTTGAAGAGGGCGCCGGGGGCCAGGTCGCTCTCAGGCCACTCGAGGGCCAGGCGCAGCATCTCGCCGGCGGCCTCGTCGTAGTTCTTGGCGGCCTGCAGGTCGTCGGCCTTCTTGCTGATGGCGTAGGCGATGGCGTCCTGGAGCTTGTCCTTGGGGGTGACGTCGAAGATCTTGTTGTCGAGCAGGTAGCGCGCCCAGCGCTCGATCTCGGACCAGCGGCCGAGCTCGTTGTTGCACTCGAGGAGCGAGTTGCCGGCGTACGAGGCGTAGCGGTGCTTCGGGGCGAACTTGATGATGTGCTCGTAGCGCGAGACGGAGTTGTCGTACTGGCCGTGGGCGCGGAAGACCTCGGCGGCGACGAACATGACGGTGGGCGTGTTCTCCTCCTTCGGGTAGACCTTGGCCCAGTCGTCGGAGGCGTCGACGAACGGTTTCTCCCACTTGAACAGCTCGGAGCGCTCGCGCCTGGTGACGGCCTGCTCGGCGAGCTTGCCGTCCTTGCCGGGCTTCTTGCGGGCCTCGACCGCCTCGAGGCGGACCTCGGCGTCGCCCTGGAGGGTGGCCAGGACGGACGTGGGGTGCTCCTTGAGCACGAGGTTCTCGTAGGACTTGATGCGGGCGAACTGGCAGTCCTTGGCGTACTTGCCGGTGGGCTGCAGGTCGATCACCTGCTTGTACTGGTTGGCGGCCTCCTCGTACTCCTTGAGCTCATCGAAGAGGATCTCGGCGTAGTAGAAGCGCATGTCGTAGGCCGACTCGGAGTCGGAGAACTTCTCGAGGTAGAGCTTGTAGTCCTTGGCGGCCTGCTTGTAGAGGGCGAGGTCGTTGTCCTTCTGGGCCTTCTGGTGGTACTCGGTGGCGAGCTGGGCGAGGTAGCCCTCAGCGAGCAGGCGGGCGTTGCCGGTGACGTTCTTGTTGCCTCCGTTGGCGCCCCACCACTTGGCCTTCGGATCGAAGTAGCCGATCATCTCGCGGACCGACTCCTCCCACTCCTTTCGCACGCCGATCTTCTTCTTGCCATCGATGATGGCCTCCCAGTAGTCGGGGGCGTCGGGGCTGGTGGGCTCGGCCTGGAGGAGGAACTCGAAGATCTCGACGCGGGGCTCGTTGCGGCCGGTCGTGTCGTAGAGGCCGGCCATCTGGCGCAGCTTCTTGTGCGTGAACTCCTTGTCACGCTTCTGGTAGAAGTACTCGCGCGCCTCCTTCCAGCCGCCCTCGATCTCGGCCCAGGAGACGACGAGGTCGTTGAGGGCCTGGTTGGCGAACGAGAGCTTGGCCTGGCTCTTGTCGCGCTCGACCTCGATGACGACCTGCTTGAAGGTGTCGACGGCCTGGCGGAACTCCTTCTGGTTGTAGAGCACCCACGCCATCTTGTAGAGGGCGTAGTTGTACAGGGGGCTGCCCTTGAACTTCAGGACGCTCTTGTAGCTCTCGAGGGCCGCGATCAGGAGGTTGCTGTCGAAGAAGAACTCGGCGATCGCCAGGTGGGCATCGGCGAGGTACTTGGACTGGGGGTAGTTCTGGACGAGGCGATTGAGGAAGGAGACGCCCTCCTTCTTCTTGTCGGCCTTCATCAGGCCGTCGCCGAGCCGGAAGATGACCTCGTCGAGGCGGGCGTAGGAGGGGAACTGCTGCAGGACCTCCTTGTAGATGCCGAGGGCATCGCCGTAGTCCTGGATGGGCTCTTTGCAGCCCTTGGCGTCCACCGAGCCCTGGTCAGCGGCCTCGAGGCACTTGAGCCATTCGGCGCGCTTGAGGAGGCTGTCGTAGGTGAGCACCTCGTACATGAGCTCCGCCTTCTGGAAGAGCATGTCGGCCTTGCGGGCGTGGTTGGGGCTCTTGTCGAGGATGCGGTCGATCTTGTCGATCTGGGAGGCGTTCAGCCGGCGGATCTTCTCCTGGAGGGTGCGGACCTCCTCGGGATCGCGGGGCTTGTCGAAGTCGTCGCGGGTGGCCGACGGGCCCTTGGGGATGGAGTCGTCGGGGTTGGCGGCCTTGGGCTCCTTCTGGAGGACCTTGGGCTTGTCGGGGATGTCGGACTTCTTCTTGTCCTGAGCCCCCGCGGTGCCGAGGGCGACCAACATGCAGGCGACGACGGCGATGGCGAAGCTCGCCACCCTGAGGTGGCGACCTCCGCGGCTGTGAAGGAAGGATTTACGGCTCATTCTTCGATGCACTCCGATCGCAAGAAGCTGCGGTAGTTGGCAATCTCGTCCACCCAATACTCACCCTCAAACGGCCAGTACTGCCAGTCATCGGCGACGACGAACAACGTTGTCCCCTGCGCGGGCCCCTTGGGCACGTAGTCGGGGTTGATGAGCTTGCGCTTGGCCTCCTCGGCCCGCGCGCCGTCGATCTCGAAGTCGATCTCGTCGGCCTTGATGCTCCACTCGGTCAGGTCTTCGTTCAGCTTGATCAGGCGATCACGCACCTCGATGCCGGCGGTGATGATCTGATTCTCGCGGGCGGACGTCACCTGGTCGTGCACGGTCGTGCCGAACTCACCGAGGGCCGCCACGTTGGTGCGAAGGGCGACCTCTTCTGCGGCGAGGTTGGTGATGTAGCGATGGTTGTTGTGGAAGGTGATGTCGTTGAGGATCGCCTGGACGAACGCCATCGGCAACCCGAGGTCCTCGCCGGTGCCCCTCCTGTTGTAGATGGACACGACACCTTCGTAGTAGGCCTTCGGCTCGGTGGTCTCATTCAGGTACTTCTCGAGCAGGGGCTGCAGGTCGAGGTAGGCCTTCTTGAAGGCCGCCAGCGCCTCCTTGCTGTCGCCGAAGCGGCAGAGGTTGAGGTAGACGGTGGCCTCGAGGATGTAGAGATCGGGGTAGTACCACTGCTGGTAGAACGGGGAGTGCAGCGAGTGGAAGGCGCCCACGGCGCGGTTGTAATCGTTCTTCAGGAAGAACGTCCAGGAGGACTCGAACAGCGCGGTGGAGCGGCGAGGGGAGAGCTTGGGCACCTTGCCGTAGTAGAACAGGGCGCCGTCGTAGTTGGTGGCCTCGTAGGCGATACGGGCCAGGGCCATGTAGGCCAGCTCCTGGATCTGGGGGTCCGTCTCGTCGATGCGCTCGGCGGTGAGGATGGCGTTCTGGAAGTTCTCGACGGCCGAGCGGTACTTCTTGACGTCGGGATCGATCTGCGCGACCCCGGTCAGGTAGAGGGCGGCCGCCTTCTGGGGCGAGTCCTTGCTGACCTTGTCGAGGTATTTGAACGCCAGATCGAGGTTGTGATAGTCGTAGAAGAATTTACCAAGATAATAGTTAAAATCATCCTGGAACGTCACCGACAGATTCTCAACATAGAACTGCGTCAGGTCCTGCAGCTGCGGCGGCGCGAACCCGTTCTCCTGGGTCAGCGTGCGCAGCATGTAGAACGCCTCCTCGAAGCAAGGCTTCTCGGGGCCCTTCATGACGACCTCGAGCAGCGGCTGGGCCGCGCCCGAGTAGATCTTCTCGCGGAAGAGCGCCTTGCCGAGGCCGCACTTGGCGCGGTAGTAGCCGTCGGTGTCCTCGGCGGGATCGAGGGTGAGGAAGGACAGGAAGAGCTTGGCCGCCTCCATGTTGCGGGTCCGCTCGAGCATGCGCTCGCCGTCGGAGACCTTCGTCATGGCGCGCTCGAGATCGGCCTTGCGGGCGTTGGCCTCCTCGTCTTGCTTGCGCAGCTCCTCGGCAGCGGCGCGGATACGCGCCTCCTCCTCGGCCTTGCGGCGAGCCTCCTCCTCGGCGACCGCGCCGGGATCGGTCTCGGCGGGCGCTGGCTCGACGCCATCACCGGGGGCCGGGTCGCCGCCGAGGGTCTTCACCTTGCGAGCGGTGCTCGCCAGGATGTGGCCGTTGTCCTGGAGGAACTTCAGCAGGTCGTCGCCCGCCCCGAGCTCCTTGAGCTTCTTGACGTCGGCGTCTGTGAGGTTCAGGGGCCCTGAGCCCTTGACCACGTTCAGAACGACCGAGTCCGGGACGTGCTGCTCCTTGAGCTTGAACAAGTCGTCCTTGCTCAAGGCGAAGGCCACGCTCGTGATAGCGCAGAGCATCGCCAGGGCCACGACCAGCTGCACAAGGGCGCGGCCGAGGGGTCCACGGGAGCTGGAGGAGAGACGACTCACCGGTCCGCTGGTGAATCCGCTGCTGCTCGTCTTGTTGGGTTTCATGTCACTTCGATCTTCGCCATCGCCTCACCCCGTCTCGTCCGGATCCGACAGGCATGAACGCGTGTGGTTGCTGGATTTATTGCACGACAGTCGACAACGGCTCGCTCAGCCGCCCAGGAAGAACGACAGGCCCAGGGTCAGCTCGCTCGGCTTGCTAACGCCGCCGCCGATCTTCTGGAAGATGCCCTGACGGTAGTCGAGGCGGAGCGTCACCGACTCGGTCATGAAGAACCGCAGACCGGCGCCGAGCGTGCCCTCGGGCTTGATCTCGGTCTGGGTGCTGCTGCGATCCACGGTGGGCGACTCGGTCTGAACGACCCCGAGGCCCGCCACGAGGTTGATGTCGAAGTGGCTCAGGTTGGCGTTGGCCAGAGCCATCTTCCCGTAGAACGGGCTCCAGACCACCGCGGCGTTCGCCCGCCAGATCTGCTTGTCGAGCAGGTCGGTGTTGGCCTTGATGTTCTGGTTGTTCTTGAGGAACGTCGCCAGGTCCGACTCGATGCGGACGCCAGCGCCCGTGTAGGCGCCGGCCACCTCCACCGAGAGGGACTCGATGAAGTAGTAGTTGAACCGGCCGCCGACGGGGATGTACGTCAGGAAGGGGTCGTTCGGGATCACACCGCCGAACACGGTGAACTCGAGGCGACCGTCCTTGGCGAACAGGCGCTTCTGAACGACGGCCACGTCACGCTTGTTGCCCCAGTACTGTGACACCGCGTCGACCGGGGCCGGGCCGCTCGAGGCGGGCTCGGCATCGGCGGTCGCATCGGCGGTCGTGTCGGCGGTCGTGTCGGCCCCGGCCGTCTCGACGGGCGCGGCCTCCTCCGCCGGAGTCTCCTCGGCGGCGGCGGGCGTCTCGTCCACCGCGGGCTCGGCCACGGGGTCGGTGTCGGCGTCCTGGGCCGAGGCGACCGACGCCCACAGCGCGACCATCGCGGCCACCGGGACGATCCAGAGCTTCGTCGAACGTTTCATCGCATCACCTGCTCTCATGGAAGGGGCCTCCGGGCGCAATCGCAACATCATCTTCAGTTCGTCCTTCACTGACCGCCGCCGCCGAGGAGGAACGCCAACCCGAGGGTCAGCTCCACCGGCACCGCCACGCCGCCCTCGTCGCCGCCTTCGGCGAAGAAGCCCTGGCGGTACTCGGTGCGCACCGACAGCCAGTCGTTGACGAAGACCCGCACGCCGAGGCCAGCGATGCCCTCGGGCTTGATCTCCGACACGGTGCCATCGCGGTCGGCGTTCGGCAGCTGGGTCGAGACCACGCCGAAGCCTGCCAGCACGTAGAGGTCGAAGTGGCTCAGCTTGCGCTGCAGCAGCGCGAGCTTGCCATAGAGCGGGCTCCAGACCACCGCGGCGTTGGCCCGCCACTGCTGGATGTCCCGCAGGTCCGTCTCCACGTCGACCTGGCGGTTGTCCTTGAGGAAGGTCGTCAGCTCGCTGTCGAGCGCCACGCCCGCCCAGGAGCCGCCGACCTCGACCGCCACGCTGTTGGCGAAGTGGTAGTCGAGACGGGCCCCGAACGGCACGTAGGTCAGGAACGGATCGTTGGGGATCACGCCGCCGAACAGGCCGAGCTCGAACCGGCCCGACTTGTCGTACAGCATGCCCTCGACCACCTGGACGTCCCGACGGCCGCCCCAGTAGAGGTCCAGATCGCTGTCCACCGACCCGTTGCCGAGCTTCTCCGTGTCGGCCACGGGGGGATCGGGGTTGAACTCGTCGTCCCGCGCCTCGTCCTGGGCGAGCGCCGCCCCGGGCGCGATGAGCGTCAGGGCGCCGAGCACCAGCAGGGCCGCCAGCCGCAGTGAGAGGCCGCGCGCCTGCGCGGACCGGGGTTGATCGAGGGTGGTGCGATTGTTCACTTCTGCCCTGCCATGTCGATAGGCCGCTCGACCCTCTGCGAGGCGAGCGGCGTCTTCAAGAAAGATGCGTGCACACGGAGCGCTGACAGCTCACGGGTCGGCGTCCAGACCCTGGCGCCGGAAGATCAGGCCCCGGCTATCGTCCTTGTCGACGGTCCCGAAGGCCGACTCGTCGCCCAGCGGCGAGAAGAAGTAGCTGTCGGGCGTCTTGTCGGCGTTGACGGTCAGCGTCCCGCCGAACCGATAGGCGCCGTTCGGGATGCTCGTGCGAGCGAGCGTGTCGATGGACACGTCCACCTTCCAGAGGCCGCCGATGATGTCGGTGAGGATGTCGAACTTCTCGTTCAGCGCCGACGGATCCCGCACATAGATGTAGTTGCCGCCGGTGGCGCAGGTGATCTGGGCATACTCCTCGAGCGGGCCGAACCGACCGTCGGCGTCGCGCGGGAAGGGCATCGCGTTCTCGGGGTCGGGCTTGAGCACCGCCAGGCCGTTGGCGCCGAGGCCCTTGTCGAGATGGATGATGTGGACCGTCGCGCCGGCGTCGGTCACGGCGGCCAGGGCGCGCTCGTAGTTGCTGCGCCACTGCTGGCGCGCGAAATCCCGCGTCGCCTCATCCTCGTCCGGGTCCACGACCACCGAGTCGTCCGGACCGTCGACGAACAGGACGATCGTCCAGTTGCGGCTGCGGGTGATCCCCAGCTCGATGCCGTTGTTGGCCACCTCCTCCAGCGCGACGAAGACGTTGGAGCGGCCGAAGTCGCTCGCCTGGCTGATCTGCTCGAGCGCGCTGTTGGCCACGTCCGAGTTCACCACGAACGGATTGCCCGCCGCCGGGCTGCCCGTGTGCGGCGTCACACCGCTGGCGGTCTCACCGCGGAACGACCACACCGAGATGATCGTGCTCGCCTTGTACGACTGGTTCTTCAGGTTCAGGAAGAAGAGCTTGGACGCCGCGATGCGCCTGTCGAACGGGTCGGTCGCGCGATCGATGCGGACGGTGCTGTCGTCCTCGGTCACACCCTTGCCGTTGATGCTGCCGCTGTTGTCCATGATGACGGTCAGCGCGCGCAGGGTGTTGTCGTCGGGTGGGGACAGGAACGCCAGCGAGCCGGCCTTGACGGTCACGTCCGTCGGCTCGCTGCACATCTTCTGGGGGGAGTTCGAGTCGATCGGCGTGCACTCGAAGCCGGTCGGGCAGTCGTCGTCGGTGCTGCAGAAGTCGCTCCGGTTCTTGATGGAGCAGTAGGTGCTGTCCACGCAGGTGCCGCGGCCGCACTCGGCGTCTGTGGTGCAGGCGGTGCGGCAGAAGCCGACGTCGCCGCCGTCGGTGGGGGCGAACTCCTTGCCGAGATCGTCCGAGGCGGCGTCGTAGGGCGCGCAGATGGCCAGCCCCGCGGTCACGCAGTCGGAGAAGTCGGGGTTGCCCTCGTCGTCGACCTTCAGATGGTCGCAGCGCTGTAGGGAGCGGCCGTGCACGGGCATGATGACGCCGTCTTCGACCGTCACCTCACTCGCCGTGAAGGTGTTGCCGTCGAGCGCGCCGCCGGTGAGCTGCGCGCCGGGGCGGATCACGCGGCCGGACTGGTCGAGCAGGATGAACCGCATCTGGGAGGTCGTGTCGTCCTGATCGCAGGACGAGACGTGCGCCGGCCCGGGGCTGATGACCTTGTCGAACTTCCGGATGTCGAAGCTGATCTCGGCGACCGTGTCACACCCGGCGCCAGCGGCGCTCAGGAGCAGAATCATGAGGAGGGGCAGGCTGACAGACTTCCTCCCCGGCCGCTGGAGAGGTGACAAGCTCTTTTTCATCGGCTTCCTTTCGTTCCATCCCAACAGGAGGGGCGTCATCGACCATCCAACATTCAAGCTGCGCCCTGCCCGACCACCGTGAGGCCATCCACCCCAGACCGCCAGGTGGCCTCTGCCGCCGGGCAGACAGATTGACGCAAGGTTGTAACCCAGAAGATGGCCCTTTGCAATAACGGTGTAGGACGCTGTGGGTTGACGTGGGCCGCGGCGTGACTACGTTGCGGCGCCCTTCCGACGCGGTCGCGCGCGGCCCCGACGCCCCCTGGACAACAAGCGAGGAGACACGTGGACGAACCCCGCAACGAGCTGGCCCCACCTGAGATCGACCCTGACGAGGAGACCGACGCGCCCGTGGAGCCCCTGGCGCTCATCGCAGCGCTCGGCCCCCTGTCGCCGGTCAAGCGCGTGGACTACCTGATCAGCCAGCCAAACGCGAGCGCGCAGGTCGCGGCGCTCTCGCCCTGGTCGCTGTTTCATCTTGTGAAGGAGGTCGGCGAGTCGGACTGTCTGGAGCTGATTCACCTGGCGACGGACGAGCAGACCCAGGCCTTCGTCGACCTCGAGTGCTGGCAGAAGGACCACCTCAACCCCGCCCGCCTCGAGCGGTGGATCGACCTCCTGCTGCAGCAGGAGGACGACGAGAACCTCCGACGCCAGCTCCGCGCCCTCGACCCCGAGGCCCTCGTCCTGATGATGATGAACCACGTGCGCGTCTTTGTCGTCGACGAGGACGACGAGGAGTCGCCCGAGCTCGTCGACCTCCAGCGCCAGTGGGAGACCTCGCCCGACGGCTATTACCGCCTCGTCTACGACGATGACGAGGACGCCGCCCGGCTCATTCGCCGCTTCCTGGCGCAGCTGTTCGCCGCCGACATCGGCTACGCCCGCACCCTGCTCGAGGCCCAGCGCGCCGAGTTCGTCTCCTCCCTTGAGGAGACCGCCTACACCGTCCGCTGCGGCCGCATGGAGGAGATGGGCTTTGTGCCCTGGCAGGACGCCCTCGGCCTGTACGCGCCCGAGGCGCCCGAGTCCGCCCGCCGCCGCGTCCTGGCCGAGCTCGACCGCGCCCGCGAGGCGGCCTCACGGGCGTGGACCGCGGACCCGGTCCTCCTGCCCGCCCTCTACAGGGACCAGCTCTCCCCCCGCGACTACCTCGCCCAGGTGCTCGCCGAGCTCCACCGCCGCGCCGAAGCGGGCGACGACGCCTTCGACTTCACCGCCTTCGAGGTCCGCCTGATCGCGCTGACGAACAAGGCGATGGCGGCCGAGCCCGTGGAGCCCGGCGACCTCGACGCCTCGCGCCGGGTCTTCCGGCGCGTCGTCGGCTACGTCTCGATCGGGCTGCAGTATGCGGGCGAGCTGTCCATGGACCGGGCGGTCGAGCTCTTGCGGCACGTCCACCCCCACACCCTGCTCCGCGCCGGCTTCGCCCTCACCCTCGGCCTCAAGGTCCAGGCCGAGCGCATGGTCGCTGGCGGCAACCTGCGCGAGACGCTCACCCTCACCGATCAGCCGCTGAGCCTGGTGCCCGAGTCCATGCGCGTCGTGCTCACGGCCCTGCTCCGGCCCCGGCCCGAGTACGGCGACCCCGACGCGGGCTACAGCGATCCGTTCACCGACATCGGCCAGATCCACAAGACCGGCGTGCGGGTCTCCCTGACCGCCTTCGAGGTCATGGCCTTGTTCGGGATCCTTGGCTTCGACCGCGCGACGGTCGCCCATCTGGTCTATGAGAACACCGCGTGGCCACCGGTCGAGCTGGTGGACCTGCACACGCTGCTGCGCACGGTCATCTTGCACCGGGCGCTCGGCCACGACAGCTCGCTCCAGCCCCTCACCCTGTCCGAGCTGACCGCGGCCATCGCCGGGCCGCTGGCCGAGGCGCGGGCGGCGCTCGCCACCATCGGCCCCGAGCCCCGCTCGGCCGCCGCGCTGGCCCCGCTCGACGACACCCGCTGCGGCCAGGCGGCGTTCACCGCGCTGACCACCGGCGACCCGCTCGACGGGCAGGCCCTCCCCGTGGTCCGCACGGTCGTCCGACGCCTCGTCGAGTCCCTCGTCGAGCTGCTCGGCGAGGTCCGGCCGGACGACCTGCGGCACGGCGTGCTCGAGGCCGAGGACCTGGGAAATGTGGCGCTGTTGAGCTTCGGGGGAGCGCGGGGCGTGTCCGTCTGACGACGGACCGCCGGTCGGCGAGCGCCCGAACGGGGCTCGGCCCAGCGCGACGGATGAGCGAGAGGGGACCGGGGAGCCCCGAGCGATCGCTCGGGGCTCACGACCCGATCAGTTGTTGGCAGCCGTCGTCGTGATCGCGTCGATGCCCGTCACCGTGATCATCCCGCCGACCACCGCCACGCGGGCGACCTGCCAGAACTCGGTGTCGCTGGTGAGCTGGTGCTGGAACGTGAACTGGTTCACGTCGGCCTCGCCGCCGCCGTCCACGAACACGGTGACGGTGACGTTGGTCGGGATCGGCGCGCCGTTGGCGTCGAGCGGCAGGCTCCACACATCAACCTGCACGAGGTAGCTGTCGTCGATGGGCGCCACGACGTCCATCAGCTCGGGACCGAACCCGTTGGTGTCGTCACGATCGAGCCGCGCGTCGTCCAGCACGTTGCCGGCTACACCCCAGTCCGGGGTCCGGTTGGCGAAGTAGCAATCGCCGATCGCGTCGCGGAAGGCCGCGCCGCCACGCTGCAGGTGGAGGTCGAGGTCGGACGCGTCGAGGTCCCAGCTCAGGTTCACGTGGATGCGGGGCAGCGGCAGCCCGCCCGGCGTGGGCAGGCCGAGCTCGCTCATCGCCGACGGCGTGAAGTCGGTGGCGTTGTCGTTCGTGTCGGTGTTGCTCGCGTCGCGAGTCAGCGACTGGCCAGCGGGCGGATCGGCCGAGGCCATCCCCTCGCCCCCGAACATGTCGTTGGCCCCGAAGACACCGTAGCCCAGCGCGTCAAGCACCGTCTCGAGCGCCGTCCCGGCGTTCCACACGAGCACGACGTTGTCCGGCCCGTTCTGCAGGTCGAAGTTGTCGATGTAGTCGGCGATGTCCAGCAGGGTCCCGTAGGCGCCGTTGTCCACGACCAGGAAATAGTCGTTGAACGGCATCCGGGCATTGGGCAGCACGACCGTGTCATACACCTCGCCGCCGTTGCCATTGATCATCCGCAGCGACACCCCACCGAGCGGCGTGTTCACCGCGCCGTGGATCTCGATGAACATCGACTTGCCGTTGTCGGTGCCCAGCTCGTCGTAGAGGACCTCGCTCAGCCGGAGGGCCGGAGGGCCGCAGTCCTCGTCGACCAGGCCGTCGCAGTCGTTGTCGCGACCGTCGCAGCTGACCTCGGTCAGCTCGTAGTTGGGGCCGTACTGATCGGCGCCGCAGGTCTCGTACGCCGCGTTGACGCACAGGGCCAGCGTGCCCGCGCAGACGCCCGCCTGCAGCGGGCAGGCCTGGCTGAGGTCCTCGTCGGAGCGGGTGTCGCAGTCGTTGTCCTCGCCGTCGCACTGCTCGACTACCGGGCGGACCTCGTTCTGGCACACCCCCCAGCGGCCACCGGCGCAGGTCTGCACACCCGACTGGCACGCGCCCACGTCGCTGCCGCACACCTGGGTGTTGCCGTCGAGGCACTCACAGCCCTCGTCGGTCTGCCCGTCGCAGTCGTTGTCCCGACCATCGCAGCGCGTCTCGTTCATCTGGTAGAAGTCTCCGTACTCAAGCGCCGTGCACGCCAGGAAGCCCTGGTCGCCGCCGCAGCGCTGCTTGGCGCCCGCGCACACACCCTGGGCGAGCGCGCAGTCCGGCGGCGTCAACTCGCCCGCGTCGTCGGACGTGCCGTCGCAGTCGTTGTCCAGGCCGTCGCACACCTCGAGGCCGCCGGTCAGCTCACCCTCGCAGGGGCCCCACTCGCCGCGCACGCACGTCTGGGTGCCGCCCTGGCAGACGCCGACGTCGGTGCCGCAGTTCTGCAGCGCGCCGTCCACGCAGTTGCAACCCTCGTCGGTTTCGCCGTCGCAGTCGTTGTCACGGCCGTCGCAGAAGGTCTCGTTGGCCTGATACGCCGCGCCGTAATCCTCATTCGTACAGGCCACGAACGCCCCAGCCTGGGAGTCGCAGCGGCGCTTGGCGCCGGCGCACACGCCCACCGTCAACAAACAGTTCGGCGCGCTCGCCCCGAGGTCCTCGTCCACCGCCATGTCGCAGTCGTTGTCGAGGCCATCGCAGATCTCGGCCGCGGGGCTCACCTCGTCGGCGCACGCGCTCCAGGCGCCCGCGACGCAGGTCTGGGTGCCCTGCTGGCAGAGGCCCACGTTCGTGCCGCACACCTGGGTCGCGTCGGGCATGCACTCGCAGCCCTCGTCCGCCGTACCGTCGCAGTCGTTGTCGAAGCCGTCGCAGTCCGCCGTCGGGTCCTCGTCGGCCCGGTAGGCGTCGCCGTAGGACGCCACGCCCGCGCAGGCCAGCCAGCCGTCGACGCCGCCGCACGCCTTCCTGGCGCCCGAGCACACGCCCCGGCTCAGGCTGCAGTCCGGCGCCGACAGATCCTCGTCGGTCATGCCGTCACAGTCGTTGTCGACGCCGTCGCAGCTCTCGTCGGTCGGCACGACCTGACCGCGACACTCACCAAAACGCCCGTTGACGCACGTCTGAACCCCAAGCTCGCACCGGCCCACGTCGCTGCCGCAGCTCTGCTCCTCGCCGTCCGTGCACGTGCAGTCCTCGTCGACCAGCCCGTCACAGTCGTTGTCGACGCCGTCGCAGCCCCCGGCGGCCGGGGTCTCCTCGGCCAGCCAGCTCGCGCCGAACTCTGCCGCGCCGCAGGTGCTCCAGCCGCCGGTGCCGTCGCACTGCTTCTTGGCACCGGCGCACACCCCGTTCTGGTTCTCGCAGTCCGGCGCCTGCAGCTCCTCGTCGATGCCGCTGTCGCAGTTGTTGTCCCGGCCGTCGCAGACCTCGTCGGTTGGCTCCACCGAGCCCTCGCACGGGCCCCACTGGCCCTCCACGCAGCGCTGAAGCCCGCGCGAGCACTCGCCCACGTCCGAGCCGCACAGCGTCGAGTCGCCCTCGTTGCACGGGCAGCCCTCGTCGGTCTGGCCGTCGCAGTCGTTGTCGAGACCGTCGCAGTGCTCCGGGTTCGTCTCGCCGTCCTCGGTCTGGACGTAATCCGCGCCGTAGGTCGCCGCGCCACACTCACCCCAGCCCAGCTCCCCCTCGCAGGTCCGATGGGCGCCGCTGCACACGCCGAGCGACAGGCGACAGGTCGGCGCGCTCAGGCCCTCGTCCACCGCATCGTCGCAGTTGTTGTCCAGGCCGTCGCACAGCTCCTCCGCGCCCGGCGCGCGCAGCGCGTTGGTGTCGTCGCAGTCGAAGACCGTCGCGTTGCAGTCGGCGCTCTGGGTAGGCACGCCGTCGTCATCGGCGTCGACGCAGCCGCCGTTGTTCCCGTTGTTGGTCACGCCGTTGTTCGTCGCGCCGTTGTTGGTGCCGTTGTTCGTCGCGCCGTTGTTCGTCGCGCCGTTGTTCGTGCCGTTGTTCGTCGCGCCGTTGTTCCGGTCGCGGTTCGCCCCGGGCGGCTCGTCCGCGCACGCCGCCAGCGTGACGAGGCTGGCCAGCGCCAGCATCGTCGCGGCGCGGCGCGCGCCCATCCCGACCATCATCGTGTGAAGCTCGTTCATTCGCTCATCCTCTCTGTGCAGCATCATTCCATCGACCTCGACGACAGACCGCCGTGAGTCTCAGTCCGTCCCGCGACGCAGGGCCCCCTGCGAGCTGTCGCTCGCAGGGCTCCCTGCGTCGCGGGTCGGACTGAGACTCAGGCTGGGCCAACAAGCGTCGCGGTCTCACTGAGCCGGCTCGGTCGCCGGCGAATTGCGCAAGGCGACGGCACACTAATCAAAGAGGATAGCTCGTGTCAAACCGCGCGTGACGGTGGCGGCGGCGCGGCAGGTGCTGCCCGAAAACGTCTTTGTGTTCAGCAACTTGAACAGCGGCTCCGGGTGCGCATCCCGCCCTGCCGGGCGGGCCGTGCGGAGACGGCGCACCGGAACACCGCGCCGACTCAGATCTCCGCCAGCACGATCAACGTCTTCCAACGCACCGCCCCGGACGGCGAGCGGCTCGGATAGACGCCGATACCCACCCGCGACACCGACGGATCAAACAAAGCCGACGGCAGGTTCACGTCCGAGGGATCGAGCACCGTGTGGGTCTGGATGTAGAACGCCCGATAGACGTACCCCTGGTCCACCAGCGCGCGCTTGATCCGCTGGGTCAGGTCCGCCGCCGGATACCCCCCGTCGGCCTGGTCGCCAAACCGCGCAAACCGCGCCGCGATGCTCTGCAGGTCCCGATCCCGCTCGATCGCGTCCAGCTTGCGCCGCTGCCGTCGCTCGTCCACCCGCACGTAGATCTCGTCCAACGCCTCGCTGCTGGACAGCGTGCGCTGAGGCGTGGCGAAGTTCTGCGTGAAGTAGATCGAGCGGTGGCCGTAGGCGTCCACCCCGAACGCCACGCCCACGCCGATGTGCGTGAACGTCGGGTTCAACAGGTTCTCCCGATGCCCCAACGACTGCATCAGCCCCGCCTCGGCGTCGTACACCGAGTCGTTCCGGCTGATGTTCTCGCCGAGGCTCCGCGCGGCAAAGGCCCCCGTCTCGAAGCGCTGGCTCAGGTCCCCTTGATAGGGCGAGACGTGCGCAAAGTATCGATTATCCCGCATATCCCGGCTGTGACGGCGCGCGATCGAGGCGATCTCATCGCTCCACAGCAGCGCTGGCAGCCCGAACCGCTCCCGATCCTGGTTGACCAGCTTGAACATCAGGCGCTCGGCGTCCTCGGTCTCGACGATGGTCGACTCGTCGGGCACGACCTCAAGCGGGATCTCCGTCGGCGGCTCCACGCCCACGTACACCGGGAACAGCCCTGCCACGCGCGGACCCAGATCCCCCTCGGCCAGCAGCTCGATCCACTGCTCGCCGGGACGGTCGAAGGTCGCGGTGGCGGAGAACCGCCCATCCTCCCACTCGGTCACGTCCAGCGCCTGCACCTCGCCCTCGGGCTCGAGGACCAGCACGTCCGGCTCCTTCAGGCCGTCCAGTAGACGGCCTGCGATCTCCAGCGGCTCCCCCACGGGCACCGATCGACGCACGGGCTCGAACACCACATGCCGCTCGGCCAGCAGCAGCACGTACGTCCACTTGTACGGCGCCAGCGCCGGCGCCTTGCCCGCCCCGAAGTGCGTCGTCGCCGCGCTGTCGAGGTCCGCGAACGAGGCCTTGATGTGCGCCAGAAAGTCCTCCTCGTTGTCCGACGAGGTGTAGAACACATGGCTCGACACCCACCCATCGGTGCAGCCCGCGTGGTGCAGCACCACCTCCTGCAGGTTGCGCGGCGGGCGGTCGTCCTGGCCGCCGCGCGGCAGCACGTGCCGTCCATACTCCTGCGCCGCCCGCGCCAGGCACCCGTCGTAGGTCAACCGCCGCGACGCCAGCTCCCCGAGCACCCCCGTCACCTTCCGGTCAAACGCCCCCGGCTCGGTCGGCTCGGCATACCGCGCCGCTCCTGGCCCCTTGAGCCGAATCGCGTCCCCGTACGACGTTGGCGCCGACGCGGGTGCCGGCGCATCGCCCTCCCCGCAGCTCAGCCCGCACCCCGACAGCGCCGCGGCCACCACGCACAGCGACGCCGCCCACACCACGAGGGAGATCCGCTCAAAGGACAAGCATCGACGCATGAGAAGCCATTCGGAACATAGATGCCGATGGATCCGACGTAGATTCTGTTTCCAGGTGGCGTCTGATGGGAGGGAGTGGGCCCAGAGGCCCGTGACCGAGCAGAAGACCCACATGGGGAACAACCCCGTCTGCATCTCGGTTGAGCCCGCAGGACAGGGGGTTCTGTGAGCGATAGCTCGCAGAAGACCCTGCATCGCGGGCTCAGCCGAGATGCACGACGGTCTAGAAGATACGAGGAAACGAGGCATATATTTTTCGAACGGCTTCTGAAGCAA
>Ga0100377_1000782_pt1 | contig 27557 bp, 24 predicted proteins | sample CryGeymeta201501_FD_83664 | JGI IMG/M metagenome (GOLD analysis project Ga0100377, IMG submission 83664) | Groundwater microbial communities from Crystal Geyser aquifers in Utah, USA - Crystal Geyser metaG 2015-01 | ecosystem: Environmental > Aquatic > Deep subsurface > Groundwater | place: USA...
AATTTGAGATAGATTTAGATAATACCATTATAAAAGAAATTGTGTTGCTTTGTGGTGGAAATCCAGCTAAAGCAGCCCACCTTTGGAATAGTACTTAATCATGTTTCGAACACTTATGGGCTCCGCCTAGGGGTCATTCATTAGTTGAACATCAAGATTAAAAACATGGAAACTTTAGATCAGTTAATTAAAAAATCCTAAAAATAACCATGGCAATAAATAATCAACATCCCGAATTGAGTAAATATTTAGAATAAATGCCCATAACCATTCCATCTAAAAAATGGCTACCATAACATCTAAAATTTTACAAGAGTATTAAACAATACCCCACCGAACAGTTCTATAATAATGAAATAGATTAACCATTTTCCTACCCAAATAAAAAAAGCACTTTCAATTTTAAAATTGAAAGTGCTTTTTTTATTATACCAACGTGTGAATCATGTAACTTATCTCGAAAGTTGTGTAACACAATAAGTTAATAACCGCCCCATCTTTGCTAAGTGAAAACTTATTCACAGTTAAAACAAATAACCATGAGCAATTTAAAAGAAATAGAAAACGACTGGATCGAAACAAAAGCTAAGCTAAAACAAAAATTTGCCAAACTAACCAACAACGATTTAATGTTATTGGATGGTAAAAAAGACGAATTATTAGCTAGGATTCAGCTTAAACTAGGAAAAACAAAAGAGGAAGTTCTAAATATCATTGCTTCTTTATAAAAGTTTAAAAAATACTCCAATTATAAATCAACTAAAACAAATAAAATGAAAAATAAATTACTTTTTAATCTGATAGTGCTAACACTATTATTTTTTCCAAAATTTAATTTCGGACAGGCTCCTAACTTAGGAACTACTGCTGATTTTGCTCTTTTCACCTCTATTGGTGCTGTATCTAACGCTGGTATTCCTTACCTTACCAAAGTAACTGGAAATGTAGGAACAAACTCTGCTCCAACCATTACTGGTTTTGGTAATGTAGATGGTCAAATGCACTATGGTGGCGACCCTGCTAGTACACAAGCAAGCGCCGACTTAATTATTGCTTATGGCGACATTAATGTTGCCGTTCCAACATTTTTCCCTGCACCTTTATTAGGTAATGGACAAATTTTAAATGCTGGTGTTTACGCCATAACAGCACCATCTATTACACTAGATAATGGCCTCACACTAGATGCTCAAGGCGACCCAAATGCTCTTTTTATTATTCAATTAAACGGAGCCTTTTCTACCAATGCCAATTCGGAAGTGATTTTGGCAAATGGAGCTCAAGCTTGTAATGTGTATTGGAAAGTAGAAGGGTTACTAGATATGGCTACAGGAACTTCCATGAAAGGAACGTTGATTGTTAACAATGCAGCTATTAACATGAGTACAGGTGTAATATTGGAAGGTAGAGCACTTTCTACAGCTGGTGCAATTACTGTTGATGGTTTATTGGCTTATACCCCAAGAGGTTGTGGGTTTTCCCCTTTAACAGGACCACTTGCTCCTAATCTAGCTTCTGTGGAATGTTATACGATTTTTTCGTCTGACGGACCAGTTGCAAACGTTGGTATCACTAATGTTTTAGGTGATGTTGGAACAAATAATGGAACAGTAACAGGTTTTAATCCCTTATTAGTTGTAGGAATAATTCATGCAGTTCCAGATCCTTCAACAGTTTTAGCCGCTTCAGATTTATTAAATGCTTACAATTATTTGAATGCTTTACCTTACGATATCGAGTTGTTGTTTCCTGCTTTGTTTGGACACAATTTGGTACTTACTCCTCATACTTATATTATGAATGGTGCAGTAACTTTTACTGACACTACTTTTTTAAATGCAGAAGGTAATCCCAATGCAGTATTTGTAATCCAAGTAAAAGGTGCATTTACAACCAGCACTTATTCTAATGTTGTATTGATGAATGGCACAAAAGCAGAAAATGTATATTGGATGATTGATGGTGCAGTGAGTATTAATGATTTTTCCCTTTTTAATGGAACAATTGTTTGTAACAATGCAGCAATGGATTTAACCAATGGCGTTGAAATTCATGGTAGAGCATTAACAACTACTGGTGCTTTAAGTACTTTTGCAATAAACGCAATAATGCCTCCTGGATGTGGCGGAACTGCTGCTCCTTTAATTATTACTCAACCAACCGACCAATCTACTTGTAGCGGAGGGTCTGTAAGTTTTACGGTTTCTGCAACAGGAACCAACCTTAGTTATCAATGGAGAATAGGAACAACCAACCTTATTGATGGCGGAAATATTTCTGGAGCAACTACGCCTACTTTAACGATTAATCCAGCAACTATCTCAGATACTGCTTCCGATTACAATGTGGTTATTTCTGGAACTTTTCCCCCAAGCATTACATCAAACTTTGTTAGCCTAACAATAAACCCTTTTGTTACAGATTCCATTAATATTAGCATCTGTCAAGGTGATAGTATATTAATTGGTGGTGTTTTTCAAAATACTTCAGGAAATTACTCCGATACCATTGTTGGTGGAAGCAGCTTAGGTTGTGATAGTATTTTAGTAACAACCTTATTAGTAAACCCAATTGCTACAGATTCAACTAACGCTACCATCTGTCAAGGTGATAGTATATTAATTGGTGGTGTTTTTCAAAATACTTCAGGTATTTATTCTGACACTATTGTTGGAGGAAGTAGTTTAGGTTGCGATAGTATTTTAGTAACAACCTTATTAGTAAACCCAATTGCTACAAGTAATACCAATACTAGTATTTGTCAAGGCGATAGTATTTTAATCTATGGTGTCTTCCAAAATACTTCAGGTATTTATTCTGACACCATTGTTGGAGGAAGTAGTTTAGGTTGCGATAGTATAGCAACAACAACTTTAATGGTTACCCTTACTCCTATTGCACTCGCAACAAGTAATTCACCAGTTTGTTTAGGAGAATCTATCAACTTAAATGCAGCTACTGTTTTAGGAGCAACTTACCAATGGTCAGGTCCAAATGGATATACTTCTTCCACTCAAAACCCAGTTATACTTTTAGCCACAACATTAGATGCAGGAACTTATTCTTTAACAGTTACAAATACAGGTTGTATTTCTACTCCTGATACTGTTATTGTAATAGTAGATAGTTGTCTTTCGGAAGATTCAATTGTTGATTTTAATCTTCCTGAAGGATTTTCTCCAAACAACGATGGAGTAAACGATTTGTTTGTGATTAGAGGAATCGACAGATTTCCAGCCAACAATTTTGTCATCTTTAACCGTTGGGGAAATCAGATCTTTGAAGCCAGTCCTTATAAAAACGATTGGGATGGAAAATCAACTACAGGAATAAGATTTGGTGGAGATGATTTACCAGTTGGAACTTATTTCTACCTGCTTGATTTAGGAGATGGTTCAGCTATCTACAAAGGAACAATTTATTTAAATAAATAATATAAAACAAGGTACTTATACCTTACAATTAATATCTAAAAACTAAAACATGAAAACACTTATAAAAATAACACTCGCATTGGTTTTACCGCTAGGAGGTTTAGCCACGTATGCACAGCAATTGCCCATGTTTACGCATTATATGTACAATACAATAGCGATAAACCCTGGTTATGCTGGAAGTAGAGAAGCTTTGACAGTAACAGCATTGCATCGTTCGCAATGGGTTGGTTTTGATGGAGCTCCTACTACTCAAACATTAACCATGCATAGTCCAATAATCAATCAACACATTGGAGTAGGGTTGTCTGTTTTAAACGACAAAATTGGACCTACCAATAACACTTCTATCGTTGCTGATTTTGCCTACAGAATGAAGTTAACACAAAAATCAAAATTAGCCTTGGGGTTGAGTGCTGGTGCAAACATCTTTCAAGCAAACATTAATAACTTGAATTTAGACCAACAAAATGACGATTCTTTTCAGAACAATGTCAACAATAAAACAACACCAAACGTTGGTTTTGGAGCCTATTATTCTAGAGAACGTTTTTATACAGGTATTTCAACACCTAATTTAATACAAAATACGTATTCTCAAGTTAACCAAACGGGCGAAACTACCTTAATAGTAAAAGAGCAACGACACTACTTTTTTATCGCTGGTGCATATATTAAAATCGCTCATAATTTAGATTTTAAGCCTACCACTTTAATAAAAGTGACCGCTGCTGCACCTATTCAAGCAGACCTTACTGCATCATTTATTATTATGAATAAATTATTATTGGGTGCGATGTATCGTACTGGTGATGCTGTTGGAGGATTAATAGGATATGATGTTACGGATCAACTTCATATCGGTTATTCTTACGATTGGTCTTATGGCTTAGAAACAGGAAAATATAACAATGGAAGTCATGAAATTATGTTGCGATATGATTTTATCTTCTCTAGTAAAAAACAAATTCACTCACCAAGAAACTTTTAATACTAATAGCATAAAAAAATATAGACATGAAAAAAATATTTATTATATTCACTTGTTTTGCAGTAGGCTTTAATGCCTTTGCTCAAGAAAAATCATCAAAAGAAATAAAAGGAGACAAAAAATATTTTGTTTACTCTTTTGAGAAAAGTATCGATTATTATTCGCATACAAAAAATTTGACTCCTGAAGGTCAAAGACGTTTAGCTGAAAGCTATTATAACATCAATCAAAATTTTTTGGCTGAAGAAGCTTATTTAAAGCTAATAAACACTAATCAAGGACTAGTTCCAAATGATTATTTTGTATTAGCACGATTGCTAAAATCGAATGGAAAAACAGACCAATCGTTGATAATGATGGACAAGTTTGCTGAATTAAACCCAAACGATTTGCGTGCAAAAGATTATTTGGCAAACAAATCAACTTTAGCAGATTTAAATAAAGACAACGGTAAATATGTTGTTAAATCGTTAGATGTAAATTCTGATGCTGATGATTTTGGTCCTATTTTTTACAAAGACAAAATTATTTTTTCATCAACAAAATCGGCTCCTAAAATGATTGTGAAAAATTACAACTGGACAGGAAAACCTTTTTGGAGAATTTATATTGCTGATGTTGAAGATGGACAATTAAAAAACGCAAAAGTTTTTGAAAAAAGTTTAAACGGCAATATGCACGATGGACCAGCTAGCTTAAGCAACGATGGTACTTTTATGGCTTTTACTCGAAACAATTACAGTGACAAAAGCATAGATAAAGTAGTTGAACTTCAAATCCATTTTAGCACGTTTGCAGATGAAAAATGGTCTGAACCAACTCCTTTTAACCTAAACAACACGGAATATTCTGTTGGGCATCCCTCATTAACCGCAAACGGAAAAACAATGTATTTCACAAGCGATATGCCTGGTGGTTTTGGTGGAGCAGACATTTATAGAACTACTAAAAATGATGATGGCACATGGAGTAAAGCAGAAAACATGGGCGACAAAATAAACACCGAAAGTGATGAAATGTTTCCTTTTATTGAAGAAAACAGCCAAAAACTTTATTTTTCCTCAAACGGAAGATTTGGTTTGGGAGGATTAGATATTTTTGTTGCTAAATTGGATGGTTCAACTGTTGTAGATGTTTACAATGCTGGATCTACTTTAAACACTGCGGCTGATGATTATTCGTTAATTATAGATAGTGCCACCACAAAAGGTTACCTTTCTTCCGATAGAGTTGGTGGAAGTGGTGGAGACGATATTTATGCTTTTGATTTTGTTCCAGCAGAAAAAACTGAAATCATAGTGGCAATTGAAAAAAGAATTGAAGGGATAGCAAAAGACAAAAATGAAACAGCTCTTCCTAATACTTTTATTACCTTACAAAGTGAAGATGGAACTATCTTAGATACTATAACAACTAAAAATGATGGTGCTTACACTTTTAAAGTGGAAACCAACAAAAACTTTAAATTAATAGGTAAAAAAGAAAAATACAATGATGGTTATAATAATACCAATACTTTTGGCGATGAATTGATTGTTTATGCAGATGTTACCCTGTTAAACACAAAAGAAATAGTAGCTGAAAAAATAAAAGTGGGAGAAGATTTAGGGAAAATAGTAGAGTTTGATAACATCTATTTTGATTACGATAAATACAATATCCGTAAAGATGCAAAATCAGAATTGGCTAAAATTATTGAGGTGATGAACGACTATCCGAATATGATTGTTGAGTTAGGTGCACATACCGATTGCAGAGCAAACAATGCTTACAACCAAAATTTATCGAACCAAAGAGCAACCGAAACCGCTAATTACATTAGAAAAAGCATCACCAAACCATCTAGAATTACTGGCAAAGGGTATGGCGAGACGAAACTGTTAACCAACTGTCCTTGTTCTGGCGATGTTGTTTCAGATTGTTCTGAAGCCGAACACCAAAAAAACAGACGTACTGAGTTTATTATTAAAAGTACTGGTAAATTAACAATGCCCGAAAAATTGACTGATAAATAAAAAGTCATTCCATAAAAATTAAAAACCTCGAAGTGATGCTTCGAGGTTTTTTTTTGGTTCACTAGTTGTTGGAGTTTAGTGAAGTGAATATAAGTGTTATTAAAACTGTAGGATGGCTAAAAGTCAATCTTTAATTGAGACATTGCTTCTTCCTTTTTCTTTCTTAAAACTTCTTCAACATATTTCTTCGCTTTTTTCTTATTTATTCCCCTTGATTTCACAAGTAATTCGGCAAGTTGTTTTTCAAACGCAGGCAATAAGGAACTGTTAACAGGTCTAAACATGTAGTATAGAAAAACTTTTAGAAAACACAGCTCAAGTATAAATTTGTTATCGACTTTATCGATTACTTTATCTATAAACTGAATATAGTCTTTTAGCTTCATATCAGAATATATAAACCCAGTCAAGTATAATTCGTATTGAGACAAGTCTTTTTTATCTTGCTTTAAATAGTTTTTAAGTTTTAATTCTAGAGGCGTTTCTAAAAATTCTGTTCCTATCCAATTTAACAACATCAATTGATTAATGATAGGTGCGATAGTGATGAAAAATTCAGGAGGTAATGGTAACTCATCCTCCTTATTATTCGCTAAATTATGAGCTATTATTGATTGAAGATATACACCATATTTTGCTGCTTTATTCACAATGATGTCTAAACTTTCATTTACAAATGTTGGATTCTTGACATTCTCGCTGTTCTTTAAAACTCTTGCTGCAAGTTCAAGTACGTGATAGAATTTCTTTTTATAATCAATTTGTTTTTTTGCTTTAATACTGTCATTAACAGGTAGCATTTCCAATTGGGAACCTAATGCTTCTTCGATCTCATCATCTGAAAGTTTGTTATTTCTTGTTTCTGTGATGAAATTTGTCGGATTAATGTGTTTTAGTATGAACGATTCATTGGGAAAATATTTATCTACGTTTTGATTAATAAATTTATCAATGTCGAGATACGCTTCTTGTAATTTTAGCATTGAAAATTCCAAAGTATCAAAATCATCTCTTTTTAGACCTGTATGATAATCAAGTTCGTCAATAAAGGATAAAAATTTCTCGTCTGAGTAAACCTCCTCTTTGAACTCTGAATCCTTTTCAATATTCAGGGACAAAAAGAATCTGAAAAAGGCATCATAGCGGAAACAAATACAATTATTGTGTATTTCCTTTTTCAAGATTCCTTTTTCAACAAATTCACATAGCTTTTCAGATGCAGACAACCTTTTTAACTGATTAAGGTCAAAATTTTCTTGAAAACACTTGATTGCATCTATTTCTGACAAGGATAAATTATTTCCAACTTCACCATTTTTGTGCATTTCCAAAGCCAACTCTGTTAAAAGTTCTATTTTTTTTTCAAAATTATATGAGCCTGCCTTTGCATTGTCAAGCTTCAAGCCTTCTAAAATAAATGTAAGAAACTGTTGAACAAGGTTTGCTTTGTTAATCGGTTTGAAATTTTCCTGTTTTTCAATTATCCAGAGAAAGAGTGATACTGAAAAGAAAGTTCTTGGAATACGTAATATTTCAAAAACCTTTATCAGTTTTTCTAAATTATTTTGAATCCATTCAGGGTCTTTTCTTCTAAACCATTTTATTGCTAACTCTTTAAATTCTTTGACACCAACACTACCAATGAAAAGTGGTTTGAATTCTTTAATTGAATCATCCCCTGATTTCTTAGCAAAAATTGTATTTTCAGAGGTTAATAAGGTGTCTATTTCAGTAGCAGTAGTTATGATTAACTTGTTCAGAGCATAATCATCAATAAATCTCTTTAAGCGATTAACAGCGTGTTTGTGTTCTTCATTTTCAATATAGTTGTCAATTAATAGAAGTAGTTTACCTACTTTGAGCATTACTTCTACTTCTTCATGACTTGGTTCATTGAGAAATGCTTTTACTAGTGGTTTTATATCCTTTTTCTTGAGTTCAGAAAAGTCTATTTCTACAGGAATGATTTGGTAATTGGTAAAAGAATTTGAAGCCTCAATAAATATCTTGTTCAATAAAGTTGATTTTCCTGTTTCTTTATTACCGATTATTAAAATGTTCTTTTCGGAGTTCAAAATTTCGGAAAGTTTAATCAGGCTTAAATCATCATCAATGTCATTGAGTACAATAGGCTTTTCAGTCAGTTTGGGTAGAACGAATATTTCATTAATACTTCTTGGTGCAATTGAGTCTGTGCCGTGAATAACTAGGGAATTATTCATTAACTCTTGTTTTGCCCTACACGTTTTATCAGTAAGAATTAAATACTTATTAAATCCTTCATCATTGGTTGATATTTTTAGTGTTTCGGAACTTTCACCGTTTGGACTAGTATCAACATCCTTATCAAATTCAACCCTGTTGTGAATATATTTTCTGAATTGACAATGAATATCAATATCTCCAGTTGCTGTTTTCTCAAAGTCTAAAATTGAATAGCCTGCCTTAAATGTATCAATGTTTTCTCTTGGATTACCAAATGCTGTTTTAGCAACAGAAGTAAATAGTTTATTTCTTGTTCCGAAAGTGTAAACATTGTCTCCTCTGTGGGTATGACCGCACAAAAGAATGTGAAACTTATTTGTGTGTAAAAACGAAGTCAGTTCGTTTTTGTCAACTTCACTTATATGTTCAATTGGGTGATGAATCAAAGCAATATTTAAAGTTGTGCCTTTTGAATTGAAGTAATCATTAGCATTAAGTACTTGCTTGGTTCCAAAAAGTAATTTATCCGATGGAAGTTTACTGGAACAACGCCAAACAGAATTAAAAGCACCAATCCCAACTTTTTCTCCTGCAATATCTACCACAAAGCAAGACTCAAAATTTGTCAAATAGCATTCGGGAATACCAGCGTAAAACTTTTTTTCAAATTCTGTATATGCTTTGATTCGTTCAATTCCAGTATGAATGATTATTTTATTGTCATCCAAATATTTATTGATACGGTCAATATTATCGAACTTATCATTTATCATTCCGTCTTCAGTTAAATCTTCTATTTTAGATTCAATTACATCATGATTGCCAGGAATAAACAAAAATCGGCTTTTATCAAGTTTTACCGTTTGAAGAATTGGAGTAATAAATTCTTTTTCCACAACATCATAAACATCCTCACTGTCTTTAAAACTAGAACCGCCTTTATCAATCAAATCTCCTGTTAAAACAACTAAATCAATTGGTTTTTCTTGCTGCCAGTTGGTTAAATCCTTCAGCAAGGCTGTTAAGTAGAATTGTTTCAAAGAACTAAGATTATCCTTTGAAAGATGCAAATCACTTAAATGTATTATTCTCATACCTATTTTTATTTATTTCTATATTAATCTTCTTACTAATAGCTTCTTCCAAATTTTATTTTTTAATCATTTTCTGTTTTAATCGTAATCAATTTGCAATCAATTAAATGAACAGGGTTATTGGGGTTTTTAATTTTAACGGCTTGAATGCTTAATTTATCATTAACCGAATTCTCTATTTTAGTTCTGCTTTCGATAGGAAACGAATAGTATTTGTCGTTGGGTACAATTGCCACCAATTGAAACTTTAATTTAGTATCGTAAGGGTAAACATAGTTGAACACTTTTACTGGTGGTTGCAATAACCACATCCCTCTAATTCTCATGTTGGTAATTTTTAAAGGATCAACATAATTAACTCGTCCCAGCTCTTTTGTTTCTGAGAAATTTATCTCCGGTGTATTTTCAAGGCTTTCTGTAATAGTGGCTTTTAAATTGGTATAAACATCATCGTCTGCCGCATAAATATTGCCGTAAATCAACCAAAGTGACGAAAGTATTTTACTGCTTTTTGGAACGTGTCCAATGGCATAAATAATATCTTTTTCTTCCCATTTTTCGCAAGTTCTACAATGGTTATTAATTAGGTGACTATTGGCAAAAAGTTTTGCTTTTGGATGCGAACTATTCAATTGCAATTCCGATAAAATGGATTCGGTTTTTTTAACTTCAATAGCATCTCCACCTTTAATCATCAGGTCTGGCGGTCTTGTTTGGCTTCCTTCGTAAGAAAATACTTCGGCATACTTGGCTATTTTAGCAGTTTCATCAATCGAGTTGAAATTGTTTGAAAAAGCGTTTTTTACAAAAATTTCTAATCCATCACCTACAATTGTTACTCTATTATTACCAAACGTTATTTGGTCAACATTTAAAATCGGAAGTTCAGCAATATTTAGTATTGCTTCTAAAATATTTGTCATACAGCCAAGGCTTCTTTTCTAGTTTCTGTAATTTGTTTAATTAATGCATTTTCATTAATCTGCTGTTTAATGCTTTCGGCTAAAAATTTTGCAAGATTAACTGGAACAGCGTTTCCTATCATTTTATAACCAGCCGGAACGCTAGTATAATGGAAAATAAAATTATCGGGAAATGTTTGTATTCTCGCACATTCTCTTACACTTAATCTTCTATACAATTGTTCTTTGCCTGGCACAAAAACTCTAATGTTTTGTTCAATAAATTTCATTTTTGGTGCTTGTGGGTGTATGGGAGCGTGCCGACCTCCTGCCTGTATCGTAAACGATTGTTCGTTCCAGCAACGTACACGATTTCTCGACATAAAAATACTAGAAAAATCGCCAATCATATACTCATGATTTGGTACAGCACAAGTATTGCCGTTCGTTTTATTGTAAGGCAATGCAGGAACAACATTATCCTTTAAATCATAAATAGTTTCTTCTAAAGTTATTTTTGGAAAATTTGGTTTTGGAAATTGAAACGTGAAATTCAAATCTTTTCTAATTCCAATAAAAAAAATCCGTTTTCTGTCTTGAGGCACATTGTAATCTGATGCATTAAGCATTTCAAATGATAATTCATAACCTACTCCTGCATTTCTAAACAATTCTTTAATGTTGTTTAGTGCCTCCGAATGCCTACCCAATAACATTCCGCTAACATTTTCAGCTAAAAAGAATTTAGGTTGTTTTGCTTCAAGAATACGAATAAAGTCATAAAATAATTGACCTCTTTTGTCATTAATTCCTTTCATAGTACCTGCTTCGCTCCAACTTTGACAAGGAGGACCACCAATTATTCCGTCACATTCAGGAACTTCATTTGTTGGTATGTTTACAATACTCCTTCTGTCTAAAATTGAATGTGGATGGTTCTTTTCGTAGGTTTTCCAAATTTCTTTGTCGTATTCATTTGCCCAAATAACATTAAACCCTGCTTTTTGAAAACCTAGGTCGAGACCACCAGCACCAGCAAAAAAAGATACTATATTCATATTGTTGTTAATTTTTTTGATTTTAAATATTCTACTTTTTGTTCTGCAAGAATTAATGTTTCATTATCACAATTATTCTCGTAAATTTTCTTAGCAATTACATCACTAAAAAACTCTGTTCTTAGGGTTGAAATATCAAGATTGAAAACCTCCGATAAGAGAGGAAGGCGTTTTTCGTCAAATGCTCTTTTGTTATTTTCAATTTTACTCAAATTGGCAGAATCTAAGTCTAGCCTAGCCGCAAGTTGTGTTAAAGTCAACTCTTTCTCTGTCCTTAAGCGTTTGATATATTCTCCGAATGTTTCTTTCATTTGACTTGTCATTAATTGACAAATATATAAAAAAATCATTTTTATACTTTTTAAAAAGGTTTTTTTTGTTATACACTTAAATCAATGAATTATGTAACAAACCTGTAAAGTTATGTAACACATATCAGGCTATAGGTTTAGACCTTTGTTATTGAAGTATATTTTAATTATAACTAATGACAGCTACAACATCCACCATTATAAAAAAACTATTGGTGCTGTTTCTTGTTTTTGCAGGATTGTATTTTGCGAAAGAATTTCTAATGCCTTTGGCAGTTGCTGCTGTTATATCAACACTCTTTTTGCCATTAAGCAGCTGGTTGGAAAACAAAAAAATCCCCAAAGTAATTGCTGTATTAATTTGTATCCTGCTTTTATTGTTAGTCTTAACTGGTATTGGTTCACTTCTTGGATGGCAAGTTATTGAATTGACTAACGATTTTGAATTAATCAAACAAAGAGTATTTGAAAAAATTGATTACCTACAACATTATATATTGCTACATTTTGGTGTTTCGGCAGCAACTCAAACAGATGCTATTAAAGAACAACAACCATTCTTTACTCGTTTAATACAGTCTGTGGCTGGCTCATTAACAAGTATTTTCTCTAATTTTCTTTTAATATTGGTTTATATTTTTTGCATCATGTTTTATCGAAACCACATTAAAAAATTTCTTATTAGAATTTCACCACCTTCTCAACAAAAAGAAATGGGACAAGTTATTCATAAAGCTTCTCGTGTTTCACAAAACTATTTATTTGGGCTTACAAAAATGATTGGGTTTTTATGGGTAATGTATTGGATTGGGTTTTCGATATTAGGAGTTAAAAACGCACTTTTTTTTGCTATTCTCTGTGGGTTATTGGAAATAATCCCATTTATTGGAAATATTACTGGAACTACGCTAACATTATTAGTTGCTGCTGTTAATGGGGCTGGAGTTCCTATGTTGGCAGGTATTGCGGCTACTTACGGAGTGGTACAATTAATACAAGGTTGGGTACTCGAGCCTCTTATTGTAGGCTCACAGGTAAAAATTAATCCATTTACAACCATTTTAGCTTTAGTAATTGGCGACTTAATTTGGGGAATACCAGGTATTTTTATCGCTATTCCACTAATTGCTATGTTTAAAATCGTGTGCAATCATGTTGAATCGTTAAAACCTTATGGGTTTTTGATAGGAGAAATTGAAATAATTAAAAAAGAACCTGTGCTAATTAAAAAAATTAAAAAAACAATAAAGAAACTAATAGATTGAATTATTTCAATACTCCACTTAATTGATATAAAAATGAAAAACGATAAAAAAATATTAATCATCGAACCTGATGGTGTTGTTGGACTTGACCTTAAACTTGAGCTGGAAAAAGAAGATTTTTCTATTTATAACCCAAATTCTATTACTGATGCTGAATTTATTATTTCCAATGATAAACCAGATCTTATTATTGCAAACATTGACATAAAAAAAGAAACTTTTTTTGAAAAAATAAAAATCCAATTAAAAAAAATTCAACTCCCTTTCATTTGGATTGGAACATTAACAAAGAGTGAAGTAGCAATAGAAAGCGAAGGGCTAAATGTTATCGGATCTTTTTCAAAACCATTTCATAGTAAAAGTGTTGTTGCTCTTATCATTAACTATTTTAATAAAATTAAAAGTTTGATTCATTTATAAATAACTGTGAATGATGTAACTTATATAAAAAGTTGTGTAATAATAAAGGAGATGAATAGACGCATCTTTGTTAAGTGAAAACTAATTCACCACTAAAAATGAAAAAAATGAAAAAATCAATTTTAATTTTTGCTTCAATCACCTTATTATCAGGTTTTGTATTAACAAGTTGTAATACTTCTTCTGAAAAAGTAGAAAACGCATCGGATGCAGTAGATGAAGCTAACATCACACTAGAAAAAGCAAATCAAGAATACTTAATAGACTTAGAGAATTACAGAACTGAAACGGCAGAAAAAATTTCTTCAAATAATCAAAGTATTGCTGATTTTAACTTAAGAATTGCAAAAGAGAAGAAAGAAGTAAAAGCGGATTATCAAAAGAAAATCGCCGAATTAGAACAAAGAAATAGCGATATGAAAAAAAGAATGGATGATTACAAGGCTGATAGTAAAGAACAGTGGGAAATGTTCAAAACGGAATTTAGTAGAGACATGGACAATTTAGGTCAGGCTTTTAAAGATTTAACTATTAACAACAATAAATAATTACATAATAACTATTAAACCATAAAAAAATGAATAAAATTAATTTAATGATTATCACCCTAACTACAATGAGTTTAGGTGCAATAGCACAAGAAACTACATCTGATAGTAGGGAGCAATTTAAAATTGGTATTAAAGGAGGCTTTAATTATGCTAACGTATATGATAGCCAAGGAGAAGAATTTAAAGCAGATCCCAAATTAGGGTTGGCATTGGGAGCATTTCTAATTATACCTATTGGAACAACAATTGGCATTCAACCAGAAGTAATGTATTCTCAAAAAGGATTTAGTGCAACAGGTAAAGTACTTGGTCTTAATTATGATTTTAAAAGAACGACCAATTATTTAGATGTTCCTCTGTTTTTAGCATTAAAACCATCTGAATTTTTCACTATTCTTGCTGGTCCTCAATTTTCTTATTTATTATCCAGAAAAGATGTTTTTGCTACAGCAATCACAACTATTGAGCAAGAACAAGAATTTGAAAATGATAATATTCGTAAAAATACCTTAGGGGTTTCTCTTGGTGTTGATTTAAACTTTAACAGTTTAGTGCTTGGAGCTAGAGCTGCTTGGGATTTACAAAATAATAATGGAGATGGAACAGCAACCACTCCCCGATATAAAAATCAGTGGATACAAGCAACTGTTGGTTTTAAATTTTAAAATTTATTTGAGTTCTTACAATAATTTAGTTTAGTTAAGCAGAGAGGAAATTAGGTGCTCTTCAATGAGCATCTAATAACTTCTCTAAAATAAAACAACAATAAACAGAATACTATGGGAAATCTACTTTACACTATTGCAGTAATATTAATAATACTTTGGGCAATAGGATTTATAGGCTACAATTTTGGAGGACTTATTCATGTGCTGCTTGTTATTGCAATTATTGCAGTCATTTTAAGAATAATCAAAGGAAAAAAAACAATATAAACAATTAAAAACAAATAGTATGAGTACAGGAAAAATAGTAGTAGGTGTGTTGGCAGGCGTAGCCGTTGGTGCATTATTAGGGGTGTTATTTGCACCAGACAAAGGATCAGAAACTAGAAAGAAAATTTCTAAAAAAAGTTCTGACACGGTAAACGATTTAAAAAAGAAATTCGAAAACCTCATGGACGATGTTGCCGAAAAGTTTGAAGACGGTAAAGAAGAAGTTGCAGAAGCTTATGGTAAAGTAAAAACCAAAGCAGCTGAATTTAGTAAAGACGGTCAAGCAGTATAATAAAAAACCCACAACCCACACTAAATTATCTTTTTGTTAAAAGAACATTTAGTGTGGGTTGTTTAAAACCAAAAGACATGGAAAATAAGATGTACATTTTAGAGCCTCTGTTTGAAAAGGCTGAAGCATATGGAAAAATAAGTTACGAGTTATATAAACTAAAAACATTGAACAAATCTGCTGCAGTTGTCTCCACTTTTGTTTCTCGTGGTTCAGTTGTACTTGCACTCGTTATTTTTATGGTATTTGCAAATATAGGTTTAGCACTTTTAGTGGGCGATTTATTGGGTAAATTGTATTTAGGATTTTTTTGTATGGCAGGCTTTTATGTTTTGTTAGGTGGATTCATCTATTTCTTTATGAACAACTACATTAAAAGAACGGTTAGTAATGTTATTATTTCAGAAGTACTTAATTAAAATTATGGCTAAAATAACTTCCATAACCGAATTAAATAAGGCTATTTTGTTGCTCGAAGATCAACAAACGCTTGAGGGAACTCTGCTTAAAGAGCGATTTAAAATTACCTACGAGAGTTTAAGACCTATAAATTTAATTAAAAGTACATTCAATGAATTAGTTTCGGCACCAGATTTTAAAGAAGATTTATTAAATACATCTTTAAGTTTAGCTGCTGGATACTTCTCAAAAAAACTAGCCATTGGTTCCACCAACAATCCCTTTAAACAAATTTTAGGTAGTTTCCTTCAAATGGGAGTTACCAGCATCGTTTCCAAAAATTCTGATGATATAAAATCAGGAATTCAAAAATTAATCACATTGCTTTTTAGTAAAAAAGAAAAACAACCTTATCAATAAAATTTTTAATAAATCTAATTCTACGAAAAATGAAAAAATTAACTTTTACATCAATTATACTTCTTATTATGTTTGGAGCAACTATTTCTGCACAAGAAACAGAAAAGTTTGGCAACACACTTAATTTAGGGTTAGGAATTGGGTATTATGGATATGCAGGTCATCCAATGCCAGTGCTACATGCCAATTATGAGTTAAACGTGGTAAAGAATTTTACGTTGGCTCCTTTTATTAGTTTTTACACTTATAGCAAAGATTATTATTGGGAAGATAAACACAACAATTACCCATATAAATATTATAAATATCGTGAAACGGTTATTCCTGTTGGTGTTAAAGGAACTTACTATTTTGATCAGTTGTTTCAAGCAAATGCTAAATGGGATTTTTATGCAGCAGGTTCTTTGGGTTTTGCAATTGTAAACTCCTCTTGGGATAATGATTATTATGGTGATAGGGATGTTTACCATGGTCCGAGTCCTTTATATGTTGATTTACATGTAGGAGCAGAATATCACCCAAATAGTCGAATAGGCTTCTTTTTAGACCTTTCTAGCGGTGTTTCAACTATTGGTATTGCTATCCATTAATTTTTAACAAAACATATACAATATAAAGCCCAAAACAAAAAAAGCAATATCGAAGGATGTTGCTTTTTTTATAAGTTATATTGACGTGCAATAAAAATCTTGAATCTATAAGAGTAGCCCCGACAGGAATCGAACCTGTATCTACAGTTTAGGAAACTACTATTCTATCCATTGAACTACGGGGCCAAAATAGTTAAAAAACTACCATCCTAAAAGGTAACCAAAAATTAATGGGGCAACAATGGTTGCGTCCGATTCTATAATAAATTTTGGTGATTGGGTGTCTAATTTTCCCCAAGTAATTTTTTCGTTAGGCACTGCTCCAGAGTACGAACCGTAACTTGTAGTGGAATCACTAATTTGACAAAAATAACTCCAAAAAGGGGTATCTGTTCTTTCCATATCTTGGTACAACATTGGCACTACACAAATAGGAAAATCACCTGAAATACCACCACCAATTTGAAAAAATCCGATGCCTTTATCTTCTGCATTATTGGTGTACCAATCGGCTAAAAAGGTCATGTATTCAATTCCCGATTTCATAGTGCTTGGCTTCAATTCTCCTTTCATGCAATAAGAAGCAAAGATATTTCCCATGGTAGAATCTTCCCAACCTGGAACGATAATAGGTAAATTCTTTTTTGCTGCAGCCAACATCCAACTATTTTTAGGGTCAATTTCATAGTATTGTTCTAATACGCCAGACAATAGCATTTTATACATAAACTCATGAGGAAAAAAACGCTCTCCTTTTTCTTCAGCATCTTTCCAAATTTTAAAAACATGTTTTTGTAATCTTCTAAAAGCTTCTTCTTCAGGAATACAAGTATCGGTAACTCTATTTAATCCTTGTTCTAATAATTCCCACTCTTGTTCTGCTGTAAAATATCGATACCCAGGAACTCTTTTGTAATGCGAATGAGCAACTAAGTTCATGATATCTTCTTCTAAATTAGCACCTGTGCAAGAGATGATTTGCACTTTATTTTGCCGAATTATTTCGGCAAGAGAAATTCCTAATTCGGCAGTACTCATAGCACCTCCCATAGAAATTAACATCTTTTTTCCTTCAGCTAAGTGTTTTTCGTAAGCTACAGCTGCATCAACTAAAGATGCTGAGTTAAAATGTTTGTAGTGTTTTAAAATAAAATTACTGATGGGTCCTTTATTTGTCATTGTATTTGAATTTATAACTTAATAATTTATAGTAAAGTTTAGCAGCTAAAAAATTGGGAGCAAGCAAACCGTCAATTGGGGCTAATTCAACAAGATCAAAGCCTACTACATTTTTTTGTTGACAAACTTTTTTTAAGTATTGAATGGTTGGATTCCATAAAAGCCCTCCAGGTTCTGGGGTTCCTGTAGCTGGCATGATGGATGGATCAAAAGCATCCAAATCTATCGTGATATAAACATTGTTGGTCATTTTACTGATGGAGTTTTCCATCCAATCCGTTTTTCCATAAATTTCTTCTGCAAAGAAGCATTTTTCACGATTTAAAAAAGGAAGTTCGCAGCTGTCCATACTTCTAATTCCTACTTGAATAAGGTTGGCGTTTCTACTTGCATCATGCACCGCACAAGCATGGTTGTATGAAGAACCATTGTAAGCTTCTCGCAAATCAGCATGTGCGTCTATTTGTAGGATGGTAAGGTTTTCAAATTTTTCGTAAAATGCTTTGATAATACCAATACTAATAGAATGTTCGCCTCCAAAAAAGGTTAAGAATTTACCTGATTTTAATAGATTTTTAGTGCTTTCATAAACAGCACTAAACACTTTTTCGGGCGAACTTTTTTCAACTAAATCAGCTAATATGTGAACGCCTTGTTGATATACTTCAGAATTGGTTTCAATATCATAAATTTCCATGTTTTCTAAAGCATTCAAAAACGCATTAAACCCTTTGTCAGCACCTTTTCCCCAAGTACTAGTTCCATCGTAAGGAATAGATTGTAACCAAATTTTTGAAGTTTCCTTTTGACAATATTTTTCTTCTACACCTGCAAAATTTCTCATTCTTTTTCGTATCCTAATAGTTTAAACATTTCTTTAGCTGATTGTTCAGGTCGATAAACATAATCGATGATATTCCCTTTTTCATCACGATCAATAATAACGTGTTTTGGAGAAGGAATTAAACAATGTTTAATGCCTCCATAACCAGAAATGGCATCTTGATAGGCCCCTGTGTGAAAGAAACCCAAGTATAATGGTTCCTTTTCTTTGTCGGAATAAGCAGGAAGTAATACCTCTTGATTTAAATCTTCGGAGTTGTAATAATCGGAATGGTCGCAACTAATTCCACCAATGTTGATACGCTTGTATTCGTTATTCCACTTATTAATAGGTAGTAAAATAAATTTTTCATGAATAGACCAAGCGTCTGGAATGGTGTTCATTAAACTGTTGTTAATGATGTACCAAGTTTCTGTGTCGTTTTGAACTTTTTGTTCTAACACTTCAAATATAATAGCTCCACTTTCTCCTACTGTATATTTACCAAATTCGGTATAAATATTTGGGTCTGGAACTTTTTCTTTTGCACAAGCCTCTTTAATGTTTTTTACAATTTCATTAATGATGTATTCATAATCATATTCAAACCCTAAGTTGTTACGAATGGGGAAACCACCGCCTAGGTTAAAACAATCTAAGGATTTACTTCCTTTTTTGAGATCAATATAAGTTTCTATTGCTTTTTGAAATTCTCCCCAATAGTAAAGACTGTCTTTAATTCCCGAATCCACAAAGAAATGAAGCATTTTTAATTCGACATTCGGGTTGTTTTTTATGTTGTCGTTAAAAAAAGTGATTAATTCGTTTTGTCTAATTCCTAATCGCGAGGTATAATAAGATGATTGTGGCTCTTCGTTGATTGCCATTCTAATCCCAACTTTCATTTTATTTTTACGGGCAACACTGGTTAATCTTTGTAGTTCTGTTTTGCTATCCAATACTACTATAATATTAGAAAATCCCATTTCCTGAATGGCAACAATTTTACTTAAGTAATCATTTGTTTTATAACCATTACAAATGATTGTTCTTTTTTTGTCTATTTTTTTTTCCTCTAATAAGTTTAAGATTAAATCAATATCAAAAGAAGAAGAAGTCTCTAAATGAACATTGTGCTTTAAGGCTTCGCTAATTACATGAGAAAAGTGATTGCATTTGGTGCAATAGCAAAAATTATACTCACCGTTATAATTATTTTTTTTAATTGCCCTATTAAAAAGATTTCTTGCTTTCTTTATTTGATCGCCAATTTTTGGTAAATAAATAAAACGAAATGGTGTACCATATTTCTTAATTAAATGGATGAGTGATATGCCGTGAAAAGTTAGCGTATCATTTTTTAAATCAAATCCCTCTTGCGGGAAATAATACGATTGATCAATTAGGTCAAAATATTTATTTTTCATTTTGGTTTATTTTAAATCAATAAAAGGGTAACTACAGTTTATTAGGTAAAGTTTACTTACTTTGAAACACAGAATCCAACGATTTAAAACCTTTAAATTCAATCGAATATCCATTAGGATCTTCCACAAAGAAAGAATGTTGTTCTCCTACTTCACCTTCGAATACAATTCTTGGTTGTACTAAAAAGGGAATGTTATTAGTTAACATGTGTTGTTTGATTTTGTGCCATTCGGATAATTCGAGAACGATACCAAAATGCGAGAGTGGAACTCCTTCTTTTCCTAATACAGGAGTTTTTTTCTTAAAATTACCAGCTACTTGAACTGTTATTTGATTTTCGTGCCAATTAAAATCTGCCCAATTTGATGTTGATCTGCCAATTGTAGCATTCAAAACTTTTGTATAAAACCTTATCGTTTCTTTTAGGTTTAAAATAGGGAATGCTATATGAAACATCAATAGTATAAATTTATTTTTGTTTATTAATCAATTTCTTCTTTGTCAATATCGTCATCATCCTCGTCATCTTCGTCATCCAAATCTTCTACGTCTTCCACTTCCTCTGCCTCCCCTACTTCCTCTATCACTAACTCATCATCAATTTCTGCTTCTAATTCTGCATCATCATCTGATTCATCCTCTTCATCGTCGTTATCAAATTCTTTGTGCTTAATTTTCCTAATGGTATCCATAATAATCAAATACTCATCATCATCCAAAGTTACGATAACTCCTTTTTTACTATCCACACTAGAATTGACACTAATAAATTGCAATTCACCATTTTCAATCATATTTGAAATGTGATTCTTTTTACTTAGAGGCAACGTTGAGAATAGTTTAATTCTTTTAGCCATTTTTTAACATTTGCGGATAAAATTACTACAAGAGAAATTATAAATGGAGAAAAATAGTTGCATGATGATTTAATTAAGTAAAAATAACTATTATTGTATTATTAAAAAGTAAAAATAACTATTATGGATGAATTTGATAAGAAAATCCTTGATTTTCTCCAAAAAAATGCAAAACTAACGGCTAAAGAAATGTCATCAAAACTAGCCCTTAGTCAGACTCCAATTTATGAGCGAATTAAGAAGCTAGAAAAAATGGGAATTATTAAAGATTATGTGGCTTTATTGGATGGAGAAGTTATCAATAAAGGTTTTGTTGTTTTTATGAATATTACCATAAAAGAACAAAATAACACGAGTAGGAAAAAATTTATTGATAGTTTGTCTAAAATTAAAGAGGTTTCTGAACTCTACAACACCTCTGGAGCTTATGATTTTTTAGCTAAAGTAAGATTTGCAAATGTTAAAGAATATCGAGAATTTTTAGTGAATCAGATAACAGTGTTAGAAAATATTAGTGATATTGCTAGTCAAATTGTTCTCGAAGAAATAAAGTATTCAACTTGTATTCAGTTGTAATGTTACTAAATTATGGATGGTACTTTCATTATATTTTTAAATGCACCTTGATAACTTATAGTCAATTCAAAGCCACCTTTTCCGCCAGTATAATTTTGAAGATAAGAGGTATTATAATCATAAGACATCAATCCAATAAAATCTTTATATCTCATTCCGACACCTACGATAGCAGCATCATTTACTCTGTATCCTAAATTTGCTCTAATATCATACTCTTTATTTTCCAACTTATAAATACAACTAGTTTTAATAATAATTTCTGATGCACCTTTTTGGTACATATAAAGTATCCCAGGATTGATGGTTATTTTTTCATTAATATCCCAATCGGCACCAATATTAACTTTCCAATGCATAGGCATAACACTTTTATCTGTACTAAAATTTTGACTTGGTAAAGAAATATGAGAAAAAGCAAAACCAATAAAAGGATGATACGTTTTTCCAGTAGGATTAAATTTATAAAATATTCCCCAAGCAGCATCAAACTTATAAATGCTTGTGTTGAGAAAGTTTTCCCCACTAAATGCTGACTGGTCAAAATCTCCTGTGGCAGAGGAATATTGTTGGTCAAAAGTTAAACCAGCATCGTTGATACTTTTATTCATTAATCCCAATTGAAGCCCTGTTGTTAAGATATGTTTTTTATCAGAACTATTAATAATATTGTAGGAACCAGCAAGCATAAAGTTAAATGTTCTAAAAGTTGATGCACCTGCTTGGTTATTGATAAGATTAGCTCCCAATCCCCATCGTTCTTTAAATTTCTGGTCATATCCCAAATAAGTGGTAGAAAAAGATTTTGAAGCCATACTGCCCCATTGAGATCGATATACTGTCGATGCTCTAAAATCCATGTCTGGTCTCATATTTTGACCTGCAAGTGCAGGGTTCAAATACATTTCAGCACTTTCGTACTGAGACAAATGAAAATCTTGGGCAATCAAACAATTTGTTGCTAAAACAAAAAGTATCGAATATTTTATTTTTTTCATCATATCGTAATCATCTAATTAATGAGAAATCACTTGCTATTGAATATTTTGTTCCTTCAATTGTTGTCCCTTCAAATAAATACATATAAGTACCTGCTGGCTGTTCGTTTCCTTTATATGTTCCATCCCATCCCTCATTTTGATCTAAAGCTATAAATATTTCATTTCCCCATTCATTATAAACTCTCAAATTAAAGCTTTCAAATGGCCCGCCTCTAACAAACAATATGTCGTTAAATCCATCACTATTTGGAGTAAAAGCAGTTGGTAGTACTGGTGGATTTATAGTTATTTCATCATCAATAATCTCAAAAATATAAGTTATGGTATCAACGCAGCCTGCTGCATTGGTCGCTATCAATGTAACAATAAACAGTCCATTTGCTCCATAACTATAGCTTGGGTTGGAAAGTATTGAGGTATCCCCATTATTTCCAAAATCCCAGAAATAGGTTGTTGCATTTTGACTTTGATTCATAAAATCAATTACCTGATTAATGTTAAACTGACCTCCCTGAGGTGTAAAATCAGTAATAGGAAGTGGACTAATTGTTAGTATGATGGTATCGGTAACTGCATCACACAATCCATTACTTGTTGATGTTAATACCAAAGTAACTGTTCCGTTAGCTATATCTCCAGCGGATGGCACATATTGAGCATTTAATGTAACATTGTCGGGAACAAATATTCCTGTGCCACTTGTTATCCACTCTCCACCTCCTGCAAAAGTAACAGACCCATTTAATGATGCTGTTTCTCCTTCACAAATGGTAATATTATTTCCAGCATCTGCAATTGGTGCAGGATCAATAGTAATAATAATAGTATCAGAAGCTGGAACACAAGAATTAACTGCATCTAAAATCAGCACAACAGAACCATTAACAATATCTAACGAATCTATCTGATAACTTGCATTCAAATCATTGGCTGATGGAGTAAATATACCATTTCCAGAACTTGTCCATACTCCTGCTCCTGTGCCTCCAAACACTTGCCCGTTAAGTTGGATGAACCCATTGTTTGCACAAATAGTGGTATCATTACCTGCAAAAACTGTTGCTGGAGAAGATAGGAATACTTCAACGGTATCATAAACAGCTAAACATCCTCCATTATTGGTACTTTCAAGCACTAAGATTACACTACCTGCTATTGAATCTGATTGACTAAATGTATAAGATGCAGTAAGTGTTAAGTTCTCTGGAGCAAATGTTCCTGTTCCTAAGGTAGTCCATGCTCCAGTAGAAGCACCACCAATAACAGAACCATTTAATGATGCTGTTAAAGTACCATTACAAATTAAAATATCCAAACCAGCATCTACTACTGGTGCTGGAGTTATGGTAAGAATGATAGAGTCTACAGCAGCACTACAAAAGCCATTCTGAGTAGTAGTTAAATAAATAGTTACAGTACCATTGGCAACATCATTAGCTCCTGCATCATAAGTAACATTTGCACTTATTGTATCAGGAGTAAATGTTCCATCTCCAGAAGTTGTCCAAACCATACCACCAGCATTAGTTACACTACCTGACAAGTCAACTTGGGCATTATTAGCACAAACTGAAGTATCTAAACCTGCATCAGCAAAAGGAGCTGGTACAATTTCAATAGTGTCTGTATATGTTGCAGCTGCACAACCTCCACCAGCAGCAATATCATTAGTAATAGCAAAAAAGCCTGGAGTGCTAGCAGAAAGATTAATTTGACCAGTACTTGTATTTACAAAAACTAACCCTGCTGGAGAAGAAGAAAATGTACCCGCACTTGAACCAGGTGGGAATATTGGTAATGGATTACTTCCTGATGTACAGAAAGGGTCATTGTAAGAAAAAGTTGCGTCAGGTGCATTGGTTATGGTAATAGTAAATGTTGCACTATCAGGACATACTCCATCCGTTGTAAAAGTAACGGTATATGTTCCCAATGTTGTTAATGCAACATCAATTTCACCTGTTAAAGAATCAGCAAAAACGAGTCCTGATGGAGTTGCACTAAACCAGCCTGTTGAACCACCTGTAATCGTAGGTATGGCATTACCTCCACTCACACAGTATGTTCCAGAAGAATAGCTAAAAGAAGGATCATCCAAAGGTGTAACTGTTACTGTTACTGGTGTTCTCGTACTACTACATCCATTAACTGTTGTTTGAACATAATAGGTTGTGGTGTTGGTTAAAACAGGTGTTGTATAACTTGCTCCTGTATTTAATAGCGTACCACCACTTGAAGCACTATACCATTCATAAGTTCCTCCAGGAGCAGTTGCTAGTAAAGTGGTGGAAGTTCCCTCACATATAGTATCGTTACTTGCTGTTGGAGCTAAAGGTATAGGATTAATAGTAATTACAACTGTATCACTAATAGCAGAACAAGGTCCTGCTGGGTCATCTGAAGTTAAAATTAATGTTACGGTAGTTTCAGATGGATCAGGAGTATAAGTTGCTGTTGGTGTGGAATTATTTGGAGAAAATGTTCCTAAACCTCCACTCCAAGTGCCCGATGTTGCACTTCCTCCAATAGTACCTGAAAGTGGTGCATTATCTCCAGAACAAATACTCATATCTGCACCAGCATTAACTGTGGCAGGCATATCAATTGTAAAAGTTGTAGAATGAGTAGCTGAAGCACAACCTCCTGATGCCGCTATAAAATTAGTAACGGTATATGTTCCCGGAGTAGATGCTGCTACATCAATTTCTCCTGTGGCTATATTCACAAATACTAACCCAACAGGTGAAGCACTAAATACCCCTGCACTAGCTCCTGGTGTAAATGAAGGAAATTCATTTACTCCACCCTGACAAACTGGAGTGGTATAAGAAAAAGTAGCATCAAAACCATTAGTGATAGTTATACTTACTGATGCCGTTGCAGGGCAACTTCCATTGGTTGTAAAGGTTACCGTATATGTTCCCAACGCACTTGCTCCCAAATTAATTTCTCCTGTAGCTGCATTTACAAAAACTAACCCTGCTGGTGTTGCTGAAAAAGTTCCTGTAGATCCACCAGTAATGGTAGCAACAGGATTTGTTCCCGTAACACAATAAGTTCCAGATGAGTAAGTAAATGATGGGTCATCTTCATTAAAAGTAATTGTTACCGTATCTGATGCGGCTGTACAAACTCCTCCCGGACTATTAGTAGTAAGTATTAAAGATACTGAGCCTGCTAAATATTCTCCAGCTGTTGGAGTGTATGTAGCATTTAAAGAAGTATTATTTGGAGCAAAAGTACCTGCACCTCCAGACCAACTTGCACTAGTTGCAACCCCTCCAAAAGAACCATTTAATGAAACCAAATCACCAACGCAAACAGTAGTGTCATTACCTGCATTAACTGTTGCTGCTTCTTCTATTACAACCGTTGTGGAATGGGTAGCTGAAGCACATCCCCCTGATGCAGCTATAAAATTGGTTATCGTAAATGTCCCAAAAGCACTTGTTGACAAATCAATTTCTCCTGTGCTTGTACTAACAAAATTTAACCCTGCTGGTGTTGCACTAAATACCCCTGCACTAGATCCAATAGGAAAATTAGGCAATGGATTTGGTGTAAACTGACAAAAAGGATCATTATAAGAGAAGGTCGCATCTGGTGCTGTAGTAATAGTAACTGAAACAGACGAAGCCATAGGACATGTTCCATTAGTGGTATAGGTAACAGTATAAGTTCCTAAAGTGCTAGAAGACACTGTGATTTCTCCTGTACTTGGGTTTATTGTCAATCCTGAAGGAGATGAAGAAAAAGTTCCTCCAGGTGTACCTGTAATAGTTGGTGTAGGATCTGTTCCTGTTATACAAAATGTACCTGATGAATAAGAAAAAGAAGGATCATCATTAGGAATAACGGTTACTGTTACCGAAGTCCTAGTACTAGTACAACCTCCAACTGTAGTTTGTACATAGTAAGTAGTTGTAGAAGTTAAAACAGGTGTTGTATAACTAGCTCCTGTAAACAACAATGTTCCACCAGTTGGTGCATTATACCATCTGTAAGTTCCGCCAGGTGCAGTAGCAGTTAATGTTGCTGTATTTCCTTCACAAATGGTAACTCCATTTACTGTTGGAGCTACTGGTATTGGGTTTACAGTAACTGTAACAGTAGTCATAGCACTTGTACATCCATTTACGGTTGTTTGCACATAATAAGAGGTAGTAGTTGTTAATACTGGGGTTGTGTAAGTCGCTCCTGTATTTACAAGATTTCCACCCGAAGGTGCATCATACCATTCATACGTTCCTCCTGGAGAAGTGGCTGTTAATGTTGCTGTACTTCCATCACAAATAGTAGCATTACCTACAATTGGGGCTGCAGGTATAGGGTTGACAACTACAATAACCATTGTTCTAGGGCCTGGACAACCTAAAATAGTTGTTTGTACATAAAAAGTATCCGTAACTGTTAAAGCTGGAGTAGTATAATTAGCCCCTGTAAATAATAATGTTCCTCCTACAGCAGCATCGTACCACTCATAAGTTCCCCCCGAAGCTGTGGCTACTAGCGTAGTTGATTCTCCTGCACAAATAGTATCGCCATTTGCAGTAGGGGCAACAGGAGTTGGATTAACGGTTACTGTTACCGTAGTTCTTGATCCAGCACATCCATTTACCGTTGTTTGAACATAATAAGAGGTAGTAGCTGTTAATACTGGAGTGGTAAAAGAAGCTCCTGTAAATAATAATGTTCCTCCAGTAGGTGCATTATACCATTCATAAGTTCCTCCAGGTGCAGTAGCTGTTAATGTTGCTGTATTTCCCTCACATATAGTGGTATCATTTACTGTTGGAGCAGCTGGTAAAGGA
>Ga0100377_1000784_pt1 | contig 27541 bp, 21 predicted proteins | sample CryGeymeta201501_FD_83664 | JGI IMG/M metagenome (GOLD analysis project Ga0100377, IMG submission 83664) | Groundwater microbial communities from Crystal Geyser aquifers in Utah, USA - Crystal Geyser metaG 2015-01 | ecosystem: Environmental > Aquatic > Deep subsurface > Groundwater | place: USA...
CGATCCAGGCGGATCCATCCCCGGAAGCCTCGCCTCCACCTTCGCCACCCGCGGCGTGCGCGAGAACCTCGAAGCCATCCACCGCTTCGCAAAGGAGGGCAGGCCCTCATGCCCCATCGAATGACCCGCACCCTCCTCACCGCGCTCCTCGTCCTCACGAGCCCCGCCTTCGCCCAGAGCAACCCCTTCGAGTGGGATCGGCCCGACCCGTCCACGCAGCTCGCCGAGGACGCCACCGCCATCCCGCTCGGCAAGGGCGCGCTGTTCGTGCCCGCGCTCACGGATCCGGCGCTGGAGCCCCCCATCGTGCTGGTGAGCGCCAACGGCGCCGTGCGCGACATCGCCACCGGCGAGCGCGCCATCGTCGACCCAGGTACCTACACGGTCATCGTGAGCTCGGGCCCGCCCGGCCAAGGCATCGCGCAGACGGTCGAGGTCGCCGACGGCGCCACCACGGTCGTGCCCGTGCGCTGGGGTGCGGTGCGCGTCGAGGTCGTCGATGAGAAGCGCGTGCCCCACCGAGGCGGCTACGAGCTCATCTCCACCGCCACGCGCGAGCCCATCGGCACGGGCTTCGGCGCGGACACGCTGCAGGGCGAGTCGCCGCTCACGTGGCTGCTGTCGCCCGGCGTCTACCGCATCGTCAAGGTCGGCTCAAACTACCGAGCGCTCCGCGACTTTGCCACGGTGTACGTCCCCGAGGGCGGCTTCGTGCGCTACCGCCTGGTCACGGACCCCGACACGGGCGACTTCCTCGGCTCCGGCATCGTGCTCCCCGACGAGTTCGGCACACCGCGCCGCAATGAGCACCCGTGGTTCAAGTCGCTCATCCTCGGCGCTGACGGCGCTTATGCCCAGCAAAACAACGTCGTCGGCGTGTCCAACCAGAGCGTCGTCACCGGCAACCTGTTCTTGGACGGCCAGTTCGCCTACCGCCACGGCGATCAGACCGCCTCCGCCCTCTTCCAGATCGAAGAAGGCGCCACGCAGCTGCGCCCCTGGGACGCCACCCCGCTGCCCTTCGTGAAGTCGCGCGATCGCTTGCGCGCGGACCTGCTCTACACCTGGTTCCTCCGCGAGCGCGTGGGCCCCTACGCGCGCGTCGCGGCCACCACCCACGCCTTCCGCACCGGCCTGCTCGTCACCGAGGACACCGCCTTCGTGCGCGAGCACGCCGACGGCACCACCGACGTCGAGGACGTCTCGGCGGGGCAGACCTTCCACATCGCCAACGCCTGGTCACCCACCATCGTGCGCGAGGGCGCGGGCCTCAACTGGCGCGTCTCCTCAAAGCGCTGGTACACCCTAAATCTTCGTGCTGGCCTCGGGATGCGCCAGAACCGCTACGGCGGCTCGTGGCTCCCGGACGACAACCCGGACACCCCGCAAGCGGACTACGTCGAGGTGCCCTCCTACAACAGCACCGGGCTGGAGAGCACCGTCATCGGCACCGTGCGCTTGCCCGGCTGGGCGACCTACGCCACCGACGTCGAGCTGTTCGCGGACATCCAAGGGCACCCCGCCCTAGAGTGGCGAAACACCCTGTCCGTGCGCCTCACGCGCAACCTGTCGGTCAACTACTACGCGAACATCGACTACCTGCCCTTGGTCGTCGAGCGAGCTCAGTTCGAGCAGAGCGTGCTCCTGCGCGCCTCCTTCGGGCTCCTCTAGGAGATCACCATGCGCCACCTCTGTCTGCTCCGCTCCGCCCGCTGGCTCGCCCTCGGGATGGTCGGTCTGGCGCTCACGGGCTGCGTCAGCCGCAACACGCACGAGCTCGTCCTCGTGCAGCTGGACGCCACCCGCGCGGCCATGTCCGACCAGCAAGCGACCTGCCGCGCGAGCCAAGAGCAGGCCGACGCCCAGCTCAAAGCGGTGCGCGAGCGCCTGCACGACGCCCGCATCGCCCGCCAGCTCTCCAAAGAGCACGCCGACGCCCTCGATGCCGAGTTGGACGCGGTACGAGCCCAGTACGCGGAGCTGCTGCGCGAGTCGAGCCGCCCGGTCATGCCACCGCCAGCCCCGCCGCCCCCCAAGCGGCGCGGGCGCCCGGTCGAGCCGGTGCCCGAGCCCGTGCCTGAGCCGCTTCCGCCCTTGATTCAGGCGCAGGTCGACCAGATGATCGCCGCGCTTGAGGCGCTCGCAGAGCAGCACGAGCGCGACGCCGCCCAGGACCGCAACCACCAAGCGGTCCTGGCCGCCTTCGCGGAGCTCGTCGACCAAGGCTGGGTGACCGTCGTCCGAGATGATAACGCCTCCGTCGTTCGCTTTCAGGCGTCCAAGCTCTATCAAGACGACTCGGTCTACCTCTCCGAGCGCGGACAGGACATCCTCAAGCGCACCGCCACCGCGCTCGACCAGCTCCACGGCAGCAGCCTAGAGCTCGAAGGCCACACGGACGCACGCGCCTTTCACTCGGCCCAGATCGCGAGCAACTGGGAGCTCGGCTTCGCCCGCGCGATCATTGCCCTGCGCTTCCTGCGCGACGAAGGTGTCGATCAGGCCGCCCACGCGTCGAGCTGGGCCGACTCGCGGCCGCTCGTAACCGGCGACGACGAGGCCGCGCAGCGCACGAACGCCCGCGTCGAGCTCTGGATTCGCCCCATCGCGCCGTCGGTGCCGCCGGGAGCGCGCGCCGACAAGGTGGTGCCGCCTGAGCCCGCGGCGGAGCCCGCGGCGACCCCAGAGCCCGCAGCGACGCCCGAGCCCCAGGTGCAGCCGTGATCGCCGCGGCGCGCCTCGCGGCGGCGGACATCGGCGCTGAGCTGGACTCCGTGCGGGTCGTCTCGGTGCACCTTGATGAGCGGCTCGTCGTCACCGCCTCCGTCGGCGGCGAAGCGCTGGAGCCCTCCGCCCCACGCCACGCGCCCCACGACGCTGACGCGCTCCTTCGCGCCGTGCTTCGGGAGGTCGGCGCCTGCGTCGCGCTCCTCGGCGGCGTTGACCTGCTGCTGTTCTCCGGCGCCATCGACGCGCGTGCCCGCGCCCTCATCGCCGAGCGCCTCGCCTTCCTCGGCCTCGCGCTCGACGCGGAGCTCAACGCCAGCGCGCAGTCCACCGCTGAGCAGCCCATCGCCTGGCTCTCAGCGCCTGGCAGCGCCGTGCGCGTCGCGGTCGTGCCCGCCCCCGCGCCGCAGCCCGCCCTGCGCTTGCCCGTCGCCGTGAGCGCGCGGCACATCCACCTCACGCAGGAGGCGGTCGAGGCCCTCTTTGGCGCCGGCCATCAGCTCACGCCGCTGCGCCCGCTCTCGCAGCCGGGTCAGTTTGCCTGCGAAGAGACCCTCACCGTCGTCGGCCCAAAGCGCGCCTTGGAGCGCGTTCGCGTGCTCGGCCCGACGCGCTCCGCCTGCCAGGTGGAGATCAGCCGCACCGACGAGCGTCACCTCGGCCTCGACGCCCCCGTGCGCGCCTCCGGCGACGTCGCTCACAGCCCCGGCGTCACGCTGGTCGCCCCCGACGGCAAGACCCTCGCGATCGACGAGGGCGTCATCTGCGCCTGGCGCCACGTCCACATGACCCCCGCCGACGCCGAGGCCTTCGCGGTCCAAGACGGCGACATCGTCCAGGTGGCGCTGGACACTGACGGGCGCGACCTCATCCTGGGCGACGTGCTCGTGCGCGTAAACGCGAGCTATGCCCTGGAGGTGCACATCGACACCGACGAAGCCAACGCCGCGGAGCTGCGCCCCGGCGACGACGGCGCGCTGGTGCGGCTCGGCGTCAGCGGCGTGCTGCGGCGCTCGGGCTAAGGCTCGGCGTCGCCAGCAGCGCGCGCAGGGTGGGCGCCAGGTTGGTGGTCACGGCGAGCGTGCGCAGCCCGTGGAGCAGCCCCATCAGCGCGCGCATCAGGTGCATGAGGTCGGGCGGCGGCACGAAGTGCATCGCGTCGAGGGGGTGCGCCTGCTTGAGCTCGCCGAGCGCGAGCAGGGTGCGATCGCTCGCGAAGTCGTGGGGGCCAGCGACCACCGGCCGAAGCGCGTCGCGCAGGCCATCGGCCACGCGGCGAACCCGGCGATGTTCCGGGTCAAAGGTGAAGCCAAAGGCCTGGAGCGCGGGCACGATGTCGGCGCGAGGATCGTCGAGGAGGACGACGAGCAGCGCGCGCAGGCCCAGCGCACAAGCGGGTGAGGTCCGCCGCACCGCGCCGAAGTCGAGCAGCCCCAGAGCAGGTCCGGGCAGCAGGACGAAGTTGCCCGGGTGCGCGTCGGCGTTGATGTGGTCGCCCACGAGCAGCGGCAGGAGCACCGCGCGCACCAGCAGGTCGGCGAGGACCTCGCGCTCGGCGGTCGTGGTCTCCTGCGGAAGGTGGTGCAGCGTCGGCCCCTCCAGGAGCTCGGTGGTGAGCACGCGGGCGCTGCACAAGGCAGCGATGGGCGCCGGGATGCGGAGCGCTGGCCAAGGCGCCAACAGCGCCGCGAAGGCCTGGAGCGAGGCCCGCTCCCGCGCGTAGTCCAGCTCCCCTTCGAGCGCGTCCTGCATGGCGCCGAGCTGCGCGGCGATGTCGAATGCGAAGCCCCCCGCGGTGCCGACCATCGCGAGCTGGCGCAGGTTCGCGACGTCCTGCGCGAGCGCGGCGGCGACGCCGGGGTACTGAACCTTCATCGCCACCGTTCGGCCATCGCGAAGCACCGCCCGGTGCACTTGCCCGAGCGAGGCGCTCGCAAACGCGGTGTGGTCGACCGTGTCGAGCAGGCCTAGGTCGGCGAGCTCCGCGTGCAGCACGGGCTCGATCTGCTCCCAAGCGAGCGGCTCCGCCTCGTGAAACAGCCCCGCGAGCCGCTCCTGCAGCTCCACCGGCAGGCCCGAGTCCGCGAGCTGCGCGAGGAGCTGCCCGAGCTTCATCGAGCCGCCCTTGAGCTCGCCGAGCGTGTGCATCATGCGATCCGCGACGGCTCGCCGCCGGCCTTCGCCGAGCAGCATCGCGCCGCCAACCTGCGGACCGAGGCGCGCGAGCTTGTACAAGCGGGACAAGCGCCCCGACGGGATGACAGACATCGACCCTCCTGCCCGACATCATGCCGACCCCCGCGCAGCTGCTGTCGCTCCGATATATAGTTCCCTCCTACCGTCACGAATACCCCGAGGTCCCCATGCGTGTGTCCCCCATGTTCTTGCTCGCTTTCTCGCTCTCGGCCCTCGCGGCCCCGCCGCTGGAGTTCGCCCATCAAGGGCGCATCGCGGACGCCAGCGGCGCGCCCCTCGCTGGGGCGCACGACCTCGTGTTCACGCTGTACGACGCGCCCGCGGGCGGCGCGGCGCAGTGGACGGAGACCGCACCGGGCGTCCTGTTCACCGACGGCTTCTACGCCTTGGACCTTGGGCAAAGCAGCCCCTTTGACCTAGACACCTTCGAGTTCGCAGCCGGCGGCCTCTGGTTGGAGCTCGCCGTCGACGGCGCGTCGCCGCTCCCGCAGCGCTTGCCGCTCCAGAGCGTGCCCTACGCCTTCGTCGCCGCGCGCGCCGCCGTCGCCACCTCGGTCGCGGGCGGCCCCATCGACGCCACCGAGCTGACCGTGAACGGTCTGCCCGTCATCGGCTCCGATGGCACGATCGCTTGGAGCAACATCACCGGCGCGCCGCAGCAGCTCGGCGCGCTCCAGTGTACCAGCGCTGGCCAGATCGCGAGCTGGACCGGGTCCGCGTGGTCCTGTAGCGCCGCAAACCAGCACGATCACTCCGCAGAGCAGATCACCAGCGGCACGCTCTCGCTCGCGGTGATCCCCATCGGCACCAGCGACAACACCGTCGCGCGCGGCAACCACACGCACACGGCGCTGGACCTCGACCTCGGCCCCAACGACCCCACCAACCCGCTGAACCACGCGCGCTACACCGACGACGAGGCCCGCGCCGCCGTCGGGCCCCACACCACCCGCTACACCGACGACGAGGCCCGCGCCGCCGTCGGGCCCCACACCACCCGCTACACCGACGACGAGGCGGTCGCGGCGGTCGACGCCACGGGCGCGTACCTGCCCGCGGCAGGCGGCGCCATGACCGGCGACCTCGACCTCGGAGGCAACGCGCTCAAGGGCGTGGGCAACTTCTGGTGGGGGCGCCTGTCGATCGCCAGCGGCGCCTGGAGCACCAGCGATGGGCGCTCCGGAACGCTCGTGATCCCCGCCAACGGCGCCGAGGCCTGTGACACCAGCACATGGGCCTGCGTGCACACCTACAGCGCGAGCGAGCACCGCATCCTGTTCGAGATCCCGGCGTGGGACCAAGACTGGCTCGGCGGCGGCAACGCGACCAAACCCGGCGCCATGTGTTGGGCCACGTCTACGGGCGACAACGAGGGCACCCTGCACGAAGCCTTCGGCGACGGCGCGATCAGCGTCGGGACCGACAGCAACGGCAACTGCACCAAGACGTCGTCGGACATGAGCAACTGCGCGTGGGTCGACGTGCGCTCCAGCTTCATCTCTCATGACGTCTACGGCGTGTTCTGCTACCTGCCGTAGGCTACGCCGGCACCGATCAGACCTCCGGACAGCTCAATACGAGGTCGTAGCGGATGAGCGCAAAGAACGCTGAATCTTCAAGGGCGCCCCAGCACCGAGTGTTCAGCGGCGCCGAGTCGGCAGGCATATCGGCGCGCGGGCGCAGATCTAAGGGACGAAGCGTACTTCTGTACGCGAGGAGCGCATGATCAAGCGCTCGCGTCGATAGGCCGCCGAATCGGTGCCGCTACGCCAGCCGCGCCCGCAGCCAGGCCTCAAAGGCTTGGCCGTGGTCGGGGTCCGCGAGGCCCCACTCCACGAAGGCCTGCGCGTAGCCCAGCGGCGCGCCGGTGTCGTAGCGGGGCGCGTCGACCACCTGGGCGACGACGCGGCCCGCCGCTGCGAGCGCGTTAATCGCCGCGACGTGGAAGTACTCGCCGCCAGAGTGGTGCTTTAAGCCATCTTCTAGTGCGTCGAACAGCTCCGACGTAAACAAGTAGCGCCCGAGCGAGATGAGGTGCGACGGCTCCGAGCCCAACGCTGGCTTCTCCACCAGCGCGCGCACCCACGGCCGACCGCCGCGCTGCTCCACGTCGAGCACGCCGTAGCGCGACACGTCCTGGCCGCTCAAGTCCGCCGCCGAGAGCACGGAGGCGCCGGTAGCGCGATGCGCCGCGATGAGCTGCGCGGTGGCGTTGGGCTCACCGAACAGGTCATCGGGGTAAGCGACGACCACGGGCTCTCCGGCGGCGAAGGACCGCGCCAAGAGCAGCGCGTGGCCGGTGCCGCCCATGTGCTGCTGGCGAACAAACTGCACGTGCAGCTTGGGGGGCTCGAGCTTGGCGAGCTTGGCTTTGGCGCCCTCGCGCTCGAAGACGGCCTTGAGCTCGGCGTCCCAGTCAAACCAAGCATCGAGCGTGCCTTTGCGGCGCGATGTGATGACGAGCAGCTCGGTGACGCCCCCGTCGAGCAGCTCTTGCACCACCACATCCAGCGCCGGGCGGCTCCCGAGGGGCAGCAGCTCCTTGGGGACCACGCGCGTGATCGGGAGGAAGCGGGTTCCGTAGCCAGCGGCGACGAGGACGGCCTTCATGCAGCGGCTCCTAGCGCGCGGTGAGCTCGAGCGGGGTCGGCGGGGCGGCGAGGGTGCCGACGACCTCGCTGATGCGCAGCGTGAGCCGCACCTTCGTCTCGCGACCAAACACGCGCTCCTTCACATAAGCGCGGCCCTCGAGGACGGTGGTGCTGTGCGGCGCGAGGTTCTTCTCGCTGCCGGAGGCCTCGTCCAGGGTCTCGCCGTTGCGCTTCAGCAGCGACGCCTGCACCTCGGCTTCCCTCACCGCCGTGTCGCGGTCATTGCGAAGCGCGCAGAGCAAGGTGAGGACGAAGTCGCCGTCGCTGTCGGGGCCGGTCGCGAGCAAGGACCAGCCGGCGCACGTCAGCCCCGGCGCGACCTCGAAGGGCTCGCCCTGGCCGCATCGCTCGCCGGCCTGCGGCAAGAGCGCTTCGCCGAGCTGAGTCGTGGTGAGCACGGAGGCGACCACCTCGATCGAGGACACGCAGTCGTCGAACGCGTCGCCGCGGTGGTAGGTCGACGTCGACACCTGCGCCGTGTCGCCCGGGTAGTACTCGCTCGCATCCCACGCGCGGTCGACGAGCACGGGCAAACCGGCGGCGTCGCGCACCACGTGCAAGATGTCGAGCCGATCCACGACGCCTTCTCCCGAGAACTCCAACGTCGCCTGTGCGCTGAGACGGCAGTCGCCGTCGTCATCTGGGGACGTGACCGAGGCCTGCCATCCAAGGATCTCCAACTTCACGACTCACCTCCAATGGAGGCAATGCTATCCACCGCGCGACGCCGAACGTAAACTCGACGCACGATTCCACTACGAGGCCCTCACCATGCTCTCCGTGTACCTCACCTCGCTCGGCTTTGGCGGCGTCCTCATCGGCGCGTCGGTCTTGCTCGGCGGTGGCAAGGACCTCGACGCCGACGCCGACGCCGACGCCGACGCTGACGCCGACGCCGATCACGACCTCGGACACGGCAGCGCCAACGTGCTCAGCGCGTCGATGGGCGGCGAGCCGCTCACGATTCAGCCGGCGCAGATCCGCCACCGCAAGAAGCACCTGCGGCTCCCGTTCTTGTCGCTGCGGTTCTGGAGCTTCGCGACCGCCGCCTTCGGGCTCACCGGCTCGCTGCTCGAGCTCGTGCTCGTGCTCCCCAACACCATGGCGATCTTCGCCTTCGCCTCCTTCATGGGGCTCGCGCTCGGGACCGCCGCTGCTACGGCGTTTCAGGTGCTCAAGAGCGAGCGCATCACCGCGGACATGTCGCTCAGCCGCCTCGTGGGCAAAGAGGCCAAGGTCATCATCCCCGTGCGCCCCGGGTTGGAGGGCCAGGTCGCGTTTCAGACCATGGGCGGGCGCGTCGAGCTGCGCGCAAGCTCGCGCGATGGTGTGGAGCTCCCAGCGGGGAGCATGGTGCTTTGCGCCCACATCGACGACGGCGTCGCGTGGGTCACGTCCATGCCAGCGGTGCCCGGCAGCGGAACGACGCGCCGACGCCTGCCCGAGTAGCGCACGCGTCGCAGTCTTGCGCTAGGATACCGCCCAATCTGGAGGTCCCGTGATCGACATCCTCTGGCCGCTCGCTGGGGCTGGCGCCGCCGCCGCCCTCGTCGCGGTCGTCACCATCGCGCGTCAGTTCGTCTACGTCTGCCGCCCAAGCCAGGTGCTCATCCTGACAGGCCGCGAGCACACGCTGCCCGACGGGAGCAAGGTCGGCTACATGCCGATTCACGGTGGATGGGCGCTCCGTAAGCCCTTTGTCGAGGAGATCGAGGTCATCGACCTCACCACCATCCCCATCGACATTCGCGTGACCAACGCCTACTCCAAGGGCAACATCCCGCTGACGCTCAGCGCCGTCGGCTATGTGAAGGTGAGCTCCGACATGGCGCTGCTCGCCAACGCCGTCGAGCGCTTCTTGGGGCAGCCGCGCTCGGAGATTCAGCGCGTCGCAAAGGAGTCGCTCGAAGGCCATATTCGCGGCGTGCTCGCGCGAATGACGCCAGAAGAGGTCAACGAGGATCGCCTCAAGTTCGCCGAGCTGCTCATGCACGAGGCCGGAGAGGACCTGGACCGCTTGGGCATCCAGCTCGACGCCATCAAGGTTCAAAGCGTACAAGACGACGTCTCCTACCTCGACAGCATCGGCCGCGAGCGCCTCGCGCAGGTCATCCAGGCCGCCGAGATCGCCGAGTCCACCGCCAAGGCCGACGCCGAGCAGGCGCAGGCCACGGCGAATCAGCGCGGTCAGATCGCCTCCGAGGGGTCCAAACGCGCCATTCAGGTCGCGGAGAACCAGCTCCGCGAGGCCGTCGCCAAGCTCGAAGCTCAGGCCCGGTCCGAGGAGGAGCGCGCCGAGCAGGGCGCCCTCGCCGCCCGCGCGGTGGCCGAGTTCGAGCTGCAAGAGATCCGCGCCCGCCGCGAGCACCTGCGCCTGTCCGCCGACGTCGTGCTCCCCGCCGAGGCCGAGCGCCAGGCCATGGAGATGCGCGCCAAGGCGGGCGCCGCCACCACCGCCGCCGACGGTAAGGCCATGGCCGAGGTCCTGGTGATGATGAAGGACGCCTGGGTCGAGGCCGGCGAAGACGCCCGCGACATCTTCCTGATTCAGCAGCTTGAACCTCTCCTAAAGATGGTAAGCGCCCGCGTGAAGACGCTAAACCTCGGCGAGGTCACCCTCATCGACGGCGGCGACGGCACCGCGCTCCCCAACCACATCGCGGCGCTCCCCGCCACGGTCGCTGCCGTCTTCCGCAGCTTCCGCGAGACCACTGGCGTCGACGTGACCGGCATCCTGGCCGGCTCCGCGCACCGCATCGAGGTGAAGTGATGGAGTTCCTCATCGCAGCCGCCGTCGTCGGCCTGTTCGTCGTCGCTGTGCTCGGCACGGCCTTCACCACCATCGTGAACAACCTGCTCTACATCTGCCAGCCGAATGAGGTGCTGGTGTTCAGCGGGCGCGGCGAGCGCGGCTACGACGTCATCAAGGGCGGGCGTCGCGTGCGCATCCCCATCATCGAGACCGTCGATCGCCTTGATCTCACCAATATGATCATCGACGTTCACATCGAGAACGCCTACTCGGCCGGCGGCATCCCGCTCACCGTGCAGGGCGTCGCCAACATCAAGATCGGCAGCCACGAGCACGTCCTCGCGCACGCCGTCGAGCGCTTGATCGGCAAGAACCGCGAAGAGATTCAGCGCATGGCCAAGGACATCTTGGAGGGCACGCTCCGCGGCGTGCTCGCCAAGCTCACGCCGGAGCAGGTGAACGAGGACAAGATGGCCTTCGCCGAGACGCTCCTGCGCGAATCCGAGGCGGACCTCACCCGCATGGGCCTGGTGCTCGACACCATGAAGGTGCAGAACGTCCATGACGACCGCGGCTACCTCAACTCCATCGGCCGCATCCAGTCGGCGGACATCATCCGCAAGGCCCGCATCGCCGAGGCAAACGCCCGCGCCGAGGCCACCTTCCGCGACGCGGAGAACCGTCAGCGCGCCCGCCTCAGCGAGGTCGAGGCCGAGGGTCAGATCGCCCGCGCCAGCGCCGAGCGCCGCGTGCAGGACGCGCTCACCCGCGCCCAGGCCATGATCGCCGAGCAGCGCGGCATCGTCACCGCCGAGATCGCCAAGGCGCAGGCCAGCATCAAGGTGGAAGAGGCCCGCGTCGAGCAGGTGCGCAAGCGCTTGGAAGCCGACGTGATCGAGCCCGCGCGCGCCGCCATGGCCGCCGACGTCAACGCCGCCCAGGGCCGCTCCGCCCGCATCTTGGAGGAGGGCAACGCCACGGTGAACGTCCTCCGCGAGATGATCGCCGTGTGGAAGGCCGCTGGCCCCGACGCGCGCGACATCTTCCTGATGCAGAAGATGGAGTCCGTCATGAGCGCGCTCGTGGACACCATCGACAACGTGCAGGTGCAGCGCCTCACCATGCTGCCTGCGGGCTCCGCGGGCTCCGACCAGACCGCCGTCAAGGCCGTGAAGCTCGTCGAGGAGCTCAAGGCCGCCATCGGCGTCGACCTCCCGCAGCTCATGAAGCAGGCGGTCGCGAAGGGAGGTCTGCCCGCATGACGCGCCTCGCCCTGGTCGCCCTCGCCGCGTGCACCACCACCCCGGCCGACACCTCCACGCCCCCCTTCGTGCCCGACGCGCCCACCCAGGAGTGCGTCGCGACGCCTTACGCTTGGGCGCCAATGGAGACCATGGGCGACATCGTCGCGTGGGAGCCGGCCCCAGACCTCACCTTCACCGCCGGCGCGCTCAACCTCGCGCTGCAAGCGGCGGGGGCTGCGAGCTTCACGCCCGTCGCTAACGGCGTTTATAGCTGGCGTGTCCGCTACATCACCCAAGATCGAGGCGCGCCGATCGAGGCCACCGCCGTCGTGGTGCTGCCCGCAGTGGACGCCCCCTCGGACGCCCCGAGCGTGCTCTGGGCGCACGGCACGACGGGCTACTCCGACGTGTGCGCGCCCTCGCGCCTCGGCGTCGAGGACATGGCGCCCGCGCTGCTCATCGGCGCGCAGGGTTGGGCGGTCGTCGCGCCCGACTACATCGGCATGAACGGCTTCGGCGCGCCGTCGGAGCACCTGCACCCCTACCTGGTGCCCGAGCCCGCCGCCGTCGCCAGCCTGGACTCGCTGCGAGCGCTGTGGAAGTTCACCGCCCAGAACAGCCTGGACACGCCCGTCACGCCCACGCGCACCACGGTCCTGTGGGGCGGCTCCGAGGGCGGCTTCACCGCGCTGTGGGCCGACCGCTACGCGAGCACCTACCTGCCCGAGGCTGAGCTCGTCGCCACCGTCGCGCTCGTCCCGCCCACAGACCTGCGCGAGCTGGCGACCTACGCCACCAGCGGCTTCCACGACGCCACCGGCGGCTTGGCGGCGGGCCTCGTGGCCATGCACGACTGGTACGGGCCGGACGTCCCGCTCACCGACGCGCTCGTGCCCTACGTCGCCGACAACCTGCCCGGCGTCATGGAGGCCTGCGACGACCAAGGCAAGTTCGACAGCATCGCCACCGTGGACGACATCTACCAGCCGGCCTTCTCCTCCGCCGTGAGCGAGGGCCGCTGGTCCGACGCCGAGCCGTGGTCCTGCTTCTTGCAGAACGGCGTGCTGCGCGAGTCCCCCGTCGTGCGCGGCCACGACGTGCCCGTGCTCTTCGTGGTCTCCGAGCTCGACGAGCTCGTGGCGGCCGAGGTGGAGCGGCGCGACGCTGGCCGCCTGTGCGATGCTGGCTACAACCTTGAGTATCTGGAGTGCGCCGGCGCTGGACACTCGCAGGGCGCGGTCGACTCGCTGCCCTTCCAGCGCGACTGGGTCGTGGCGCGCTTGGCCGGCGAGCCCCTCGCCACCGATCAGGACTGCGTGATCGACGCGGCCGTCACCTGCGAGCGATAAGCAGCGGACCCGTTCGCTAGGAGCCCGTCATCGACACCGTCTACGGCAACACGACCGGACTTCGGCCGGTCCAGGACAAGATCCTCCGCACCCTGTACCGCCGGCGGGTCGCCAGGGACGAGTTCGTCTCGCCGCAGCTCGCCCGCGCCCTCGCCGAGATCTCGCGCGAGACCGGGCGGCGCATCGGCCTGCTCATCAACCGCCTCGGCGAGATCGAGAAGGTCATCGTCGGCGACGCGCAGCGCGTCTTCTTGCCCGACCTCGGCGCAAAGCGAGCGGGCGCCGCGCGCTTCCGCGGCGTGCGGCTCATCCACACCTCCCTGCGCCCCGAGGGCCTGTCCGAGGACGACCTCACCGACCTGGCGCTGCTGCAGCTCGACGCGGTCATCACGATCTACGCCCAGCCCGACAGCCTGCCGGGCCCGATTCAGTACGCCTACCTGCTCCCGCCCGACGACCCGTCGGGAAAAGCCTGGCGGATCGAGGACATCGCGAGCGTCCACGCCTGGGACGACGACTGGAACGCCTTCATCACCGACCTGGAGGCGCAGTTCACGCGCACGCCGCAGCTCTCAGCGGTGGACGACCGCCCAGGCGCGATCCTCGTCGGCCTCACCCTGCGTCAGCCGCGCTTGGCGGCGCGCTCCTTGGACGAGCTCGAGCGCCTCGCCGACACCGCGGGCTTTCGCTTGCTCGACAGCGTGCTCGCCCGCCGCGACGAGCTCGACGGCCGCACCTGCGTCGGCAGCGGCAAGCTCCAAGAGCTGCTCGTGCGCTCCATGCACCTGGGCGCCGAGGCCCTGGTCTTCGACCGCGAGCTGTCGCCCTCGCAGCTCCGAAACATCGCGCAGACCACCGATCTCAAGGTGCTCGATCGCACGCAGCTGATCCTCGACATCTTCGCGCAGCACGCCACCTCCAAGAGCGGCAAGCTGCAGGTCGAGCTCGCGCAGCTACGCTACTGCATGCCCCGCCTCAAGCTCATGCCCACCGCCATGTCGCGCCTCACCGGCGGCATCGGCGGGCGCGGCCCCGGCGAGACCAAGCTCGAGCTCAACAAGCGCCACGCCATCAACCGCTTGGCCACGCTGGAGGCGCAGCTCAAGAAGGTCTCCGCCGACCGCGAGCTTCGGCGCCGCCTGCGCAAGCGCAACCGCGTGCCGGTCGTGTCCATCGTCGGCTACACCAACGCGGGCAAGAGCACGCTGCTCAACCGCCTCACCAAGTCGGACGTCCTCGTACAGGACAAGCTCTTCGCCACGCTCGATCCAACCTCGCGGCGCTTTCGCTTCCCAGAGGAGCGTGAGATTCTTATCACGGACACCGTGGGCTTTATTCACGACCTGCCCAAGACCCTGGTGCGCGCCTTTAAAGCGACGCTGGAGGAGCTCGCCGAGGCCGACCTGCTCCTGCATGTGCTCGACGCCTCCAATGAGAACGCCGAGCACCAGCTGGAGAGCGTGAACGCTGTGCTCACGGACCTCAAGCTCGGCGATCGGCCCCTGCTGCTCGTCTGGAACAAAGCGGACGCCGCCGAACCCGAGCGATTGGAGTCGCTCCTGCACCTTTACCCGGGGCTTCCGGTGTCCGCGCTCACGGGCGAAGGGCTGGACCGGCTGCTCGCTACGCTGGAGCGCAGGCTCTTCCAAGCGGTGCACCTCCGACCTGAAGCGACGCTGTCAGCCGATGACACGGGGCTTGCGGGTGGGCCTGCAACCCAGTAATTGTCCCTCATCGCTGATGCGATAGCGGCCACACGGCCGCACAAAGGAGACGCCATGAAGACCCTCTCGTACGCTGCCCTCGTCGGCACCGCGCTCGCGCTGACCGTGGGCTGCGACACCGCCCCCATCGACACCACCTGCGACACCTTCGACACCGGCTGCGACACCGGCACCGGCACCGAGGCGCCGCTGCCGCTCCTCATCAAGGACTTCACGTGGGCGTGCACCAACCCCGACAACGACCCCGACACCCACGACGGCACCTGGACCTACTACGTCAAGACCGACTCTTGGGCCGAGGGCGGCGCTACCCTCGACATCAAGGAGACCGGCTCCACCAACGGCTGGAACGAGTCCCACGACCTCGGCCAGCTCGACTACGACCAGGCCGGCACCTGGGACTCTTGGGGCGCTACCTTCGACGAGGTCTCCACCACGGCCGCCATCAACAACGGCACCACCCTGTACCGCTGCGGCTACCACAGCAGCGACTCCCTCACCTGGATGGCCTCCGTCTACGACGCCACCAACGCCCTCGCTGACTGCGCGGTCCAGGGCCACAACGTGTCGGTCTTCGACGGCCAGGGCCCCGGCGGCGCCAACTGCTTCGGCGCGCGCTAAGCGTCTCGCAGCCTCGCTGCACAAGCACAAGGGGAGCGTCGATTCGGCGCTCCCCTTCGTGTATTAGGGCCGCGCCCTGCGCTCTACTAGCGTCCGCGCCCACGCGATCGCGGCGAGCATGCTGCTCGGATCGGCGATGCCCTGGCCGGCGATGTCGCGCGCGGTGCCGTGGTCGACGCTCGTGCGCAGGATGGGCAGGCCCACCGTCCAGTTGACGGCGCGCCCGGAGTCGACCGCCTTGAGGGGCGCGAGTCCTTGGTCGTGGTACATGGCGACGATGAGGTCGCGCTCGCCGTCGCCGTGGCGAAAGGCGGCCTCGGCGGAGACGGGGCCGACAACGTCGAGGCCGCGCGCGCGGGCCGCTTGCACCGCCGGGGCGATGATCTCCAGCTCCTCGGAGCCGAGCAGCCCGCCGTCGCCCGCGTGCGGGTTCAGGCCGCAGACCCACAAGCGCGGCTTAGGGATGCCGACCTGCTCGCGCAGCGCGCGATCGACGGTGTCGAGCGTGAAGGCGATGCGCTCAGCGGTGATCGCAGCGGGGACCTTCGCGAGGGGGAGGTGCGTGGTGACGAGCGCCACGCGGAAGCGACCGCCGACGAAGGCCATGAGCGGCCGCGCGCCGCAGAGCTCGCCGAGGAGCTCGGTGTGACCGACGAAGGGCACGCCCCGCGCCGCGATGGAGCCCTTGTCCACCGGGCCCGTGACGAGGGCCCCAGCGCGGTGAGCGAGCAGCTCGGCGACCGCGACCCGAATGGCAGACACCTCGACCGGTTCGTCGCCGCGCGGCTCCACGACCGGCACCACCTGCGAGGCCGCCAGCGCGTAGGCCTCGCCCATGGAGACCCGCGCGACGGGCAGCCCGATGGCCTGCGCCGCGCGCTCCACCGGCTCATAGGCGCCGACGAGCACCACGGGCGGGCACCGTCCCTGGGCGCGCAGCGCGTGAAGGGCCTTGCAGCTCACCTCGGGGCCGACGCCGAGCGGGTCGCCCGGCGTGAGCAGCAGCGCGGCGGGGCTCAATCGAGCAACACGCGCACCGCCGAACGCCGACGCGCCTGCTCATTCCACCGGGCCCGCTCCTCTTGGAGCTTCTCTTGGAAGATGGCCTCGCGAAGTCGGCCTTCTACCTGCTCAAGCGGGAGCACGCTCGCTGAGACGCGGGCGTCCACGCGCACGAGCAGCAGCACATCACCGAGGGCGACGGGCGCCGCGACCTGGTGCTCCGGGAGGTCCTTGACCGCCTCGGCGATGGCGGGCGACATCTCCGCCAGGGTGAGGCGCCCCATCTTGCCGCCACGGCCGAGCACGTCGCGCTCAGCCACGAGCGTGTCCCAGTCACCTTCGCCGGCGTTGAGCGAGGCGACCAGGGCCTCGGCCTCGGCGAGCGCGGCGTCGCGCGCCTCGGGCTCGGCGGGCACCTTGAGGCCAACCGCGGCGAGCTCGAGCTGATCAGGCTGGCCGATGTCGGAGACGCTGCGACGGTAGCGGTCTTTGATCTCGTCGTCGGTGATGGCGACGCGGGGCCGCAGCACCGACTCGTTGAACTTCATCTCGCGGAGCTGGTCCGTGAGCTGCTCGCGGTAGTCCGACCACGACACGCCCTGGCCCTCGACCGCCTGGCGAAAGACGCCTCGGTCCTCCATGTTGTTGTCCCGCGCGATCTGATCGACGGCGCGATCCACGTCCTCGGCCGACACCGCCAGCTCCAAGCGCGTGAGCTCTTGGCGCATGAGCGCGCGGTCGATGAGGCTGTCGAGGACCTCCTTCTCGGCGCCGGAGACGCACTCGTCCTTGCCGGCGGGGCAGCGCTGCTCAATATAGGCGCTCCCCATCTCGTAGACCTCGGACAGGGTGACGATGTCGTCGTTCACCACTGCCGCGATCCCGTCCACGATGACGGCGCGGGCGGGCACGCCCACGGCGAGCAGCAGGGCGAGGAGGCTACTCCTCTTCATTGTCATCGGCCGCTTCCAAGAGCTGGCCCGCGCCGAGCGGGGCGCCGCCGAGCGTGAGGCGACGGGCGGGCTTGATCTCGATGCCAGCGAGCTTGGCGTCGTCGATCGTGACCGTGTGGGTGCCCTTCACCTTGCCGACGTAGTCGTCGTACATCTGCTTGTAGCGGTCGCTCTTGACCTTGCGCAGCACTGAGCCCTTCATCTGCTCGAAGGAGCGCTCGACGCGCTCGCGGTGCGCCGCCGCTTGCACGATGTTGAAGCCACCACCCGCCTCGAAGACCGGGGAGATCTCACCGTCTTTGAGGGCGAAGGCGGTCTCGATGACCATGGGGTCCACGCCAGGCTTGCCCTCGGCGGACACGAAGCCGAGGTCGCCACCGCGGCGGCGGTAGGGGTCGTCCGAGTTCTCGGCCGCGAGGTCGCGGAAGCTCTCGGGGTTCGCGGCGATCTTCTTACGCAGCTCTTCGGCGAGGGCGCGCGCTTGATCGGCGGGGCGCTGCGCCGTGGTCTTGATGAAGATGCGCTTGACCTGCACCTTGGCGGGCACGACGAACTCGTCGGTGTGCGCGTTGAAGTAGGCCTCCAGCTCCTCGTTGGTGAAGTCGGCGTTGCGCACGCTGGCGTACACGTCCTGGCGGAGCAGCGTGTTGATCATGACCTTCTGGACCTTGGGGTCCCGGTCGATGTTGCGCGACTTGGCCTCGGCGTAGAGGAGCTTCTCGGTGACGAGCTCGTCCAGCACGGCGCGCTTCTCGGCGTCGGAGAGCTTGTCGCCCTCGGCGGGGGTGACGCGCTGCGCCGCCATCTCAAACTCCTTGGAGCCGATGGGGAAGCCCGCGACGGTGGCGATGATATCGCCAATGTCTTCGGTTGAAGCCGCAGAAGCACCTGCAGCGTTGTTGGTGACCGCCGCCTGACCGGGGGCGGGCTCGCCGCCACAGCCAGCCAGCGTGGCACAGAGCACCAAGGTCGCCAAGTACATCGTCGAGCTACGCATACGTCATTCCCCTCTTCGGTGGAGACCACCGTTGTGGCCGCTCCGTATCACACGTCCAACAACGCCGCCAACGCGCTCTGGCGCGCATCTTTCCTCGTTTTCCGTCGCGGTTCGTCAGCGTAGAACACCGTCGCTGGGGCGATGTGTTACTTCAGGCCGATGCTCATCGGACTGTTGTCGGTAGCTATTGCCTCCGAGCTCGTGATCGACGCCAAGGTGCCCGTGGACATCCACCACGCGGGGCAACCCGTCGCGCGCCTCGCTATGCCCGGCCGGGTTCACCTCGACTGGGAGCCCGGCGCCGTCACGCTCAGCTTCGACGTCGCTGGCGACCGCACCGAGCTGCCGATGGTCATCCCGCCTTCGGGGGCGCAGTGGGTCATCGTGGGCCGGTCCGGCATCACCACCACCGCGCCAGCCCCAAGCGCCACGCCCGTCATCGCCACCAGCGCGATGGTCGAGTTCCGCGTCTCCGGCAAGGGCGCCGCCCTGATCGTGCTGGACGGCGAGCGCCACGTCGTGGCGAGCGCCGAGCCGTGGACGATCGAGCTCTCGCCCGGCGGGCACACCGTCGGCGTCCGCACGGTGGACGGCAGCTACCAGTGGGCCCAAGGCACGCTCGACATCGTCGGCGGCGGGCCGCTCATCCTCCAGGTCTCCGAGGGACGGGTGCCCGAGCTCTCGGGCGACGCCGGCCACTGGCTCCCAAGCTCGCGCTAATGGGCGTACGCAGCGAGCCAGCGCGGTCTCGGTGGCGGCTCGGCGGGCGCTCTATTCGCTTTCGCATTGTGTCCGCCTTCGCCCTCGCCCTGACGGCGCTGCTCGCGGCGCAGGGCTTCTTGTTCTGGCAGAACCAGCTCATCAGCCAGTCGCTCACGCTCATGTCGCGCGGCTACCTGCCGCTCGCTAAGGTCACGAGCCAGCTTGAGCGCGACCACGACCGCCTCAAAGCGGGGTCCTCCCCCACGTCGGCCGCGCAGTCCTTGAGCGACAATGTGCAGATCGCGCTCGTGGTGTGCTCCAACGCCGAGCGCCGGGCGCCAACCCCGGAAGAGGTCGCGTTCATCCTACGGCTTCGCGAGGCCTACGTCGCTGTCGGCGCGCAGCTAGCCGAGCGCGCCACCAGCACCGACGTCGCCGCCACCGACGCGCGCATCGCCACGTCCATCGACCAGCTCGGGCGCCGCATCGACATGCGCATCCGCAACCTCACCCTGCTGACCGAGCTCGCGCAGACGCGCGCCACCAGCATCACCGGCGCGCTCGCGGCCCTCGCCCTCGCGGTCTCGGCGCTGCTCATCGGCGCCACCATCGTCGCGCTCTCGCCCATACAGCGGCTCACCGAGCAGGTGCAGCGCGTCGCCGCCGGCGACTACACCGGGCGCGTCGAGCTGCGCTCCGACGACGAGCTCGGCGTGCTCGCGCGCGAGTTCAACGCCATGGCCGAGGCCATCGCGCTGCGCGACCGCCGCTTGGTCGAGCGCGCCGACGAGCTCAACCGCTTGAGCCGCTACTTGAGCAGCGTGCTCGACAGCCTGAGCGACGCGCTCTTCGTCGTCGAGGGCGGCGTCGTCACCCTCGCGAACCCCGCCGCGCGCCAAGCCTGGGCGCTGGAGCTGGACGCACCGCCTCCCGAGCCGCTGGCGCCCATCGCCGCGGCCCCCGGCTTGCACGAGCTGGCGCGCGACGGCGCCCAGCACGAGGTCCGCGTCCACGCCTTCGGCGAGCGCGGCTACGTCATCGTCGCGAGCGACGTCACCGAGCGCCTGCGCGACCGGGAGCGCCTCGCGCGCTCCGAGCGCCTCGCCCTCGTCGGCCAGATGCTCGCGCAGATCACGCACGAGGTGCGCAACCCGCTCAACAGCCTCTCGCTCAACGCCGACCTGCTGCTGGACGACCTGCAGCTCCTCGACCCCGAGCGCAAGAGCGACGCGTGGGAGCTTCAGGCGCTCATCGCGCGCGAGATCGACCGGTTGACGCAGCTCACCGGCCACTACCTGGAGCTCGCCCGGCGCCCCCGCGCGCGCCTCGACGGCGCTGATCTCGCGGACGTGGTGCGGGACGTGGCGCGCCTCATGCGCCCGGAGCTGGAGCAGCGCGGCGCGACGCTAGATGTGACCCTCGACCCGCTAGAGCCGCAGCTCGTCGACGGCAACCAGCTCCGCCAGGCCGTGCTCAACGTGCTGCGCAACGCCACCGAAGCGGGCGCACAGCACCTGCACCTGCGCCTGCGCGTCGCCGGAGACGAGGCGATCGTCGAGCTACAGGACGACGGCGGCGGCATGGACGCGACCATCATCGAGCGCGCCCTCGACCCCTTCTACACGACCAAAGCGACCGGTTCGGGGCTCGGCCTCGCAATCACCCGTCAGATCCTGGATGATCACGGCGGCGCGCTCCGCATCGACTCCGCGCTCGGCGTCGGCACCCGGCTCCAGCTCGCCCTCCCCCTCCGCCCTGTCCCTCCCGAGGCCCAGTCATGACCCACACGCTCTTGGTCGTCGACGACGACGACAGCAACCGCAGCACGCTCGACCGCCTGCTCCGCCGCGAGGGCTACCAAGTGCAGCAAGCGGCGTCGGGCCGCGAGGCGCTGGAGCTGTTTCGCGCGCACCCCGCCGACGTGGTGCTCACGGACCTGCAGATGCCGGGCATGAGCGGCCTCGATCTGCTGCGCGCGCTGCGCACCCTCGACCCTGACGTCGAGGTGCTCGTCATGACCGCGTACGGCACCGTAGAGACCGCCGTCGAGGCCATGAAGGACGGCGCCTACGACTTCATCGCCAAGCCCGTGCGCCGCCAAGATCTTGTCAGAACCGTCGCAAAAGCGGTTGAGAAGCAGACCCTGCGCGCCGAGATTCGCGGCCTGCGCGAGCAGCTCGGCGCCCCCGACACCGGCCGCTTGGTGGGACGTTCCTGCGCGTGGCGCGAGCTCTTGGACGAGGCGGAGCAGGTCGCCCCCTCCGACGCCACCATCCTGCTCACCGGCGAGTCTGGCACGGGCAAGGGGCGCTTGGCCAAGCTGCTGCACGCCATGAGCCGCCGCCGCGAGGGCCGCCTGGTCACGGTCAACTGCGCCGCGCTCCCCGAGGCGCTGCTGGAGTCCGAGCTCTTCGGCTACGAGCGCGGGGCGTTCACCGACGCCAAGCAGCGCAAAGAGGGGCGCTTCGACCTGGCCGCGGGCGGCACGCTCTTCTTGGACGAGATCACCGAGGTTCACGCCGCGGCGCAGGTCAAGCTGCTGCGCGTGCTCCAAGAGGGCGAGTACGAGCGCATCGGCGGCACCGAGACGCTTCGGGCCGACGTGCGTGTGATCGCGGCTTCCAACCGCGACATCGAGGCCGAGATCACCGCCGGGCGCTTCCGCCAGGATCTGTTCTACCGCCTCAACGTCATCCCGCTCCGCGTCCCGCCGCTGCGCGAGCGCGAAGAGGACGTGCCGCTGCTCGCGCAGCACTTCATGACGGCCTTCGCGACCAAGAACGGCAAGGAGCTCGCTGGCTTCTCACCCGAGGCGCTTGAGGCGCTGCAAGCCTGGCATTGGCCGGGCAACGTGCGCGAGCTGGAGAACGCCGTCGAGCGCGCCGTCGTGCTGTGCCGCTCGGAGGCGGTGGGCATCGACGACCTCCCGCTCGCGATTCGCCGCCACCGCGGCACCTCGCAGCGCTTGTCCTTCACCGTCGGCACGCCGCTCAAGGACGTCGAGCGCACCATGATTCAGGCCACGCTGCGCTCCGTGAACGGCGACAAAGCGCTCGCCGCCGCGCTGCTTGGCATCACCGCACGCACCATCTACCGACGCGAGGCCGAGTGGGCCGAAGAGGACGCGATCTAAGCCGCTACTGGCGGACGATGGTGGCGGTGCTCGCGAGCGTGTGCGCGAGCTCGACGCGCAGGACCGGCGACGCCGTGCGGTCGAAGGTGGCGACGCCCGCGCTGCCCTCGAGCCAAAGCGAGGGCGCGACCTGGTAGCGCGCCCCGCCGACGGCGCTGAGCGAGCCGGCCGTGTTGGCGCAGGCCTCGATGAACGGGCCCCAAGGCGTCATGGAGAGGCGCGCGCCGAGGCCGAAGTCCACCGACGCGGTGCCCGCGTCCACCCGCCCGACGACGCCGATCGGGCCGCGCTCAGCCCGCGCGGAGACGCCGAGGTCCAGCCCCGCCGCGCTCACCATGGAGCCAGCGGCGACGGTGCCGGTCCACTTGGCGGGGAGGGTGACGTCGCGCGTGCCGTCGGCGTAGAGCGGCGCGACGATGACCTGCTCGGGCTCGCGGGCGAGGGCGCGCTGGTGCGCGGTCCACGAGCGCCGGAGCTGCTCCATGGAGGCCTGCAGCGCCGGGTCGTGTGGCCAGCCCTTGGTGTCCGCGCCGGCGTCGTGCAGCGCGCCCCACGCTAGCTCCGCGAGGGGCGAGGCGGGGTAGGCCTGAATGAACTCGCGCCACGCGACGATGGCGTCATCGCCCTGCAGCTCGCGCTCAGCGAGCGCTCTCCACGCCGCCACGTCTCCGCCAGCGCTCACCTCGACCGGCACCTCGGCGCGCGCGGAGGCCGCCGAGAGGGTGAGCAGAGCGAAGAGGAGCGAACGAAGCACGAGACCCCACGAGTACCAGCGGTTTCGCTAACCCACTCGGGCCCGTGGAGTCGAGGGTGGTGTCACTCAGCTGTGCGACGGCGAAGCGCCAACATCCCGAGGAGGGCGAGCCAGCCGAGGCCCATCGAGCCCGAGCCGCTGTCGCAGCGGCAGCCGCCCTTCGCGATGATGACGTCCGTGTCGACGTTGGTGTCGATGACCTCCGCGCCGTCGTCGGCGGGGTCGAGCGGGTCGGTGCCCGCTGAGACCTCGGTGCCATCGGACACGCCGCCGCGGTCGGTGTCCCAGTCGGTCGGGTCGGTGTGGTAGGTGTTCACCTCGTCGCCGTCGGAGAGGCCGTCGTCGTCGGTGTCAGCGTTGAGCGGGTCCGTGAGGTGCGTGTGCACCTCGGCGCCGTCGAGCAGGCCGTCGCCGTCCGTGTCGGGGTTCGCGGGGTCGGTGCCGCGCGCGAGCTCGTCGGCGTCCAGCAGGCCGTCGCCGTCACCGTCGAGCGAGAGGTCATCCGACGGGTCGAGCGGGTCGGTGCCCGAGGTGACCTCGACGCCGTCGCCGACGCCGCCGCCGTCCGTGTCCACCACAAGCGGGTCGGTAGCGCGGGTGACCTCGTCGCCGTCGAGCAGGCCGTCGCCGTCCGTGTCCGCCACCAGCGGTTCGGTGCCGCGCGCGAGCTCGTCGCCGTCGAGCAGGCCGTCGCCGTCCGTGTCCGCCTTGAGCGGATCGGTGCCGTGCGTGTTGATCTCCGCGCCGTCGGTGAGGCCGTCGCCGTCGGTGTCGTCGACCAGCGGGTCGGTGCCGTAGGTGAGCACCTCCTCGCCGTCGGTCATGGTGTCGCCGTCGGTGTCGGGGTTGGTGGGGTCCGTGCCGAAGACGTAGGTCTCTTCGTCATCGGTGAGGCTGTCGCCGTCCGTGTCCGTGGTGTTCGCGACGTCGTCCGCGGGGTTGAGCGGGTCGGTGAGCGCCGAGAGCACCTCGACGCCGTCGCCCACGCCGCCGCCGTCGGTGTCCCGCAGGTTCGGGTCGGTGTTGTAGGTGTGGACCTCAGCGCCGTCCTTGAGGCCATCGCCGTCCGTGTCGGCCCGCAGCGGGTTCGTGCCCTCCGTGAGCTCGTCGCCGTCGATGAGGCCGTCGCCGTCCGTGTCCGCCACGAGCGGGTCGGTGTGGGTGGTGTTCACCTCCTCGCCGTCGACGATGCCGTCGCTGTCGGTGTCCGCCTTGCGCGGGTTCGTGCCGTAGGTGTTGACCTCCTCGCCATCCTTGAGGCCGTCCGCGTCCGTGTCCGCCACGAGCGGGTCGGTGCCGAGCGTGATCTCGTCGCCGTCCTGGAGGCCGTCCGCGTCCGTGTCGACGACGAGCGGGTTGGTGCCGTGCGTGTTGACCTCGGCGCCGTCCTTGAGGCCATCGCCGTCGGTGTCCGCCACGTTCGGGTTGGTCTCGCCAGCGTCCACCTTCCCGTTGTGGTTCGCGTCCTCGAGCCCGTCGAGCAGGCCATCGCCGTCGGTGTCCGCCTTGGTGAGGTCGGTGGTCGTCGACGGGTCGGTGTCCGGCGTCCAACCGGTGCCCGTGCCCGCGAAGCTGATGTTTGCGACGTCACTTTGGCCCGCAGCCACGCCCGTCGCGCGCCCGGCTTCGACGCCATCGCTCAGGCCGTCGCCGTCCGTGTCCGCCACGAGGGGGTCCGCGCCGAGCGCCGCTTCTTCGCCGTCCGCGAGGCCGTCGTCGTCGGTGTCCGCGTCGAGGGGGTTGGTGCCCGCGGTGCGCTCTTGGCCGTCCGTCAGGCCGTCGTTGTCGGTGTCCGCGTCGCCGGGATCGGTGCCGTTGAGGGCCTCGTCATCGTCGGTGACGCCGTCGCCGTCCGTGTCGACGCCGACGACGATCGTGACGTTTGACGCCGCTGTTTGAACGGGTGCCGGCACCTGATCGTCGCGGAGCGAGGCGATGTTCGTCACGTCCCCAGTGGCCGTGTCGAGCACGTCCGCGGTGAAGGTGAGCACCACCGCCTCACCGGGCGCGAGGGTGGGGATCGTCCAGGTGAGCGTGGGCGACTGGAAGGAGGCGCGAACGCCCGCTGGCAGCGCGCCAAGCTGGATGTTGCCGAGGCGCGTCACGTCGACCGCGTCGGTGACGACGACGTTGGTGGCGCCGCCGAGCGCGTCGCCGGACTCTTTCACGGTGATGGTGTAGGTGACCGTGTCGCCGAGCCCCGCCGACGAGACGTCCGCCACCTTGGTCGAGGTGATGAGGTCGGGGCGCGCGGTGACGACGGTGACGGTCGCGTCGTCGATCGCCGGGGTGGCGAGGTCGTCGCTGAGCGTCTGGAGGGTGCCGAGCTCGGTAGCGGTGACGGTCGCCTGCGACGCGAGCTTCACGCCATCGGCCATGAGCGCGTCGAGCTCGACGCAGGCCTCGCCGGTGACGGTCTGCCCGACGGCGACGCCGCCCCAGGTGAAGCGCACGTCGGTGACCAGGTTGTCGATGACGCCGACGGGCGTGTACGCGAAGTTGCCGCTCCCATCGTCATAAGCGACCGCTGCGCCGCTAGAGACGACGCTGCTAGTGTCGAAGGAGGTGCCCTTGGGCAGCGGCAAGACCGCCGCGACGCCCGTGGCGTCAAAGGTGCCCTCGTTCGGGACGCTGAGGCCGTAGCAGAGCTGATCGCCGGGGCGAAGCGCGCCGCCGTTCACGTCGGTCGCCGTGAGCGAGGTGCCGAAGAAGGCGGGCCGCGAGACGGACACCGGCGCGAGGCCGGCCTTGGTGACGCGCGTGCTGCGGCCCGTCGTCTCGTCCGTGACGTCGTAGTAGATGTCGTTGAAGTACACGCCGGGGTTGACACCGCCGCCAACGGTGGCGTCGAAGGTGAGCGTGAGCGTGTCGCCGGCGCAGAGCTCGATGGGCAGCACCCACTCGCGGGCGCCGTTGTTCCACTGGGCGTTTCGAGTGCCCGACGCGGGGCAGCTCGGGCCCATCGTCCAGCTCGCGCTGTTGTTCACGTAGTTGAAGCCGTTCGGCAGCATGTCGCGCACGATGACGTCGGTGCCGATCTCGGTGATGCCGTTGCCGATGTTGTCGAGGGTGATGCTGTAGGTGACGGTGTCACCAGGCAGCACGGCGCTGGGGGACACGGTCTTGTTGGCGTCGATGACCGCGTAGCCCTGCAGGAGCGTGGTCGCCGCGGACTGAGCGCCCTGCGGGTACTCGGCGGAGGTCAGCGTGGCGGGGTTCGTGGTGAAGTCGTCGTTGACGTTCTGCGCGTTGAACACGCGCACGTCGAGGGTGGTGCTGCCGGATTGCCCCGGAGCGAGCGTACCAAGCGACCAGGTGCGCGTGGCGCCGCCGCCGGTGGGCGCGGGCGAGGCCCCCGTGAAGGTGACGTTGTTGGTGTCGACGACGTCGCGCAGCTGGACGTTGGTGAGCGGCACCGCGCCGAGGTTCGCGTAGTCGAGGGTGTAATGAATCGGGCTGCCGGGCTGCGCGTAGTCCGTGTCCGCCGTCTTGAGGACGTGCAAGCAGGAGCTCATCGAGCCCGCGCGCATGCCCATATAGGTCCACGCGTTGTCGCGGCCGGACTGGTCGCCCGAGCCATCGCCGGAGAAGGTGTCGCCGTAGACGTTAAAGCAGCCGTTGCTGTCGAACTGCCCAGGATCAGCCACGCGAAGCGCGACGCGCACGGTCTCCGTTTGGCCCACGCGGCGCTCGCCCATCGCGAAGCGCACGGCGTTGGTGCCCGTCGGCAGCGGGTTGGCGGGAGAGAGCGCCCAGCCCGCGTCCGTGGGAAGCCCGACGTTGGCGAGGGTGCCGTTAAAGGGCGTAGGATCGCCCTGCCCGATCTCGGAGCCATCGTACTGCACGCGCTCCCACGGACCGGTAGCGGCGGGGTCGCCCAAGCCGTAGAGCTGATTGCCGTTTTGAAGGCGATAGTCGTTCGTGTACCAGGTGTCCGGCCCCGCGACCGGAGAACCGTAACCGTAGGCCGTGTTGCCCTCGCCCTGCATCTGGCGGAAGTTGCTGTTTCGAACGCCAAAGGCGTAGGTCATCTGCTCGTCCCAACCGTTGTACACCACGTCGTTGTTGGTGTTGAACAGGTTGGTGCTGCCCTGCCGCGGCTGCGGGTTGAGCACGACGGAGCCGGTGTAGGCGGTGCGCACGTCGCGCGAGTAGAAGACGCCGACGTCGGCGTAGACCTGGGCGAGCGAGCCGTCCTCGCCGTTGGTGGTGCCGCGGGGACCGCGCCCGTCGGGCATGATGCCCGCGCGGTTGGGCGCGACCGGCCGCCAGGTGTCGCCGTCCTGGACGACGATGCCCGCGCCGACGACCTCGACGCCACCAGGCAGGTACATCGTTGTGTATCCGCCCGCCGACAGCGTCGCGCCGTCCGCGAGCGGCGTGGTATCGAGCTGCACATAGACGACATCACCCGCCTGCAGGCCCGCGCCACCGGGCAAGACGCCGTTCGCGCGGTCGAGCAGCATCTGCACGGTCTCGGGCGCGAAGTGGATGGACGGGTCCGAGCCGGGGACGTTGCGCGCTTGAGCGACGTGGGGCAGCAGCGCAATCAACGCGAGGGCAGACAGGACGGGGGGACGCGTCATAGACACTCCGAGAGCCTAGAAGGGGGGCTAAAGAATACACCAAGAGCCGGTGCCTTGAACGCGCGACACGACGCACGGGTGACACAATCGCGCCTCAGGGCTCGCGCGCCGCGACCCGCTGGGGCTACGATGCCGAGCATGTACAGCCCA
>Ga0100377_1000796_pt1 | contig 27403 bp, 17 predicted proteins | sample CryGeymeta201501_FD_83664 | JGI IMG/M metagenome (GOLD analysis project Ga0100377, IMG submission 83664) | Groundwater microbial communities from Crystal Geyser aquifers in Utah, USA - Crystal Geyser metaG 2015-01 | ecosystem: Environmental > Aquatic > Deep subsurface > Groundwater | place: USA...
CGTCGAGTCCGAACAACGCGGAGACGCGGTCGAGGAGGCGGTTCTGGGAGCTCCACGACAGGCCACCAGCGCGCTCGCGATCGACAGTGCCATCGTCAGCGGCGCTGTCGATGACCTGGGCGAGCGACTGGTTCGTCCACAACTTTTCCCCAGACGTGGATAGCATCGATCTCGGCGCGCCAAGGGCTGTGGACGGCCATGGCGGTTCGGATCACCGTATCTGTCTACAAGCCCTGAGGCAGCCCTACCCAGGAAACCACCCCACGGACACTCCAGTCCACGCGAAGCGGGTAACGGTCGTCTCCAGCCACAGCGCGTCCTCGCGGACCGGGTGGAGGATGTCGTCGCCTACGGAAAACGCCGCGCCAGCGCCAACAGCCCGCTAGAGCGCCGTCACCGTCATGCTCGGCCAGTCGATGCGGGCGAAGGGCGTGTAGGTGTCCTCGCCGGTGATGGTGCGCGTCTCGTTGAAGACGACGTTTCCACCGAGCGTAATCTTGACCGTGACGTTGTTCGCGCCCCAGTACTCGCTGCCCGGGTAGTCGTGCACGACGACGCGGTAGCTGCCCGCTGCGGGGGCCTCGATGTTGATGTTCTCGGGGCCCGTCTCAAAGATGTCGTCGAGGTCGAGGGAGGCGTCGTCCTGCGAGCCGCCCACGCCCCAATCCGGGCCGCCACCGACGCAGTTGCCGTAGTAACAGTCGCCATCGGACTCGTAGTCCGAGGTGCCCTGGGTGAGGTGCAGGTCCATGTCATCGCCCGCAAACTGCCAGAACATCTCCACCCAGAGGTTGGCGTTGGGGACCGCGGTGACGGTGGCCAAGCACGGCTCGGACGCGATGCAGCGGTCGTTGAAGACCGTGAGGCGGGCCGTGTACTCGCCAGCCATATCGGGCGTAAAGCCTAGGCGATCGGCGACCCCGGTGGGGAAGGCCGCCGCAGAGCCGTCCGGGGCGTCGATGAGCTCCCAGACGTACTCGGAGATCGTGCCGCCGTTGTCGTCGTAGGACTGCGAGCCGAGGAAGTCGACCGAGTCGATGATGGGGCGCACGATCTCGGGCGAAGCCGAGCAGACGGCGATGGGGCGGTCCGACTCGGTGACGATGCCCTCGGGGGTGCAACCCGACGGGGGCAGCGGCGGGGGCGGCGTGGTGGAGTGAATCGGCGTCTCACTCTTACACGCGATGGCGGTGAGGAGCATAGACGAGAGAATGAGAGCGCGCTTCATGGACAAAGCCTCCGTCGGCGGATCGCCCCTAATGCAGATCGTGTGCCATGGCATCACAACGCAGCACGGGCGCCCTTCGACGCCCCTAGCATGCCCGACTGGCGGCCGGACCGCGACATTGGTGTCACGCCGCCACAAAACTGACGGCGCGCACGCATGAACGCCGCTGGACTCGCGCTGTTCGCCGTCTGCTATGCGATGCTCTCCGCGCGACGCCTCGCGGGGCGCGGCCTGGATCGCCCGACGATCGCGCTGCTGGGCGCCACGCTCATGGTGGCGTTCGGGGTGCTCACGCCAGCGGGCGCGCTCGCTTCGATCGACGCGAACACGCTGCTGCTGCTGTTCGGGCTGATGGGCGTCGGCGCCGCCATCGCAGAGGACGGGCTGTTTGCCTGGGCCGAGGCGCGCATGGTCGCCGTAGCCCGCACGCCCGCACGCTTGGTCGGCGCTGTGCTGTGGGGCTCGGGGCTCGCCGCCGCGCTGCTCACCAACGACGCCGTGTGCTTGCTCGCCGCGCCGCCGCTCATTCGGCTCGTGCAGCGGCATCGGCTACCCGCCGCGCCCTTCTTGTTGGCCCTCGCCACTGGCGCCAACACCGGCAGCGCGGCGACCCTGCTCGGCAACCCGCAGAACATGCTGTGCGCGAGCCTGGGCGACCTCAACTACCTGGACCACCTGCGCCTAGCGGGCCCCGTCGCGCTCCTCGGCCTCGCCGTCAACCACGCCGTGCTCGCGGCCTCCTTTCGCGGCGTCCTGACTCAGGAGCCGCTCCAGGTCGAGCTCTCAGCGGCGCCCAGGCGCTGGCGTGTGCACGCCCTCGTGCTGGTCGGGCTCGTCATGGCCGTGTCGCTGGGCGCGGACCTCGCGTGGTCCTCGGCCGGCGCCTTCGTGGCGGTGGTGATCGCTCGCGGCCAGGACGTTCGCACCTTGTACCCGCGCATCGACTTCTCGCTGCTGCTGTTCTTCGCCGGGCTGTTCACGCTGGTCTCGGGCTTTCACGTGAGCGGCGGCCCCGCGTGGCTGTTCGCGCACGCCCCCCTCACCCTCGCGAGCGATGATCTCCCAGGGTGGAGCGTACTCGCCGCCAAGCTGCTCGTCGGCTCGAACCTCGTCTCCAACGTGCCGTTCATCCTCATCGTGCGCGACGCGATGAACGCGCTGCCCACGCCGACGCGCGGCTGGGAGCTGCTCGCGATGGCCTCGACCTTCGCGGGCAACCTCACCCTGTTCGGGTCGGTGGCCAACCTCATCGTCGCCGAGGCCGCTCGGGACGTGGGCGGCTTGGGCTTCTGGCAGCACCTGCGGGTGGGCGCGCCGGTCGCGCTGCTGACGACCGCGCTCGCTGTTGTCGGCGTCGTCTGGGCCGGTTGAGCGGACGATCGCGACGCGCTTGCGCGTTGTCTGCCAGTGGGTAACTGGTACGAATGGGCCTTCACGTCCCACTGGCTCGTTCATGCAGCTCAACGTCCGCGACGCCGCAGCGCTCCTGCACGTCAGCACCAAGACCATCTACCGCTGGGTCGCCGAGGGCCAGATCCCCGGCTACCGCGTGAGCCGGGCGCTTCGCTTCGACCGCAGCGAGCTGCTTGAGTGGGCCCTCGCGAACCGCATCGCGGTAGACACCACCCCCGCGCGTGAGGTCGAGCGGCTCGCGCCGCTGCCCACGTTCGCCGACGCCTTGCTCGCCGGGGGCATCCACTACCGCGTCGACGGCGACACCCGTGACGCCGCCCTCGCCAACATCGTGCGATCGCTCCCTGTGTCACACGAGAGCGCGCGCGAGCCGCTGCTGCAAGCGCTTCGAGCGCGCGAGCACATCGCCTCCACGGCCTTCGGCGACGGCATCGCCCTCGCCCACCTGCGCAACCCGCTGCAGTTCCACGAGCAGCGCGCGAGCATCGCCTTGTGCTTCCTCGATCGCCCGGTCGACTGGCACGCCCCCGACGGCGCGCCCGTCCACATCGTGTTCACCATCACGGGGCCGACCGTCCGGAGCGTGCTGGGCTTGCAATCCCTGACCTGGTTCGCGCTTCGAGACGCCGGCTTTCGCGCGGCTGTGCTCGCGGCGGACTCCCGCGAGACGCTGTTCACGCTCGCGCAGCGCGTCTCCTCCAACCTCATACACCCCGGATCACCCCGATGATCCTCTTGCTGTGCGCCGCGGGCGTCTTGCTCCTCGGTACGCTCCTCGCGCTTGTGCTGCCGGGCAACAACGCGCGTATCGGCGCGTCCTTGCTCGCCCAAGCGGTGTCCACCGCGCTCACCCTCGCGGCGGTCGTGCCCGTGCTGACGGGCGGCGCGCCGCTCACCGCGCGAATCTTGTGGTCGTACCCCGTACAATCGGTGGCCTTCCACGTCGACGCGCTCAGCGCCTTCTTCCTCGCGTGGTCCGCGCCCATGACCCTGCTGGGTTCGATCTACGCCGTCGGCTACCTCGCGCCCGATCTGCGCGGCGGGCGCAACGCGGGGCCGCACTTCGGCCTCCTCGCCATGCTGCAGCTCTCGTACTTGATGGTGTACAGCTCGCTCGACGTGATGGTGTTCCTCCTCGGGTGGGAGATCGCCGCCGTGTGCGCTTGGTTGCTGGTGATCTGGTCGTACAGCAACCAAAAGGTCCGCTTCGCCGGGTTTAACTACCTGGTCTCCACGCACGTCGGGCTGTTCGTCATCGCCGCGGCGCTCATGACGCTCCACGCGCAGACGAACTCCATGGACTTCTTCGCCTTTGGCGCGAAGCTCAGCGAACCCGGTCGCCTGCGGGACATCACCTTCTTGCTGCTCGGCGTCGCCTTCGCCCTAAAAGCGGCGTTCTTCCCAATGCACACGTGGTTGCCGCGGGCACACTCTGCCGCCCCGGCGCACATCTCCGCGCTCATGTCAGGCGTCATCCACAAAGCGGGCTTGTTCGGCTTCCTGCGGTTCACCCTGCTCCTCGGCGAGCCCGAGGAGTGGATGGGATGGACCGTCCTCGCCTTTGGCGCCACCTCAGCGGTCGTCGGCGCGCTGTTCACCACGACGCAGCGCGATCTGAAGCGCCTCATGGGCTCCTCCTCCACCGAGAACGTGGGCGTGGCCGCGATGGGCTTCGGCGTCGGGTACCTGGGCTTGACGTGGGACCAGCCCGCGCTCGTCGCCCTTGGCTTTGGCGGCGGTCTGCTGCACATCCTCAACCACGCCGCCTTTAAGTGCCTGCTGTTCTACGCAGCGGGTGCGGTGTACCGCGGCGCGCACACGGTGGACCTCGAGCGCCTGGGTGGGCTCGCGCGCGCGATGCCTCGGACGGCGGCGCTGTTCCTCATCGGCGGCGTCGCGATCGGCGGATTCCCGCCGCTAAACGGCTTTGTGAGCGAGTTCTTGCTCTACCGTGCGCTCATCGTCGAGGCTCCGCAGGGCAACGCTGGCGTCGCCTTCGTCATCTTCGCCGCCTGCCTCGCCTTCGCGGGCGCCATGAGCGCGTTCAGCGTCGTGCGCGCCTTTGGCATCGCCTTCCTTGGCACGCCCCGCGAGGCGCTGCAAGGTGCGCCCGCCCAAGACCCGCCGTGGACGATGGTCGCGCCCATGGCCCTGCACGCGGTGACGGTCCTGGCCTTTGGCTTCGTGCCAGCCGTTGGCTTCGCCCTCGCGGCGCCCGCAGCTGGGCTGTTTGGCGACACCGCCGCCGCTCAGGAGGCCATCTCGACGGTCTCGCTCGCTAGCGGCCTCACCGCGCTCGCCGTCATTGTCCCCTTGGTGGTCGGCGCGCTCATCGGCCGCCGCGCACCGCGCCACGTCACCTGGGGCTGCGGCTACACGGCGCCAACGACAAAGATGCAGTACTCAGCGAGCTCCTTCGCCGCTCCCTTCGCCGCGCTGTTCGACGACTGGGCCCCGCCGCTCATCACCCGACACCTGCCTGATGGCCTGTTCCCGCAGCGCGAGGGCGCCTACGCGTCGCACCACGTCGATCCGGTCGAGCAGCGCATGTACGAGGCGCTCGGCCAGGGAGAGGGCGTGGTCCGCAGCGTCGTCGGGCGCATCGTCACGGAGCCGCGCATGGTCTTCGCGGCGGGCTTGGGCCTCGTGCTGCTCCTCGCGGCCCTCACGGGGGACCGGCCATGACCGCCCTTCGCCTCGCAGCGCACGTGTCGACGCTGGCGGCCCTCGCGCTCGTCGTGCCAGGGCTCATCGTGCGCACCAAGTCGCTGTGGTCGGGTCGACGGGGTGCGCCGATCCTACAGTTCGCTTGGGATCTACGCCGACTTGTGCAGAAGACGCCTGTGTACAGCCAGACCACCACGGTCGTGTTCCGCGCGGCGCCCTACCTCGCGCTCGCGACGTCCTTCGCGGCGGCGGCGCTCGTCCCCGTCTCCGGTCGCGCGCCGCTCTCGTTCTCTGGTGACTTCGTGCTCTTCGCCTACTTGTGGGGCCTAGGTCGCGTCGCGCTCATGCTCGGCGCGCTCGACACCGGCAGTCCTTTTGAGGGCATGGGCGCCAGCCGCGAGGCGACCTTCTCCACCCTGCTCGAGCCAGCGCTCTTCTTGCTCCTCGGCGCGCTCTGCCTCGCTGGGGCCGAGCCCAACCTCGACGCGCTCCTTCACCACCGCTCGGGCTGGCCCCAAGGCTTGCTGTTGAGCGCGCTCACTGTGGGTGCGCTCGTCATCCTGGTGCAGGTCGAGTCCTCGCGCATGCCCGTCGACGATCCGACGACCCACCTCGAGCTGACGATGGTCCACGAGGTGATGATCCTCGACCACAGCGGGCCCGACCTCGCGGCGCTGGAGCTCTCATCAGCGCTCAAGCTCGCGACCGGCCTCTCGATGATCGCCGCCGCGCTTGTGCCGGTGAAGCTCTCCTATTCGCCGTTCGAGGGTGCTGTGCTTCAGGTCGCGTCCGTGATCGCGCTCGCCGTCGGCTTTGGCACGGTGGAGTCGCTGTTCGCGCGCCTGCGTATGCGAGCCGTGCCCGCCTACATCGCGGTCGCGGTCGGCCTCTCAGCGCTCGCTTTACTCGTCGGTGCCTGGCGGGGAGCCCCATGAACAACGTCGACATCCTGTTCCTCGCGGTCATCCTGGTGCCGCTGCTCACCGCCCGCTGGCGTATGAGCTTGATCGCGCTCGGACTGCAAGGTCTGCTGCTGTTCGAGGCCGCGGGCGGCTCGGAGCCCAGCCTCGACACCGGCTACGCGCTCGACGCCATCGATCTGCTCGTCGTGCGCGGCCTGCTCGCCCCCGCGCTGCTGTACTACGCCTTTCAGCGCCCCGGCGTGCCGGCGCGCAACGACGTGATCCCGCCGAACCTGTTCGCGTGGACCGGCGTCGTGCTGCTGGTCCTGGTCAGCTTCAACTTCGCGGACGGCGCCGCCGACGGCTCGGCGCGCGTGGGGGTCGCGGCGACCGCCCTCGTCCTTGGCTTCGTCGTGCTGGCGACGCAGTCGAGCGTGTTCAGCCAGATCGTCGGCGCGCTGCGCATCGAGAACGCCATCGCGCTGTTCGAGCTGACGGTGCCCGACCTGCACCCGACGCCGAGCGTGCGGCTGGTCCACGCTGTCGTCGCCGCGATCACGATCGGCTTCTTCGCCTGGTTTATGGCCGCGCTCGCCGCGCTGCCGGTAGAGCGCCCCACCGACGCGACGCCCACGGGGGCGCCGTGATCTTCGCGCTCCTGGTCGGCGTCCCCCTGCTCGGCGCGGCCCTGGCGGCCGTTGTCCCCGCTGCGCGGCGCCGCGTGCTGCAAGCGAGCGCCGCCTTGAGCGCCGCCGTCGCGGTGGGCGCTGCGGTGCGTGACCTCCCGATCGCCGCCGATGACGCGCTCTTCCTCTTCGACAGCACGAGCCGCTTGTTTGCGGCGCTCATCAACCTGCTGTTCTTGGGCATCGCCGCGCACGTCGCAGGGCGCGCTGGCGCCGAGCGCAGCTACCGCCCGACCGCGGATCGCTTCGCCGTCTTCGGCCTCGCGTTCTTAGCCGCCTCAAACCTGGCGCTTGTCGCGAACGACCTGCTGCTCGGCTGGTGTGCGCTCGAGTTCACGACCTTCGCCGCGACGCTGCTCGTCGCTGACGACCGCTCCGCGGCGCGGATGCGCGCGTCTTGGCAGTACTTCTTGTTCTCGTCCGTCGGCCTCGCCTTGGTGCTCGTTGGGCTCGCGTGCGTGCAACGCGCGGTCGGCGCAGAGCACGCGCACACAGCGGCAGGGCTCGCGACGGTGGCCAGCGCGCTCGGCGGGCGCTGGGGCAGGCTCGGCGTGTCGCTCATCATCGCGGGCTACGGCACAAAGCTCGGCTTGTTCCCCATGAACAACTGGCTGCCGACCACCTACGCGACGGCGCCCGCGCCGGTGACCGCCCTGCTCGGCGCTGTGCAGTTCAACGTCGCGCTCGTCGGCCTGCTGCGCGTCCTCTTCGTGTACGGCGGCGCGCTGCCGAGCCTCGTGACCAACGAGCTGCTGTGGATCGGAATGCTCAGTATGGCCGTTTCGACGCTGGGCATCATCGCCACGCGCGACTACCTGCGCCTGCTCGGGTACGCCTCGATCAACCACGCGGGCGTCATCGCCGTCGGGCTCGCCCTCGGCGGCCCTGCGGCCTACGGCGTGTTGTTGTACGCGGTCAGCAACGCCTTCATCAAGGCGATCCTGTTCTTGACCGCCGGCCGCATCTACGCGCGCTTTCAGACCAGCTCCTCGTTGGAGGTGCGCGGGCTGGTGAAGACGATGCCCTTCAGCGGGCTCGCGCTCATGGTCGGCACCTTCGCCCTGCTGGGCCTCCCGCCCTTCGGCAGCTTCCTGGGTGAGCTGATGATGCTGTCCGCGCTGGTCGAGTCCGGGCGCACCGCGCTGCTCTTCCCCTTCTGCGCCGCGCTGGTGGCGTCCTTCGTCGCGACCGGGCGCACGCTCTTCCCCATGATCTGGGGCGAGACGGTGTCCACACGCCAAGCGGGCGACCTCGCGAGCGACGTCGTCGCCAAGAGCGTCTTCCTCACCGCGCTCATCGCGCTCGGGCTGTACATCCCGCCGCCGATCAACACGCTGCTGCGCGAGGTCGCGGCTCACTTGGGGGCCCGATGAGCGCGACCGTCCTGCTCAACGTCGACGCGGCGGACGCGCACGAAGACGTGCGCGCCTGGCGAGATGCGCTGCTAGAGCGGCTCTCAGCGGGGCACCGCCTCGTGACGCTCTACGGGGCCCCCCACCCCGAGGGGGTGCGCGTCACAGCGGTGGTCCAGGACGACGCTGGGGAGCTGCGCGCGAGCCGCGCCGTCGTCAGCGCGGCGACCGGCTTTCACACGCTCAGCCACGACATCCCGGGGGCCCACGTCTTCGAGCGCGAGCTCCACGAGCAGCACGCCGTGCGGATCGCCGACCACCCGTGGCTCAAGCCCGTGCGCTTCGAGCGCGGCGGAGGCGTGAGCGTTGACGAGTACCCGTTCTACGCGATGCGTGGCAAAGAGACGCACGAGGTGCAGGTCGGCCCGATTCACGCCGGCGTCATCGAGCCCGGCGCCTTTCGGTTCCTGTGCCACGGCGAGCTCGTGCATCACCTGGAGATTCACCTCGGCTACCAACATCGCGGCGTCGAGCGCCTGCTGCTTCAGCGCGACCCGCGCGCGCTGGCCCCGCTCGTGGAGCAGATCGCCGGCGATAGCAGCGTCGCGCACACCTGGGCGTACGCGGCGGCGCTCGAGGCCCTCACCGCGCACGACGCCTCGGAGCACGACCTGACCCGCGCCGTCATGCTGGAGCTCGAGCGCGTCGCCATGCACCTCGCGGGCTTGGGCGGGCTGGCGACCGACGTGGGCTTCACGCAGGCCGCGTCGACGTACGCGCGCCTGCGCACCGCCGCGATCAACGGCTCGATGGCGCTGTGCGGCAGCCGCTTTGGCCGCACCGCAGTGCAGCCCGGCGGCAGCGGCGTCGCCCTCGACGGCGCCACGGCCGCAGAGCTGCTGCTTCGCTTTGAGGCGCTCGATCGCGACGCGCGCGAGATCGACGCGCTCTTTCTGGGGGCGCGCTCGGTGCGCCACCGCCTGTGCGACACGGGGCGCGTGGACCGCTACACCGCCGCCGAGCTCGGCCTCGTCGGCATGGCCGCGCGCGCGAGCGGCGTCGCGCTCGACCAGCGGGTGTACTGCGAGCCGTGGCGCGGCCAGGTCATCGCGACCGCCTCCACCGGCGACTGCATGGCCCGCGCCGAGCTCCGCGTCCGCGAGCTGCACAGCTCCCTCGACCTCGTGCGGCGCTGGCTCGCCCCGGCGCCGGAGTGGCGCCGCTCGCGACCCCAGCTCGGTGCCCTCGCCCCGAGTCGCCTCGTGATCGCCGTGGTCGAAGGCTGGCGCGGCGAGGTCGTGCACGCGCTGGAGACCGACGCAGCGGGAGCCCTCACCCACTACAAGGTGCAAGACCCCTCGCTGCGCAACTGGATGGGCCTCGCGCAAGCCGTGCGAAACAACGAGATCAGCGACTTCCCCATCTGCAACAAGAGCTTCGACCTCTCCTACTGCGGGAATGACCTCTGATGTTCAAGAACCTCGCCGCGCGCCGGTCCCAGGGCACACAGTTCATCCGCGATCTGCGGGCGGCGCGTCCGACCGGCTTTCGCGGGCGCCCGCGCTTGGACGCGACCCCGTGCGGCGACGGCTGCACGGCCTGCCGCGAAGTCTGCCCCACCGAGGCCATCACCCTCGCGCCGCTCACTTTGGACCTCGGCCGCTGCACCTTCTGTGCGGCCTGCGAGCTCGCTTGTCCGGCTGAAAAGCTCCACTTTAGCAATGACCCTCGCATGGGCGCCGCCGACACCCAGGGCCTCCTCGTTCGCGAAGGTGACGAGCCGAAGGCGATCGCCGCCAGCTTGCACCGCCTCTTCGGCCGCTCGGTGCGTCTGCGCCAGGTCTCGGCGGGGGGCTGCAACGCCTGCGAGCTCGAGCTCAACGCCACGGTGAACGTCAACTTCGACCTGCAGCGCTACGGCATCGACTGGGTCGCCTCGCCGCGGCACGCCGACGGCCTCGTGGTCACCGGGCCGATCAGCGCGAACATGGCCCGCGCGCTTCAGCTCGCGTGGGACGCCATGCCCGCGCCCAAGTTCGTCATCGCCGTGGGCGCGTGCGCGATCTCGGGCGGCCTCTTTCGCGAGGGCGCCGAGACTGAGCGCGCGTTCTTGGGGACCGTCGCCCCCGTGGTGTACGTGCCCGGCTGCCCGGTCCACCCGCTCACCTTCGCGCACGCCCTGCTCGACGCGATGGGCCGCTGACTACTTCGGCAGCGTCAGGCCGCGGTACTCGAGCAGCGGCTCGATCTCCGGGGGACCGCCGTAGAGCGCCTCGAAGAGCGCGCTCGGCTCGTCAGTGTGGCCTCGCGAGAGGATCTTGGCGCGCACCACGTCTCCCGCCTCGCGGCTAAGGCCACCGTGCGCGTGGAACCATGCGCCGGTGTCGCGCGCGAGGACCTCGCTCCAGATGTAGGCGTAGTACCCGGCGGAGTAGCCGCCGCCGAAGGTGTGGGCGAAGTAGGACGTGTGGTAGCGAGGCGGCACGGGGGCGAAGGTCATGCCCGCCTTGTCCAGCGCCGCCACCTCGAAGCTCATCACCTCGGAGGCCTTGGGCACCTGATCGAGGGGGATCTGATGCCACGCTTGATCGAGCATCGCCGCCTCCAAGTACTCGGTGGTGGCGTAGCCCTGATCGAAGGTGAGCGCGGTCAGCACGCGCTGGAAGAGCGCGTCGGGCATGGGCTCGCCGGTCTGGTAGTGCTTGGCGTAGTTGGCCAGCACCTGTGGCTCACGCGCCCACATCTCGTTGAGCTGCGACGGGTACTCCACGAAGTCGCGCGGCGTGTTGGTGCCGGCGAGCGTGGGGTAGCGCGCGTCCGAGAGCAGGCCGTGGAGCGCGTGCCCGAACTCGTGGAAGGCGGTGGTGACCTCGTCAAAGGTGAGCAGGACGGGCTGCCCGTCCGCGGGCTTGGCGACGTTGAGGTTGTTGACGATGACGGGCTTCTTGCCGAGCAGACCGCTCTGATCGACGAAGGAGCTCATCCAGGCGCCGCCTTGCTTGTTGTCGCGTCGGAAGACGTCGAGCAAGAACAAGCCGACCGCGTCGCCGTTGGCCTCGAAGACCTCGAAGACGCGCACGTCCGGGGCGTAGGCCACCAGGTCCTTGCGCTCCTTGAAGGTGATGCCGTAGAGCTTGCCCGCCGCGAAGAAGACGCCGTCGTCGTAGACGTGGTTGAGATCGAAGTAGGGCTTGACCTGCGCCTCGTCGAAGTCGTAGCGCTCCTTGCGCACCTTCGCGGCGTAGAAGGCCCAATCCCACGGCTGAAGCTCGAAGGACTCGGCGCCCGCGGCCTTGGCCTCGGCGTCGATGATGGCCTGGATGTCCGCCGCTTCTTCGCGCGCCTTCGCGAGCGCGGCGGGGCCGAGCTTGGCGAGCATCGCGTTGACGGCCTCGGGGGTCTTGGCGGTCTCGTCCTCCAAGCTGTAAGCGGCGTAGTTCGGGTAGCCGAGCAGCGACGCCTTCTCGGCGCGCAGCGCGACGGCGCGCACCACGCCCGCCGTGTTGTCAGAGCCCTCGCCCTGACCACGAGCGCTCGAGGCGCGGAAGACGCGCTCGCGCAGCGCGCGGTTGGTGAGCTGCTCCAGCACCGGCTGAATGGTGGTGTTCTGCAGGGTGAGCACCCACTTGCCATCCAGGCCGCGTTCCTTGGCCACGTCGGCCGCGCCCGCGATCGCGCTGTCCGACAGCCCGTCGAGCTCAGCGACGTCGTCGACGACGACCGCGCCGTCCTTGGTCGCCTTGAGCACCGTCTGCACGAAGTCCGTGCTGAGCGACGACAGCTCCTCGTTGATCTGCATGAGGCGCGCTTTGTCGGGTCCCGACAGCTTGGCGCCAGCGCGCACGAACTGCCCGTGCACCTGCTTGAGGAGCTGGGCCGACTCGGGGTCGAGGCCGAGGGCGTCGCGCTGCTGGAAGACCACGTCGACCCGCTTAAACAGCGCGTCGTTGAGGAGGATGGCGTCTGAGTGAGCCGCCAGCTTGGGCGCGTACTCGGCCTCGAGCTCTTGGAGCTCGTCGCTCGTGTAGGACGAGGTCATGCTCCAGAACACGTACTGAGCCCGGTTGAGCAGGCCGCCCGTGCGCTCCAAGGCGACGACGGTGTTCTCGAAGCTGGGCGCCTGGGGGTTCGACGCGATGGTCGAGACCTCGGCGAGCTGCTCGACCATGCCCGCGTCCATGGCCGGCGCGTAGTGCTCGAAGCGAATGTCCGCGAAGGGAGGCAGCTCGTAGGGCAGCGTGCTGGGGTTCGCGAACGGGTTGTCCGACGTCATGGCGGGGGCTCCGTGGTCAGCGGCCTGCGTGGGCGCGGCGGTAGGGGGCGTGGGGTGGGCGCAGCCGGCGATGGACAGCGCCAACGCCAGCGAGAGGGTCCAAGAGTTCACGTGCTCACTCCTCGTCAGTCAACCCGCTCGAAGCGCGGGGCCGGCGTAGGCTATCGGATCTTCGGTCGACGCGCGCGCGCTGGACCACGGCGTCAACACACCGTGACCTCGGGCGAAGCGACGCCCCCGCGCGATCATCCGCTCGAACCGCGCTACTTGGTGGTGCCGAACTGCAAGCCGAGCGTAAAGGCGAAGCTCGTGAGCCCGTAGTCGCCCGAGCCGCTGCCCGCCTCGGTGGTGAACGCGAAGGGCACGGTCGCGCCGACCTCAGGGTGCAGCGCGAAGCTGTCGTTGATCTTGGCGTGCAGGCCGAGCGCCATCCCAACTGAGAACACGGCCCCCCCCGTGTTGGCGTCCGTCGTGCCCCCGCCGGCGGACAGCGCAGAGAGGCTGGGCCCGACGACGAGCTGGCTGCGCTCGCCGATGGGGAAGCCGAGCAGCACCGGCACCTTGAGGTTGGCGTAGCCAGCACCAGCGCCGCCGACCCCGATCGCCGCAAAGGTGCCGTAGGGGGCGATGCTCACCGGGATGGTGGCGCCGTCCGGCGTGAGCTGGAGCTTGGCGTGCACCTCGTAGAGCGAGCCGCCGACGCGCGCGCCGAGGTCGAAGCGGTCGGTGACACCAAACGCGCCCGCGAGGTTCAACGCCGGCACGAAGGCCCTTCCCCCGCCCACGCTCGAGTCCGCCGCTAGGGTGAAGAAGCTGGGCTCTAGGCTGAACTGCGAGTTGCCCTTCCCGAGTGACTCGACCTGCGTGACAGGCGTGGTGAGGCAGGCGGTCGTGAGCGCGAGGGCGAGCGCCGAAGCGAGGAGACGGAGGGTCATGGGGGCTCCATTGCGATGCGGCACGCTACCACGGGCGGCGGCTGTACGCGATGAACCGCCATCCACAGCGACCTGGCAGCGAGGCCCAGGCTAGCGCTCGGCTTCGCGCGACGCGAGCTGACCGCAGCCCGCGTCAATGTCGACGCCGCGCCGAATGCGCACCGTCGCCGGGATGCCGCGCGCCTGGAGCGCGTCCGCGAAGGCGTGAGCGCGCAGGTCCGAGGTCGCCTCGCCCCCGTAGCCCTGGGTGGGGTTGAGCGGGATGAGGTTCACGTGGCAGATGAGGCCGCGAAGCAGCGCTGCGAGGCGATCGGCGGTGGCCTCGTCGTCGTTCTGACCGGCGATGAGCGCCCACTCGAAGCTGACGCGGCGCCCGGTGGCGTCGACGTACGCCCGGCAGGCCGCGACGAGGTCCTGTAGCGGCCAGCGCTTGTTCACCGGCAGCAGCGCGTCGCGGGTCGCGTCATCGGCGGCGTGCAAGCTGATGGCGAGCGTGATCGGCAGCGCCTCGGCGGCGAGGCGCTCAATGCCGGGCACGAGGCCGACCGTGCTCACCGAGATGCGCCGGTGGCTGATGCCCAAGCGGTCGTGCATGCGGTGAATCGCCTCGACCACGGCGTCGAGGTTGTGCAGCGGCTCGCCCATGCCCATGAGGACGACGTTGCTGAGGCGCTCGCCGACCGCGTGCAGCTCGACGGCGAAGCGCGTCGCCTGCTCGACGATCTCCGCCGCGGTGAGGTGGCGACCAAAGCCCTGCTGGCCTGTCGCGCAGAACACGCAGCCCATCGCGCAGCCAGCCTGGGACGAGATGCACGCCGTGCGGCGGCCGTCGGCGTAGGGCATCAAGACCGACTCGATGCGACGATCGTCCTCCAACCGGTACAAGCGCTTGCGCGTGCCGTCGCGGCTGACCTGCTCCGTCACCATTTGGAGCGTGCCGAGGCGGGTCTCAGCGACGAGGCGCTCGCGCAGGGCCTTCGGGAGGTTGGTCATCTCGTCGAAGCTGGAGACGCGATGCTCGTAGAGCCACTCCCAGAGCTGCTTGGTCCTAAAAGCAGGCTGGCCCCACGCGCGCAGCTGCGCGGTGAGGCCATCGAGATCAAGATCGTAGAGGTCGGTCATGGCCAGAGCCCTAACCGGGCAGGCGACGCGAGCGCCGCCCGCCGACCATCAGCGGCGGGACCGCCGGCGCAAGCCGACGAGACCGAGCAAGAGCAGCCATGCGCTGCTGGGAGCGGCGGAGGTGGTGGAGCAGCCGCCGCCGCGCAGGTACACGCCGACCGGCTTGATGTCGTCCGCCGCGTTCATGGGGTCGGTCCCGTTGATGACCTCTTCGCCGTCGGGGGTGCCGCCGCCGTCGCTGTCGACGTTGAGCGGGTCCGTGCCGTAGACGTCGACCTCGTCGCCGTCGTCGAGGCCGTCACCGTCGGTGTCCGCGTTGTAGGGGTCCGTGCCGAGCACGTCCTCTTCGGCGTCGGTGAGGCCGTCGCCGTCGCTGTCGCGCATGTCATCGGTCGGGTCGAGCGGATCCGTGCCCGCAGAGACCTCGGAGCCGTCGTCCACGCCACCGCCGTCGGTGTCCGCGTTGTTCGGATCCGTGCCGTACTGCACGATCTCGGAGCCGTCGGACAGGCCGTCGTCGTCGCTGTCGACGTCGAGCGGATCGGTGTGGAAGACCTGCAGCTCCTCGCCGTCGTTGAGGCCGTCGCCGTCCGTGTCCGCCACGAGCGGGTCGGTGCCGGTGGTGTTCACCTCGTCGCCATCGGTGAGGCCGTCGCCGTCGCTGTCGGCGATGGTCGGGTCCGTACCGTGGGTGTTGACCTCGTCTCCGTCGCCGAGGCCGTCGCCGTCGGTGTCCGTAGCGAGCGGATCGGTGTGGTAGTCGAAGACCTCCTCACCATCGAGCAGCCCGTCGCCGTCGCTGTCCGCGTTGTTCGGATCCGTGCCGAGGAGCTCCTCTTGCGCGTCGGAGAGACCGTCGCCGTCCGTGTCGACCTCGATGATGTCGTCGCTCGGATCGAGCGGGTCCAAGCCCAGCGCGACCTCGCGCCCGTCGCCGAGGCCACCGCCGTCGGTGTCGACCAGCAGCGGGTCGGTGTCGTAGGTGTGCACCTCATCGCCGTCGGTGAGCCCGTCGCCGTCGCTGTCCGCGACCTTCGGGTTGGTGTCGTAGACGCTGACCTCGGCGCCGTCGGAGAGGCCGTCGCCATCGGTGTCCGCCACGAGCGGGTCGGTGCCCCAGAGGTGGAGCTCGTCACCGTCGGTGAGCCCGTCGCCGTCCGTGTCGACGTTGAGCGGGTCGGTGCCGTGAACGGTGACCTCGGTGCCGTCGCCGAGACCGTCGCCGTCCGTGTCGCGGGAGAGCGGGTCGGTGCCGTAGGTGTCGACCTCGGAGCCGTCGGTGAGGCCGTCGCCATCGGTGTCGGCGCGCTGCGGATCGGTGCCGTGGGTGAGGACCTCAGCGCCGTCGAGCAGGCCATCGCCGTCCGTGTCGGGGTTCAGCGGATCGGTGCCGAGCGCGACCTCGAAGGCGTCGGTGAGGCCGTCGCCGTCGCTGTCGACGCTCTGCGGGCCGTCGTCGGTGGGGTCGTTCGGGTCGGTGTGGTCGACGAGGACCTCTTGGCCGTCGCCGACACCGCCGCCGTCCGTGTCCGCGTTGTTCGGATCGGAGAGGGTGGTGTTCACCTCCACGCCGTCCGAGAGCGCGTCGTCATCGCTGTCGGCGTCCGTGGGATCGGTGCTGTAGGTGTTGACCTCGGCGCCATCGGACAGGCCGTCGTAGTCGGTGTCCGCGTTGTTCGGGTCGGTGCCGACGGTGTGAACCTCTTCGCCGTCGGTGAGGCCGTCGCCGTCGGTGTCGGTGAGCAGCGGATCCGTGCCGTAGGTGCGCACCTCGGAGCCGTCGGTGAGGCCGTCGCCATCGGTGTCCGCGACGAGCGGATCGGTGTCGTAGGTGTTGACCTCGGCGCCATCCGAGAGGCCATCGCCGTCGGTGTCGGGGTCGAGCGGGTCGGAGCCGACCGTGTTGACCTCGGCGCCGTCGGAGAGCCCGTCGCCGTCGGTGTCCGCGACGAGCGGGTTCGTGCCGGTGGTGTTGACCTCCACGCCGTCGGGCAGGCCGTCGCCGTCGCTGTCGGGGTTGGTGGGGTCCGTGTGGCTGACCGTGGTCTCGAAGATGTCGGAGAGGCCGTCGCCGTCAGCGTCAGCTAGATCGTCGGTGCCGTCGAGCGGGTTGGTGTGGTCGTTGTTGACCTCGGCGCCGTCGCCGACGCCGCCGTCGTCGCTGTCGGAGTCGAGGGGGTCGGTGCCGTGGGTGTTGACCTCGGCGCCGTCCAAGAGGCCGTCGCCGTCCGTGTCGGCCACGGTGGGGTCGGTCTCGCCGCTGCCAGCGGTGCCGGTGCCGCCGATGACGCCAGTCCAAGCGCCGTCGCCGTTCGCGTCCTCGACGCCGTCATCGAGGCCATCACCGTCGGTGTCGGCCTTGCTCGGGTCGGTGGTGGTGCTGGGATCGGCGTCCGGCGTGAAGCTGCCGGAGGTGGTGTCCGTGTCGGCAAGCGGCGCCGTGCGGCCGAGCTCGAGGCCGTCGGAGAGGCCGTCGCCGTCGCTGTCCGCGTTGATCGGGCTGGTGGGCGCGAAGCCGTCGGGGCCCGCGACCTCTTCGCCGTCATCCAAGCCGTCGTCGTCGCTGTCGGCGTCGAGCGGGTCGGAGCTGTAGGTGTTGACCTCGTCGCCGTCGTTGAGGCCGTCACCGTCGGTGTCGGGCACCGCGGGATCGGTGTGGCTGACGTTGTCCTCGTACCAGTCGGAGAGCCCGTCGCCGTCGGTGTCCTTGAGGTCGTCGGCGCCATCGAGCGGGTTGGTGTTGTCGCGGTTGACCTCGTTGCCATCCGTGATGCCGCCGTCGTCGCTGTCCGCGTCCAGGGGATCGGTGTGGTAGGTGTTGAGCTCATCGCCGTCGGACAAGCCGTCCGCGTCGGTGTCCGCCTTGGACGGGTTGGACTCGCCGCTGCCCGCCGTGCCGGTGCCGCCGAGGCTGTTCACGGTGGCGCCGTCGTGGTTCGCGTCCTCGACGCCGTCGGGGAGGCCGTCGCCGTCGGTGTCCGCGTTGTTCGGGTCCGTGGTGCTGCTGCCGTCGGCGTCCGCGACAAACTTGCCCGCGCCGAGGTCGGTGTCCGCGAGCGGTGCGGTGCGGCCGAGCTCCAGACCGTCGGAGAGGCCGTCACCGTCGCTGTCTGCCGCGTTGGGGTTGGTGGGGCCGAAGCCGTTGACGCCCGAGACCTCATCGCCGTCAGACACGCCGTCGTCGTCGGAGTCGGCGTCCAACGGGTCCGTGTGGTAGCGGTGGAGCTCCAGCCAGTCGGAGACGCCGTCACCGTCGCTGTCAGCGAGGTCGTCTTCGGCGATCGTGGGATCGGTGTGGTCGACGTTGACCTCGACACCGTCCGCGGTGCCGCCGTCGTCCGTGTCGGTGTCGACCGGGCTCGTGAGGTGGGTGAGGACCTCGTCGCCGTCGGAGAGGCCGTCGCCGTCGGTGTCCGCTACGTTCGGGTCGGACTCGCCTGAGCCGAAGGTGCCGGTGCCGCCTACGTTGTAGGAGGTCGCGCCATCCGCGTTCAGGTCCTCTTCGCCATCGAGCAGGCCGTCGCCGTCGCTGTCGTCGCTCAGCGGGTCGGTGGTGGTGGTGGGGTCCGCGTCGGGCACGAAGATGTTGGAGGCGGTGTCCGCCGTGCCCGACGCGAGGCCGAGCTCGGTGCCGTCCTGGATGCCGTCGCCGTCGGTGTCGGCGTCGTTCGGGTCGGTCTCGTCGACGGCGAGAGCGCCGTCGAGGTCGAAGTCCTCCTCGCCGTCCGTGAGGCCGTCGTCATCGGTGTCCGCGTCGTTCGGGTCTGTGGTGGTGGTGGGATCCGCGTCGGCGGTGAAGAAGCCCGCGCTGACATCCGTGTTCGCGTGCGGCGCGACAACGCCGACTTCGAGGCCGTCGAACAGGCCGTCTCCGTCGCTGTCGGGGCTGCGCGGGTCGGTCGGGCCGAAGCCGCCGAAGCCCGCGACCTCCTCGCCGTCCGTGAGGCCGTCTTCGTCGGTGTCCGCGTCGAAGGGCTTGGTGAGGCTGACGTTGCGCTCGTACCAATCGGTGAGGCCGTCGCCGTCGCTGTCGCGCTTGTCGTCGGAGCCGAGCAGCGGGTTGGTGTGGTCGGTGTTGACCTCGACGCCGTCCGGCGTGCCACCGTCGTCGGTGTCGGTGTCGACCGGGCTGGTGTGGTGCGTGTTCACCTCAGCGCCGTCTGAGAGCCCGTCGCCGTCGGTGTCCTTGACGCTTGGGTCGCTCTCGCCCGAGCCGGGGGTGCCGGTGGCGCCGATGACGTTCACGGTGGCGCCGTCGTGGTTCGCGTCCTCCACGCCGTCGTTCAGGCCGTCGCCGTCGGTGTCCGCCTTGAGGGGATCGGTCTTGCTGGTGGGATCCGCGTCGGCCACGAAGCGCGCCATATTCGTACCGGAGACACCCGAGGTGAGCCCGAGCTCCTGACCGTCGGTGAGGCCGTCACCATCGGAGTCACGGTTGGCCGGGCCCGTCTCGGTGCTCTGCTTCAAGCCGTCGTGATTGGCGTCCTCGGCGCCGTCCGAGAGGCCGTCGTCGTCGGTGTCGGAGTCGGTGGGGCTGGTCTGCGTGCCGGGGTGAGCGTCCGCCGTGAAGTGGCCCGCCGCGACGTTGGTGTCGGGGAGCGGGACCGTGACGCCCTCTTCCAAGCCGTCCCACAGCCCGTCGCCGTCGGTGTCGGCGTTGAGCGGGTCGGTCTTGGCGCTCCACGTGCCGCCACCGGCGACCTCGGCGCCGTCGCTGAGGCCGTCGTCGTCGGAGTCGGCGTCGTTCGGGTCCGTGCCGAGCAGGAGCTCGTCGTCATCGGAGAGGCCGTCGCCGTCGGTGTCGATGATGTCATCGGAGCCCACGAGCGGGTCGGTGTGGCTGGTGAGGACCTCGGTCTTGTCGTCGACGCCGCCGTCATCGGTGTCGGTGTCGAGCGGGCTCGTGTGGTAGGTGTTGACCTCGACGCCGTCCGACAGGCCGTCGCCGTCGCTGTCGGCGACGTTGGGGTCGGTCTCACCGGAGCCGCTGGTGCCGGTGCCGCCGATGGTGGTGGCGGGATCGACCTGCCCGTCGCCGTTCGCGTCCTCGGCGCTGTCCCAGAGGCCGTCGCCGTCGGTGTCCTTCTTGAGGGGATCGGTGGTGCTGGTGGGATCCGCGTCGGCGGCGAACACCGACAGGTTGGTGTCGGCGCTGGCGTCGAGCAGCGTGTAGCCGAGCTCCAGGCCGTCGAGCAGGCCGTCGCCGTCGCTGTCCGCGTTGCCGGGGTTGGTCTCGCCCATGCTGACCGCGCCGTCTTGGTTCGCGTCCTCGACGCCGTCGGTGACGCCGTCGTCGTCGCTGTCCGCGTCGAGGGGGCTCGTGGTGCTGCTGGGATCCGAGTCGGCGACGAAGACCGAGAGGTTGGTGTCGGGGCCGACGTCGAGCAGCGTCACGCCCGCCTCTTGCCCGTCGAGGAGGCCGTCGCCGTCGCTGTCGATGTCGAGCGGGTTCGTGGGGCCGGGCAGGCCGATGCCGCCGACCTCGACGTTGTCGTCGAGGCCGACCTCGACGTTGTCGTCGAGGCCGTCATCGTCGGTGTCATTGTCCGAGGAGGAGGTGCCGAGGACGCACGCCTCTTCGTAGTTCGGCAGGCCGTCGGAGTCCGAGTCCGCGCCGCCGTCGGCCACCGTGACCATGAGGTCGAGGCTGACGCTGCGGTCCAGCCAGGTGTAGGTGTCCATCCACGCGTTGTTGCCCTTGCTGGACGACGTGAAGTTGCCCCACGAGCGGGCGTTCACGTTCGCGACCGCCGGGTCGGTGTACACGCCGGACGGGATGCCGTTCGAGCCCGAGGCCGCCAGGCCCTTCACGCCGTTGGGCATGTTGACTTCGTTCGCCTGCACGGCGGCGTCGTTCCAGAACATCGGGAGGCCGGTCTTGGCCATGTTGGAGTCAACGTCAAACAAGCGGTAGCCTTGGTAGGACGTCTCCACGTCGTCGGCCGCGTAGTGGAACTCGCCGACCGTGACCCACACCTGGCAGGCGTAGGTGCCGAGCGGGACGGGCGCGCCGAGGTTGTCGTTGCCGTCCCAAGGGATGACGTTGATGCCGGGCGTGGTGGCGCCCAACAGGTGCAGGTCGACGTCCGAGGTGATGTCGAAGGTGCCGCTCTGGTCGAGGTCGCAGACGACGTGGTAGTTGCCGTCGACGTTGGACTCGAAGCGGAACTCACCCTGGAGCGTGCCGGGGACGACGTAGGGGCAGCCCTGGGGGCCCGCGCCGTAGATCTCACCGGTCACCGCGGGGCCGGCGATCGTGTAGTTGGAGTCCTGGGGAGGCAGGAGATAGATGGGGTAGGACGGTGTAAAGGTGCCGCTCGCGCTCGGCATGGATCGACCCTTGTACAGGCCCGTCGAGGTCTCGCGCAGGCCGACCGCGTTCGCAGCCATCGACCACACGTAGCCGGACCAGCCGTCGGGCTTGAACTCGACGACGCCGGTGTTGCCGGGCGCACCGCCGTCCACGCGAGCGTAGAGCGAGCCGTTCATGGAGCGGCTCTGAGCGAAGCTCCCGGCGTCGAAGTCCCACTGCGTGGCCCACACGCGCCCCATCGTGGTGGGCACCCCGGAGACGCGAACCTCGAGATTCCATGGGGTGCTGCGCGTCTGGTCTGACTCCAGGACGGCCAAGTAGGTCCCGTTCTGCAGCGGGGTGTAGCTCTGCCCGACCGACAAGCGAACCAAGCGGTTCGTGAAGCCCGTGTCGCCAGGCGCGTAGATCGAGAGGCGCCCGTTCCCGGCGGTCCAACGAATGGTCTCGACGTTCTTGTCCAGGATGTCGATGTGGAGGTCGGTCGACCGCTGGAGCGCCTGATCCGCCCCCGTCTGCGCGGTGCCCTCCGCACGACCTACGGAGGGGATCATCGCGAGCGCGATGAGCAAGGACGCGCTCCGAGTGTGGTTCAGCGAGCGATTCGACATGGATTCCTCCGGCGAGACAGTGCGGGCCATACGGCGCTCACGACGACGTGTACGCGCCAACAACGAGACGAACGCCAAGTGCAGCCACCTCTAGCCCACTTGGTACAGGCGCAATCATAATCCACCAATTGTCCGGTGTCCTGATCCACCCTTGGGGAACACAGGGACGTGTCATACCGCGTCCCTCGCGAGGCGCCCGCGCCGCGCGGTGTTGTCACAGCGCGATCGGGGCTGTACGTTGCTGCCTCCCCCGCCCCGAGGTCCAGGCTATGCCGCTCCCGCTCCGCGCCCTCCCGCTCGCCCTCGCGCTCGCCTCGGCGTGCAACCACGGTCCTAGCTGGGACGACGCGTTCGACACCTCCGCGACCGGCGCGCTCTCCGGCGTATGGGGCTCCTCGCCGGACAACGTCTACATCGCCGGCGGCTCCGACGCGGGCGCCGAGATCTACCACTTTGACGGGCACAGCTGGACCCCCGAGACGATCCCCGCAGGCGCCGGCATGCTGTCGTGGGTGTACGGCTTCGGAGCGGACGACGTGTACGCCGTCGGCGTCAGCGGCACAGCGCTGCACTGGGACGGCGCCGCCTGGACGCTGCTCGACACCCCCACCACCGAGGATCTCTGGGGCGTCTTCGGCCTCGGCCCGAACGACGTGTGGATGGTCGGCGGCACCATCAACCAGGGCGCGCCGGAGATGCTGCACTGGGACGGCACCGCCTTCACCAGCTACGAGCTCCCCGCCGAGCAGAACAACCGCGGCGCTACCTCGCTCTTCAAGGTGTGGGGCGCCGGCGACACGCTCTTCGCGGTCGGCCAGCGCGGGCTCATCTTGCAGTGGTCGGGCTCCGAGTGGCTCGCCGTGTCCGCGGGCGCCCAGGCCGACCAAGACTGGGTCTCGCTCTGGGGCAGCGCTCCGGACCACATCGTCGCCGTCGGTGGCCGCGCGAACGCGCGCATCGGCACCTGGGACGGCGCCACCTGGACGACGGAAGCGCCAAGCGGCGTCGGCGGCCTCAACGCGGTCACGCTGCTGACGCCCGAGACCGCGCTCGTTGGCGGCGTGAACGGCTACGCGGCAACGCTCGACGTCGCGAGCGGCGCGCTCACCCCCGAGCCGCCTATCAGCGCCATCGATCTGCACGCCATGTGGTTCGACGGCGATCGCACCGCCTTCGCCGTCGGCGGCCGCTTCACGGAGCCCTTCGGCGGCGTCGCCCTCGCCCGCACCGCCCACTAGGAGCCTCGATGCGCACCATTCTCCCGCTCCTCGCGCTGCTGAGCGCCTGCAAGGGCCAACCCGACGACACCCAGGAGCCGCGCCCCGCGGGCGAGCACGGCCCCATCGCCGAGCGCATCACCGGCCCGCTCGGCGCCCCGGCGCCGTGGGCCACCCCGGAGCAGCTCGCCACCTTCGCGCGCGGCCAACAGGTCGCCCTGCGGCGCTTCTCGCGCGCCGACGGCCTAGGGCCGGCGTTTAACGTCACCTTCTGTGCGGCCTGTCACGAGCGCCCCACCACCGGCGGCGGCGCGGGCTTGTACCGCAACTTCTTCCTGTCGGGCGTTCGCACCGAGGACGGCGTCTACCTGCCGGGCTTCTCCGCGGGCGACGCGGGCGGCGTGGTGCGCCTCTACTACTATGGGACCGACTACCCGGCGCGGCCCCCCGTGCCCGCCGAGACCAACGTCATCGGCCAGCGCAACCCCATCCCCTTCTTCGGCGTCGGCCTGCTCGCTGAGCTGCCCGAGTCCAGCATCCTCGCCAACGCCGACCCCTACGATCTCGATGGCGACGGCGTCAGCGGCCGCCCCAACTACGATCGCGGCTTCGTCGGGCGCTTTGGCGTCAAAGCGCAGACCGTGTCCATCGAGGGCTTCATCCGCGCCCCGCTCTTCAACCACGCCGGCATCACCACCGACCCACTCAGCGAGCCGCAGCGCGCCGCCCTCCCCGTGGACAGCAGCGCCGCCTCCGCGCAGAGCGCCACCCTCTGGCTCGGGCGCACCCTCGGCGCCTGGGCCCAAGCCGCCGCGCCGGACGGCCCCCTGCTCGACGACGACGGCGTCGCCGACCCCGAGCTCTCCACCGACGACCTCTTCGATCTGGTGTCCTGGGCCATGCTGCTCGCCGCCCCCGACGTCGCGCCCGTCACCGACCAAACCAAAGCTGGCGCGGTGATCTTCGACGAGGCGGGCTGCGCCAAGTGCCACGCCCCGCGCCTCGACGGCCCCCGCGGCCCGGTGCCCGCCTACTCCGACCTGCTGCTGCACGACATGGGCCCCGAGCTCGCCGACGGCATCGTGATGCGCGAAGCGAACGGCTACGAGTTCCGCACGCAGCCGCTGTGGGGCCTCTCCGCCGTCGGCCCCTACCTGCACGACGGCCGCGCGGTCACCATCGAGCACGCCATCGAGCTGCACACCGGCGAAGGCCAAGCCTCGGCCGACGCCTACCGCGCGCTCTCCGACACCGACCGCGCCGCGCTCATCGGCTTCTTGCGCTCGCTCGGCGGCGCGGACCAAGCGAGCCCCGGCCTGATCCCGCCCAACACGCCGCTCGCCGACCCAGGCACCTACGGCGGTCCCCTCGCCGCCCTGGGGGCGGACGAAGCCGCGCGCTTCTTGGCGGGCCGCACCGCCTTCGACACCGAGTACGGCTTCGAGGACGGACTCGGAAGCCCCCGTTTCAACGGCGACTCTTGCCGCGCCTGCCACTTTGAGCCCACCGTCGGCGGCGCTGGCCCGCGCGGCGTCAACGTCGTCCGACACGGCATCCTCAACCCCGACGGGCGCTTCGTGCCGCCAGCGGTCGGCACCATCCTGCACCGCTCCACCCTGCTCCCGCGCAACCCCAACCGCCCGCAGCCCGAGGCGAACATCTTCGAGCTGCGCCAGACCCCGCACCTCTACGGAGCCGGGCTCGTCGATCGCGTCGATCCCGCCGACATCATCGCGGGGGCCGACCCCGACGATCTCGACGGCGACGGCCTCAGCGGGCGGGTGTCCTGGACGGACGACGGCCGCGTCGGGCGCTTTGGGTGGAAGGGCCAGGTCCCGAGCCTGCGCGAGTTCGTGCGCGACGCCATCGCCGCCGAGCTCGGCATGACCCTCGCCGACGAGCCCGGCCAGACCTTCGGCCGCCTCCAAGACAACGACGCCATCGCCGATCCCGAGCTGCCCCTGAGCGAGGTCGCCGTCCTCGCCGACTACCTCGCCGCCCTCGCCCCGCCGCCGCGCCAGCCCGCCGCGAACGCCGCCCAAGCCGAAGCGGGCGAGGCCTTCTTCACCGAGGTGGGGTGCGCCGCCTGCCATCGCCCCAGCTTCGACACCCCGCTCGGGCCGGCCAACCTCTACTCCGACCTGCTGCTGCACCGCTTCTTGCCCGACGACGCCGTCGGCATCGAGGACGCGTCCGCCGACATGTGGGAGCTCCGCACCGCGCCGCTGTGGGGCATCAGCCAGACTGGGCCCTACCTGCACAACGGCGAGGCCGACACGCTGGAGCAAGCGATTCACCAGCACGATGGCGAGGCCGCTGCCTGCCGTGACCGCTTCGAGGCCGCCTCCGCTGCGGACCGCGACGCCCTCTTGGCCTTCCTCGCCACCCTCTGAGGTCCCCTCTTGCGCACGCTCGCCCTCCTCGCCCTCCTCGCCGGCTGCAAGAACCACGCAGACGACACGGACCCGCCCGACCTGCCGGACACTGGCGGGCCGATCAACCCCACGCCAGACCCCCACGACGCGCTCTCAAGGCCGTCAGAACCGACCCTATCGCCCGACAGCTTCAACTCGGCGCAGACCTGCGGCATGTGCCACCAGCAGCACTACCGGGAGTGGTCCACGTCCAACCACGCTTATGCGGTCACGGACCCTGTCTTTCAGGCGCTGGTCGGCGTGCGGCAGGCCGACTTCGAGGGGCGCGAGGACGCCTTCTGCATGCAGTGCCACACGGCGATCGGCGTGCGCGGCGGCGAGGTCGTGCCGGGCTTTCGCTTCGAGGATCTGTCCCCCATCGTGCAAGAGGGCATCACCTGCGAGGCCTGCCACAAGGTGTCCGGGATCGAGCGCCTCAACAACTCGGGGCATGTGCTCGACGAGAGCGGCCCCATCCGCGGCCCCATCCGCGACCCCATGATCAGCCCCGTGCACGCGTCCGAGTACTCGCCCGACTTCGAGACCAGCGAGTTTTGTGCCGCTTGTCACGACATCATCGAGCTTCGCGGCCTGCCGCTGGAGCGCCCCTACGGCGAGTGGCTCGAGTCGCCGGCGGCAGACGAAGGTCGGACCTGTCAGACCTGCCACATGCCCACCTACGAGGGCTCCGCAGCCCCCGGCGCCCCCACCCGCACGCTCCACGAGCACCGCTGGGTCGGCGTCGACGTGCCCCTGCGCGAGGGCTTCGCGAACCAGGCGCAGCGCGATCTCATCCAGGGCGAGGTCGAGGGCCTGCTGCTCAACGCCGCCACGATCCTCTTGGACGCGCCCGCGCAGGTGAAGCCTGGCGAGCAGCTCGACCTGGTCGTGAGCGTGCGAAACGAGCTCGACGCGCACAACCTGCCCACGGGATCGACCTTCCTCCGCCAGCTCTGGCTGGAGGTAGTCGCCACCGACGCCGCGGGCACCGTCGTTTACCAGACCGGCACCCTCGACGCGAATGACGACCTGCGCAACCACTACAGCGCCCTCGACCCCTACGGCGACGCCGATCTCATCACCTTCACGTCGAGCTTCGTGAACGCCGAGGGCGCGCCCGAGCTCTTCCCCTGGCGCGCCTCTGAGCACCTGACCAACGCGCTCCCGCCGCTCTACACGCGCACCTACACGCTGTTCATCCCGACGGACCTCGCGGTCGAGGGCGAGCTCACCGTCCAGGCGCGCCTGCGCTTTCGACCCGTGCCGCCCTTCTTGCTCCGCGCCCTCGGCTTGGAGCGCTACTTGGACGACGTGATCACGTATGACATCGACGCCAACGAGCTACAGGTGCTGGTGACGCCGTGATCTGTTGGTGGCTCGCCGCCTGCGCGAGCCCCCCGGCGCTGTTCGCCGCCACGCCCCCCTCGGTGCCCGCGTGCCCCGAGCCCTTGTCGGCGGTCGCGCCGCGCACGCTCACCGTCGAGGTGCTGCTCGGCGCGGGAGTGCGCTGGTCCGACGTCGCCGGGATGACCCGCGCCGCCGAGGCCGCTTGGGCGCCGCTCGGCCTGCACTTCGTCGCGACAAGCGCAGAAACAACGCTGTTAGAAACGGCATTAGGCGGCGAGCCCTCCCAGATCGACAACAGCAGCACCGCCGCCGCGCGCGCCTCCGCCAGCCGGGCCGCCTTAGCCCCGCTCGCGGCGATGGCGAAGCGCCCCACGCGCGCCGACCTCCGCCTGCTCGTCGTACAGCGGCTCTCAGCGCCGGGGAGCGTCGGTGAGCGCGCCCTCGTCGACGGGCATGGCCTGACCCTCGCGCCGGGGCAGCTCCCCGCCGAGCTGCGCGACGCGCTCGAGCTGAGCGAAGACACCCCTCCCCTCGCCGTCGTGAGCGTAAGCGGCTGGCGCGCGCACCGCCCAGGCGACGCCGATCTGCTCGTCGCGCACGAGCTCGGCCACGCCCTCGGCTACGAGCACGACCCGAAGGCCGGCGCGATCATGAGCTCCGGCGCCCAGCGCTGTCAGCCGCAGCGAATCGACAGGTGACGACGACCCTCGCCACCTTGTAAGCTACGGAGGCCGGTCGCGGCTCCTCCCGCGACCGCCGGAGCAAACGTGCCCTTCTTCGACTTCCTCAAGCCAAAGAATCAAAAGGGTGTAGCCGGGCCTCCGTCAGGTCGCGAGCCACCCGAGGGTTGATGAAAGGCGGACAACGGGTGATCTCACGGGCTCTATGTACTTCCCCCGAGCCCCCCGGAGCCCGCCGTGTCCGTA
>Ga0100377_1000799_pt1 | contig 27346 bp, 30 predicted proteins | sample CryGeymeta201501_FD_83664 | JGI IMG/M metagenome (GOLD analysis project Ga0100377, IMG submission 83664) | Groundwater microbial communities from Crystal Geyser aquifers in Utah, USA - Crystal Geyser metaG 2015-01 | ecosystem: Environmental > Aquatic > Deep subsurface > Groundwater | place: USA...
CGCTACTAAATCAGCAAAGGCACAGGAGGTGAAATGATTGCTGTCCTCATGCCCTATTACAATCAGGACGCACGCGTTGCGCGCCTGGCCGCAGATAGCGTGCTGAACCAGGGGCTCCATCTGGTGGCTTACCGGGACGGTGGTGAGCCACTAACGATGTTCGATGGTGTACCTGGGGTCACTCATATTGGGGACGGCGTCAACCGAGGGCGCGGACCAGCCTTTAATGCCCTCCTTGCACACGTGTGCAATCGAGAGGACATTCAGTGGTTCACGTGGATGGGCTCCGACGATATGTTAGGACCGAGCTTCAGGCGTGAAGTGGAACCATATCTCGTGGACGGGGTCCAGTATGCAGCCAGCACGACCATGGCCATGGTCAAGATGGCGGGCACCATCACACCTGTGGCTCGCCTGATTGCCATGACTCGCTACCTCAACGGGAACGGGCCGGTGTACAGGAGACTGAAGCGGTGGGCGAGTCACCCGGGTGGGCACCAGGTGGGCCAGGTGTTCAGGAACATACCTGTGATCACCGGGATCAAGTTCCCTTACACCAATAGGGGGTCGGATACGGTGTGGGCATACAGGGTTGCACGTGCACTGTTGGAGCACGGACCATGCAGTGGGGTCACGTACGATAGCTCTATGGAGGGTGCGTATGTATACTTCTATGGGGGCTCGCGCGACAGCATCGAGAAGTACAGGGGTATAAAGTCCGCGACAGAGGGACTTTATGATCAAGAGTGGGTAAAGAGATTGCGCAGCATGGATTGACTGCACACGTGTGCAAAGGAGGACGATCATGGCAAGAAAGAAAGCTGAAGAGATGACGACGCCGCCCTCGCTGGCGGGACGGTATGAGGAAGTTGGGATCGGGTTGATCGACGCCAACGCGTGGAACCCGAACAAGATGCAGGACAAGACCTTCGACCGGTTGTGCCGGGAGATCGAGGAGAACGGGATGAACTCCCCTCTCCAGCTTGTCCCGATCCGGCAAGAGGACGGGACGTTCCGCTACCGCATCATCGGTGGAGAACACAGATTCCAGGCGTGTCGCGTGCTTGGATACAAGTTCATCCCGGCCATCATCATGGAGGGTGATAAGTTCCAGGACGAGGACGTCCAGAAGTTCATCACCATGCGCTTGAACGTCATTACAGGGGCAGTTGACCCCGCAAAGATGGTCAAGATGTACAACGACCTCCTGGCCCGTCACGGGAAGGAGGCCATGGCGGATCTGCTTGGCTACACCGACAAGGACGCCTTCGCCAAGCTCGTGGGCGAAGTGAAGGCGGGCGCCAAGAAGGCGGGCCTCCCGAAGGAGGCAATTGCCGAGATCGAAAAGGCCACGAAAGAGCTCAAGACCGTGGACAACCTCGGCGCCGTGCTCAATCAGATCTTCACGAAGTATGGGGACACGGTCCCAAGCAACTTCGTGTGGTTTGAGTTCGGCGGCAAGAAGCATGTCTCAATCGCCTGCGCACCCAAGACGTGGAAGGTCATTGAGACCATGCTGGCCAAGGTCTATGCGCGCGGTGCCAAGGCCGATGAGGTGTTCGCAGCACTCATGGAAGTGTGGGACGAAGTGGTGGATCTGGAACACATGAAGGGCAACGCGCACGCAGGAGACGGCCATGAAGATCGACCGGGAGAAACTGAGGATGCTGAAGGAGCGCAGGGAGCTTTCCAAGATGGAGACGGCGAGGTCGACGACTTCGGAGAGTTCTACAGGGACGACGAAGACGACGACGAAGACGACTGACCGGATTGCGCCAGCGCTGGCGGTCACGTCCAAGTACAAGCGGTTTCGGTCGCTGGAGTGCTGGGACGAGCTGGTGGGGCGGATCATGTCTGGCGAGGGATCCGAGTCGGTGGCCACCTGGCTCCAGGAGGAGAGGGGCGAGTGCACCGACATGACCCTGGCGTCCCTTGCGGTCACCCTTCGGAAACTCCGGTCGGAAGTTCCGCGCATCGAGGCGCTGGCCGACCAGAAGGACGAAGAGATCGTGGAGGCCCGTCGGCGTCTAAGGGAGGGCGTGGATGTGCTTGCCGAGATGCAAGAGCTCTTCTTGCTTCAGAAGAAGCGCATCCTGCACGGCCGCAAGATGGAGGAAACTATCAACTTCATTAACCGGTCGGTAGGTCAGGAGATCATCACCGCCAAGGTGCTCCTCCAGGCGGTCCACGCCATCCGCATGGACCTCGCGGACGGAAAGGGTGGCGTCGGGCGAACGGACAACATCGAGGGAGCCGCGCGCAAGTACGGCGAGAACGTGGCGTCCGCGCTGCGTGACCCAGAGAAGCGAGGGAGGATTGTGGAGCTGGCGCGGTACTTCACGCAGTGACGCAGTGATTGCACACGTGTGCAAGGGACACCCATGATCGTCACGAACAGAGGACGGCACGTGTCGGTCCGCACGGCCGACGAAAAGAAGTTCCTCATGCGGAAACGCATGGAAGGGATGGGGCCGGACGAGATCGCCCTGTTCGAGGCGATCGTGGAGGATGCCAGAAACGGGGACACCTCCTTGTTGGAGGTGGCCTATGAGGAGAAGTACGTTCGGCGCCCGGTGTCGATGGAGCAATTCATCTTTGATGAGGCATACCTGGGAAAATCCATGGGCAGCGGGGTATACCCAAGGCTCATGGATGACCTAGTGGAGCTTCACGCTGACGGGCAATATCACGAGGTGATATGGTCGGGGTCCATCGGCTACGGCAAGTCAACCGTAGCCACCATCCTGTTCCTCAAGATGCTGGAAGAGTTGTCGTGCCTCCGTGACCCTCACGCTACCTTCGGGATCGCGTCGGGGTCACCAATCGTATTGGCGCTTGTGTCGAAAAGTATCGACCTTGCGCGCAAGGTGCTGCTATCCAAGGTGGTCGCATGCATTGAGCAGTCGAGCTACTTCAGTAAGGCATGGAAGTGTGTCTGTCGGCGGGATGGCGTCAGGTGCCCCAGCAACATAAAGATTGAAATCTCAGCCGCAAGCTCCGAACGCCTACTCGGTATGGACGTGTTCGGAGCCATCGTGGATGAGATGAATTTCATGGCGACGAAGCATCAGTTGATTACCACCGGGGGCAAGAAGTCCCTGGCGCACTTCGACCGAGCGGAGAAGCTGTACGCGGGCATTGTCCGTCGTATCAAGTCTCGCTTTGCCTCGAAAGCCACGGGCTTTCCAGGCATGGTCATTTTGATTTCGTCCGCCAACACGATTGGCTCGTTTCTTGATCGGCGCCTTGTGCTATCCAAGAACGACCCCAATGTGTTCGCAAGGGACTACGCCATCTGGCACGCCAAGCCGCCGGGGTCGTTCTCCGAGGAGATGTTCCGGGTGATGGTTGGGACCGACTCGCTCCGCTCGCGGGTCATGGAGCCTGGTGAGGCTCCTTCCAAAGAAGATCTCCACGATGGAGCATACATCCTCGACGTCCCCATGGACTTCCACCACGACTTTACGGTTGACCTCGAGAGCTCACTGCGTGACATTGCTGGAATAAGCACACACGCCATCCGGCCGTTTATCAGCCGGCGCGAAAAGGTCGACGTGTGTGTGGACCCTAACATGCGCCATCCCTTCACGTCCGCCACGTGGACGACAGGCCAGCCGGGGACCATCGTCTGGGACTGGCTGGCCGTTTGCACACGTGTGCAACTGTCAGGCGGGCACGAGGAGTTGCGGTGGGCACCGCGCGTGTGCCCGGGGGCGCCGCGGGCGATCCACATCGACATCGGCTTGAGTGGAGATTCCCTGGGCATCGCCATGGGTTACGTATCCCATTGGGTGGAGGTGAAGCGGCGCACGGAGGAGTTGGAGGAGTACACCGATGTAGCGCCGTTTGTCGTGATCGAATTCATGCTCCAAATCGAGCCGCCGACCGGGGATCAAATCTTCCTGGCTGAGGTTCGGTCCCACATCGTGTACGAGATCCTGGTGCACGGGTTCCCGGTGTCCTCCTTCACGATGGACAGCTACCAGTCCGCCGATACCTTGCAGCAAGTGAAGGCCAAGGGCGTCAACCGGTGTGAGGTCTTGTCGGTGGACAAGACGTCCGTGCCGTACGACGCGCTCAAGAGCGCGCTGTACGAGAACAGGATCCGGTTCTACAGGTATGAAACCTTCATCCGCGAAGTGAAGGCGTTGGAGTTCGACGCTTACACGGGCAAAGTTGACCACCCGGTTGCAGGTTCCAAAGACGTGAGCGATGCCGTTGCGGGGGTCACCCATGCTCTGATAGAGTTGCATCGTCGGCTACCGGCCCCGATGGTCAACACCATGACGCCGGAAATGGAGAGCGACGCGTGGGTTGCCACGACTGGGATAGTGGTCAAGTCCCGCGACGACATCGAAGCCGTGCTGGACGCCAAGCGCGGACGGGATATGAATAAACTTTTCCCTTTCCTAATGGGGTGAGCGATGGGCTGGCGTGACAGCAAGATTATCAAGTCCATCGTCAAGTGGTCGGAGGGATCACCCGCGGGCCGTGTTGCGGAAATCCGCAAGGGTGAGGCGTCCGGCAATCGGGGCCTTCCGCCTCAGGTTCAGTCCTCCAACGGGCTCGGCGACGCCCTGAAGATCGAATCCGGGCTCATGGAGCGGTATCGCGACTATGAGGAGATGGACGACTACCCCGAGATCAGCGCCGCCCTGGACATCTACGCTGACGACGCGACCATCGAGGACGCCATGCATGGCGTCTCCGTTTGGGTGGAGAGCGAGAACAAGATCGTCAGGCAAATCCTTATGAACCTCCTCCATCGCACGCTGCGTGTCGAGGACGACATCCACGGCATGGCCCGAGGCATCGCCAGGTACGGCAACGGCTTCTGGGAGACCATCGTGGACGTGGATGGCGTGATCGGGCTCACTATCATGCCCCCTCCAACCATGCGGAGGGTCGAGAGCGAGCAAGGGATCCTGGTTGGGTTCATCCAAGACGACACTGGCGTGGCCAACGTGGACGCCGGTGTCGTGAAGGACATCTTGGACAACAAGGCAGAGAGCCCCGACGGGCTCCGCGTGTTCGCCGCGTGGGAGGTTGCGCATGCGCGCCTTCGCTCCAAAGATGTCCGAAGCATGTACGGTTACAGCGTGATCGATTCGGCGCGGTGGGCGTGGCGTCGGCTCGTAATGCTGGAGGACGCCGCCCTCGTCTACAAGCTCACGCGCGCTCCTGCCAGGTTTGCCTTCTACATCGACACGGGGGACTTGAACCCGGCGCAAGCCATGGCATACGTACAGTCGGTTAAGGCGCAGTACCGCAAGAAGAAGGTCGTGGATTCCAGCGGGCGCCTCAACTTCCGCGTGAACCCACTGGCGCCGGATGAGGACTACTGGATCCCTGTTCGGGCTGGAAAAGAGACCTCGCGGATCGAGGTGATCAGCGGCCCGGATTACGGGTCCATGGAGGGGTTGGATTATTTCCGCTCAAAAGTGCTGGCAGCCATCAAGATGCCACGGTCGTACATGGGGCTGGAGGGCGAATCCAATCGCTCGGCCTTGGCGCAGGAGGACGTGCGATTTGCGCGTGCCGTCATGCGCCTTCAGCGTGCCGTCATGACTGGCATCGAGCATGTGTGCCGGGTCCATCTCGCAGCGTTGGGGATCGACCCGGACCTCGTGGACTGGCAGCTGAAGATGACATCGCCGTCAAGCATCTTCAGGCTGGCGCAGATCGAGGTCATGGTTGCCCAGGCCGACCTTGCGGACCGCCTCGGTGACTACATGCCGAAGGAGTGGATCCTTCAAACTGTGTTTGGGTTCTCCAAGGAGGACTCAACCAAGGTTGCGCAAACCAAGGGCGACGAACAGCGCATGATCGCCCTGCGGGATGCGTCGGTGCAGTCGGAGGTGCTGAAGAAATACCCCGAGCTGGCTGGGGTGATGATGGACCCGAACGCGGACGGCGGGGATCAGGGCGCCAACGAGCATGCACTGCCGCCTCGGGACGACCTCACCCCCATGGTCGAGGAGCTTTGCACACGTGTGCGAAGCATGGACAGGCGCATGAAGTCTATGGAGAATGAATCTCGGAAGGGGATTCGCTTCCTTCAGGAGACCGCCCGAAACCGGAGAGCGGCATGATGTACATCGCCTCGGCGACCCTGAGCGCCCTCCGCAAGGGGTCGATGGAAGAGACGCAAGATCGGCTCATGGAGAGCTGGGGCGGTGAGGGGGACATCGTAGCCACCCACGCCGACCACCTCATTGTCATGACCGACGATGGACTGCTTCGGATTGGCGCGATCGTCGAGCTCGTCGACGGGGCATTGACCATCGAGGAGGCGAAAAGCGAACAAGTGCTCGCATTTCGACGCGCAGTGCGTATGATGATGGAGGGCAAGGCCCTCGACGCGGACACGTTGCACACGTGTGCAACGGCCCTTCACGTGAACCCGTAGGGTTCCCACCCACCAAGGATAAGATCATGGGTTACAACAGCGTGGAAGACGACTTCCGCTCCCTGGGCCTCCTGAAAGAGGACAAGGGGTCGAGGGTCACGGATCTGATGATGGTCGAGGGTGCCCCTGAGACGGCCCCTGTCAAGACGTCGACCAGGCAGTCTGGAGGAATGAACATGGGCCTCCTGGCACGCCTCCCGATGGATAGCGAAACCGCTGCCATCCTCGCGGAGGAGCTGGCGGACGTGGACGTGGACGAGAACGACATCGAGGCCATGCGTGACGCGCGCGCCCTCGCCGCCAAGATCAACGGCGCCTTGAACGAGACCGCCAACTTTGGCGGTCGCGCCAAGAATCTGACGAAGGGCAGGATCCAGAAGCTCCTCGACGCGCAGTGGTCCACCCTGGAGGAGATCGAGAGCGTGCGAGAGTCCATCGGTGACCTCGACGTTCCCGACGACGACCCCGAGCACGTGCAGATGGCGCTTCGCCTTCGTGACAAGCTCCTGGCCGAGGCCAAGATGATCCGCGTCGTGGGCGGCAAGGTGACCCGCGTCAACAAGAGGGTTGGCGGCAAGGCGAACATGGATCGCCGCAAGGCCCGAATGAGTTACAAGAAGAACAAGGCCAGGGTCAAGCGCCTGCGGTCCCGCCGGTCCCGCACAGGCCGCGCCAAGATGATGGCGGCCAAGACGAGCCGGAAGCGTACCAGCCTCGGGCTGGAGTCCATCCAGAGCGTCGTCGGTGACGCCCGTGCATTCCTGACGGAGTCCGTCGGATCGAGCGACGCCCGCGCGGAGATCGTCAACCGCTACAACAATGTTTTCGACCTCGTGGAGAGGTTGTACTGTCACCACCCCGCCATCGCCAAGACGTTGAGCGAGGCCAGCACGGTGCTGGCCTCGCTCAACGAAGACACCGACGACAAGTTCGCCGCCGCCACCGGGCCGGTCCTCAAGAGCCTCCGGCGCTTGATCAGGGGCATCACCGACGGTGAGGCCGATGCGATCTACGAGCAGGCTCGCGACAACGCTAACGCCCTGCTGGCGGACATCGTGGACAGCATCAACGAGATCGGGATGCTGGAGGACACCGATGAGGCCACCCTGGAGGAGATGGCGGACGCCATCTGGTCCAACGTCGAGATGGCGCTGGACGCTGGAGCCTCGGAAGAGGAGGTGATCGCCGCCCTCGGGGACTTCGCCGATGTCTTCTTCGACCTCGGCGACGAGAGCGACGGCGACGATGGCGAAGAAGACTACGAGCCGGGTGACGACGACGAGGACTGACCTCCTCATTGCACACGTGTGCAACCATGGCCCCACGGGGAAGGCGAACAGGGTATCGGTCCGGTCGACTAGAGTTGATCGGATACGTCCATGGAAAGAAGGCATTGACGGGACACAAGACTCGTCGTAAAGTTTCACGTGAAGGGAAGCGAAAGCAGCAGGCCACCCTGTTCATGTCGCCCATGCGGCACAAGCGATGGAAGAAGCTATGAAAACCCTCTTGATCTCCGAAGCCACAAGCACGCCGCTTCGCCTCCTGACAGAAGAGAAGAACGGGCGCACTGTCCACTACTTCGAGGGGACGTTCGGGTTCGTGGATCGACCGACGAAGAACGGTCGATCCTACCCCAAGAGCCTCATCGCGCGGGAGTTGGAGCGACTGTCGGAGGACATCGAGGGCGGCCGGTTCCTAGGCGAACTGGATCACCCAAATGACGGAAAGACATTGTTGTCGCGGGTGAGCCACAAAGTCGTGTCGGTGCACATCACCGACGAGGGTGAGATCGTCGGCAAGGCCGAGATCCTGGACCGCGTGCCCAACGGTGCGATCCTGAAGGGACTGTACGAGCATGGGGTTCAGGTTGGCGTGTCGTCTCGGGGCATGGGCTCGACAAAGTCGAACGGAACGGAGGAAGTTGTCCAGGCGGACTTCTTTCTGAAGGCGTTCGACGTCGTGTTCGACCCAGCCAACACGGGCGCCTATCCTCGCCTCGTGACCGAGGACGTGGAGACACAGGAACCCTACTCGCTGGAGTCCATCGCGGTGGACCTCCCGGAGGTCCACGCCCAGATCCTCAAGGCGATGGAGGGGGAGGTCGTGGATCGCACACGTGTGCAAAGCGAGACCTCCCGTGCCGCCATCGCGGCGAAGTTGGAGGAGACCTTCGCGGAACGCCTCGCGGTGGAGATCGGTCGGATGCGCGAAGTCGTGCGCACCGAGCTCATGGAAGAGCAGGAGGCAGACCCCTCCACCGCGTCCTACCGGGCTATCGTGGAGGCTGTGGCAACGCTCGTGAGCGGTCATGCCCCGACTGACGAACAGCAGGCCACGGTCGAAGAGCTCCGCATAGTCCAAGCGGACTATGCGGAGGCCGTCGACATGTTGATCGAGTCCCAGCTTCACCTCGCGGTGGAGCGGAACGTCCCCGCGCACCATCGCACTTCGGTGCGCGAGTTGTGCGCACGGACGCCTGGGTTCTCCTCCCTGGAGGAGGCTGAGGAGTTTGTGAAGGGTATTGCGTCCATGCTTCCTCCCGACCGGGAGAAAGAGAGCACGGTTGCCCGTCTGGAGAGGGTGGAGAATGTGGCGCGTCGAATGGCGGACGAGAAGAAGGAACTGATCTCGGAGAACGACGCCCTCCGAGAGCAGCTGAACAAGCTGAAGGTTCGGAGCGCCCGCGCCGGTGTGCGGTCCTCCCTTCCCCTCAGTCGCGCGGTGGATGACCTCTTGGAGGCCTCCAACACGCCCGAGGAGGTGGACGAGGCCGCAAGTACCGCTGTCGGTCGGCTTCTGGATCGATCGCTTGAGGGTGCCCGCTCGCGGGCGCAGAACGTTCGTCGCGGGGTGGAGAGCCACTCCGTGGAGAAGACCCCGCCATCGGTGCCATATGGATTCGATGAGGACGAGATCGCCCTGCTGGGCAATGGGATCGTCCTTAACGAGAGCCGCTAACCAACCACCGCATTGCACACGTGTGCAAAGGAGATCCAGATGAGCGAAGCGCGTGAGATGCTGGAAAGCATGAACCCCCTCGGAGGCGCCAATGGAGCCGAGGGCTACTTCAACAAGGTCGACAGGAAGTGGAAGAAGTACACCGGTCACATCAAGAACCCCCGCACCAGGATCAGCACCGCGGCCGTGCTTGAGTCGCAGATGCGACACATGAAGGCGCTGACCGAGGACACCCTGTCCACGAGCGTCGGCCCCTTCCGCAAGCACATCTTCCCCGTGCTGTGGTCGATGTTCCCGAACCTCATCGCCAACCAGCTCGTGTCGGTTCAGCCGATGTACGCGCCGGTTGGTGCGGTGATGTTCTACGATTACCTCCACGGTGATGACAAGGGATCGACAACGGCGTCCAGCACGTTGATCGAGAACTTCAACAGCACCTACTGCAGCGAGAAGGTCGACTACGAGATCAAGGTTCTCGCGGCGGACGTCGACGGGATCAAGTCGGCGTGGAACGACGGAGCGAACGCGGTCGAGCGGCGCCCGTTCAAGTTCTGCCCCGTCCACCCCTTGGACACCTCCAAGCAGTACCAGAACGACATCTACTGGACGAGCGGCGGCGTGCTCCACACGGCCACCGACGACGGAAGCGGTTCGTTCTACGAGGGTGCCAGCCTCCGCGGGACGATCAGCTACACCACGGGCGCCTTCACCCTCGCGCTCGCCGGTGTCGTGCCGGATGCGGCGACCCCCATCTATAGTGTGTACTACTTCGACAGCGAGAAGATCGCGCAGACGCGTGACGCGACCGTCGGTGTCTCCGACACCTCCCTGTATGATGGCTCTGAGCAGGTCTCAAAGGTGCCCGACCTCAAGTTGGACATCACAATCGTTGAGATCAAGGCACGCAGCAGGAAACTGAAGGCGCGCTGGTCCGTCGAGGCCGTGGACGACCTACGCGCCCTCTACGGCATGGATGCCGATACCGAGCTGGTCGCGGGCTTCTCGCACGAGCTGACGCTGGAGCTGGACCGCGAGATCATCAACGACCTCATCGTCGGAGCGCAGTTCAGCGCCTCGTGGCAGTTCAGCCCCGTCTTTGGCGGCGCGAGCGTCCACACCGAGCTGGAGTCGATCCGCCACCTCGTGACGGTGATCGACGCCCTCAGCGCGCGCATCCACATCGCCAGCCGCCGCGCCCCCGCCAACTTCATCGTGGCGCCCCCGATGATCGTGAGCCTCATGGCTCAGCTCGCCTCCTCGGGCGAGTACATGATCGTCAACCGTCTGTTCGACGTCCAGAAGGCGGCCGATTACGGCCCCATGGTCGCCAACTACGGGATCCAGATCATGGGCATCCTGGGCAACAGGTACCTGGTCTATGTCGACCCGTTCATGACCGCCAACAAGATCCTCGTCGGTCTCCGCGGTGCCAGGAACCTTGACGCGGGCTACATCTACAGCCCGTATATCGGCCTCCAGGTCACTGACACCTTCTTGGATCCGCAGACCTTCATGCTCCACAAGGGCATGAGGACGCGCTATGCCAAGTACCTCGCGCGGCCCGAGTTCTACGGCCTGGTGACCGTGAGCGGCCTCCCGACCATCAGCGGGTAACCCCACCCTGAACCCGACCACAAGGGGGGGATGCTCAAGCATTCCCCCCTTTGCATTGCACACGTGTGCAACAGGAGATTGTCATGTATGAACGCCGATGGAAGCTCTACCGCTTGATCCCCGCAGAGGGTGGGCGACACATCCCCTTGCCTGCCCACACGAAGGAGGGCGAGCCTACCCAGGAGGTCATCTTCAAGGGGTGCAACGATCGGGTGATCACCGACCTGGACTTCAGTGCCTTCACGGGCCACGAGAACATCCTTGTGGAGTTCGCTTGCCCATATCTTCCCATGTCTCAGATCGGGGAGCTGCTTGGGATGCCAGACGACACCAAGGCGGACGTTGCCAAAATGGAGGCATCCGGGTTGTCCACCCTCGACATTGCCAAGAAGCTGGGGATGGACGCCGAAGCCCTCGACCGCTTCGACGATGCGGCGCGCGACGCGCGCGCGGGGCGCGACCCCGCTGCCATCAAGAAGCGTGAGGACGACGGAAAGGCCATAACGGTGGCCAAGATCCAGGCCATCGCGGACGACCTCAAGAAGGAGCTCGCAGCCGCGGGCGCGGCCATCGCGACGCTCAAGAATGAGCGCGACTATTTCCGCGACAAGGCCAGCGTCCCGGTGCGAGAAGCGGAGATCCTGGCGGAGCGCCTCGGTGCAATCACGGGCTCCATCGAGGAAGTGGAGGGTGACACCCTGGAGGACAAGATCGCCCTCTTGCTTGGATCATGGCGTCTGGTCCACAATGATGAGGACGACGACGCGGATGGCGCGCCCGCTGCCCAGGCGGGCAAGATCCGCCGCCGCAAGGTTATCACCAAGGACACCTGACATGTATTTGTTCTATACGGGGGAGAGGGTCCGCGCCATGCGCGGACATACAACCGTGGAGGGTGTGGTCACCGCGGAGACCCACACCCACGTTGTGCTGTCAACAGGGGATTCGCTGGCCACGATCCCTAAATCCCTGTACAGATTTGCGTCACTCGGAAGGAACCTGGATACGCACGACACGGTGATTCGGGAGGCTTCGGATGATGGGGCTCCCAAAAGTAAGACCTCGGCGAGCCCTGGCGGGATCGATGTGAACATGCTTCCCCCGACCATCAAAGCTCAAGTGGTCGGGGTGACCGAGCTCAAGGACACTGACGTCAACAACATCCTCGCGGCCGTGGGTGACGCAGCCCGGGGTGCCCTAAAGGATGCCGGAGTATCGGAGGTTGACTTGTATGCCATCGTGGACGAGATCATGGCGGCAACCAAGCCGGTGTTGGCTAAGCCCAAGTCAAAGGGCGAGAAATGAGCACAATCACCCTCGACAAGACCACGGCGGGCATCTCAGCGTGGATCCTGCGCTCACTCGGGGGTGGTGTGGTGGCGGTGGAGTTGACGGCCGACCAGGTCACCGACGCCATCGAGGCTGCGTGCGTCTGGTTCATGGCGTACGCGGGGCAGATCAAGTACGGCACGATCGCCCTGACGGCCGCGCAGGAGTACGACGTCGAGGAGGATACCGACGCCGTGATGGAGGTCTTCTATCCCGACACGGGGACACTGGACGACTCGGCGATCAACACCTCGGCGTACGCCAATGTTCCTCTAGAGGTCGGGCGGGGAGCCTACGGGATGACGGACATTACGATCACCCTTCAATACCTTGAGCAATCAAGGCGGGTGATCGGGAACGATCCAGAATGGGAGTTCGACGCCGTAAGGCGCAAGCTCGTGATTTCGCCCTCCCCAGGTTCTGGGGTTGCGGCGTATCTCTACGCCTCTAACGCGCTCGACCTAGGCAAGATCCGCAACACGGACTTCCTCATGATCCGGGACCGATCCATGGCCGAGGCCAAGCACCGGTTGGGCATGATCCGAACGAAGTATGGAGAGGTGCCGTCGGCGGATGGTTCCTTCAACATGAACGGGGACACGCTGCTGGCCGAAGCGGCCGATGAGAAGCGTCTCCTTGACGAGAAGATCCTCAACCTTGTGCAGCCGTTCCCGATTATCGTTGGGTAGGCTTGCACACGTGTGCAATGGAGTACGCCATGTTCACCGATCATGAGCTGAGCATCCTGGGGATGCGCCCCAACGTCAGCGATGAGATCCAGCCGCCCCTGGCGGCCTTCAGGAGTGCAGCCTTCGCCGACTATGTCGCAAAGGAGCAGGTCGCCGTCAAGATGCCACAATCTGACAGCGACATGCTCCTGAGATTCGAGACTCTGGGTGAGGCCATCGAGTTGACCGACATGCTGGCGCAGTCGGGCGGGCTTCGCCCGGGGCAGTTTCGCGTCCAGCAGGGTCACGGGACCACGTGGGAGGTGATCGTGGAGGCGGGGTCGATCCAGTCCAACCCGCTCCTCTTGGCGCGCCTCCGCGAGACGTGGCAGGGGAACGTGGTGGAGTCGGCCCCACTGGACGAGAGCGCCCCCGTGCGCCCCATCGGCGTGAAAGAGCTCGCCGAAATGAACCCGCTTCACAGTTACGAGACGGGCAAGTTCACGAACAGGTCGCAGATCGATAACGACGGCTACGGATCATGGTCAAAGCCGCACAAGACGAAGATGAAGTTCAAGAAGTCCAAGAAGGGGGCTGCGCCGGTGATCCAGGGCAAGATCTGTGGACGCCATGCCCGCGCGGCCAACGGGGACGTACGCTGTTGGGACGGAACCGAGAAGGCGCCCCTGACAAGGACGCACGACCCCAAGACCGGTCGGAAGCTCGACAAGGAGGACTTGGCCCTCATCGCCCACAAGAGGGCCTTCAAGACGAAGTACCCCAATGGCTTCGTCAAGAAGGACCGCTCGGACAAGGGTGTCTCACGCCCCTTCGGTGGCAAGAAGTCCGCACCCAAAGAGGAGGCTGTCGCAGTCCTGGACAGGCTGGACGCCCTTCTGGCGTAAGGTTCGCGCCATTGCACATGTGTGCAATGGACCGGTGGCCCGAACATCGGCCGTGTGATTCGCAGGCGTCGCACGGCCGATTTCGCACGCTGAGGTGGTCATGGCGCTGTACAGCTCAACCCTGGACACCGACCTGTTCAAGACGTGGGAGGCCGAGCGCCGCGCCCTGTCGGGACCGGCGGTGTCCTACTTCTCGCAGCGGCAAGGTTACCTAGTGGACCCGCTGTACGGTGAGCAAACGACCTTCAGCTACCGGACGGCGTTCCTGGTGGTGGCCAACCTCCGGTACACTGAGTTTGACGCCGAGGATACGTCGGTGGAGGACGACGGTCTGCTGGATCGGTGGGACGCCGAGCTGGCCGTCGCCGCCAATGCCTGGAGCGCCGCCGCGCCGGCGGGCGTATCCCCCAAGGAGGGGGATGTGGTGTACGTCCATGGCAAGTATTACGACGTCGACAAGGCCGCCGCCATCGGTGAGGCCCTGAACGCCAACGTCGCAACAGCATGGAAACTCATGCTGAAGCGCAACCTTCACTTCGACCCCGTACGGAAGGTGACATGAAACTGAGAGGCAGACCGGCGGTGGTGGCGATCTTTGTGTGCTCCACGTGTGAGCATCACAAGATCGCCACCGGCAAGGGCTTGCACACATGTGCAATGGATTGCGGAGGCCCACTGGTTGGTGGCGCTTTCCCAATGTACAAAGGCCCCCTGGCAGGAAACCTCCCCAACTGGTGTATGATCTGTGGCATCAGGTCGGATGCGGCCATCCGCGTCCAGGCCAACGGCATTGACAAGGGGTTCGTAGGTGTGTGCGAGGCACACATCAAGACCCTGAGCGAATACGCGCACGGCCGGCTCGGTGTGCGCGTCTGGACGCACGGAGGACAGAATGTGGAGAATGTGGACGAAGATGGAAGCGATACTTGAGTCAGGGCACCTGCTGGAGCGTGTCCACGCGGGGGACAGCGACGCACCATTGGACCTGTTCCCGCCGCCCCCGCGTGTGGTCAATGCTCCCTTTCGTTCGGCCTTGCCACACTGGCGCACGGCAGCGCGGACGGTCCTGGAGGACGGGGCGGCGTGGTGCACGGCTGGTGACGATCTATGGAACCCGAACAACGAAGCCGTCTTGGCCGCGTGGGAGGACGCCATTCAGATGAGTGAGGGGTGGGTCATGTCGGATGGCGCATTCCAAGAGTCGGTGGACGCCATGGCGTCCACCGCGGAAATGGTCTACGCGGGGCGGTACACGGGGACCGTCTCCGCGGACGCCCTGAAGGTTGCCATGGGGGCATACCTTGGCGCGTAGGTTTGGGTCGCTGAACCCGCCGATCCGCATGGACGTGACCGCCAAGCGGACGCTCCAAACCCTCGCGGACATGCCCGAGCGCACCGACGAGGCGCGGACACTGTTTCTCCTCCATGTGGCCAACGCCATGCTTCGGGTGGTCAAGGCCAAGGCCCCGGACATCCCGGGAACCAACTACCCCAAGAGCCTGAAGATCGGCGTGGTGGACGAAGGCACGGGCGGGTGGGACTCCGTCATGATCTACGCCGAGGGCGAGAAACAGACGCTCTCGGAGAACATGCGCGGAGATTACCTGATGTGGGTGCGGAGGGATGATCGCGGGGGAACGCTAGACATCCTGGCCAGCCACAACCCGTGGCCCCTGGGGATGCTGGGCACCCTGGAGGCGTCAGCCCACACGTTCATTCGGCGATTCAGCGCGGATGTGGTGGAGGAGATCCGCATGGAACGCGCCACGCAGGTTCCATCCATCAACCGTGCCCTGGCCGACGCTGGGCGGTCCTACCAGATCACCCCCGGCGCCGTGGAGGGGGAGTCCCACTTGGACCTCGGCCACGAGGTTCTTCGGCTGGAGTTCGGGGTGGGGGACCGGGTGGCCACCCATTGGCGCCCGGGGCTGAGGGCCGTTAAGGACGCCGTTGCATCCGGCCGAAGAGCGGTGGTAAGGTACTTGCAGACAGGCTCCATGGGTGGATTTGACCTCCCGGAGTACGATTCAGTTACCAGCGCCGACACCGAAAAGGTCCGCGCCTTCCAAGAGAGGATCACACCATGATCACCGCCGAAAAGCTCAGATCAGCCCTGGTCGAGGTCGAACTGATGCTCACCAAGGAACTCGCCAAGCGCGGCGAGTCGGCGTACGTGTTCACGTACGGTGACCTCCCCGGCTCTCGCAAGCAGGACGGGCAGATCGTGTCCTCCGACCAGCCCGAGCGTCGTAACGCCACCCTCCGCTGACACGCAGCGCGTTGCACACGTGTGCAGAGGTAACTCAACTCATGGCATTAGGAACCGTGTTTCAGCCCGACTTCGACCTAGGGGTGGTCAAACACCTCGGCGGAGAGCTCGTGACGTTCACGGTGGATGGGGAGTCACGGCAAGCCTACGCGGCCCTGATTACGGGGTCGGAAGGTGCGCCGGGATACTCCAACCGCGTGCCAATCTTCGTGGCGTACCCAGAGGCAGTGTTCCAGCCGAGGATCCTGCCGTGCATTGTGGTACGTCCTGGGGCGCCAGAATCCGCATGGAACCGTGCGGCATGGTATGGGATCGCGAAGCGAGAGCCAGCGGCCGATGCGGTGCCGGTCACCCTGGTTGGCCGCGATGGGGAGACCCTGTCGGGGTGGGACAAGTACGTAGAGCAGTGGCGTGGGGAGGCATTTGACCTTCCGTACGACGTCCAAATCTACGCCCGGACTCGACGGGGCGAGGCGGCGTCCATCCCCATCCTGAAGCACGTGATGAAGAAGACCACCGGGCCGTCCTTCCCTATTGTGGTGGTGGATTCTGAGGGGGATGAGCGCAAATACGATGCTGTGGAGATCAGCTGGTCTGACAATTCAGATCTTGAGAGTCCCACGCAACGGGCTATACTCCATCAAGTGAGCTTCAAGGTGTTCGCGGAATTTGAGCTGGTGGATGACGTCGAGGTGGTGGCTGCGACCCGCTTCCTCGGAACCTACGAGGTGATGTGATGTGGTTGCTGTACAAGGGAAAGCGGGCACGCTCGGTCGAGGTGGAGGGCGGGGACGCCATTGTCCTAAAGCCCAATTCCAAGATCGAGGTCAAATTCAGATCCAAGGAGGTAATGAACCTCATCTCCATTGGACTGTTGTCGCCAACCTCGGCGGACCCCAAGGGTTCGTCGCCTATGGAACGGGGGGTGACCCCCGTCAAGAAGGCCAACGAAAAGAGGGGGGCGCTGGCCGCGTCCTTCAAGACCAACAAGCGCGCATAACGCCACGTTGCACACGTGTGCAAGGGGATAAACCATGGCCGCTCCAGGTGTACAGATCAGGAACAAGTCCGCAGGCCCCGCGCCCATCACGGGGGTGAGCCCCACGACGCTGGGCGTCGTGGGGTGGACGGAGAAGGGTGTCGCCGACGAGGCCACGTACGTGTCCTCGTTCACTGACTTTCAGAGCAAGTTCGGCGGGTTCACCGCGGCGGGCCTCGCGCCCACTGCGCTCTTCCAGTTCTTCAAGAACGGGGGTTCGCAGGCTTATGTGGTGCGCGCCGTGCCCACCGATGCGGTGGACGCGGTCGTGAACCACACCGCGACACAGACCGCGGAGGTCGTGGACACGGGTGACACAGCTGCGGTCCGCTTCACGGGCACGCTCGGGAGCGTGCCCCTCGACACCCTCACGGCGGGAGGCGCTGTCACGTTCACCGACGGGGTGGAGACATTCACCGATTCGACCTACAGCGGCATCCTCACGGGCTCAGAAGGAGGGTCAGGGCTGGTTAACTATGGGACCGGCGAGTACGAGCTCAACTTCAACGCCGCACCCCTCGCCGTCAGCATCACCGCGACATACAGGTACATCCTCCTGCACTTCGCGATGAATTGGCCGGGGGTTGCTAGTAGCAACTACCGCGTGCTGATTTGGGGTGACCCAGACTATGAGGACCAGGCAACCGCGACGTTCACGCGGTACATCGTCCGCGTCTCGGAGCTGGTCAATGGCACCCTCGTGCCCAAGAGCACCTTCAAGGGCGTAAGCCTCACTGACCCCGACGACGCGAGCTACATCGCCGCCCTGCTCAACGACGAGGACACCGGGAGCCGTGACGTCTCGGTCACCGTCTACGGCAACGACATCGCGCCTCCGACCCTCCAGGGCGCCACCCAGGCAGCCGAAGCGGTCGTCGCTGACGTGGCCTACAACGGAACGCGCAAGTCGGCGCTCTACACCCTGAGCGAGTCGGTGAGCCCCACCAGCCTCCAGCTGGTGTTCAACTTCGCCGTGAACGACGAGGACACACTCGTCGCCAACGGGCAGGCCGTGGGCCCGCACGCGGTCACTGCAATCCGTCTCCCAATCAAGCCGGGCTCCCTCCTCCTGACGGCAGACGATCAGGTCGCTGAGGATGCCGGTGATGGAACGTTCGTGGCCCCGAACGTCGGGACCATCAACTACGACACCGGCGCCATCAGTGTCACGTTCAACGTGGCCCCCACCCTGGAGGCCAACATCATCCTCGACTACCAGGAAGAGGATGTGATTCTCGTGGACGACGGTGACGGCAACCTGATAGTGCATGCCGACGGGGCCGGGACCAACATCCCCGACCCCGGCGAGCTGGCGACCATCAACTACGACTCCGGCGCCATCGCCATCACGTGGAAGCGTGCCCCGATCCTCGGCGACATCCTCAAGGCTCTGAACGTCCAGACCGCAGACTACTACAGCCAGGCTCCAGCGAGCTTGCTGACGCTCACCCTGGCGGACGGCAGCGACGGATCCGCCCTCGCGCTGTCCAACGTCCTCGGCGCCACCGCGGAGGCCGCCACCAAGGGGGTGTACGCCCTGAGCGCCGTGATGGCGATGCTGCTCGTGGTCGTCCCAGACTTCGAGAGCAACGTGACGGCGATCAACGAGCTGGACACCTACTGCTCGCTTCGTGGGGACAGGTTCTTCTTCTTCTCGGTCCCGGAGGGCAAGACTCCATCGGAGGCTGTGGCATGGCGCAACAACACCCTCAACATCAGCACGGAGTGGGGAGCCTGTGTGTACCCTCACGTGAAGCTGGTCGATCCAGTGTCTGGCGCGACCATTGCGTTCCCTCCTGGTGTGATCAAGGCCGGGCTGATCGCTCGGACAGCCGCCAAGAAGAACCTGAGCAAGTCCGCTGCTGGAACCCAGGACGGCAAGATGGGCGGCGTCACGGGTCTGACGTACGCCATGAACGAGACCGAGGAGGGCATCATCAACGACGCCGGGATCATGGGCATGGTCAACTGGCCCACGACAGGACTCGTGATGTGGGGGGATCGCCTTCCCCAGCGCGGCCTGGACTTCCGTTACGTGGCCGAGAAACTGGTCATGCTCTTTGTTCAGAAGAGCATCTACAACAGCATGTTCGTTCACACCTTCGAGACGAACGGACCGTCGCTGTGGCAGCGGATCCAGATTCAGATCACGAATTTTCTCGGCAAACTCCATGGGGAGGGCTACTTCGCGGGGACCACCCCTGCGGAGAGCTTCTTCGTGACCTGCGACGCCTCCACGAACCCGCCCGAGAGCGTCGCCATCGGTGAGCTCAACTTCACGGTGGGAATCGCAACGAACGTCCCAACGGAGTTCATCATCGCGACCTTCACCAAGATCGTCTGAGCATGAGGCGGTTGCACACGTGTGCAACCGCTGACGCTTGACCAGGAGGACCATGGCGTTCATCCCCACCCTCATCATCCACACGATCCCAGCCGGGCAGACGTTCACGGGGGAGGCGCCCGATGTGGTCGGTGACCCCGTCGAGCTCCTGAACGGACGCATCGTGACTTCCGCTGGCGTCACCAAGGCGGGCCTTCTCACGTCGGTGGCCCTGGACAACCCATCGGGTCTGAGCTTGATGTACATCAACGTCGAGGCGCCCGGTGCCACGCAGATCAGCGTCCTCCTGAACGATGGGACAGCAGACGTTCGCATCGCTGAGGTCGCGTCTGATGGATTGTTCCTGGATCCAGGGAAGGCCATCATCATCCCTCCGGGCTGGAATCTGAGGGTGGTCACCACAGGCGCCCTCACCGGACGGGGGACCATCCTTGCAGCGTTCGGCCCCGGCCTCTCGGGCGCCTACTTCACCGTTGACGTGGCGGGCTGAGCCCGCCTACAGGAGTTGATATGCCACGCGCAATTGGGGGGGATCTCCTCCAGAGCTTCAGGTTCCATGTCGTCTCAAGCGTCCTTCCGGGTGAGGAGATCGACCCACTGGTTGCGAACTCGCAAGCCTCACCAGGGGGCGAAGCGGGGTTCCAGTCGGTCACCCTTCCTGAGTTGACAGTTGAGGCCGTAGAGTACCGGGAAGGAACGTTCAAGTGGACAAGGAAGTATCCGGGCATCCCAACATGGGGGGACGTGACACTCATGCAGGGGATCGCCAGGTCCAACACGGTGTTCATGGACTGGGCAAAGCGGGTCGCCACGGGAGGTGAGTACAGGGTGGATCTCACGATCTACCACGCCCACCGCGACGAGTCGCCACCGGAAGAGGGGCCACAGTCCATCGCAGCGACAAGCCGCTACTACGTCCTTCACAACGCGTTTCCTGTCCGCGCCAAGATGGCGAGCGACCTGGACTCCTCCACCGGTGACGTCTCGGTCGCTGAGATGGATGTTGCGTACGAGTATGCGGACATCACCGCCCCAGAGGCGGCGTAACGCCACCGCGTTGCACACATGTGCAACGCCCCCTCCGCCCAAGGAGTCCCCCATGCCCCGTGCATTTGAGGTCGATTGGCAGAAAGCCAAGTGGATCGTCAAGAAGGAGTACGTGGACGTGGATGTGGGCTCCGACCAGTTCTGGAAGCTGGTTCAAGCGATCTACCAGCAACGCATCCGCACCGTGACCACGGAGCACGCCCGCCGAGCGCACGACCTTCTGTCTGCCATCCTGGAGAGCGCCAATGGCCCGTGAAAGACTCACTGACCTTGTCCAAAACTACCCATTCTGGATGATCGACGTGAGCCCGTCGGCGGCGCCGCCATTCCTCGTGCTCGGCGGGCCGCTCTTCGGCTTCTCAGCCATGACTATGCCCGAGGTCACGCTGGAGATGGCGCCCATCAATCCACTCAACTCCATGTGGACGCAGAACCACGTCAAGCGCGCGGCCATGGGCACCATCACACTTTCGCGCGGTGTCAGGGTCTATGATGACACCTTCTTTGAGTGGATGAGGGCGGCCATGCGCGGGCAGGGCGCCCCGCGGCGCAACCTCCTCATGCTCCAATTCCTGGGTATGAGCGTCGCCGAGTTGGTTGGCATCGGTTCAAACTCCGAGCAGGCGGACAAGTGGACGCCCGACGCCATCGAGGCCGTCAGGGTTCCAGCACGGGCATGGCTTCTGTACGGCTGCCTCCCGACCAGGTATAAAGGGGGTGCGGACATGGACGCCTCCAGCGGCGACGTGTCCATTGCGGAGCTGGACATTCAACCACGGTCGTTTGAGGAGTTCAGCCTTGGACCCCTGGACGCGGCCGTGATTGCAGGTGTAGGAGCCTTGCTGTGATGAGAGAGATCCTGGCTTCCAAGAAGGGCATGATCACCTCGGGGACGGTGGTCGTGTACCTGGTCATGCTAGTCCTGAATGCCACGGTCCTAAAGGACCACCCCATCTCCGAGGAGGGGATGCAAATCGTCGCCGCCATCGTGTCGGCGTACCTGATTGGCCAAGGGATCGCCGACCACGGCGAGTCTGGCAAGGCCACCGGGGACGTGCGCGTTGCCAAGGCCAAGGCTGAGATCCCCGTGAAGGCACTGACCCATACCGACGAAGACATCTGACTGCACACGTGTGCAAAGGAGACCGACATGTCCAACAGCCCGATTGACCGCCTCCTTGCGGCGCCCAAGCGCCGCATGGCGCCCCTTACAGAAGACGTGCAGTCCCTCGTGGAGGAGGTTCCTGGCTTCGTCGTGCCTGTCCTTCTTGAGTGTGAGGGTATGATGGGCGCCTACGGTGAGCACCGCGAAAAGACCTTCGACGAGCGGATCAGGGAGTGCTGCGCCATGGCCCGCATGGCGGTGCTCGACGAGGCCGCGAAACGGTCGCGGGACGCGTCGCCAGGCGCCATCACCCGAAAGACCAACTGGCAGACGGATGATGGTCCATGGACCAAGGCCGACGACCTCCTGAAGAGCCGCATCAACGCTGCAATGCTCAAGGCCCTTGTACCGGAAGTCCAGGCCATCTTCGACGACTACCTGACGACCTACGAGGCGAAATACCCCAACGGGTAGCGCCGCACCATGGAACATGCGTGTGGGCCACACCCCTTGCCTGCACACGTGTGCAAACCCCAAGCGATTCTGGAGGATGCTGTGAGCGAAACGTTGTTGATGAACGAAGAGAGCGAGAAGTCCCCACAGGACAAGAACATCCTGAACATCGGCCCCGGGGTCCTCGCGGGGACGCTGTCCATGGGGCTTCCGCGTGAAGATGGCGGAGTCCTCGTACTTGACACGTCGTTCTCGGTCCGTGGGATGAGCGGCAGGGAAGAGGACATCCTTGCCGGAAAGGGCAATGTGATTGCCCGACTCAACCTCATGATGAGCCGGTGTGTCACATCAATCGGCCCGAGGACGTCCGGGTTCGACAAGGCGATCATGGCCTTGTCAGCGACTGACCGCGCCATCCTCCTTCTGGCAATCCGACGGGCAACCGTCGGTGATACGTACCGCATGAGGGTGACGTGCCCCACGTGTCACGATCAGGAGATCATCACGACGGGTCGACCTGCCGTGGACCTCTCGGAGGTGGAGTTCAAGCGCCCGGCGGACCTCACCCCGGAGCGCAGCTTCAGTGACGAGCTACCCATGTCGAAGCAGAGTGTGCGCTGGCACGTGCTGTGCGGGGAGGATGAGATGTGGCTGGGCTCCATCCCGGCCAAGAAGCGCCAGGTCTACGGTGCGAGCCTCGCCTTCCTGGCGCGGGTGGACGCCGTGGGGGGCTCGATCCTGAACAGGGCGGCCAGCTTCGAGGCGTGCATCAACATCCTGGCGGACCTCCCGAGTGGTGACCGCCAGTGGCTGCGCAACAGGTTCAGCGCCCGTGAGGGCGATGTGGACCTCACGATCACGTACACGTTCGAGGAGTGCGGGCACTTCGTGGAATTCCCCCTCGACGTGAGCCAGAGGGATTTTTTCTCCCCGCAGGAGATCTGACGTCACTGGAGGACGACGTCATGTTTCTCGTGGAGACGTTCAGCATGGGGTACAGGGACACAATCGCCATGCCGTACGCGAGGCGGAAGCGCCTCATCAACGAGAAGCATCTTCTGGAGAAGAAGCGGGAAAGCAAGAAAGAGGCCGCTGCCAAGTCACGCGGCAGTCGACGGTGACCTTGCACATGTGTGCAACAGGAGGGTGGGATGTCTGGATTTCTCGGGCTGGGCTTCCTGTTCGGCGCGCGTGACGACGGTCTAACCTCGTCGCTGAACCGCTACGAGGGGTCACTGGGTGGCATCAACAAGCTCCTCCGTACCCAATCCGACATCGCCAAGTCCTCCAAAGTAGGAAACCTCCTCCAAGGTCTGGGCAACCTGTCCCTGAACCGCCTTGTCGACGGTTTGGAGGACGCGTCACGCAACACGGGCGACCTCACCACCTCGCTGGAGGCGACGTTCGTCCAGATGGACAAGTCCGTCAGCCCCATCATCGCCAAGTTGGGGCTGACGGGCGAAGCCGCCCGAAAGGCCAAGGGCCAGATCACATCCATGGCCTACGGTATGAACGTGGACGTGGGCACGGTCGCCACTGCCTTCACCGCCTTGGAGGAGGGTGGCGAGGGCGTGCGTAAGACCATGAAAGCCATGGGGATGGACCTCAAAACCCTGGTCAAGATCCAGGAGGTCACGGGCGTGGAGTCCACCGCCCTCGTGGAGACGGTCAACGACCTGACCAAGTCGTGGAAGTTCAGCGACGCTCAAGCCAAAGACCTCTTGGATTCTCTTGTTGGGCTGGGCCAGGAGGCTGGGGTGGGGTCACTCGGGCTCGGCAAGATGCTGGAGATCACCGCCGCGATGGACAAGCAGATGGCGGAGCTGGGGACGTCCTTTCAAAAGACGCCCGACGAGATCGCCACCATCGAAAAGAGCGTGGTCAAGCTCGCTGGAGCCTTTCGGGAGGGGGTGGGATCGTCGGCCGAGTCCGCCATGAGCGATGCCATGGCCCTGTTCACCAAGATCACTGAAGAGCAAGTGACCGTGAACAAGATGGGTCGCGGGCAGGCCGATCAATGGGGTGGCATGGCCCAATCCCTTGCCGAGTTGAGCGGCAGTGCGGACTGGGCCATGAAGATGATCAACAGCGACCCCATCTCCTTCATGAAGGAGATCAACGAAAAGTTCAAAGACATTGAGACCACAGGCACCGAAGCCCAGAAGTTGAGCTTCAACCGGCTGCGCCAGGAGTTGACCGCTGTGAGCCCCGCGGCGGTGTACCTCGCCACGAACGTGACCACGGGCACCGATGCGCTCAACAAGTTCGCAGCCGCCTCCCCCAAGACGGAGGGCGCCCTGAAGCGCCTTGCGACGGGGTTCAAGTCCGGGATCACACTTCAGGAGTCCCTGGACCGCGCCCAAGAGGGGTTCATGATCCGAGTGCGCTCCATTGGCAAGTCCTACGTCAAGGACTTCGTGGGCGCGCAGATCAAGGGCTACAAGCAGTTCGGCGACTCGCTCATCGACATGGGTAAGGACGAGACCTGGGGGCCGATCCTGAAGCGGTTGTCCGCCATGACGCAGCTTGGATGGAAAGCCCTTCTGCCCATGTCCAGGCTTGGCCAGACCCTCGGCGTAACCGGGGACATGGTCATGACAGCGGCCACGGCGTTGCAACCGCTCGCCGTCTCACTGACGGCGATCATGCCGATCCTTGGCAAGCTCGGAACCATGGTCGCGGGTCTGGTCGCGGGTCTGGCATCGGTCGTTGGGTGGCCCGCGCTGATTGCAGCCGCTCTCATTGGCGGCGTGGTCCTCATTGCCAAGTATTGGCCCGAAATCCGGGACGCGCTGATCAAGGGCATGACGTGGGTCTTCTCAAAGGCGGTGGACTATTCCGCGTGGGTGTCCTCCATCGACCCGCAAGCCCTCGCCGATTCAATCGAGAAGCAGATCATGGGCGGGATTGGATCCCTCGTGGACATGGTCAGCGGCAAGTCCTCGGGTCCTCTCGGCGACGCGGCGCGCGCGCTGCTGTCGGGACTGGTGACCGCAGTCAAGGTCACGCGGAATCTGGCGTCCACCTTGGCGCCGATCCTATACAGCAAGCTCACCGCGGCGATGGACGCCATCCCGTGGGGTGCGCTGTGGGACCGCATGAAGGCCAATGCCCCGGTGCTGTTGCAGGGCATGGCGGACGCATGGGACTTTATTAGGAGCTCGACGCCGATCATTCGCGCCAAGATCAACGACGCGCTCACCATGGCATGGACCACGCTCAAGGCGTGGGCGCCGGTGGCCATGCAGGCCATCAACGACGAGATCGCAGCCATCGATTGGGCCGGCGTTGCACACGGTGTGCAATCTGGCCTTCGAAAGGTCTGGGACTTTGTGAGCAACAATTGGGGTGCCCTTCTCGACGTCGCGGCCATCGCCACAGGGCCGGTGGGGATCCTGTGGGGCACCCTCGCTCAGATTCCTGACAGCCTGGCATCCGACATCGGCAACACCCTGTGGTCCTTCCTGAAGGACAACTGGCAATCCATCGCGAGCTGGGCACTGTCGGCGGTCTCGGGGACCATCGTGTGGAAATGGCTGCTGGCCGTCCCCGACGGGACGAAGGACTACATCAAGGGTGAGGCCAGCAAGGCCCTGGATTACCTCACCGATGCTCTCACGGGCGCGGCAAGCAGCGTGGCATCTACGGTGTGGGACACCCTGACAGGGGCATTTGACGCTGTCGTCGGATTCTATAAGGGGGACAAGTCCGGGCTCATCAACAGCATCTTTGGCACGGTGGATGACATCCGCCAGTCCGTAGAGGATTGGGTGGTCGGGCTCGATATTGGCGGCGTGCTCATGGGTGCGCTCGGAAGTGCAGATGAGATGCTGACCGGGTTCGAGGGTTGGGTGGATGCGTTGGACTTTGACGCCATGATGGAGGGCCTATTGGCGGGATTCGAGTCCGCCATGGACTCCATCTTTGGCGGCGCCGACAGTGTGAAGGACGGCGGCGGCGACTTCGTCAGCGACATGTTCGACGTCATGGTCTCGACCATCGCCAACTTCGATTGGAAGAAGGCTGCGGAGACGGTGTTCAACCTGTACACGGTCATCATCCGGGCGATACAGGGGATCGACTGGATAGGCGTGGTCGCCGGGATGTTCAAGGCCGGGGAGCTTGTGCTGCGCATCCAAATGGCGTTCGGCAAGATCCTGTTCAAAGCGTTCTCCACCCTAATCAGACTCATCCCGGACGTGATGAACGCCTCGGCGGGCTTGCTGTGGAAGATCATCAAGTTCGCATTCAACGCGCAGATGGATCTCACGCTGTGGATCACTGGGAAGATCTACGACTATGTGATCAAGCCCATCATCGACACCCTGGCCAACGCGGGCTCGGCGGTCGCCGAGGCGGTCAAGCAGATGGCGTACTCCCTTCAGGAGAATCTTGACGCGGCGTGGTCCGATCCGCTCGGTTGGGCGGACAAGATGATCGTGGAGCCCATCAGCAATGCGATCCAGTGGATCGAGGGTTTGGGGGAGAGGGTCAAGACAGCGGTTGGCGTGTACGTGGTGGAGCCCATCAAGGCCATGGCCAGCGATCTCGTTAAAACGGGCGAGTTCATGGTCGACAAGATCACGGATGGGTTCAGGAGAAATTGGGACACCTTCATCGGGTTCCTCAAGAAGAAGGTCGGCATGGCAAGCAGCCTGTTCGACTTTGAGGGTATGAAGATGGACAAGGGCGCCTCCACAGACTTCTCCAAGCCGGGGTCGGTGTACGACGAGGGTAAAGGTCAGACGGCGTCGCTGGGCACGGCTGGCGGGTTTCAAACAGTGTCGTTCACGAGCCCATACGCCAACCGGCCAGACTCCACCCTGACGGCGGACCATGCGCCGTTGTGGGTGACAAACGACACGTCGGGCAACACAGGGTTGGACCGTGAGAGCCGAGACGCCACGTTGATCGTCAAGACGGACATCCAGCACTTGACGGCGGTCATCACATCGACCGCCCAGCGGACGGTCGGTTTGCTGGAGGAGATCTCCATCAACACCTTGCGCACCGCGCGCGCCCTGGAGACCTCAGGTGCCGCGCCGATGAGGCGCGCGAACGCGGCGCGCACGGAGGGCATATGAAACCAAAGCGAACCGGGTGGGGGCGACTGTCCACGGTGGAGACTGGCACCCTGCCCAATGGGACGCCCATCAACCTAGAGAGCATGGCGCCACTTCACACATTCACCGCCGAGGACGGC
>Ga0100377_1000800_pt1 | contig 27313 bp, 21 predicted proteins | sample CryGeymeta201501_FD_83664 | JGI IMG/M metagenome (GOLD analysis project Ga0100377, IMG submission 83664) | Groundwater microbial communities from Crystal Geyser aquifers in Utah, USA - Crystal Geyser metaG 2015-01 | ecosystem: Environmental > Aquatic > Deep subsurface > Groundwater | place: USA...
GGGGAGAGGGGGCTGGGGGGTGAGGGCCTCCCCCTCTCCCGTCATACGGGAGAGGGGGCTGGGGGGTGAGGGCCTCCCCCTCTCCCGTCATACGGGAGAGGGGGCTGGGGGGTGAGGGCGGCCATGCCCCCCACGGCCCCCTCCACGTCCACCTCACATCCCACATCCCTCAACCCGAGCCCCACCGCCCGCACGGTCGCGACGAGCATCTCCTGCTGGCTGGCAGCGTAGCCCATGTGGCCGACGCGGAAGTACGAGGCCTTGATCTTGGGGTGGAGGCCCCCGGCGACGATGGCGCCGTGGTGTTTGATGCGGCCGAGGAGGGAGGCGTCGACGCCGGCGGGATAGAGGATGGCGCTGAGGGTGTTGGCGGCGAGCTCGGGGCGGACGGGGACCAGGGAGAGGCCCAGGGTGGTCCAGGCGGTGCGCATGGCGTCGGCGACGCGCTGGTGGCGGTCGAAGACGGCCTCCATGCCCTCGGTGACAAGGTCGGTGAGCGAGACGTCGAGGGCGTTGACGAGGGTGGTGGCGGGGGTGGCGAAGTAGCTGGCGGTGCCGGCTTCGTAGGCGCGCATGATGGGGAGCCAGGCGTGCCAGTCGAGGTAGAGAGGCGGGGGGGAGGCGCGGCGGTCGCGGGCGGCGAGCGCCGCGGGGCTGGCCACCATGAGGGCGAGGCCGGCGGGGAGGCCGATGGCCTTCTGGGAGGCGGTCACGTAGACGTCGGCGCCCCAGGTCTCCATGCGGAACGTCTCGGCGGCGGTGGCGCAGACGCCGTCGAAGACGGACAGCACGCCGCGCTCGCAGGCGAGGGCGGCGATGGGGGCCGGGTCGACGCGGACGCCGGTGGAGGTGTCGACGTGGGTGACGAAGACGGCGGCGCAGCCGCCCGTGGCCAGGAGGCGATCGAGCGCCGTGGTGACGAGGTCGGTGGGGACGGCGTCGCCGACCTCGGCGGAGACGTGGTGGACCTCGACGCCGTAGCGGGCGAGGATCTCGCCCATGCGGTCGGAGAAGTAGCCGGTGTTGACGATGAGAACGCGGTCGCCGGGGCCGACGATGTTGCACGCGGCCATCTCCATCGCCAGGGTGCCGCTGCCGGCGACGATGAAAGGCTGGCTGTCCGGGCCGGCGAGCCAGGCGGAGCGGAGGTTGGCCAGGCTGCGGCCGAACGCGGCGATGAAGTCGGGCGCGACGTGGCTGGGCGGCGCGGTGGAGTACGCAGCGACGACGTTGGGAGCGACCTCGACGGGGCCGGGGATCATGAGGTAGGGGCGGGGTGCGGTCATGGGATTTGAGGGGGGCTTGGGGTTGCTGGGGGCGCGACGCGCGGCGCGTCAGCGCGGGTCCAGGGCAGGTGCGATGACGCCCGCCACGCGGGGATTGGCGTCGGCGAGTGGACGGAGCGCGGCGGTGACGGCGTCGGCGGTCGCGTTGGCCGGGACGAGGGCGCGGGCCGCGTGGACGAGACGCTCCTCGAGATCGGTGTCGGCGTCGGGGTCGTCGAAGCCATCGTCCCAGTCGGTCATGGCCTCGGCGAGCTCGAGGAGGACGGACATGGCTGCGTCGGTCTGGCCCAGGGCGGCGAGCGCGCGAGCGGCGAGGAGATAGGCCTCGGGCTCGTCGGCGTCGGGGAGGTCGAGGGCCGCGCGGGCGAGGTCGAGGGCCGCGCGGAGGTCGGCCGGGGACGGTGGAGCGACGTCGGCGGCCGGGGTCGGGCGGAGGCCGAGGTGGGTCTCGGCCTGGCGGACGAGGAGCTGACGGCGGATGGCGTTGGAGGCCGTGGGATCGGCGATGGACGCCGTAACGGCGGCGTCGAGGGCGGACAGCAGGGCCGCGCGGTCGCCGCGCTGCTCGGCGAGGTCGACGGCGGCGAGCCTCTGGGAGAGATCGTCGGAGGTGTCGTCGAGGAGGTCGGGGAAGTCGGGGAGCGGCTCGTCGAGCCAGCCAGCGTCGAGGCTGTCGGAGAAGGCGGAGCCCTCGGGGGACTTCTGGGGGTGGGACGGCGCAGGCGGCGGTGCGGGGGCCGCCTCTTTGGTGCGGAGCCAGCCGAACGCGGACAGGTCCACGCCAAAGCCGAAGTCGCGGCGCCGGTCGCCAACCAGCGAAGGGGGCTCGTCGGCCGCGAACAGGCCGTCGACGTCGAGGGGGACCGCGGCGGTGGCGTCGGGGTCGAGGAGGTCGAGCGGATCGAGGGGGCCATCGTCGTCGCCGAGGAGGTCGACCGGGCCGTCCCCGTCGCCGAGGAGGTCGAAGGGGCCGTCGTCTCTCGCCTCATCCCGGTCCGTGGAGAGGAGGTTCGGAGGCGATGCGAGGGGTGGCTCAGGCGGCGGGGTGGCTTCAGGGGTCGGGACGAGCGGAGGTGGCGGGGTGGTGAGCTGGGCGAGCAGCTCTCGGGCGGCCTCGACGCGCGCCGTACCCGCCGCGTCCCAGGGACCGTCTCCGGCCGCTTCGAGGGCCTCGCCGAGCACGGCGCGGGCTCGCTCGGTCTGGTCAAGCTCGAACAGGAGGACCTCGGCGGCGTCGACGAGGGCGGCGAGTCGGTCCTGGGGGGCAACGAGGAGACCGGCGAGGTTCTCGAGATCGACAGCGAGTGTAGTGGCGAAGGCGGTCTTGTCGGCGGTCTCGGGGTCCACGAGTACGGACCGGAGCAGCGCCACGCGCTGCTCGAGGGCCTCGACGTTCTCGGGCCAGACGGACGTGGCCTGGGTCAGCAGCGCGATGGCGACGCGGGCGGAGCCGCGGGCGGCGTGGAGGCGGGAGGCGTCGACGAGGATCTGGCTGGCGGGGACGGCCAGCGCCGAGGAGACCGCACCGACGCTGTGCTCCGGTGGGCCGGCCGGGAAGGCGCCGGGGCGACCGAGCAGCAGGCCGAGCTCGGTGCCGAGGAGGGCCAGGGCCTCGTCCCAACGCTCCAGGCGCTCGAGCAGGCGCTTGAGCTGGACCATCGCCTCGCTCTCGCCGGGGCTCTCCTGCATCAGCGTGCGGAAGGCGTCAGGGCCTCGGTGAGGGCGTCGCGGGCCTGGCCGGGCTCCGCGGTGGCCAGGGCGTCGGCGTCTGCGATCAGGACGCGGCCGAGCTCGCGGAGGGCCTCAAGCCGCTCGAAGCTGCCCTCGGGGTTGCGGTCGCGGAGCTGGCGCAGCAGGCCAAGGGCGGCGGCGGTGTCGCCTTCGGCCAGGTGGATGTCGGCGAGCATGCGGAGGGCGGGCTCGTTGCCGGCCTTGAGGGAGAGCACGCGGTCGAGCGCGGCGCGGGCCGGGGCGGCTTGATGGAGGCGCTCCCAGAGCAGCTCGGCGGCGAGCAGGCCATAGACCGCGGCCATGTCGGGGTCGGTGGCCTGGGCCAGCTTCGCCTCGTAGACGGCCACGAGGCCCGCGGGGGCGTCGAGGTCTTCGTAGATGCCCTCGAGCGCGGTCAGGACGTCGAACTCGGCGCCGACGCCCTCGGGGTCCATCCGGCGCGCGTCGGAGAGGTGCGGCTCGGCGGCGGCGGCGTCCTCCATATCATAATAGTAGAGCATGCCCAGGTCGCGATGCAGGCGCGCGGTCAGGGCGGTGTCCAGCTCGCGGTCGAGCAGGTAGGTGGCGAGCTGATCGCGGAGCGCCACAACGTCGCCGGCGGCCCGCAGCTCGGCGAGTCGCGCGATGATCGTGTCGCGGCGAGGCGGCGCGGCAGGGAGTTGGACGGTGCGGGGCTCCAGGATCGGCTCGGCCTCGTCCGGGTCCTGCTGGAGCCGAGGGGGCACGGGGGTGCGGCGAGTGGAGATCGTGCCGCTGATGCGCTTGACCGCCTCGAGGCCGTCGGCCAGCGTGGCCGGGCGGGTGGTGACCTCGCGGAAGGAGGCGCGGAAGCTCTCGAGATCGGCCGCGTCCTCGGCCGCGCGCGTATCGGCGAGGCTTCGGGGGCCGGCGGGTCGCAGGGGCTGAGGCGGAGGGATCGTCGGCGCCATGGTGGCCGGCATCGCGCGTCGGATCGGGGGATCAGGGGTTCGCCGGGGTCGCAGGTCGGGCGGCGCAGGCGTGAACGGCCGGGTCGCCTCGCGGCTCCCCTCGTCCTCATCGAACCCCACCGGCGTGAGCTCCGGCCGCTCGGGGCGGCGGCTCCGGTCGGTCAGCTCGTCCGACAGGCCGAGCAGGCGCGACACGGTCGAGAGGCGCTCGACGACCAACGGCGCGTCGCTGATCGCGCGGGCGCGTCGGAAGAACGCCAGCGCGTCCTCGGCTTGATGCAGGTGGTCAAGGGCGATGTCACCGGCCTCGATCAACGCCTCGACGCGCTCGGCCTCACTCGCGGCCACCTCGGCGCGACGCTCGAGGGCCCGGAGCAGCAGCCGGGAGCCCTCCTCCGAGAGCGTGCCGCCCTCGGACAGCAGGCGTTTTTCGGCCTCGACCAGCGCAGCGGCGATCTCGGGGTCTGCGGGCACGGCCGCCTGGGCCTCTCGGAGCCTTCGGGCGGCCTCGGGCACGTCGGCGATCGGGCCGAGGTGGACGCGGCCGAGCTCGAGCAGCACGCGACCTCGCGCCCGACGGCCTCGGACGCGCGAGGCGAGATCGGCCAGGATGTCACGCAGCTCGTAGTGGCGCTGACGGCGCGACAGGAGCTCGACGACGGCGTCGCGCGCGACGTCGTCGTCGGGGTCGATGTCGAGGGCGCGGCGCAGGTGCTCGACGGCCTCCGAGCCCAGCCCCAACACCTGATCGAAGATCGCCGCCAGGGTCCGGTGGTAGGCGCTGCGCTGCGGCGCGGGCAGGTTGCCCGCCTCCAGCTCCGCCTCGTACAGCTCGATCAGGTCCTCCGGCTTGCCCATCTGCCGGTAGTAGTGGTCGAGGAAGGCGACCGACGGGTCGAGGGCCAGCTCGGGCGTGCCCTGCCCATCGGCCATCCGCCGATAGGCCAGCGCCTTGCGGTGGTGCGCCGCCGCGGTGTCTTCGCGGTGGCGCGCCGACGCCACCTCCGCCGCAAACCCGTGGATCCGCCGCGCCTCCCGCGCCGCCTCCGACCGCTCCGGGCCACCGGCGGCCTGCTCCACGTCCGCCTCGGCCAGCGGCACGAGGTGGGCGAGCAGCCCGAGCACCTCCTCCACCGTGCCGTGGTCGCGGGCCAGCAGCACCGCCAGCTCCAGCGCCTTGCGGTGATCCGGGCTCAGCCCCAGCGCCCGACGACACTCCAGCAATGCGCTGTTGAAGTCCCCAAGCTCCCGCCACAGCTCGGCATTCTTGACATGCAGCTCGGTGGCCAGCGCGCGGTCCCCCCGCTCCTGCGCCGCCCTCGCCGCAGACCCGAACGCCCGGATGGCCCGCAGCGGCTGCCCGTCCAGCACATACGACTCGCCGAGGCTGAACAGCGCCTGGAGCCGCCCTGGATCGAGCCGCAGCGTCTTCTCCAGGAACAGCCGCGCCTCGGTCAGATCGTTGCGGCGCTCCATGAGCAGCGTCGCGAGCTGCTGATAGACGTCGAGCAGCGCGTCGCGCTCGGCGTACATCCCGGCGAGCTGCCGCAGCACGTCGACCTGGCCCTCCACGTCGTCCGTGGCCGCGTAGAGCTCCCGCAGCATCTCCAGGGCGATCCGGTTGCGCGGGGCGAGGCGCGTGACCTCCCGGAGCAGCTTCACCGCGCCCTCGGGATCCTGGCGCCGCTGCACCATCGCACACGCCAGCGAGGCCGCCACGAGGTCCGTCGACTCGCCGCGGTCCTTGAGCAGCTCGGCGAGCTGTTGATACGCCCGCACTGCGCCCGCCTGATCGCCTCGCATCAACGCCAGCGTCGGCTGCGCCAGATGCCCCCGAAGGTTCTCCGGGTCCGACCGCAGCAGCTCGTCCACGATCGACTGCGCCTCGGCCACATGGCCCGGACCTGGCGCCGCCAGCAGCGTGTCCAGCATCCCCTCCACGATGGCCGGATGCAGCCCGTACCGCTCCCGCAGCCCCCGCAGCACGTCGATCGCGCGGGTGAGCTGCCCCTCGAAGAGGGCCGCGTCGGCCTCGGCGAGCAGGTCGCGGGCCTCGTACGCCGCCAGCGCCTGCGCCCCCGCGCGCGTGGCCGCCGTCTCGGCGAGCGCGTCCCGACCGGGCTCCGGGCGCTCCCAGGCCTGCCCGTCCACCCGCACGGCGATCGACAGCGACCCCGGCTGCACGGTCACAGACTCGAACCGCAGCCCCGCCACGCTCGGCAGCTTCCAGCCGTGCTGCGCGAACATCTCCATCAGCACCAGCTTGATCGGCCGCAGCTCGACGAGATCCCCCTCCAGGAACACATCGAACGGCTTGCCCGCCCCCGACGGCTGCAACGCCGGCGACTGCATCAGTCGTGACACCAGCTCCGACACCAACAGCCTCGCCGGATAGGGCACCGGCCCATAGGGCCTGACGTCGTGCAGGAAGATGTGCAGCGCATCGCCCCGCGACGGCTCCGGCGGGATCGCGCTCGCCTTGAACGTCAGGAACGTGTCCGACCCCAGCGTCCGCACCCGCGTCGACAGGTGCGCCGCCCCCTCCACGAACCGCACCCGCAGCTCCTCGTACCCCTGCACCTCCTCGACCGCCCGGCCCAGCATCGCGTCCAGCCCGGACTCGCTGATCACCAACCGCAGCTGCCGGAGCTGACACCGCGTGTTGCGGAACCGCCCCACCCCGCCCCGCGCATCGAACGGGAAGGTCAGATCGGGGATCTCCATGCGCAGCGAGTCCACCGTCGCGAAGTCGCCCACGCGGTGATTGCTCGTCGACAGGTAGCCCCGTCCGAACAGGAAGTCGAGGTTGAGTCCAGGCGGATGCATCGCCACCAGAGGTCAGAGAGGACACCAATGGAGCCGTCCGCACCACCTGCGCCGACCCAGAGGCAGGCACCACACCGACCCCGGTCGAGACGGGCGACGCCAACCTGAATGATTCTCGCCTGACACCGCCCTGTCAACTAATGATGGCCGTCGGACGCGGGCGGAGGGGTGCCGGGGCGTGCGCCATGCGCCGTTCGCGCCAGCCCCCCGATCACGCCCCCTCTGGCGCTCCGCCGCGCCCCCCGCTACCATGCCCCTCGACGCTCCAACCCGGACCACCATGACCGAGCCAGCGACCACAACCTCCACCGCCCCCTCACCGACGTCACCCTCGCGCCTGCGTTGGGCGCTGCTGGTGGGGAGCGTCCTGTTGCAGTCGGGGGCGTCGGCGTTCAGCAAACAGGCCGGGCTGAGCAGCGCGCAAGCCGACAGCCTGGTGTGGGTGGTCATCAACCCGTGGTATGGCGCGAGCCTCGTCGCGATGGGGCTTCAGGCGGTGTTCTGGGTGCTGACGCTGCGCGCGTTCCGGCTGAGCGTCGCGTACCCGCTGACCAGCGTGGTCTTCGTCCTGCACGTGTTCTGGGCGTGGATGATCTTCGACGAGTCGATCGGGGCGGGCAACGTGCTGGGCCTGTGCCTGATCGTGGCCGGTGTGGCGCTGGTCGGACGGGAGACGGGCGAGGATGCCCTGAAGGTCGAGCCATGAACCACGCAGACTGGCAACACACGGGCGCATTGACGCTGTGCGTGACGCTGGGGCCGGTGGCGCAGCTGCTGCTCAAGCGGGGGGCGTCAGCGGGGGCGACGGCGGCGCGAAGCTTCGTGAGCCCGTGGACGCTAGGCGGCTACGGCGTATTCGGCGTTGTGACAGTGCTCGCCGTCTATGCCTTCCAGCAGATCGAGCTCAAGACCGCCGCCGCCTGGACCTCACTGACCTATCTCCTGGTCATCCTGCTCGCAAGGGTCGTGCTCGGTGAGCCCTTGACCCGGAACAAGCTGCTGGGCGGGGCGCTCATCGTGGCCGGCGTGACCGTATTCAACCTGGACATCTTCTAGTGAATCCACTCAACCGCCGAGGGGCTCGGCCGCAGCGGCGAGCAGGATGGTCGAGCCGCTCGTGGCGCGGGACTCGAGGCGCCGGTGCGCCTCGGCGGCCTCGGCCAGCGGGAGCCGGGTCGTCGGGGCGAGGTCCAGGACGCCGGCCTCGATCATGGCGAAGACGGCCGCGGCGCTGGCCAGACGGTCCGCAGGCACCGCGATGTAGTCGAACAGCGAGGGCCGGGTCAGGAACAAGGAGCCGCGGCGGGCGAGGCCGCCCACCTCGAAGGGCGGGATCTTGCCCGAGGCCTGGCCGTAGCTCACCATCATGCCGCGACGGCGCAGGCAATCCAGCGAGCCCTCGAAGGTCGACTGGCCCACGCCGTCGTAGACGACGTGGACGCCCACTCCCCCGGTCAGCTCGCGCACGCGGGCGACGAAGTCCTCGGTGGCGTAGTTGATGACGTGGTGGCAGCCGCTGGCCCGGGCGACCTCGGCCTTGGCCTCGCTGCCCACGGTCCCGATCACCTCGGCGCCGAGGTGGCGGGCCCATGCGCTCAGCAGCTGCCCCATGCCGCCCGCGGCGGCCTGGATCAGCACGCTGTGGCCCGACAGCACGGCGAACGTCCGGCACAGGAGATACTCGGCGGTCATGCCCTTGACCATCGCGCTCCCGGCCACCTCCAGCGACACCGCCGCAGGGACCTGCACGAGCGCCGACGCGGGCACGCAGCGCAGGTCGGCGTAGGCGCCGGGCGCCCCGTGCACGTAGGCGACCCTATCCCCGACCGCAAAGCCCTCGACCCCCTCCCCCACGGACTCCACGATCCCGGCCGCCTCGACGCCGAGGCCACTCGGCAGCGCGACCGGGTACAGACCCGTGCGATGGTAGGTGTCGAGGAAGTTGACGCCGATGGCGTGGTGGCGGACCCGCACCTCGCCCGCTCGGGCAGGCGGCACGTCCACGTCGGCGACCTGGAGGACCTCTGGCCCTCCGTGCGTGGCGAACAGGACGGCTCGGCTCATCGGGACCTCGGTCAGCGGGCTACTCTGCAGGGGCTTCGGCGCCCGGCTTCTGGGGCGGGGTGGACTGCTTGCCGCCGTCGCCGCCGCCGAAGGCGAGCAGCGCGAGCGCGCCCAGGGTCAGCAGGACGAGCAGCACGATCACGACCTTGACGCCGACGCTGGTGCGCTCGACGACGACGTCGTCAACGTCTGGCGCGGCGGCCTTGACGTCGGCGGTGGTGGCCGGCTGCTTCGGTGTCGGGGTGGGACCGGGGGCCTTGACGTCGGGGGACGGGGTCGGATGCGCCTCGGGGGCGACGGCGACGGGAGCCGGGTCGGGCTCGGGTGCGAGAACGGCCGCGACGGGAGCCGGCTCGGGCTCCTCGGCGCCGGGCTCGGGGCTCGACGCGACGGGCTCGGCTGGCACAGCGACGGGCTCGGCCGTCGCAGCGGCGGGCTCGGGCTCGGGCGCCGCTGCGGCTGGCGCAGTTTCGGGCTCCGCAGCGACGGGCTCGGCGACAGGCTCGGCGGCGGCGGGCTCGGGCTCGGCGGCGAGCTCAGTGGGAAGGACCGACTGCTGCGCAGGCTCGGCAGCCTGGTCGGTGGGAAGGACCGACTGCTGCACGGGCTGCTCGGCGAGCTCGGTGGGAAGGACCGACTGCTGCGCGGGCTCGGCGGGCGCGGGCGAGGCGTCGCGGGCATGCTCGACGTCGGCGGCGAACTCGGCGGACAGCTCAATCTTGTCGCTGGGCTCGAGGGCTCTGGCGGCGCGCTCCTCGTAGGCCGCAGCGGCGGCGTCGATGTCCATCTCGGCCATGCCCATGTCCATCGCGAGCCAGGCCGAGGTGACCCGGCCAGGCTGCCTGGGAGCGTCGGGGACGTCGAGGTTCAGGGGCTCGAGGGGCTTCGGCTGGGCCGGGTTGTCCCGCTTCTCGTGCCTGGCCACGTTCGAGGCCGAGCTCGGCGTGATCGGGACGTCGGACAGGTCAAGGTTGCGGACGCTGCGGGCCCGTGGCGCAGGCGGCGTCTCGTGATGATCGGCGGGCTTGCTCGGCGCCGCGGCGCGGGCCTGCTCCTGGAGCTGTTGGGTGGTCGGGACGAGCGGCTTGCTCGGCTTGTCGTCCTCGAACATGGCGAGGGTCTTGTCGAGGTCGTCGAGATCGAGCGAGAGCCACGCCGAGGTCACCCGGCCAGGGTTCTGGGGCAGCGGAGCGTCGTCCAGTCCGAACGCGTCGTCGTCGGTGCCCAGTTTCTTCTTGTCGTCCTGCTCGGACATGGACCCTCTCCTGCGGTTGGCGATGGCGGGGCAGACAGACGCCTGGCGCATCCCAGGTTGTGCATTTACTCCCAGGATGGCGTGACTATCGTACCGCGTCAAGTTTGATGCGGGCCGCACAGGCGGCGATCGGGGTCGTTCCAACGAGCGAACCTGCCGCCGTTTGTGTGCTTCGTCCCATCAAACGGCCGCGATGTAGTGCTCCAGTCGTACTCCATATCGTGTGTGATTCCAACTCCAACCCGCAACCCAGCAGAAGGAACCATCATGAGCTTGATTGGAAAGAAAGCCCCCGAGTGGCAGGGTACCGCGTACCTCAACGGTGAGCAGAAGGCTCTGAGCAGCAACGACTATGAGGGCAAGTGGTACGTCATGTACTGGTACCCCCTCGACTTCACCTTCGTCTGCCCCACCGAGATCCGTGGCTTCCAGGGCCTCCTCGACGACTTCGATGACGACAACGTCTCGGTCATCGGGTGCAGCACCGACTCGTTCTACAGCCACAAGGCGTGGTTTGCCGACCGCGAGACCTTCGGCCAGGAGATCACGCACCCCGTGCTCGCCGACACCAGCCACGCCATCAGCCGGAAGTTCGGCGTGCTGAAGGAGGAGGCGGGCATCGCCTACCGCGCCACCGTGGTCGTGGACAACAACGGCATCATCCGCGCGACCTCGGTCAACGACCTCGACGCCGGCCGCAGCCCGAACGAGGTGCTGCGCACGGTGCAGGCGCTCCAGAGCGGTGGCCTGTGCGGCGCCGACTGGCACAAGGGCGACAAGTACGCCGGCTGAGCCCCGTGTTCGCCGGGCCCCTCGAGAGGGTCCCGGCCGACCTCGAACGCCCGCTGCGCCTTGGCCTCAAGGAGCAGCGGGCGTCGCTTTTTGACGCAACACGGCCGCCGAGCTCGGCCACGACGGAGGAGATGGACATGAGAGCGCTGGAGAACCTGGACGGGACGACGTGGAAGGAGTTCCTCGAGGCCCCGACGGCCGTGCTGATGCTCGGCAAGTCCGACTGTGAGGCGTGCAAGGCGTGGACGGCGGAGCTGGAGGCGTTCCTGGCGAGCGATGCCCGGTGGCCGGACGTGCGCTTCGGCAAGATCCTGCTCGACCAGCGCGGGCTGATCGACTTCAAGCGGGCGAACCCCTGGCTGGGCGAGGTCAAGGACCTGCCCTACACCGCGATCTACGTCAACGGCGAGCGCGGCAAGTCGTTCGTCGGCGGCGGGATGGACCGGCTGGCCACGCGGCTGAGCAAGGTGGTGGGGTGAGCGAGCTGACGACCATCGTCGCGGTCCCGCACGCCCTCCTGGACGCACGGGCCTTCGTGACGCAGCTGCCGGCGCCGCTCGGCGAGCTGCCTTCGGCCCCGAGCCTGCTGGCCTGGTTCGGTGCGCAGCCCGCGCCGCTGCAGGTGACCGCGGAGGTGCAGGCGGCCATCCGCGACCTGCTCCGCCACAGCGGCTTCAAGCCCCGCGGGCGCAACAAGCCAGCCAGCGAGTACCTGATCAAGGCCGTGGAGGAGGGCTGGATGTCACCGGCCCAGGGCATCAACGTGGCGGTGGACGCGTGCAACGCCGTCAGCCTCCACAGCGGCCTGCCGGTCAGCGTCGTGGACCTCGGCAAGACCCGGGGCGCCCTGCGGCTGGCGCCCTGCGGCCCGGACGACGCGTACGTCTTCAACCCCGCCGGCCAGATCATCGAGGTCGGCGGCCTGATCAGCCTGCACGACGCCGACGGGCCGTTCGCCGGGCCCGTCAAGGACGCCCAGCGCACCAAGACCGACGAGCACACCACCCACACCCTGTCGCTGCTCTGGGGGACGCGCGCCCTGCCCGGTCGGGTCGACGTCGCGCTGGCCTGGTATGTAGAGCTGGTGGAGTCGGTGGGTGGGCAGGTGGCGCCGGTGGTCGTGCGCGAGACGGCCGGCGAGGCGGCCTGAACGCCCCGCGACCGGCGCGCGCCTCGGCTCAGCTCGCCTGCGCCTCGGCGTGCCCCGCGGCGTACGTGGCGTCGATCTTCGCCTTCTCAGCCTTCGCGCGGCCGGACAGATAGATCCACAGCGCCCCGGCGGCCAGCGCGCTGCCGACCGAGATGGCCTGGCTCGTCGAGAGCACGAGCGGATCCTCGGGCAGCAGCCCGAGGGCGCCAGAGATGGCGGCGTTCTTGTACTCGAACAGGAAGCCACGCACCGTGTCGCCGCGGAACATCTCGATGAACGAGCGGACGAACGCGTAGATGATGACGTACATCAGCGTGATCTGGCCGTGGAACGTCTTGCGGGTGCGGAACCACAGCAGGAACAGGAAGACGAGCAGCATGGCGCCGCTCTCGTACAGCTGGGTCGGATGGGCGGTCACGAAGCCCTCGGCGAGGAACTTCGCCTTCTCGACGGCGATCTCGGGCTTGTCCATCAGCACGCGGTAGGCAGGTGTGTCGATGGGCCACTCGAGCGCCACGAGCCGGTCGGACGGCACATACTTGCCGTGACAGCAGCCCGCCGACACGCAGCCGAGCCGACCGAAGAACTGCCCGATGGGCACCGAGACGACCATCGCGTCGGAGTACCGCCACGCCGGCAGGTTGTACTTGCGCAGATAGATGATCGCCGCGGCCACGCCGCCGATCAACCCGCCGTAGAACACCAGCCCGCCCTTCCAGAACTCGAAGATGGCGAAGCAGTTGGACTCGATCAGCCCGACCTCCTCCGGCGCGACGCACATGTTGTAGTAGTCCTTCCACTCCACCATCATGAAGACCAGGCGGGCGCCCACCAGGCCGGCGATGAGGAACCAGAAGGCCATATCCATGATCCTCGCCACGTCCAGCCCGGTCCGTCGGGCCTCCCGCACGCCGAGCACGATCGCGACCACGAAGCCGATCGCGATGGCCACGCCGTAGGTGTGCAGCACGAGCGGCTCGGCGAAGAACAGCGCGTAGTTCGCCCCGAACCACGCCTTGACGGCCTGATAGCCGCCAAAGCCCACCAGGCCGACGCCCACGGCGAGCCGCGTGTACAGGTCCTTCGGCTCCTCGGTCTTGTTCGCCTGGGCGGCGGCCCGCGCCTGCCAGGCGCGGAAGGCGATCACGGCGCCGGTCACCGCCAGCAGCATGAAGAAGATCCGCTCGAAGGTCAGGCCATAGAACCTGATCCCGAACAGCTCGTACAGGAAGTCCTTGAGCATGGGCTAGTGGCCCTCCTCATCGTCGTTGGGCCCCGGGCCGTCGGGCTCGGCGGTGGTTTTCGGTGGTTCCGGGCGCGGCGAGGCATCCGGTGCGGGGGAAGCGCCGACCGCGACCCCCTTCCATGCGGCGTCGCCGCCGATCTTGTCCATGAGCTTGCCGAGGTCCTGCTGCCAGTCCTCGATGGGAGAGACCTCGACGCCCTGCCACTGCACGGTGCGCGGCTGGTAGACGGTCTGGACCAGGGGCAGGTTGAGCGGCGGACGCTGGCCATCGTCGATCAAGCTCGCGCTGGCCAACTTCGCGCCGCGCACCAGCAGGAACACGCCGACCGCGATCACCGGGATGCTGATCATCTGGCTGGTCGACAGGCCGCCCAGCTCGCCGCGGTAGTCCGCGCGGAAGAACTCGATGACGAACCGCTGGAGGCTGTACAGGATCAACAGCCACGCGAAGGTCTGCCCCTGGAACCGCTTTCGGGTCCGCATGACGAAGAACAGGAAGGCGAAGATGAGCAGGTGCGCCGTGACGGCGTAGAGCTGCGTGGGGTGGACCGGCAGCGAGAGGTGATCGCCGAGGCCCTTCGTCTGCTCGGCCAGCGCCACCGCGTGCTCCCGCCGATGGAGCTGGTGCGCCGCGCTCCCGCCCGGGAACTGCATCCCCAGCGGTCCGTAGGTCACCTCACCGAAGCAGCACCCCGCCATGAAGCAGGCGAACCGGCCAAACGCCAGCGCCAGCGCCACAGACGGCGCGCCCAGGTCGGCGAACCGCAGAATGGCGTCCGGGAACTTGCCGAGGTAGGCGAAGAAGTGACGGACCGCGCCCCACACGGGCACCGTGCTGGCCCGCGGCAGGTTCTCCATCTTCGGGGCCCAGAGCATCCCGACCCGGTGACGGGTGGTGAAGTACACGGCGAAGAAGGTCGCGGCGAGGAAGCCGCCGTAGAACACGAGGCCCCCGGACCAGAAGTAGGACCAGCGGAAGCAGTCCTGCTCGGGGTGGCAGAGGCCGGTCACCTCGTTGCAGATCGGCCCGACGTCGTAGCCCTTCGGGGACGAGAAGCAGCCGACCTCCGCGCCGCCGGTCATGGAGTTGTAGCACTCGAGGTCACTGTGGCACAGCCGCGGCTGCAGGCCCAGCTCGGTCAGCTCGCTCAGCGGCCGGCCCCACAGGTCGCGGCCCTCCACCAGCATCGGGTCGGTGCACAGGTGCACGTAGTCCATGAAGAAGCCATCGGCGAAGACGTGAAGCAGCCGCGCCCCGGCCACGCCGAGGATCAGCCCCCACAGCCCCATGTCGATGACGTCGTCTGGATCGATGCCGACCCGCTTGCCGTCCCACCACGCCAGCACCACGGCCACCACAAAGCCGACCATGACGTAGAAGAAGTAGGACGGCATCGAGAAGCCGCTGATCTCGAATACGGTGGGATCCATGAAGCTCCGAAGCGGTCGCGACGCGCTGCCGTCACGCGGTTCGTGGCGATGAGCTCCGCGCGGGCGTGAACACGACGACCCTTGCGCGGAACACACGGCTCCGGGCGGCCATTCCGCGCCCTGCGGAGGGAGATTGGTCCGCTAGAGCCCGTCGAGCACGCCAGAGCACCGCGCACACACGCCCTCGCGGTGCCCGGGGTGATTGACGTCCTCGACGTACCGCCAGCACCGGGCGCACTTGCCCCACGGCGACGGCTTGACCGACACGAGCACCGGGGCCACGCGCGCCTCGGCGCCTTCGGGCGGCACGGTGCCCTCGACCAGCTCGGCGCGGGCGATGATGAAGACCTCGGGCAGCAGCGCAGCGTACGCCCGCAGCACCTCGATCTCCTTGCCCGACGCCGTGATCGTCACGTCGGCCTCCTCGCTCGCCCCGATCTGCCCCTCGGACTTCTCCCCCTTCTTGCTCGGGCGGAGCCCCTCGATCTGCCTGGCGACCTCGCCGCCGACGGCCAGCACAGCGTCGAAGCGCTCCTCGAGCGCGTCGTCGATCAAGGCGGCGTCGGGCTCGGGCAGGTCGGTGAGGTGGACCGACCAGGGGTCGGAGGCCCGGTGCGGCATGTGCTCCCAGACCTCCTCCGAGGTGAACGCCAGGATGGGGGCCAGCAGCCGGACGAGGCTGTGCAGGATCTCGTAGAGCGCCGTCTGGCTCGCCCGGCGCCGGGGGTCATCCACAGCGTTGGCGTAGAGGCGGTCCTTGAGCACGTTCAGGTACATGTTGGACAGCTCGATCGTCGCGTACCGGACGATCGTGTGGTAGATGGCGTGGAACTCGTAGCTCTCATAGGAGTCCCGCACCCGCGCGATCAAATGCTGCGTCCGGCTCAGGGCCCACCGGTCCAGCGCGTCGTAGGCGTCGGCCGAGGTGGCGTGCACGTTCGGGTCGAAGTCCGACAGCGTGCCCAACAGGAACCGCCAGGTGTTGCGGATCTTCCGGTACGCATCCTTGACCGTCTTGAGGATCGCCGGAGACAGCGTGATGTCGCCCCGGTAGTCCACCGCCGCCACCCACAGGCGGAGGATCTCCGCCCCGTCGACGTTGATCATCTGCGCCGGCGGCACGAAGTTCCGGCTCGACTTGGAGTACTTGCGCCCCTGCTCGTCCATGACGAAGCCGTGGGTCAACACCGTCTTGTACGGCGCCCGGTCGCGCGTCGTCGCCGAGGTCAACAGGCTCGAGTTGAACCAGCCGCGGTGCTGGTCACTGCCCTCCAGGTACAGGTCGGCGACCTCCTGCAGGCCGAGCTTCGCGCCCAGCACCGCCGCCCACGAGACGCCCGAGTCGAACCACACATCGAGGATGTCCGTCTCCTTGCGGAACCGATCGGGCCCCGCGCCGCAGCCCGGGCAGGTGAAGCCCTCGGGCACAAGGCCCGCCGCGTCCCGCTCGAACCAGACGTCCGAGCCGTGCTCCAACGCCAGGTCCGCCACGTGCCGCGCCACGTCGCCCGACGCGATCGCGTGGTCGCAGGCCTCGCAGTAGAACACCGTGATGGGCACCCCCCACAGCCGCTGGCGCGAGATGCACCAGTCCGGACGGTTCTCCATCATGCCAAGGATGCGCTCCTTGCCCCAGCTCGGCACCCAGCTCACCCGGTCGATCTCGCGCAGGGCGCGCTGCCGCAGCGTCTCGTCGGTCCCGAACAGGGGGGTGTCCATCGCCACGAACCACTGCTCGGTCGCACGGAAGATCACGGGCGTCTTGGTGCGCCAGCAATGGGGGTAGCGCTCGATCGTCACCTGGAGCTTCGGCGAGCTGACCAGGGCGTTCTTCTCCGTCAGCAGGGCGATGACCTTCGGGTTGGCGTCGAAGACGTGCACACCCAGCATCGGCTCGAAGCGGTGAGTGTACCGCCCTCGCGTGTCCACGGGGTTGAGCACGTCGATGCCGAACTCACGGCAGAGCTGGAAGTCCTCCTGGCCGTGGCCGGGCGCGGTGTGCACGCACCCCGTGCCCTGCTCGAGCGTGACGTACGGGGCCGGGAGCAGCACGCTGTCGCGGTCGATGAACGGATGGCGCGCCACATGCCGAGGCGCGTCACCCGGATGGGTGCCGACCAGCTCGGCGCCGCTGAACGTGTGCAGCACCTCGGTGTCCACCAACGGGATCCGGCACTCCGCCAACATCTGCGCCTTCAGCCCCGCCGCCAGCACGAACGCCTCGCCCGCGTGCGAGCACTCGCCGTTCACCCCCACCAGCTCGTATTCAAAATCAGGGTTCAGCGCGATCGCAAGATTCGCCGGGAGGGTCCATGGCGTGGTCGTCCAGATCACCACAAAGATGGGACGCGACCCGGCGGCTTCGGCCAGGAACGTCGGAGGCGCCTCGAGGGCGAACTTGACATAGATGGACGGCGCCGTGAACGCCTTGTATTCCACTTCGGCGTCGGCCAGCGCAGTCTCCGCCGCCCAGGACCAGTGCACCGGCTTGAGGCCCTTGTGCACCGCCCCGCTGTCGAACACCCGCCCCAGCTCCCGCACCGTCTGCGACTCGTACTGATACGACATCGTCGTGTAGGGATCGTCCCATGCCGCGAAGATGCCCAGCCGGGCGAACTCGTCCCGCTGGATGGCCACGTACTGCTCGGCGTACGCCCGGCACGCCCGGCGGATCTCCACCTGCGACATCGTCGCCTTCTTGTCGCCGAGCTCCTTGTCCACCTGGTGCTCGATGGGCAGTCCGTGGCAGTCCCAGCCCGGCACCAGCAGCGACCAGTGGCCCTTCATCGTCCGGTACTTCACCACGAAGTCCTTGAGCACCTTGTTCAAGATGTGACCGTGGTGGATGTGCCCGTTGGCGTAGGGCGGACCGTCGTGGAGGATGAACGGCTCGGCCCCCTGCCGCCGCGCCAGAATCTGCCCGGTGAGCCCCTCCTTCGCCCAGCGCTCCAGCAGCTCGGGCTCCTTGGTGGCCAGGCCACCGCGCATGGGAAAGTCGGTCGTGGGCAGGTTCAGCGAGTCTTTGTGGTTCGGCGTGGAGTCACCGGACATAATCTTCTCCTCGGTGGTCGACGGGGCCGCGCGTCCGCGCGCACCAGCTGATTCGGTGCACCTTCTACTCGAAGACCGGACGCAGGTCGGCTAACATATCAATGCCGCCACGCCAGTCAAGGCGCGCTGCCCACTCCCGACGCTTCGCTGGCGTCGTTCGCCCCCACTCTCCTCACGCCCCCCGCGCGGAGCCTGCCCCATGGCGCGACCTCCCTCGCCCGCTGTGCTCGTCCCCCTGCTCCTTGCGCTCCTGCTCGCCTCGGCGCCGGCTCCCGTACAGGCCGACCCCGAGCCCGTCACGCTCGGCTTCGACGGGCTGCCCGGCGGCGGGCTGCCCACGGACGGCGCCCCCATCGGCGGCCGCTACGCCGCCTCGGGCGTCGTCGTCGAGGGCCTGGCCGAGTTCGCCGAGCTCCCCTTCCAGGAGGCCTCCTCCCGCCCCTTCGCCGTCACCACCGACACCTCCATGCGCGACGGCGTCTGGCTGCGCTTCGTCGACCCCACCGACGGCGCCACACCCCGGCCGGTGACCTCGGTGGCGCTGTCGGTCGTCAGCCTCGGCCGCTCGGCCATCGAGGTCATGGTGCTCGACGCCGACGACGAGCCCGTCGCCCTGACCACCATCGACGCCACCAGCGGCACGGCGATGGTCGACGGCGACGCCACCCGCCTGCACGGCGCGACGACCAACGTCGAGCTGATCGGCATCGGGACCGTGGACCGGGTGAGCTTCGATGGGCCGATCTTCGCGCTGCGCGTCCTGTTGACCCGGCAGGCCAACGGCGACCGCGTCTACATCGACGACCTCACCTTCGACCCCGACAACTGCCCCGCCCTGGCCAACCCCGACCAGGCCGACGCCGACGACGACGGCTTCGGCGACCTCTGCGACCCCGACCGGGACGGCGACGGCCTCCCCAACGCGCTCGACAACTGCCCCATCGACCCCAACCCCGATCAACTCGACGCCGACGGCGACGGTCGCGGCGACCCCTGCGAGCTCGACGCCGACGACGACGGCGTCCCCTCGGACTGGCAGGACGACCGCCTGCCCGACGAGCCCTGCGCGGGCGGCCAGACCGTCGACTGCGACGACAACTGCCCCGACACCCCCAACCCCGACCAGCGCGACGCCGACTACGACGGCCTCGGCGACGCCTGCGACGACGACCGCGACGGCGACCACGTCCCCAACGACCTCGACAACTGCCCCTCCAGCGCCAACACCAACCAGGCCGACGACGACGGCGACCACGCCGGCAACGCGTGTGACGACGACGCCGACAACGACGGCATCCCCAACCTCCTCGACAACTGCCCCCAGAACCCCGACCCCGACCAGACCGACAGCGACCGCAACGGCGTCGGCGACGTCTGCCAGCACGACGACGACGGCGACGGCGTGGCCGACGAGCGCGACAACTGCCCCCTGCAACCCAACGCCGGCCAGCTCGACGCCGACCGCGACGGCGTCGGCGACGCCTGCGACGACGACACCGACAACGACGGCCTCGCCGACCCCGACGACAACTGTCCCGACCTCCCCACCAACGACCTGACCGACACCGACGGCGACGGCCTCGGCGACCCCTGCGACGAAGACGACGACGACGACGGCGTCCCCGACGCGCTCGACAGCTGCCCCCTGACCCCCAACGCCGATCAGGCCGACGTCGACGGCGACCTGCGCGGCGATGTCTGCGACGAGGATCCGGACAACGACACCTTCATCGCCACCGACAACTGCCCCCTGGAATACAACCCCAATCAGGATGACACAGACGGCGACGGCGTCGGAGATGCCTGCGACGAGGCATCATTTCACGCCATCACCCCACCACCGAATACAGACTGCACCACCGCCCCCAGCCGCGGCGCCACCCCGCTCCCCCTCGCCCTCGGCCTCCTCCTGCTGCTCGCCACCCGCCGGAGGCGCTGACCCGTGCCCACCACCGACCCGCTCCTCAAACACACGCTCGATGCCTTCCTCGCCCAGGTCGACTTCGCCGCCGCTCGCGCCACCGACCCCGTCTCCCACGTCTGGCGCTTCGACGACCCCGCCGATCAGGAGGTCGTCGCGCTCATCGCCGCTTCGCTCGCCTACGGCAAGGTCAGCCTCCTGCGCGCGGCCATCGCCCGCGTCCTGACCCACCTCGGCCCCCACCCCGCCCACGCGCTGGCCGACCTCCCCCACACCCGCCACCTCGACGCTCTGGACACCTTCGTCTACCGCATGACCCGCGGCGAGGACGTGGCGGCGCTGTTCACCGCCCTCGGCGGCTGCCTTCGGGAGCACGGCAGCCTGCGCGCCCTCTTCGACACCGGCTACCAGGACGTCCACGAGGACTTCCAGCCCGCCCTCGGCGCCCTCGTCCACGGCCTCCGCGCCCTCGCCCCCCAGCAGAGCCGAGGCCTGAACTACCTCCTCGCCGATCCTCGCCGCGGCGGCGCCTGCAAGCGGCTCAACCTGTTCCTGCGCTGGATGGTGCGGGGCCCGGACGCCATCGACCTCGGCCTGTGGAGCGACCTGCCCGCCTCGAAGCTGGTCATGCCGCTCGACACCCACGTCCTGCGCATCTGCGGCGCCATGGGCATCGGCACGCGCAAGACCGCCGACTGGCGCCTCGCCCGCGAGATCGCCCACGCGCTCCGCGCGCTGGTCCCGGAGGATCCGCTCAAGTACGACTTCGCGATCTGTCACATGGGGATCAGCGGACAGGCCTGATGGCTCGTCCAAAAATAGACAAGGGGGTCCGGGGGCGGCTCGCCCCCGGCCGCCGGAGGCACGGTGCCTCCGGCGGCCAGGGGGCAACGCCCCCTGGACCCCCTTCCTCATTCCTGGCCGAGCCCTGGGCCCGCCCTCAGTAGTAGGGCCCCTGGGAGCCGAGGCCGAGCATCCGCAGCGTCATCGCGCCGTGCGGCGCGGCGATCTCCTCGGTGTTCACCACGCGCGACTCGCCGCACGCGTACAGGCTCTCCAGCAGCGAGGCCTGCACGTCGTGCAGCTCGCCGGTGAACGCAAAGACACCCTTGCCATCGATGCCGCGGCCCATCATCAGATGGACCAGCCGGGCCTCGGTCGCCTTGAGCGCCGCGTCTGCACCGCGGATCGTCGCCGACACCGTGTTCGTCTCAACGATCCCGAGCGCGCCGACCTCCGGCAGGTGCGCCTTGCCGCTGATGAAGGTCACGATCTGACGGTCCACCTGCGGCAGCAGCACGTGATCCAACAGGAAGCCCCCGCCCAGCGCCAGGCCGGCCCGATACGACTCGTCCACCTCCGCCAGGCCGCCCGTCAGGGCGATCAGGAATCGACCCTGGCTCATCGGACCGGCGAACCACAGCGTCGACGGGGCCCGCTTCATCATGGCGTCTGCCACGACGAAGGCCCGTGCGATGCTGGTCAGCTCGACCAGCGCCAGCGCTTCACCCGCTGGCGTCCGAGGCGGATCAAACAAAGCGGAAGTACTCCTTCAACGTGCAGCGGCGCTCGCGCGTGAAGCTCACCGCCGTCGTCAGCCCCTCGCCCGTCGGAGAGGCGATGGTGAAGCTCGTGTAGCCCTCGCCCTCTGCCCCGATCCCCGCCACCGAAGGCGCGTTCTTGACGAAGATCGACGTGTTGATCGTGCGCGCCATCTTGTGCAGCGCCTCGATGTCGCGCGAGTACATCACGGCCGTGTGGCCGTAGCCGTGCTCGACGCGCCTGGCCATCGCGATGCCCTCGTTGACGTTCGTCACGCGCACCAACGGCAGCACCGGCATGAGCTGCTCGTGCTGGACCAGCGGGTGCTTCTCGTCCACCTCCGCCAGCACCAGCCGCACCTCGTCGCCCACCTTGATCCCGATCGCGTCGAGGATCACCGAGGCGTTCTTGCCGATGAACTCGCGGTTGACGTGGTTGTCCGCGGTGAACAACACCTTCTCGAGGCGCCGCAGGTCGTTGCCGCTCACCTCGACCACGTTGCGCTTCTTCATCTCGCGCTTGAGCTGGTCGGCCACGTCCGCCACCACCAGCAACACCTTCTCGTCGATGCAGATGATGTTGTTGTCGTAGGAGGCGCCCTCGATCACCTTCTCGGCCGCATAGGCCAGATCGACCGTCTCGTCCACCAGCACCGGCGGATTGCCCGGACCGGCCCCGATGACGCGCTTGCCGCTCGCCATCGCCGCCTTCACCACGGCGCCGCCGCCCGTAACGACCAGCAGCCGCACGCCCGGGCTCTTCATCAAGCCCTGCGCGCTGGCGATCGTCGGCTCGGCGATGCTGCAGATCAGGTTCGACGGGCCGCCCGCGCCCTCGATCGCCTGGTTCATCACGTCCACCAGGTAGTTCGACACGCGCCTGGCCGACGGATGCACGTTGAACACCGACGCGTTGCCGCCCGACAGAAAGCCGATCCCGTTGTTGATGATCGTCTCGGTCGGGTTCGTGCACGGCGAAATCGCGCCGATCACCCCGTAGGGCGCGCGCTCGGTGATCGACAACCCGTGATCGCCCGACTGGCACCACGGCTTGAGGATCTCCGGCCCCGGCGTCTTGGTGATCGCCAGGTGGTTCTTCTTCAGCTTGCAGGCCATCCGACCCAGGCCCGTCTCCTCGACGGCCATGCGCGACAACACCTCGTTCTGCTCGAGGCAGGTCTTGCGGATGGCGTCGACGATGGCATAGCGCGTGTCCAGGCTCACCTCCTGGAACGCCTCAAACGCCTTGCCCGCTGCGCTCGTCGCCTCCTCGACCGTCTCGAAGATGCCACGACCGCCGCCCGAGCTGCGCCAGGGCGCCGGGGCCGCGGCGCGCGGCGCTGGCGAACCACCACCGCTCAGCTCACGCCCGAGGCGCTCGACGACCTTCTCAACGATCGCCCCGATCTGCCTCTCATCCAGCTTCATCGCGCAACCCTACGCTGGGGCGTGGCCATGCGTCCGGCCCGCCCGTCTCACGCACCCTTCTACTTGGTGTAACGCACGTCGCCGTCCACCGCGAGCTGGTCGACGATCGCCATGATGACCCCGTCCACCGGACGGTTCGTCGTCACCGTGGTCTGCCGCGCGGCAGACCCCTGGGCGAACAACACCACCTCACCGACGCCCGCACCAACGGCGTCCGCGCACACCACGATGGTCGACGTCTCCACCAGCGCGTCGGTCAGACCCCGGACGATCAACAGCTTGAGCCCCTCGATCGTGGGCTCCTTGCGGGAGGCCACGACGGTTCCCACGACCTTGCCGAGCAGCATGGCGCCTCCTGGTCAAGCCGCGGGCCACGACCGCTGCGGGCGGCGCGTCTGAGGTGGCCGCCACCCGCGAGGGCGCGACCACGCCAGACGCCGCACGGGCGGCCGGGCACGGGCAGGACAGTGATCTCTGAGATCGACCGCGTCAGCGCGGCGACCTCGCGTCCATCAACCTTCGGACTTCTGCCGGCCGAGGGGCAACACCGCGTCGATGTTGGCGTGCGGACGGGGGATGACGTGCACGCTGACGAGCTCGCCGACGCGCTCGGCGCCGCGGGCGCCGGCCTCGGTGGCGGCCTTGACCGCCGCGACGTCGCCGCGCACGATCGCGGTCACATAGCCACCGCCGATCTTCTCGTAGCCGACCAGCTCGACCTTGGCCGCCTTGACCATGGCGTCGGCGGCCTCGACCATCCCGATGAATCCACGCGTCTCGATCAATCCAAGTGCATCAGCCATAACCAGACTCCTTCCCCGCGGGGGATTGACGTGTTTGAGCCGGCCTCAACGGCGCCGGCCAGTGCTTTCAGGATCTGCCGGAGACGGAGGCGAGGGCGGCGTTGGCCGCCTCGGCCGCCGAGTCGATCTCCGACTCGGTCCCGGACATGTAGAGACGGCCATAGCGACCGAACGGCTGGATGTGGACGAGGAAGACGTTGGCCGCCTTCTCCGCCTCATTGGCCGCAAAGACGACGAAGCCCGCCGGGTCGGTCTCCAGGATGAACAGAGACTGCCCGGGCAGGATCATCATCCCGGCGCTGTTGCGGTTGATCAGCTGGGCCTGGTAGGGCTCCACCGACCGGATGATCTGATTGGAGACCGCCTTGGGCTTGAGCCGATCGGCCTCGGTGAGCCCGAGCTGCTCGAGGATCGCCTGCCCGGCCTGCTTGACGTTGCCCTGGTCCTCGTCGTGGACCTCGAGCAGGCCGTAGGCGCGCTCGACGACCTGGACCGCGGGGGTGACGCGGGTGGCCTTGAGGGCGGTGTCGGTCACCCGGTTGATCGCGATGCCCGGGGCGATCTCGACCCAGAGGCTGGCGACGTAGGGGACCGGGAGAAAACCTCGAGCCGTCTTGCCCATGAAGCTGGCGAGCTGAGGCTGGAGCTGATCGAGGAAGACGTACGTTCGGAGTTCCACCGTTCGCTCTCCGTATGCAAGGGGCGCCTGACTGTCCGACGGAAGTCGGCCATTCACATCGAACCGGGCGTCGGTTCTAGCACAGCCCGGTCACGGCCACAAGCCGGCCGAGCGGGCCATCGGCACGGTTCGCACCGTGCCCCGTCAACAGCCGGGGCTGACCTGCGCCATGCCCGGCTGGTGTCACGGAGGGCCCGGCTTGACGATGGGCGCCGGAGCGCCCGCGGGTTCGGCGCCGCCAGCGCCGGCCGGGGGCGGCGTCGGCGCGACGCCCTCGGCCTTCTCGGCGCGCGGGGGGAGCTTCTGGTGGGTCGCATCGGCGGGCGCGACCTTGGGCTCGACGGGCGCGGCGCCGATCTTCCGGTCGATCTTCGCGGTGTCTTTGAGCGTCTTGACGAACTGGCGCTGCTCGGACGGGTTGACCGGCTGGTCGTTGAGCTCGGCCAGGAGCTCCTTCTGCACGTCCTCGAGGCGAGTGACGGTGCGCTCGACGAGCTGGACGATGTGGAAGCCGCGCTTGGACTCGACGATCTTCGCCGCCCCGTTGGCCTCCATGGTCTGGATGGCCTCCCAGATCTCCGGCCCGAGGCTCGACTGGCGGAAGTTGAGGTACTCGCCGCCCGTCTTGCGCGTGTAGGCATCCTCGCTGAACTCCTCGGCGAGCTTGGCAAAGTCGGCGCCGCCCTGGAGCTGCTTGAGCAGCTCGGCGGCGCGGTCGCGGGCCAGGGTCTCGAGGTTGGTGGTGAGCTTGCGCTTCTTGACGTCGTCGTACTCGGTCGACAGGAAGATGTGTCGGACGACCTTCTTGTCCTTGGCGTCCACGCTGCGCCGGTCGTCGAGCTTGACGATCCAGAAGCCGCGCGGGGTGCTGATGGGGTCGGTGACCGTGGGGGGCTTGACCTGATCGAGCACCACGTCGACCTCATCGCCGAGCCGCCGCCGGCCGAACGCGCCGAGCTCACCGCCGCGCGCCTTGGTCGCCACGTCCTCGCTGAACTCGCGGGCGACGTCGGCGAAGGGCTTGCCCTCGGCGAGCGCGGCCTTGACGGCGTCGAGCTTCTTCTGGGCCTCGGCGTCGCGCTCCTCGCGGCTGCGCAGGTCGCCAGGGCCCGTCGGCCCGTTGCCGATGAGCAGGGCGGAGCCATGGTACTCGACGCCCTCCTTGACCTCGGTGACCTCGATGATGTGATAGCCGCGCCGGCCCTTGACCAGCACGGGCGCCTTGCCGGGCTCGAGCTTGTCGACGGCGTCGTCGACCTCCTTGCCGAACCGCCCGCGCCACGACTCGCCCAGATCGCCGCCGCGGCTGGCGGTGAAGTCATCCGAGTGCTGCTCAGCCAGCTTGCCAAAGTCGCCGCCGCCCCTGAGCTTGCCGAGGACCTCGTTGGACAGCTTCTTCGTCTCCTCCTCGATCTTGCCGACCTCCTTGTCGTACTCCTCCTTGGTGTAGAACCGGGAGTTGATCACCTTGGTGCTGACGAGGATGTGCCGGACCCGGAACTTCTTGCCCTCCTCCCCATACTTCTGCTCAAACCGCTGCTTGACCGCCTCGGACTCGGCGCCGCGCTGCTGCTTGATCATCTTGTCGATGAGCTGCTCGCGCCGCTTGCGCTCGGCCAGATCGGACCGCCACCCCTCCAGCGACATCCCGCGCTCCTGCAGCGCGTCCCGCATCGCGTCCAGGTTGCCGTTGAACCGCGTCTTGAGCAGCGCGTCCACGTCCTTGTCCACCGACGCCTTCAGCTCGGCCTCATCGACCTTGACGCCCAGCGCCTCGGCCTTCTGCTCCACGAGCCGGTCCTCGACGAACTGCTCCAGGAAGTTCGTCCCGAACTTGTCGAACAGGATCGCCTCGTACTCCTTGCGCGTCACGGCCTTGCCGTCGATCACGACCACCGGCTCGCCGCCCCCGGCCTCCGGCGTACCGGCCGGCGCTGGCGTGCCCCCACCCGACTGCCCGCACCCGACCGCCCCGATGAGCAGCGACGCCGTCATGCTCGCCATGACGATCCGTCGCAAACCGCGCAAAAACCACGCGTTGCCGTCCATATCGACCTCCTGATGCCTGACCCCTACAACTGGACCGTGCCCCGACCGGGGCGAAGGTCGCACAACGTACTCAAAGGACCTGGACAGTGCAAGGCGCGCCCTCACCCCCCAGCCCCCTCTCCCGTCATACGGGAGAGGGGGTTGGGGGGTGAGGGCGCACTGGCGACGCCACCCACGATCCGCTATCACTCTAGAGTCACCCACCGGCTGCGTCTCCGCAGCGTCCCCACCACGAGGAGGTCCCCGTGCGTCGTCGCTCAGCTCCCCGAACCCTCATCCTGCTGCTGGGCGTCGCGTCGCTCGCAGCGCTCTTGAGCACTGTAGCTGTCGCCCAGCCGAACGCGGGCGTGGACGACAAGATCATGGGGGTGGAGCGCACGCTGTTCGACCTGCCGGAGTCGGGCACGGAGGTGGACATCACGCGGTTCGACGCGAACTGGCGCGGGGGGATCATCGGTGAGACCTTCCGGTACGAGCACATCGAGGGCGGCAGCATCGTGACGTTCAAGGTGGAGAGTGGGAAGCTCGCCGAGGCGGTCGCGGGGTTCGATGAGCGGCTCGGTCGGGTCGTGAGCGATGCTGTGAGGACAGGGAAGGCAAAGAACACCAAGATCAATGATATGACAGCCGTGACGATCAGCGGGTCGGGGCTGTGTGGAGACGATCCGTGCGACTTCCGGGCGGCGCTCTACCAGAGTCGACCGGACACGGTGATCGTCGCGGTGGCGTTCGTGAACAACGACAAGGGCAAGGCGCGGTTGGATGAGGCGGCCGCGTTCATCGGTGGGGTTGATCTCACCGACGACGAACGGGCGGAGCAGCGCAAGCCGCGCAAGAAAAAGAAACAGCGCTGATGAGGCGCTGTTCGGAGATGGGAGACGGTGGGGCTCAGAAGCCATTCGGAAAATAGATGCCGATGGATCCGACGTAGATTCTGGCTCCAGGTGGTGTTTGATGGGAGGGATTGGGCCCGGAGGCCCATGACCGAGCAGAAGACACGCCTGGGGGCAACCCCGTCTGCATCTCGGTTGAGCCCGCAGGGCAGGGGGTTCTGTGAGCGATAGCTCGCAGAAGACCCTGCATCGCGGGCTCAACCGAGATGCACGACGGTCTAGAAGATACGAGGAAACA
>Ga0100377_1000802_pt1 | contig 27239 bp, 20 predicted proteins | sample CryGeymeta201501_FD_83664 | JGI IMG/M metagenome (GOLD analysis project Ga0100377, IMG submission 83664) | Groundwater microbial communities from Crystal Geyser aquifers in Utah, USA - Crystal Geyser metaG 2015-01 | ecosystem: Environmental > Aquatic > Deep subsurface > Groundwater | place: USA...
AAGACTCAGCACTTAAATCATACCGAGGTCTCCGACCTCGCTTCGCCATCGAGATCACCTCCTCTCCGACAATCTCGATGGCATAAAAAGAACTATTTGTCAACTATTAAAGGGTCATTACCGAAAACCTCACGATCTCGGAAATAGGAAAAAATAAAGCCCTTTCCTATCTGATGCCCCGCCTTACCATCGCGGCAGGTTATACCCAGTATACGGAACAGAAAATCTCCGGGACAAGTGTCATCCAGCCGGAATATGGATCCTCGTGGAGCGTCCGGCTGGACGAGACCGTTTCCCTGAGCGGCCGGGAGCTCACGGCGCTCGGCATCTCCAGGCAATACGTGACAAAGAGCCGGCACGAACTCATGGCCATCCGTGAAGACTACCTTCTGAGGTACGTGGCCGCTGCCTATTACAATGTCCTGATGGCCCGGAAGAGTCTCGATATCGCTGATGCGAACCTGGATCGCCTTACAAAGTACAGAAACGCCTCCGAACAGCGACTGAAGATCGGCGAGGTGACCAGAACCGTCCTTCTTCGGGCTGAGGGGGAACTCTCGGGGGCAAAGTCAGACCGCCTTCAGGCCCGGAACGGTCTCGAACTGGCCATGGCGGTTCTGGCGAGCAATTGCGGGATCAAAGACCCTTTCACTCTCAGGGAGGTCCCCGCGGAAGAGGGAGAGATCCCCGTCTTGAACACCGTTCAGGAGCAGGCCTTTACGGTTCGGGCGGACCTCAAGAGCCTGGAAGTCCAGAAGCAGATCGCAGCGGATCAGACCCGATATACAGAGGGAGCCTTCTGGCCCAGCTTCTCCCTTTTTGCTGTCTATGACGGGGCCGATCAGGAGCCGCCTTCGGGAAACCTCAACCGGGAGAGTATCTACGCAGGCGCTGCCCTGAATTTCCCTTTTTTCGAGGGGGGGCTCCGAAAGGCCGAGGTGCAGGAGGCGAAGGCCCGTGAACGCCAGGCCTCGCTTTTTTATGAAGACTTGAAGAAGGGGATCGAGATCGAGGTCCAGACCGCCTACCTGGATTTGCTCACGCATAAGGGGGCCCTCGAGTTCCTCAACGACCAGATGGTCTTCGCCCGTGATAACTTCCACGCCGTGGCGCGGCAGTTCGATTTCGGTCTTTCCAACAGTCTCGATGTTCTGGACGCCAATACCCTCCTGGTATCGGCTGAAAGAAAAGTGGCGTCGGCGCTCTACAATTATCAGCTTGCCCTTCTCCGGATGAAGAAGGCGACAGGGACGCTCCTCACGACGGTCGGAATACGGTGAAGAACGATTCTGTCTATTGTGCAGAGAAAAAGGCGGGGGCGAGTATGATGACAGGTATTATTATTTGCATGGAAGAGAGGAGATGTACATGTTCATACGGACATCGTCATTAACCGGGGGAGGGAGATCAGATCGGAAAAAAGTCAGGGCCGGCTCATTGATCATCATGGCTCTGTTGTGTATTGTTGTCTTTGCGGATGTCGGTTGCAAGAAACAGGAACAGAAAGTACAGAAGGAGCGGGCCGTCAACGTCCGGGTCTGGACGGCGGAGACCCGTTCCCTCAGGCCTTTTGTGGAGTCGGTCGGGACCCTCAATCCGTACGAAATCGTCAATGTCAGCTCCGAGCTGGACGGAATCCTCAAGGCGATCAATGTTGACGAGGGATCTCCCGTAACCTCCGGTCAGGTCATAGCCGAGATCAAGGAGACCGATTACCAGCTTGCCGTTGAGCAGGCGACGGCCGTCGTGAGGCAGGCGGAGGCGGCCCTGGCTAACGCGAAGCAGGAGCATCTGCGAAAGGAGGCCCTCTACCGGGAGGAACTGGTCACGAAGCAGCAGTTTGACGATATCGTCGCGCGTCTGGCCGTTGCCCAGGGCGATGTGGAACGGGCAGTGGCGGGACTCGATCTGGCGAAGGAGAAATTGACCAAAACGAAAATCCATGCCCCCATGGCCGGCAGCATCAAAGAAAAGAAGGTCACCGCGGGGGACTATATCCGCAACGGCACGTTTCTCGTCTCGATCATCCGCACCGATCTTCTCAAACTTTCCTTCAGCGTCTCCGAGAAGGATGTGGGCAGCCTCCGGACGGGTCAGGATGTATCGTTCACGGTTGATGCCTTCCCCGGGCGGGAATTTCGCGGCCAGGTGAAGACGATCTATCCCAGCCTGGAGGAGAAGACCCGTTCCCTCTTGATCGAGGCCGTCGTGCCGAATGCGGACAAGATTCTCAAACCGGGGCTTTTCGCCCGCGTAACGCTCTACACCGGGCCTGCCCGGGACACGGTCGTCGTTCCGATCACCGCGCTTCTCTACGATAACTCCATCACCAAGCTCTTTGTCGCGGAAGGGGACCGGGCAAAGGAACGGAAAGTCCGGATAGGACGTAAGTACGGAGAATTTATGGAGATTATCGAAGGACTCAAGGCCAAGGAGATCGTCGTGACCGTGGGACAGAACAATCTGATGGAAGGGGTGCTCGTTAATGTGGCTCGCTGATACCTCGGTCAAAAGGCCGGTATTTGCCACCATGGTCATCCTGGCCCTGGTGGTCCTCGGCGCGGTCAGTTATCCGGAGATCGGCGTTGATCTCTTTCCCAAGGTGGATTTCCCTATCGTCACGATCTCCACGCATTTGAACGGGGCGAGCCCCGAGGTGATCGACGTCGACATCACCGATAAGATCGAAGGGGCGGTGAACACGATCAACGGCGTGAAGGCGATTACATCGAGCAGCACCGAGGGGGATTCCCGGGTCACGGTGGAGTTCGTCCTCGAGCGGGACATCGATCTTGCCGTCCAGGACGTCCGGGAAAAGGTCGCCCTGATCCGGAACAAGCTTCCCGATGACATCGATGAACCCAGGATCGCCAAGGTGGATCCGGATGCGACGGCGGTCATGTGGCTTAACCTGTCGGGGCAGAAAACGGTCCGGGAGCTTTCCACCTACGTCGACGAGGTCCTCAAGGAGCAGCTCCAGCGGATCAACGGCGTCGGAGACGTCCAGTTGTTTGGCCTGCAATTACGCCAGGTCCGCGTCTGGCTCGACTCCGGCAGGCTCCAGGCCTACGGGATTTCCGCGAGCGACGTCATGGGCGCCCTCCAGCGGCAGAACGTCGAGCTGCCGGGGGGGCGGATCGAGAGCCTTTCCAAAGAGTACACGATCAAGGTCAAGGGGGAGTTCCTCAACGTCCCCGATTTCAACGATCTGGTCATCGCCTACGACAAAGGCGCCCCCATCCGCCTCCGCGACGTCGGGAAGGCTGAGGACGGGATGGAGGAGCGGCGCAGCATCGCCCGCTTCAATGGCATCACGGCCGTGACGATGGGCATTCAGAAGCAGTCCGGGACGAACACCGTGGCCGTCGTCGACGCAGTCAAGAAGGAGATCGAGAAGATCAACAAGACCCTACCGCCGGGGATGAGCCTGAACATCGCCATAGACCAGTCCGTCTTCATCAGGCGCTCCATCGCGGAGGTGCAGAAGCACCTGATCCTGGGCTCGCTCTTTGCGGTCCTCGCCGTATTCATCTTCCTCGGCAATATCAGGACGACGCTGATCAGCGCGGTGGCCCTGCCGATCTCGATCATCGCCACCTTCGCCCTGATCCGGGCCTTCGGGTTCACCTTCAACAATATGACGATGCTGGCCTTGACTCTCTCCGTCGGGCTCCTGATCGACGACGCCATCATCGTCATTGAGAACATCTACCGTCATGTCGAGGAGGGGATGGCGCCGCGCGAAGCGGCAACCTTCGCCACCACCGAGATAGGCCTCGCGGTCATGGCGACCACCTTTGCCATCGTGGCGATATTTCTCCCCGTCGCTTTCATGAAGGGAATGATCGGCCGCTTCTTTCTCCAGTTTGCCCTGACGGTCGTATTTTCGATCCTCGTATCCTTGCTGGTATCGTTTACCCTGACGCCGATGCTTGCCTCGATCTTCCTGAAGCCCGCAGTGCTCAAGCGGGAAAATCTGTCCGGCGCGCCGGCCTCAATCAGGCCGCATCGCCGCCTGGCGGATGCGTTTGACCGGGGCTACAAAAAACTGGAGGGAGGCTACCGCCATGTCCTGGCCTTTTCCTTGGACCACCGGGCAATCATACAGTCGGCGCCCTTGCCCTATTTGCCGGCAGCCTCTATACAACGAAATACTTGGGGAAGGAGTTCGTCCCTCCCGAAGACCAGGGGCAGTTCATCGTCCGCATGGAGGCGCCCATCGACTATTCGGTGGAAAAGGCCGATGAGCTCTTCCGGCCGGCGGAGGAGATCCTGAGAAAAATGCCGGAGGTCCGGGCAGTTCTGTACCGACTGGGCATCGGCGGCTCGATCAACCGAGCGATCATGATGACCAGCCTCATCCCGAAGAGCGAACGGAAGAAGTCCCAGATGGATCTGAAGAAAGAAATCCGCGAGAAGCTGCGAAAGTTTCCCGGTCTCAAGGTGTCGGCGGAGGACTTCTCCATGATCGGCGGCGGGCAGCGGCAGGTGCCGATCCAGTATAGCATCCGGGGGCCCGATCTTGCGGCGATACAGGACTATGCGAAGCAGATCGCCGGCAACTTTTCAAAAATGCCGGGGATTGTGGATGTCGACACCTCCCTCGAGATGGGCAAACCGGAACTCAATATCTACATCGACCGGGACAAGGCCGCCGACCTCGGAGTGGATGTGGCAACCATCGCCCAGGCGATCAATCTCCTGATCAGCGGGGAGACCGAGGTGACAAAATACAAGGACGAGACCCGGGGAAAGCGCTACGACCTGCGGATCCGTCTCAATCCGGAAGAACGGCGGGATCCCGATGACCTGGGCAGACTCTATGTCCGATCGCGCGACGGGCGGCTGGTTGAACTCCGCAATCTCGTACGGGTTCAGGAGGGGGGAGGGCCGAGCGTCATCAACCGCGAGGATCGCCAGCGGGCAGTCACCCTCTTTGCCAGTCTCGAGGGGGTGCCTCTCGGGCAGGCGATGGAAGGCCTCAACGGCGTTGCGGCTAAGATCCTGCCTCCCGACTTTATCCCGAAATACCGGGGACAGGCCAATACCATGGCGGAATCATTCGGGTACCTGCTGTTCGCCATCATCCTAGGGGTAATCATGGCCTACATGGTCCTCGCCGCCCAATTCGAGAGCTTCGTCCATCCCTTCACTGTGCTTCTGGCGATGCCGCTCTCCTTCATAGGGGCTTTCGGTGCGCTGCTCCTGACGGGAAACACGATCAGCATCTTCAGTTTCATCGGCCTCATCCTCCTGATGGGACTGGTGAAGAAAAACGCAATTCTCCTCGTCGACTACACAAACGTCCTGCGGGAACGGGGACTCTCCCGGAGGGAGGCGATCCTCGAGGCCGGACCGGTCCGGCTCAGGCCGATCCTGATGACGACCTTTGCGATGGTCTTCGGGATGCTTCCGGTCGCCTTCGGGATGGGAGAGGGGGCGGAAAGCCGCGCTCCCATGGGGATCGCGGTCATCGGCGGACTTCTCACCTCGTTGTTTCTGACGCTCTTGGTGGTGCCGGCCGCCTATGACCTTTTTGACGACTGGCAGGGGTTCTTCAAGAAGCGCCGCGCGCGGAAGCATATCGGAACGGATGGGCCGCACAAGTCCTCCGCTGTGGGCTGAAAAACGGAAGATCGGAATGAACACCGGGGAGGTGAAAGGCCATGAAGATGTTTCTGATCATTTACGGCGAGGCGGCGGATGAATATGTGATCGCTGCTCTAAAGGAAGCCGGCATCCGGGCTTACACGAAGATGGTAGAGGCCAGAGGAAAGGGGACGGAAACGGAACCGAAGCTGGGGATCCACTTCTGGCCCGGGAAGAACAATGTCCTTTTCATGGCCGTGGCCGATGAGGAAATCCCAAGGATCCGCGAGCGGATCCAAGAGCTCAAGCAGGATCATCCCCGCGCCGGAGTCCGCAGCTTCCTCCTGCCCATGGAAGAATGCGGCTAGAGTCTGATCCGTTTCCCACGCCTGAGACGACCCTGCAGGACATAATCGCCGTGCCTCTGGGACTGAAACAGCCGGAGGCCATGTGCTGCGCCCTAACTAGATAAAGACTTTGAAAGATTTTTAGGTTTTTGGAAAGTCCCTCATGGGTTATGAAACACAGAGCAATCACAAAAAAGGAGGGACTTCCCATGACTAGTAAATTAAAAAGAAACGAGATGAATTTCAATGGAAAATCGATTTGGATCTGACATCCTCACTTGCTTTGGCTATATTCCCACAATAAAATCACAATGGTAACCTTCTTGCCCTGACGTCAGCACTCCCTACCCCCACCTCAACCCTCGCTTAATCACATGGAACCTGTCACCGAAAATTTCTGGCGTCGGACTTTAGCTTTTGAATGAAACCTGATATTCTTAAAAACAGCCGGGCAGGAAAGGCAAATGCTTAAACACAGGCGAAACCGGGAATCTATCAAGGGATCGGAGGAATAATGGAGCGGTTTTTCGAGGCGAAGAGCGTGGCATTGATCGGCGTATCCAGTTCCAAGGGCAATCTCGGGCGATTGATGGTCTTCAACATGACCGAATTTCGTTATGGCGGAGTCATCTATCTGGTGGGTCCCAAGGGAGGGGCATTCCTGGGGCACAAGATTTATCCGAGCGTACTCGAGCTGCCCGAGCCGGTTGATCTGGCCGTGGTGCTGATTCCGGCCCGGTCGGTGCCGGAATTGCTGCGCCAGTGTGGAGAGCGCGGCATTGAGCGGGTGGTGATCGAATCGGGGGGGTTCGGTGAACTGGGTGAGGAGCGAGGGTATCTTGAGGCCCAAATACGCGAGATTATCGAGCACTATCGGCTGCGGGTCATGGGTCCCAACTGCATCGGCATCATCAACCGCCGCTCCGGACTGGCGGTGCCGTTCATGCCGTTCAAGGCGGAAGCCGCACCCGGAAGGATCTCGATCGTATCTCAGAGCGGCGGCGTCGGGGGGACGATGGTGAATTCCATGGCCGCGGAAAACATCGGGTTCAGCAAGTTTGCCAGCATCGGCAACAAACTCAACATCAACGAAAACGACCTGCTGGACTATTTCAGCCGGGACTCTGAGACGGAACTCATATTCTGCTACCTCGAGGGTATTGCCGACGGACGGCGCTTGATGGAGGTCGCCGCTCGATCTGCCAAGCCCATCGTCGTCCATAAGTCCAACCGGGGGCAATCCGGGTCCGTGATCGCGCTCTCTCATTCGGCGTCGCTTTCTACCGACGATGCGGTGGTCGATGCGGCCTTCCGGCAATGCGGAATGATTCGGGTCAACGATCAGCGCGATGCGGTTGAGCTCTTCAAGGGGATGCTCCTGCCGCCCATGCGTGGACCCCGTCTGGCGATCATTTCGAGATCAGGCGGGCACGCGGTGATGGCTGCCGATGCGGCGGACGAGTTTGGCTTCGAGCTGCCACCCTTCCCCCCGGAGATTATCGCGCTGGCCCACCAGCACTCAAGGGCGCAGGTCATCGACCTACACAATCCCATGGACCTGGGGGACCTGTACTACCTGCCGCTCTACCGGGAACTGGCGGAGCGCGCTCTTGGTCACGACGAGTTCGACGGATTGCTGTTTGTTTACAATTATCAGGGGACTTTCGATGCTGAGGAATCGAGGAAGCTGATTGCCGGCCTCGGCGAGTTGAGCGGCCGGTTCAATAAGCCAGCGGCCTTATGCCTGTTCACCATGAAAAAGGAGCTCGATTTCAACCGGCAGGCGGTCAGCTTTCCGATTTTTACCGACCCGCGCGAGGCGCTGCGAGTACTGGCGGTGGTGCGGGATCGGGCTTGCGTCAAACCGCTGCCTCTGGCCATCGAGCGCCCACCCGGGCTCGGTCCGGCCGCCGCGGCGGCATCGGCCGATCTGGCGTCCGGTCCCGTGGCCCCCGGTGCCCTGGCGGCGATTCTGGAAAGCTACGGGGTGCCCCTCATTCCCTATGAGGTCGTGTATTCTGAACAGGCCGTTCTCGATGCGGCCCGCCGCCTCGGGCTGCCCGTTGCCCTGAAGACTGCCAACCCCGAGGTCCTGCACAAGACCGACGTGGGGGCGGTGCGTTTGCATTTGGCCGAAGATGAGGCGGTGCGCCAGGCATACCGACAACTTGCCGAATTCGGGCCGGCGATGCTGGTCCAGAAGATGGCCGAGCCGGGCCTCGAATGGTTTGTCGGCGGCCGCCAGGACCGACAGTTCGGCCCGGTGGTGGTGGTGGGCCTCGGGGGCATTTACGTCGAGGTATTGAAAGAGACGGCCATTCGGGTGGCTCCGGTGATGCCCGCAGAGGTCGAGAAGCTGCTCGAGGAAAGCCGTGGCGCCGCCCTGTTCTCCGGAGTGCGAGGCGGACCGCCGCCGGATCGCAAAGCCTTCGTCGACCTCATCGTGAAAGTCTCCTGGCTGCTCACCGACTGCCCGCACATTCGGGAACTCGATCTGAACCCCGTGCGGATTCGCCCCGTCGGCTGCCAGATTCTCGACTGGCGAGCCCTAAGCGGCAGCTTATAGCCCATAGATTATGTCGCTCATTCCGGAGAAGGAAGTAACCCGGTTGATCTTTTATTCCTTTGAAGGTTTTACCGCCTGTATGGAGGCAGAGGCCACATAATCGGCAATGTTTTTACCGGGATGCGGGTCCCATTGGCGGATGAGTTCCCGGCTTTCTTCATTGGGCACGATTTGGATCTTTTTAAAACCGGCTTCAACCAGCATCTTTTCAAGAGCCTCCACTGTTGCAGCCCCGCCGATGCAAGACGTTACAAGGACCATGTTCTTGCGGATTTCATCGGGAAGAGCCTTCGTTGCGACGATATCCGAAATCGCCAGGCGGCCTCCCGGTTTCAGCACCCGAAACACTTCCTTAAATACTGCGGACTTATCGGGGGAAAGATTAATGACGCAGTTGGAAAGGATTATGTCCACCTCATTATCCGCCACCGGCAGGTGTTCGATCTCCCCCAAACGGAATTCGACATTTTTAACGCTTACTTTTTCGGCGTTGAGCCGGGCTTTTGAGACCATTTCAGAGGTCATGTCTACGCCGATGACGTGCCCGGAATCCCCCACATACCGGGCTGCCAGGAAGCAGTCGAAGCCACCGCCTGCACCCAGATCCAGCACTGTTTCTCCGGCTTTCAGGGAAGAAAGCGCTACAGGATTTCCGCAACCCAATCCCATATTGGCACCCTCCGGAATGCCGCAGAGTTGATCATTCGTATAGCCCATGAATTGAGCCAGTTGTTCCGGGCTTAAATCCGGGCTCTCGCAGCAGGTTGTCGCCGGATTTCCTGTCAAAAAGTCGCCGGCTTTTCCGCAGCAAGACGGTGCCGGATCCATTTTGCACCCCGTCTTGCCGCTGCTTGCGATTCGACCGTATTTTTCTCGAACGTTTTGACGCACTTTTTCCTGATCCTGAACAGACATGTTTGCCTCCTTTTACTCCGGCAAAATGGGTTTTTCACCGGGCGATTTGAAATTTCGAAAACTATCGAAAAGCACGATCAAAAAAATATTCCCTTGTTCAGGAAAAAAATTCCTGCAAGGCTTTCAGGGTTGCCGGATCGATCCAGCAATCGATTTTTTGCCCCCGCCGCTTAATACGGATGAGTCCGGCCCGACGCAACTCCTTGATATGATGGGAAAGGGTTGAGGGTGCGATGCCCACGTCCTGGCCGAGTTCTCCGACGCAGGCACAGCTTTCCTCGCAATTTTCGGAGCTGATGCTCATGATCGTTCCCGGCCGGCAGCAGGAAATCAGGCGTAAAAAGATTTTCAGCCGGTTCGGATTGGAAAGCGCCTTGAATATTTCAGCAAATTTTTCGATGTTAGTATCTCGATTGTTCGACATGTATCGAATAATATGCCGCTCGATAGGTTCTGTCAAGCCTTTAAAACTTGATGGTTTCGTAAAAAGTCCAATTTCTGCGTTGCGCTTCATCCCGTTGCGATTTCGACGTACGATAAGTACGCCTCATCACACGGGATTCGCGACGCCTTGAACTTGAACTTTTTACTTTGCCATCTGATTTTCGACTTTTTACGAGTTCACCAAACTTGTGGACAAACAACCCTAGACTATGAAAAAGATAATAGGCTTTCTCTGAGAAAGGAATTGAGGATGACACTTGTCGAAAAAAGAAACACTGAAAATGAAATAGCCGGAACAGGCCTGAAACCCATCCCCAACGACGGCAATCACCGCTGCTTCGGGTGCAGCCCCAAAAACCCCTATGGATTGAAGATGAGCTTTTTCACCGACGATCAATCGGTCTTTTCCCGGGTGACCGTTCCGGAACATCTTTGCGGATGGGACAGGCTGGTGCACGGGGGTGTGATTTCTACGTTGTTGGATGAGGTCATGAGTTGGAGCGCCATGTATTTTTTTAAAAAAGTGATCCTGACCAAGACCATGACCGTCGATTTTTTAAAACCGGTCTTCATCGGTGAAGCGCTCCAAGTCCAGGGTCGGATTCGAGAACAGATCAGCGAGCGTGAAGCAGTCATGGAAGCAAAACTGTTAAACCCTGCGGGAGAGATTTGTGCGCGTTCAAGGGCTGTCTTTGCGCTGATCTTGCCCAAGCTTTCCCTGAAGATGGGTATCCTGGATGAGACCACCCTCAAGGATTTTGAGCCGCTGATCGGTCCGATTTAGGAATCGGTGGTTTTCGTCCTGAGGCTCATTTTTTTCAAAAATCCGGAAAAACTCGGTGTTTCTCATACCTGATGAAAAGTTCATCGAAAAAACATGTGGCCTGCTTTATATCGGCCCACGGATTCGGCCATGCCTCCCGGACAACGGCAATCCTGGAGCATTTGATCGAAATGGATGATGCCGTTCATTTCCATCTTTTCACCACCGTACCGCGCTGGTTTTTCGATTTCCCGCTTTCGAAACGATTTACCTACCATTCCACGGTCACCGATGTGGGTTTTGTGCAGCGATCCCCATTCCTGGAAGACCTTGAAGAGACCGCTCGTTTGCTGGACGCGTTTTTCCCCTTCGACCCCCGCCTTCTCGATTCACTAGCGGAAAAAATATCAGAGCCGACATGCCGGGCGGTTCTTTGTGACATCTCTCCTTTGGGAATTGCAGTGGCTAAAAAAGCCGGTTTTCTTTCGGTGTTGGTGGAAAATTTCACCTGGGACTGGCTATATGCCGGTTATCCGGATTTTTCCCAAAAAGTCAAAAGGCATATTGATTACCTGAATTTTCTTTTCAACACAGCCGACCATCGGATTCAAACGGAACCGGTCTGCTGTCCGGCAACCGGATGCCCCACCCTTCCCCCCATTTCCCGGAAACCCCGGACCAACCCGCAAACCGTCCGGAAACATCTGGGGATTCCCGACGAACAAGCGTTGGTTCTGATTACGTTGGGCGGAATACCGGATCAAATGTCTTTTCTCTCCAGGCTCAAGGAAGCAAAAGACTTCCAGTTCATCATTGCGGGGGGAAGCGATGCCGGTGCGCGGCAGGATAATGTATGGTTGCTTCCTCACCAAAGCGATCTTTATCATCCGGACCTGGTTTTTGCCTCGGATGGGGTAATCGGAAAGGCTGGCTACAGCACCCTGGCCGAAGTTTACAGTGCTGGCATCCCCTTCGGTTTCATTCCCCGACCCGATTTTGCCGAGTCTTTGGTCCTTTCGGATTTTATCGAAAAAAAGATGCCCGGCCGTCGGATCCCGGCGGAAATCTTTTACGCCGGGGATTGGGTCCCTCAGCTTAAAGAATGGATCAAAATCGGGGAAAAGCGACAATTGCAACAAAACGGCGCATGGGAAGCCGCCCGGTTAATCTGCGATCTGCTGAATCCATGATCCGACAAAGGGACCGTCGAACAAGCTTGATCATCATTTGCGCAGCCGGCATCCTTCCCCCATTCTACGAATTGAATCGTCCATACAACTGTGATACTTGTGGATCATACAGGCCCATACCGGAATTATAATCAGGATCATACCGAGATGAAAGAATTCTTTCAGGTCACACCCCTGGAACGGGTTTTGGAATATACGACCGAGTTTGCAGCAACCGGAACCGAAACGGTTTCCCTTACCGAGGCCCTTGACCGGATTTTGGCCAAAGATGTAATCGCCGATCAAAACCTTCCGGAATTTGCCCGATCCGTCGTGGACGGTTACGTCGTCAAGGCTGCTTCCACCTTCGGTGCCACGGAATCGAATCCCGGATACCTCACCGTGAAAGGTGAGGTTTTCATGGGCCGGCCGCCGGATTTTGCAGTGGGTCCCGGCGAGACCGCCTACATTCCCACCGGCGGGATGCTTCCTACGGGGACCGACAGCGTGGTGATGATCGAACACACGGAAAAACTCGACGATCACGCCATCGAGGTTTTTAAGAGTGTCGCGCCCGGTCAAAACGTCATCCTGGCCGGAGAAGATTTCAAGGAATCCGAAACGATCCTTGCCGCGGGAAACCGCATTCGACCCCAGGAAGCCGGTCTCTTGGCCGCTTTCGGGGTCCGGTCCGTTCCGGTCTTTAATAAGCCCCGTGTCGGGATTATTTCCACCGGGGATGAAATCGTGCCCATCGATCAAACCCCTTCCTTCGGGCAGCTGCGAGACATCAACAGTTATACACTGTCGGGTCTCGTGACCAAGAGCGGAGGAATTCCGGTGATGTTCGGGATCGTTAAGGACGATTATGAATCGCTTTTCACCCGTTGTTCCCAGGCCCTCGAAGAGTCCGATGCGGTTCTTCTTTCCGGAGGAAGCTCCATGGGAACCCGCGATTTGACCGTCGAGATCCTTTCCCGCCTGCCGCACTCCAAAATCCTGGTTCACGGCATCCCTATCAGCCCCGGAAAACCCACCATTTTGGCCCAAGTGGGCGGAAAAATATTTTGGGGGCTCCCCGGTCATGTCGTTTCAGCCATGATCGTTTTTGTCGTGGTGGTCCGACCCTTTCTGGAATCTCTGGCCGGTTTTTCACAAAGCCGAAAAGGGGCATTCGGGATTCCGGCGAAATTGACCCGGAATCTGGCTTCGGCCCAGGGCAGGGTCGATTATATCCGGGTTCGACTCCTTCAAAAGGAAGGCTCCCTTTGGGCCGACCCCATCCTGGGAAAATCCGGACTGATCCACACCATGGTCAAAGCCGACGGGCTGATCGCCATCCCCATGAACACCGAGGGGTTGGACGAGGGAGTCCAAGTCGAGGTCTTCCCCGTCTAGCAGAAACGTCGCAAGACACCCCATTTGAATTCTTTGGGAGGTATTGATGAAAAAAGACCGAAACGTCTATCTTCAAATGAAGACATTGGAAGAAGCCCGGAAGATCCTGTTTGAGATGTTTCCGGAGCCCAAAAAAGTGCCGTGCGAATGGGTGTCGACACCGGATGCGGTGGGGAGGGTCTTGGGCGAGCCGGTCTTTGCTCAGATTTCCTCTCCGGATGCACACCTTGCCGCCATGGACGGGGTGGCTGTGGAAGCTGAAAAGACCTATGGAGCCGGTGAAACATCCCCCAAAGAATTCATCATCGGAAAAGAAGCCTTTTATGTAAACACCGGGCATGTCCTTCCTCCGGGAACCAACGCTGTCATCATGATCGAGCATGTCCGGGAGACGGGAGAAGACCGGATTGAAATCGAAGCCCCGGTCTTCCCCTTCCAGCATGTCCGAAAAGTGGGGGAAGACATTGTGGCAACGGAGCTGTTGTTCCCCCAGAACCATCGAGTCACCCCTTATTGCGTGGGGGCGCTCCTTTCCGGAGGTATTTTTTCGGTTCCGGTGAAACCCAAGCCCAGGGTCCTCATCATCCCCACAGGCTCCGAACTGGTGGACTGGCGGAAAGTCCCTCTCGAATCGGTCCGCCCCGGTCAGGTCCTGGAAACCAACTCCTTCGTCTTGGGAAAGCTCATCGAGGAATGGGGAGGAACATTCGTTCGGCATGAGATGCTCGAAGACGACATCGGCACGATCCGGAAGGCCGTCCAAGACGGCATTCAGGGGGATTTTGACATCGTCTTGATCGGGGGCGGGTCCTCCGCCGGATCCGAGGACTACTCCAGGCTCGTGATCGCCGACCTGGGAAAGGTTCTGGTGCATGGGGTCACCATCATGCCGGGGAAACCCATCGTCATCGGGCAAGTGAGCGGAAAGCCTGTTTTCGGAGTGCCGGGGTATTCGGTTTCGGCCATCATCGCTTTCGAGGAGTTTATCGGTCCGCTCATCTGCAGAATGCTGGGGCAGGAAGAACGGAGGCGTGAGACGGTTCTGGTCAAGCCTACCCGTAAAATCACCTCCAAGTTGGGCCTGGAAGAGTTTGTGCGGGTGAAGATCGGGAAAGTGGGAGATGCCCTGGTGGCCACACCCCTTCCCCGGGGGGCCGGATGCATCACCTCTTTGACTGAAGCCGACGGCATCATCCGCATCCCCAATCATGTGGAGGGAATCAAAGAACAGGAGCCGGTTCGAGCGGAGCTGTTGCGGCCCCTTCCGGCGCTGGAAAATACCATTGTGGCAGTGGGAAGCCACGACAACACCCTGGACGTGTTGGCCGACCGGATCAAGGCTCGATATCCCGCCTTCTCGCTGTCTTCAAGCCATGTGGGGAGCATGGGAGGCCTGATGGCCATCAAGCGCGGCGTCTGTCATGTGGCCGGCTCGCACCTTTTGGACCCATCGGATGGTTCCTATAATCTTTCTTACATCCGTCGACTGCTTCCGGAAATCCCGGTCCGGGTAGTCCAGCTCGTCTTCCGGGATCAAGGATTCATCCTCCCCAAAGGGAACCCCAAAAAAGTCAAAGGGATAAAGGATCTGACCCGGAAGGATGTGGTGTTTATCAACCGTCAATCCGGGTCCGGAACCCGGGTTCTGCTGGATTACCGGTTGCAAGAACAGGGAATCCGTTCTGAACAGATCAACGGGTATGCCACCGAAGAATATACCCACATGGCCGTGGCCGTGGCCGTGCAAAGCGGTGCGGCGGATGTGGGGCTGGGCATCTTCTCGGCGGCAAAGGCTTTGGGACTCGATTTCATCCCTGTGGTGACCGAGCAGTACGATCTGATCATTCCCCAGGAACACTTCGAATCCAATAAGATCCGTGCCCTTTTAGAGATCATCTCTTCGTCCGAATTCAAAAATCGCGTGGAAAGCTTGGGAGGGTATTCGACAAGGCGTACCGGAGAGTATATTATATGAACCAACCAAGGGCCCAAAAGGCAGGGTATCGAGTCATCGATCACACCGCCGACCTGGGAATTTTAATCTTCGCTCCCACGGAAAAAGCCCTTTATGAAACTGCCGCCCGAGCGCTTTTTGCCCTCCTCGTGGAAGGGAGAGCGTCGGGAAAGGGAAGCATTAAGACCCTCCAGCTTGAAGGAGAAGACCGGGCCGACTTGATGGTCATCTGGTTGCGGGAGCTTCTTTATTTTTGGACAGGAAGGGGGCTTCTGGTACAAAAGGCCGATGTCACGGCCCTTGACGAACATCGCCTTTCGGCAACGGTGTGGGTGTACCCTTACGACCCGGGGCGCCATCTGATTCAAAACGATATCAAAGCGGTGACCTATCATCAGATCCAGGTCAACCGGACTCCCTCCGGTTGGGAGGCGAAAGTCATATTTGACGTGTAACGCTCATGACAAACCATGACAGGTGTGCCCCATGGAGATTACGGTAAAAAGAATCGACCCATACCGATGGGAAATTCCCGCCACAGGAAAGATGCGAGTGCCGGGGATAATCTATTCCGACGACTCCCTGCTGTCAGGAAAGGAACATAACGAGCCTTTGCAACAGGTGGCCAATGTGGCCACGCTTCCCGGAATCTTGAAAGCATCTTTGGCTATGCCGGACATCCACTGGGGGTACGGTTTTCCCATCGGCGGCGTGGCCGCCTTCGACTGGGATGAAGGGGTCATATCCCCCGGCGGGGTGGGATACGACATCAACTGCGGGGTGCGACTGGCCACAACCGCCCTTTCCAAGGCCGACATCACTTCTAAACTCGAGGAACTGGTCAACGCCCTTTACCGACATATCCCTTCCGGTGTGGGTTCCACCGGGTCCATCAAACTTGCCGCCAAGGAAGAGAAAAAAGTCCTTCGCCAGGGGAGCCGCTGGGCGGTGTCCCAGGGATACGGAGAAGATGTCGATCTGGAACACACCGAAGAAGGGGGAAGTCTGGAAAATGCCGATCCGGAAACGCTGAGCGAAAGGGCCCTGGAAAGGGGGAAAAACCAGCTCGGGACTCTCGGATCCGGCAACCACTTCCTGGAAGTGGGAACCGTAGACACCATCTTCGATCCGGACGTGGCCAGGGCTTTCGGTCTTTTCGAAGGACAGGTAACGTTGATTCTACACTCGGGCTCCAGGGGGCTGGGGTACCAGGTGTGCGACGACTTTTTAGCCCGAATGACCCGCCTTTCGAAGAAGTTTGATTTCGAGCTGCCGGATCGGCAACTGGCCTGCGCCCCGATTGGTTCGGAAGAAGGGACGGCATATTTCAATGCCATGGCGTGCGCCGCCAATTACGCCTGGGCCAACCGGCAGATCCTTTTGCATCTTTCACGGGAGGTCTTCTATCGGGTGTTCGGGATCAGTCCAAAAGATCTTTCCATGAACCTGGTCTACGATGTCTCCCACAACATCGCCAAGCGGGAAACCCATGTCATAGACAGCAAAGACCGCGTGGTCTGCGTGCACCGGAAAGGCGCCACCCGTTCCTTTCCGCCCGGCCATCCGGATCTTTGCGCCGCCTATCGCCCGGTGGGGCAACCGATCCTTATTCCCGGAGACATGGGACGGGCCTCCTATGTGCTGGTGGGAACCCAACAGGCCATGGAGGAGACCTTCGGATCCACCTGCCACGGGGCCGGCCGGGTCTTGAGTCGAAAAGCAGCCATGAAAAAGAGCAAGGGACGGTCGATCCACCGGGAACTCGAGGACCAGGGGATCCTGGTCCGATGGAGCGGGAGGGGAACCCTGGGAGAAGAGATGCCCGAAGCCTATAAAGACGTTTCCAAGGTGGTGGAGGTAGTCCATGGAGCCGGCCTCTCGAAGAAGGTCGCCCGCTTAAGGCCCTTGGCCGTGGTGAAAGGATAACGGTGGAGACCTTAGAGATTTTTATCTTGGGCATCGTCCAGGGGCTCACCGAGTTTTTACCGGTGAGTAGTTCCGGACATCTTGTTTTATTCCAGCACGTCTTCGGAATGAAGGAACCCCAGCTCCTCTTGGATGTCTGCCTTCATGTGGGTACCCTTATTGCCGTGTTCGTTGTTTTCTTTAAGGAACTTCAAAGACTGGCATCTGTCTTGATTCGGCTTCCCGTTCTTGTCAGAAACGCCGGCGGAATCGTCTCCCTGTTTCAACAGAATCCGGATTTTCGGATCCTTGTCCTTATCGGATTCGGAACCATTCCCACAGCCGTATTGGGACTTTTTTTCCACACCCAAATCGACTTACTTTTCGGCACGACCCGAGTCGCCGGGATCATGCTGCTGGTAACGGGGCTGCTCCTGTTTCTGACCCGAAGGGTGACCGCACCCGGACGCCCCGTCGCGGCCATGACGATCCGGGATGCCCTGATCATCGGATTGTCCCAGGGGATGGCGATACTTCCTGGGCTTTCCCGCTCCGGAACAACCATTTCTACCGCTTTACTTCTGGGCGTTCAAAGAGAAACGGCAGGCCCTTTTTCTTTTCTCCTGTCGATTCCCGCCATTTTTGGCGCGCTCCTGCTGCAATTGAGTTCTTCCTTGACTCCATCTCCGGTATCGTTGAAGATGCTTCTGCTCAGCTCCGCCACAGCTGCCGTCACCGGGTTCTTTGCCCTGAAAATCCTGCTTCGGTTCGTGAATCAGGGAAGGCTTTCGGTTTTCGCACCGTATTGCTGGGTCGTGGGGGTCCTCGTTTTGATTCTTACCAGGTAAAAAGAAGGAAGGTACACATGAACCCATTGATTTTCAGGGAATACGACATCCGGGGAATCACCGGAAAGGATTTTTCCGATGATGACATCGTTCAGATCGGTAAGGGAGCCGGGACTTATCTGAAGCGACATGGCCGATCGCGCCTCACTGTGGGGAGGGATTGTCGGGTGACTTCCAAGGCCTATTCCGAGAGGGTTATCGAAGGGCTGCGATCCACGGGGTGTGATGTCATCGACATCGGGGTCTGCCCGACCCCTGTATTCTACTTTTCCATCCAACATCTCAAAAAAGAAGGCGGGGTCATGGTCACCGCCAGCCACAATCCGCCGGAATACAACGGGTTCAAGGTTTGTATGGACCTCGACTCTGTTTACGGTGAAGAGCTGAAGAAGATCTTGGGTCTCATTCAAAGGGAGGACTTCGAAACGGGTCAAGGGACGTTATCCCAGATCGATGTCATCCCGTCTTACCAGGAATTCGTCATCGGCAACATCGCCCTCAAACGCCCGCTTCGGTTGGGCCTGGACGCAGGGAACGGGACCGGGGGTGTCGTCGCCCTTCCTATCCTGAAGGCCCTCCGCTGCGAGGTACATGACCTTTATTGCGACATGGACGGGACTTTCCCCAACCATGAAGCCGACCCCACCGTTGCTAAAAACCTCAAGGACCTCATTGCGCTGGTTCAAGAAAAAAATCTCGAATTGGGCATCGGTTACGACGGAGACAGCGACCGGATCGGGATTGTAGACGAGACCGGGACCATCATTTACGGGGATAAGCTCATGATCCTTTTTTCTAGGGAGATCCTTTCCAGGAAACCCGGCGCCACTTTCATCTCCGAGGTGAAATGCTCCAAGACCCTCTACGACGACATTAAAAAAAACGGGGGCCGGGCCATCATGTGGAAAACCGGGCATTCCCTCATCAAGCACAAGATGAAGGTGGAAAAAGCGGAATTGGCGGGCGAGATGAGCGGGCATATATTCTTCAAAGACCGATATTTCGGGTTCGACGACGCCATATATGCTTCATGCCGACTTCTGGAAATCCTTTCCGCCTCCGACCGGAAGATCTCCACCCTGCTGGCGGATGTCCCAAAGACCTTCACGACACCGGAAATCCGGGTGGAATGCCCGGACGATTTGAAATTTGCCGTGGTGGAAAAAGTCACCGATTATCTTCGGAAGCGCTACCAAATTATCGATATCGACGGCGTCCGGGTCCTTTTTCCCGACGGTTGGGGCCTAGTACGGGCCTCCAACACCCAACCCGTTCTGGTATTAAGATTCGAGGCCGAAACCGAAGCGCGTTTGACCGAAATCCGTCAAATCGTGGAATCCGTCGTGTCCGCCATCAGGAAAGAAATCCCACCGCCGGAGCATCGGGACGATTGATTTGACCGGTCTGGATAAAAAGGTCTTCGGCACCCTCTTTTTGTCCATTTTCGCCGCCGTGACCGGTGTCGGAATCGTGGTTCCGCTTTTGCCGGTTTACGCGCATGATCTGGGGGCGGGCGGGATTTACATCGGGCTGATCTTCGGGGCCTTTTCTCTTTCCAGGACTTTTTTTTTACCTTTTTTCGGCCGCCTTTCAGATAAAAAAGGCCGAAAGCCGTTTATCACCGCCGGTCTTTTGGCCTACGCCCTCATCTCGGTTGCGTTTACCTTTTCCCGGGACATCCCTACCCTTATCGGCATCCGGTTTTTTCAGGGGATCGCCTCGGCCATGATCATGCCGGTAGTACAAGCCTACGTGGGGGATATCGCTCCTCCCGGAAGAGAGGCGTTTACCATGGGCATATTCAACATGTCGATATTTTTAAGCCTGAGCATCGGGCCTCTCCTTGGGGGGTACATCCATGATCGGTGGAGCCTGAACGCCGCTTTTTTCATCATGGGCGCCCTGGCACTTGTCGCCTTTTTGTTGAGCTTTCTTTTCCTCCCTCCCACCCGAACTGAGGCGATCCGGCCCTTTGATAAAAATACGGCGGGGTGGCGCCGGCTTTTGGCGGATCGGGACCTGGTCGGACTCTTTTTATTTCGTTTTTCTTACACCGCCTGCATCGGGGTGATCTGGGCGTTTCTGCCCATCTATGCTTCCAAAATGTTTTCCGTCTCGAGTTCCCTCATCGGCGTTCTGGTCATGCTGGGAGTATTTCTCAGCGGCCTCATCCAGACGCCCATGGGCTATTTGGCCGACCGGATGAATCGTAAGGGAATGATAGTGACCGGAGGAGGGATCGCCTGCTGCGGGCTGATACTCTTTCAGTTTGCCGGCGGATTCTGGGATCTTTTTGTCGCCAACATTCTTTTCGGGTTGGGAGGCGGAATCTCCATGCCGTCGCTGATGGGAATGGCGGTCCTCAAAGGAAACCAGGTGAAGGCCATGGGAGCCGTCATGGCGCTTTTGACCATGGCCCACAGTGGTGGGATGCTGACAGGATCGGTGCTGGCCGGGTTGACGATGGATTTTTTTCAGTTACGCCAAGCTTTCTCCGTGGGCACCGGGTTCATGATTCTGGGGTCGGGGTTATTTTGCGTTCTTGTTGCGTCATCGAAAAAATAAGGGGGGATCCGGCGCTTCTGAGAATGCGGCTCCTGGCTTTATAGCTTTTCTTCTATGGCTGCCTTGAGGGTTTCGATGCTGAAGGGCTTGGCAATAGCGCCGATAAAACCATATTTCTGATATTCCAGCATGATCGGCTCATTGCTATAGCCGCTCGATACAAAGGCCTTGATGTCAGGATCGATCTCTAAAAGGCATTTGAGGGTCTCCTTGCCTCCCATGCCGGCTTTCACCGTCACATCCAGAATGACAGCCTCAAACGGAGCACCGGCTCCCTTGGCTTTATGGTAAAGTTCTACAGCCTCGCTCCCTTCCTTGGCGAATTTCACCGTGTAGCCCATCTCTTTAAGCATCTCCCCAACCACTTCACGGACGATTTCTTCGTCGTCCATCAGCAGGATTTTCCCTTTTGGCCGCTCCGTGGCCTCGCCGAGCTTAACGATCCCCTCCGCTCCCCGCTTCCGAATTCCATAGGCCGGGAGGAAGATATGAACCGTGGTCCCGGATCCCTCTTTAGACTCGATATGAATGTGGCCTCCATGCTTTTTAATGATGGAATAGACTGTGGTAAGCCCCAAACCCGTCCCTTTTTTAATCCCTTGTTCCTTGGTGGAGAAGTAGGGATCAAAAATCTTTTGCAAATTTTCCTCCGGAATGCCGACGCCGTTATCGGTAAAAGAAAGCTGCACGTATCTTCCGGCCGCAATGACTTCTTTGGTATCCACCCTCTTTCGGTCTAACAGGACATTTCGCCCTTTGACCCGGAGAAGTCCACCCTTGGGCATGGACTCCACGGCGTTTAGAACTATATTGGCAAACACCTCCTTCATTTGGTCGGTATTATATTCCACCAGCCATAGGTCCGCCGGCACATCGAAATCATTGGAGACGGTGGATCCTGACAGCACCAGCACCGTGACGTCCTGCATAAGTCTTCCGATGGCGTCCACCTTTTTCACCGGCTTATCTCCAGGAGAGACGTTGAGGAGCCGCTCCGTGAGTTCTTTGGCCTGGCCGCAGGCCCGATCCGCCTCGTTTAAAACCTGGGCCAGTTTCCCCTCGGCCTTGGCATACATCCTGGCCAGGGAGATGTTGCCGACCACCGCCGTCAAAAGGTTGTTGAAATCGTGGGCGAATCCACCGGCGAGAACCCCGATGGACTCGTGTTTCTGGCTTTGAAGGATCTGTTCCTCCATCTGCTTTTTCTCTGTGATGTCTTTGAAAATGCCCAGCGTTCCGATGGGATTTCCAGCTTTCTCTTTGAGCATGGAAGCCGAGAGCATGATGTGAAGCTCCCTGCCGTCTTTGGCCACGAATTGCATCTCATGATTTTTAATACCCCCATGATGGGTTAAAATCCCCATGATGTGCTTGGCGTCTTGTTTTCCGTTTTTGTATAAATCATACACGCGTTTTCCGATGAGTTCCTTCTGATCAAAGCCGAGCATCTCCTGCAAGCTGGGGGTGGCAAAGATGATCTTTCCCTTCATGTCCGTGGTGCAAATACCGTCAATGGAACTGTTAAGGATATTTTGGAGAAAATTCCGCGTTTCAATAAGCGAAACCTCCGTTTTTCGCTTTTCTGTGATATCGCGCGCAATCCCCCGAAAACCGATGGGCCTATTTTCACGATTCTTTATAGGGCCGATGGAAAGTTCCAGATACCGGCTTCGTCCCTCCTTTGTCTTCAATTCAAAAGCAAACTGTTCTACCGGATCCCCTGTGCGATAGACCTCGTTGAATTTCTTATAGACGAGTTTTGCAGTATTGGGCTCCATGAAGTCACGATTGTTCTTGCCTACCAATTGCTCTTTGGGCAGCCCCACGATCTGAGCCATGGCCTCGTTGATGAACGTCAGATAACCCGCCAGGTTTGCCTCGTAATAGCCTTCCGCCATGCCCTCGATGATTCCACGATATCGTTTTTCACTCTCGGAAAAGGCCTCTTCTATTTTGTGTCGGTATAAGGCGTTTTCCACGGTAATCTTAAGGATCCGGTCGTCGATGGGTTTCAAAAGATAACCGCGGGCTCCGGAAAGGCGCGTTTTCTTCACCAGGGCTTCATCCTCGGGGGCACTGATAAATACGACCGGAATATTGAGCCGGCCCGAGATGATCTCGGATGCGGTAATACCGCTCATGGCTCCTTTCAATTGGATATCCATCAGAACCAGATTGGGCTTTTTTCTTTCCGCCTCTCGGACAGCCCCCTCCCCATCCTCTACGATCGCATCGACAACATACCCCCAATCATTCAGGCCAGACCGAACATGTTCGGCAAGGATCTGGTCATCTTCCACGATCATGATCCGTTCGTTTTTCATGGACCTTCCCCGACTTCTGATACGTCTTTTTACCGAGAGGCCTTTAATGCCCTTATCATGCGTTATAGCACCGCAGGTCAAATAGGATAGGCTTGATAATTACTTATAAAATAGACTTTTTTTTAAGAAAATGTCAATACCTATTTTCATCCCCAATTGCGACCTTGATTTGGACAAGCGATATCTTCTGATAAAACCTTAAAGGGCTTCCGGATAGAAAGCAACTACGGCATCCACGGACGGGGCATCGGTCAAAAGCATGACCAGGCGATCGAATCCAAGAGCGTTTCCGGCGCACTCGGGCATCCATTTCAAATCGTTGAGGAACTTCTCGGGCATCGGATATGCGGTCTTTCCGGCCTTTAACCTTTGTGCCATCTCCGCTTCAAATCGGCGCCGCTGCTCCACCGGATCCGTCAATTCAAAGAATCCGTTGCAAAGCTCGATTCCGCAGATATAGAGTTCGAACCGCAATGATACGGAAGGGTCCTTTGGATCCAATCGGGCCAAGGAGCCCAGAGATGCGGGATAGCGATGCAAAAAAATAGGCTTTTCAAAACCTAAGTGCGGCTCGATCTCAAAGGCGAGGACCTCTTCGAATCTTCCTTCGGAAAGCGCCCGCTTAAGGGAAATGGATGCGAACCGTTCAAAGGCCTCGGTCACCGTCATCTTCGGCCACGGCTTTTCAAGCCGGATAGTTTGACCTTGGTAAATAAGCACCTCCCCTTTTCCCGCTTCTTTGGCCGCAACCCGGACTAAGTCTTCACACTGATCCATCAGGCGCAAATGGTCCCAACCGGCGGCATACCACTCCAGGAGGGTGAATTCCGGGAGGTGGCGACTTCCCCTTTCTCCCTTACGAAAGCAGCGGCATATCTGGAAAAGGCGATCATACCCGGCACAAAGCATCCTCTTCATACAAAGCTCCGGGGATGTCTGTAAAAACCATCCCTCGGAAGTCACCGCATCAATATGGAACTCCGGGGCCAATGTGGGAACGCGGACAGGGGTTTCAATTTCCAGAAAATCGTTTTTAATAAAAAAACGGCGAATGGTCTGGAGCATTCGGGCCCTTATTCCGAGGATCTTGTTTTTTGCCCCCAGTCGGCAAAGTGCGGGCGATCTTTCGACGATCTGTGAAGAGGCATCCGGCATTCTGCTGCATTTAGCCCATCGGATCTTTTTTGACAAGAGCGCAACAGAAACAAGGAATTGGCAGGCTGAAACTCTTGTGCTAAAAGAAGCACCGTTTTAACCGAACGGGAAGGAAGGTTCGAAATGGAAGCCTGGATCGAACAACTTAAAAACCGTGTCAACACGATCAAGCACCTGAAAGCCTTGGTCACCGTATCCGCTCAAGAAGAAGCAGCCCTTCGTGCCATCGATTCGCGATGGGGGACCACCCTCTATTTTGCATCGCTGATGGATAAAACCAATCCGAACTGCCCCATTCGTAAGCAGGTAATTCCATCCATAGCGGAAGTCCGGGCGCTACGTTCTTGGGATCTTTCAAAAAAAACACTGCCACCGGCTTTTCCCGGAAATTCGACTCCTGAATGTATCGTTCAAAAATACCCGGACCGCGTGGCCTTCATCGTATCCGACCGGTGCGCAAGTTACTGCCGCTTTTGTTTTCGGAAAGAGCTGGTGATGACAAAAACGAAACCTCTATCCCTCAAGGTGGAGGAAGGGATTCGATGGATCCGAACGGCCCATCATATCCGGGATGTCCTGATCACCGGAGGCGACCCATTCATCTTGTCGGACGATAGAATCGAGCATCTGGTGAGGCGGCTTCGGGAAATCCCCCACATCGAAATGATCCGCTTCGGGACACGGACCCCCATCGTCTTTCCCCAGCGCATCACCGCACCCCTTTGCCGGATACTCGGTGGATTTCACCGAGTTCCCATCTGGGTGAATACCCATTGCAACCATCCCAAAGAGATCACGATGCACACGGCAAGAGCGATTTTCAAACTCCTTTCATCGGGAGTGAATGTCGGCAACCAGGCGGTTTTGCTCCGAGGGATCAACGACGACCAAGACACCCTTCGGCGGCTGCACCAAAAACTTTTATCCATTAGGATCCGGCCCTACTATCTTTTTCATTGCGAAATGGCCCCTGGAAACGAAGCGTTTCGTACTCCCATCGCCCTGGGAAAAACGCTTTTAACCCGGGCGCTTTGCGGCCATACCACCGGACTGGCCCGCCCCATCTATGCCGTGGATACCGAAAACGGCAAACAGAGCACCCTGTCCGTGGCGCTGAATGTCGGGCTTTAATAGAAGCGCCAACAGGCGCTTCGAACTTCGTCAACTTTGATGGCTTCGTAAAAAGTTCAATTTCTGCGTTGCGCTTCATCCCGTTGCGATTTCAACGTACGATAAGTACGCCTCATCACACGGGATTCGCGACGCCTTGAACTTGAACCTTTTACTTTGCCATCTGATTTTCGACTTTTTACGAATTCGTCAACTTTGAGCCCTATCTTCCTTTGGAAAAATCGCTGCCTCAACCTGATGGGGATCTGCATGGGAGAAAATTTTTCCGTGATCTATGCGGCGTTGCATCCGAAGAATAAGAGTTGGTTCCCAAGATCGTCGACTGTCTGACAAAACACGAAACGCTTCCATTACCTGTCGGCAAGCATCAATGCTTCCTTCGATCTGAAACGCATTTTTCAAATGAAGAAAACGGGAGCGATATGAAGCTGCCCGACCGACTCTTTGGATTAGCGGCGGCTATCGCAGCCTGCGCAGGACGGTGGTGCAGTTGGTGACGGCGGAGCCTCCCACGTTGAAGACGACGCCGATCTCCGGTTCCCCTTTTGTCGGCGATATTCCGATGGGTTCACCGACAAGCTGTTTATAAATCAGCGTGTGCATGGATGTCCCCGTAGCCCCCACGGGATGCCCCTTGGCCTTGAGTCCCCCGGATAGATTGACGGGACAATCATCTTCCGGCGTGTACCGGCCATCCATGAAATCCCACCCTCCGCGACCGTCCCTGGAAAGGCCCAGGGCCTCGACGCTCAGGATCTGGTTAATGGTAAAACAATCGTGGACCTCGGCTAGATCCACATCGGAAATGGAAATTCCGGCTTCCTCGAAGGATCGTTTTACAGAGATTTTCCCCGCCGTCAGCTCGTGCATATTGGGCCGCGTGTTTTCGGCAAGACGCTCCGTAGCCATCCCAATCCCTGCTATTTCCACCACCCGTGAACTGATCGATCGGGCCTCCACTGTGGGGGCTAAAACAACGGCGGCCGCTCCATCAGTGACCAGGGAGCAGTCGTGCAGCCTCAACGGCGGTGCAATCATAGGATTCCCGCCTTTTCCGCTGTCGGGAAGATTCAAAATGGCTTCTGCCGTGGTGAGTCCGTATCTATCGGATGGGCCCCCTTTTCCAAAATGGGCCAGAGGATTTTGGATGCCATTTTTATAACACAGCGCCGAAACAGCGGCGAACATCTTTCGGCGCATCTCATCGGAAAGTTTCCAGTGAGCCTGGTATCCCTTGGCGTACTCGGCAAAAAGCCCGGGAAAAGTCATCCCCTTGGAACCCTCAGTAGGCCAATGAGAGGAACAGGCCAGAACATGGGTCATTTCTTTGGTTAAAAGCAGATTCATCTTTTCCACGCCGATGACGAGAACCCTTCGAAACCGGCCCGATTCGATTCCGAAAAGGGCGTTATAGAGTGCTACCGAAGAGGATGCACAGGCTCCTTCGGTACGCGTGGTGGGGACGAAGCGTAGTGCTTCCGGGGCCACCTCCAGGCTCAGAGGGGCCACATGTTCCTGGTTCAGGAAAAGCGAGGGGCTGCAGGACCCCACCCAGATGCCGTCAATTTCTTCAGGTGTAAGACCGGCGTCCTGAATGGCCCCTTGTCCCGCTTCCACCATCAATTCGTAATAAGACTTGGTATCCCGGATCTCACCGGTCTGTGGGTCTTTTTCCACAAAAGCCCCGAATTTCGTGTTGTAGGCGCCGATGATGCTGACACGACTCATCCGATTTCTCCTTCTTATCCTTTCGATTCCAGAGGAAATCCTCGTGGTATCAAAAAAGATTACTTTCTCCCCTTTTTTCCGCCTGACACTTCAGGTTGAGCCTTTTTCCGAAAAGTTTCACAGGAAGCGTTCCATCCGAGGTGATGGGCGTGTTATTAAAGTTCGTGGCGTACCGGGAGGCGGCTGCAAGGACGGTGAGTATGGCCGCGGAAAGATCCCGGACGACGTCCAGATTTTTTAAAAAAGCATCTGCGGCCGGATCCCCGTTATTCGATTGGTTTGGGATGCCTTCACTTTTTTTGCGAGAATATTTTTGGTTCTTTTTCACAGTGAGTGGGTAAGTTGATTTTGGTATATACTGGTGCCAAAATAAAGTGCTCTCCAAAGGAAGGATACTGAAATGGAACTTATTGCCTCATTGTTTGAAAGAGCCCTCAA
>Ga0100377_1000807_pt1 | contig 27166 bp, 28 predicted proteins | sample CryGeymeta201501_FD_83664 | JGI IMG/M metagenome (GOLD analysis project Ga0100377, IMG submission 83664) | Groundwater microbial communities from Crystal Geyser aquifers in Utah, USA - Crystal Geyser metaG 2015-01 | ecosystem: Environmental > Aquatic > Deep subsurface > Groundwater | place: USA...
CCGCCCGCCCCACCGCGGACGCGGCGCGCGCCCTGGAGCCAACTGAGCGCCCGCGTGGCGATCATCCGGGGCCTCGCCCGCCCACAGGTCCTTTCGGCTGGCTAATGGGCAACAGGCTCCTAGGCGCCTCCCCGCCGCTATACTGCCGGCCTGCGCCTCGTCCGCCACCTCGGTAGGCGAGCGGGCCCCACCGGCCCCCCATCCTCCTCCTCCACCTCCTCCTCCTCCTCGATCGGAGCGCATGTGACGGCGCTGTTGCTCGTTGGGCTCCTGGGCTGTGCCAAGCCGTGGGATCAGCTCGCCACCCTCGACTTCGGCGACGTGCCCTTCGACAACCCGCTGGTCTCCTCACCGGACGCGCGGATCCGCTCCTACGAGACCACGCTGCCCTGCCCGGACGGCAGCCCGGCCCACTTCTACCTGGTCTACCGCGCCGACCAGACCGAGCCGGGGCCGCTGGCCGTCGTCACGCACTCCGGCGCCTTCGACTACGTGCTGGACCCCCAGGCCGCTACGGACTCGCCCCTGTACCAGGCCACCTGGCGCGCCGCGTCCCGGCTGAGCCGCGACTGGTCCGACAAGATGGTGTGGGAGAGCCTGGGCATGTACCCGGGCACCGTCATGCCGAGCGAAGACAACCGGGGCGCGCTCGCGGCCGCCTTGGTGGACGCCGGCATCTCGCAGCTCTGGCCCGGCAACTGCTGGGCGGACCTGTGGCACGACGAGTCGGGCTTCCAGGAGAACGACTACCAGACCGAGGGCATCAACCGGAACGGCCGCACCTTCGCGTGGTGGATGGTCCGCTTCGGCTTCGACCCCGACTTCGCCGCCCAGCAGGGCGTGGCGCTGCCCGTGCCCCTGTCCAGCGAGCTGTACCTGGCGGGCCTGGGCGACGGCGCCCGCGGCGTGGTCGAGCTGCTCACCCACCCCGACCTGCCCCAGGTCGCCGGCGCCATCCTCGACAGCCCGCCCGACCTGCTCTCGCCCTACTTCGACCCCACGGCCGAGCTCTACGGTGAAGCCGAGGGCCTGCGCCGGATCTGGGGCGACGAGACCTCGGTCGCGACCATCGACCAGTGGTCCCTGCTCGCCGTCCTGGCCAGTGACGCAGCCGGCAGTGATGGTGCGAGCAGCAGCGCCGGCCCGCCCGCTCCGCCGGTGGACACGGGCGGCTCCGACACCGGGCCGCCCGACGACGGCCGCCCCGACAGCGGGGACACCGGCCCCCAGCTCCCGGGCGACTCCGGCGGCGACACCGGCGGCAGCGGGCTCACCGGCTTGGGCAGCTTCCAGGTCCCGGCCCACGTCGCCCTGGTCTGGTCCCAGGCCGACCCCCGGCAGCCGGTGGCCACGACCGCCTCCACGGCCCAGGCCCTGGCCGCGCGCCCCGAGGGCTGGGTCATCGACACCCGCGCCCGCGCCCACGTCTTCAGCAACGCGGACCGCGACGCCGCCGCCCAGCTCGTCGACTTCCTCCAGACCGGCACCCAGAGCGAGATCACCTGGCAGGCCGACGGGGCCGGCGACAGCGGGACCGGCGACAGCGGGGCCGGCGACAGCGGGACCGGCGACAGCGGGACCGGCGACAGCGGGACCGGCGACAGCGGCACAGGCGACGGCGGGACCGGCGACAGCGGGACCGGCGACAGCGGCACAGGCGACGGCGGGGCCAGCACCGCTCGGGCTGCCAGCACCGACCGATCGGTCAGCGACACCCACGCGCTCCCGGCCGGGTCCGACGAGTGCGCCCCCTGACGTGTCGACGCGCCTGATCCGGCCGGCGGGCCTGAGCCGACTCGTCCTGGCCGTGGTCCCGCCGCTGATCTTCTCGCTGATCTTCTCGCTGGTCGGCTTCCTGGTGCTGCGCGGCCGCGTCGAGGGTGCCCTGGTCGGCACCGTCGCCTGGATGGTCGTGCGCCTGGGGCCCGTGCGCATGCTGCTGCTCGGCGCCCACGCCCGGGGCATGGCGGCCAGCCGGGACGGCGACTGGGAGGGCGCCCTGGGCAACTTCCGGCGCAGCGAGGCGAGCTGGCAGAGGCTGGCGTGGCTGGACCGCTGGCGGGCCCCCCTGCTCGGCAGCGGCGGCCGCTGGCCCTACGCCCTGCTGGCCCGCTACAACCAGGCCCTGTGCCTGCTCCAGCTCGGCCGGACCGACGAGGCCCAGGCCCTGGCCCAGGCCCTGGTGCAGGAGGCGCCCGGCATGCAGCCGGCCCGGACCCTGCTCGGCGCCCTGGAAGGCAGCCGCGCCCCGGATCGGTCCCCTCCGACTGCGCCCCCAAGGCCAGGGGGCGAGGAGGGCTGGTTCAGTTGAAGAGGCTGCAGTCGGCCTGTTCGGCGGCCACGTCCGCGCAGGTGGCGCCGCGGATGTCCTGGACACAGCTCGCACCGGCGGCGGGGTCGTAGGTCTGCCCCAGCAGGCTGGCAGCGTCCAGGACCGTCTGCGCGGCGTCGGCCCAGTCCTGCTCGCAGGCGCTCTCGTCGGTCCACAGCCGATCGTAGTCGCTGCGCTGGCAGTCCTTCAGGCGGTGGCAGACCGCGCGGGCGTACACGTCCGGGAAGCGTTCCTCGGAGATGGTGCAGCCGGCCAGCAGCAGGGGGATCAGCAAGGCGGGGGTGCGCTTCATCCCTCCGCTGTATGCCAGGGCGCGGCCAGCCGCACCTGGAGGGCCCGGTCCAGGCCCAGCGCGGCTGGCCCGCCCGGGTCGAGCGACAGGGTCATGGCCCAGGCATGCACCTCGACGCCTGCCGCCACGGCCTGCCGCAGGGCGCGGCCGTAGACGGGATCGACCTCGTCGGCCGGCCGCACGGCCTGCACATCGTCCCGGCCGACCGCGAAGAAGAGGACCGCGCGGTGCCCCTCGCCTGCCAGGCGGGCCAGCTCGGCCAGGTGGCGGCTGCCTCGCGCGGTCACGGCGTCGGGAAAGGCCGCCAGCCCCGGCCCGACGCGCAGGGTCACGCACTTCACCTCGACGAAGCAGGTCCGTGGGTGCCCGGCGTGGCCCTCCAGGCTCAGGTCCAGGCGGCTGGCCCCGACCTTCACCTCTCGCCGCAGCCGCGCGTAGCCCGCCAGCGCCGGCACCTGCCCGGCGCCCAGCGCCTCGGCGACCACGGCGTTGGGGCGCGTGGCGTTCACCAGGATCGTGGCGCCTGCCGGGTCCCGGGTCAGCTCCCAGGTCCAGGCCAGCTTCCGCCCGGGCGGGGCCGCCGACAGCCAGACCGGCCAGCCCGCGCCCATGCAGCTCGTCATGCGCCCCGGGTTCGGGCACCAGGCCACGACCTGCTCGCCGTCCGGCAGGCGCACATCGGCCAGGAAGCGCTTGCGACGCGCCAGCAGCGTGCCGGGGACCAGGGGGGGCAGATCCACCACGCGTGGCTAACCGCATGCCCTGCGATACAGCCCTCCTCCGCATACCCCCGCCTCCGGAGGACCCGTGAAGCCCATCAAGATCCGCTACTGCCTGACCTGAAACTACGAGCCTCGTGCCGCCCGGGTGGCGGCCGTCATCTCGCAGGCCACGGGACTCCCGGTCCCCATCGAGCCCGGCAACCGGGGAGAGTTCACCGTGTGGGTCGGCGACCAGGTGGTCGCGAAGAAGACCCTGGACGGCTTCCCCGAGGCCGATGACTGCCTGGCCGCGGTCCAGGGAGCCCTCAGCGGCTGAGGTCACCGGTTTTCCCGTGCGCGGTCGCGATCCGCGGCCTCGCATGCGCTACGCTGCCGCATGACGCCGCCGCTTGCGCGGCATGGAGGCTCCATGTCCAAGGATCTGAAGACCACCGCCCCGGTGAGCGCCACCTCCTCCCAGACCTCGGTCCAGACGGGCACCGCCGAGCGGGACCTCCAAGCGACAGAGGGCAACGCCGCCGTGCTCGCCCGCCTGGAAGCCACCGGCGCCTCCGCCGGCAAGACCGGGGCCCCCACCTCGGCCACCCAGGGCGGCATCGACGGCCCCATGGGCCGCGTCTACCAGCGCATCACCGGCAGCACCAACCCCGCCGGCTTCACGCGGGGCCAGCTGCGCAGCTACCTGGACTCCACCCTGGGCTTCGCCGAGGGCGAGTGGTTCCGGGGCGCCAAGCTCGACGGCGTCGCCGACACGCTCATGACCCAGCTCGACGTCGACAAGGACGGCAAGGTGAGCTGGACCGAGTTCCAGGCCTTCCAGACCCAGACCTTGCAGACCGTCGCCCCCGGCGCCACGAACGAGACCTCGGCCCGCTCCGCCGCGGGCACCCGCTTCGACCAGCTCGACACCAGCCACGACGGCTCCCTCGGCTTCGGTGAGCTCGCGGCCGGCACCGCCGCCCAGCTCCCCGCGAACACCGATCACGCCGACCTGATCTCGCAGCTCGCCGCCCGCATCGCGCTGGACGCCGTCGACACCGACCAGCGCAAGTCCAAGGTCAAGGATCGCTCCTTGTCCAAGGGCGAGTGGACCGAAGCCGCCGGCGAGATGGCGCGCTAAGCGCCGTCGGGACCGCTCTCCCGACGGCCGCGATGGACGGGGGCCCGACCGCTCAGGGCTGCGGCCAGGTGTGGGCCGGCAACCCCAGCTCGGCGCGCAGGGCCTCGTCGCCCTCGCTGTGCTCGGTCCAGTAGGCGCCGCGCCGGCTGCCCGTGAGCTGGCCCGCTTCGCCATCGCTGCGGTCCCAGGCCACCAGGCGGTGCGGGGGCGCGAGCTCGACCTGGTAGTGGCTCAGCTTGTCCCCGGCGCGCAGGGTCCAGGTCTCCACGGAGAAGGTCCCGGCGGGCACCGTCACCGTGGTTGGCGTGGCCGCGCGGGCCAGGCTCGCCGACTGGATCTCCAGCGGCCGGTGCTGCAGCCGCAGATCCGTCAGGCGAGGCAACAGCTGCACCTGCGCCGTGCCTCCTGGAGGGGTCAGCTCGCCGACCAGGCCACGCACCAGCAGCGGCAGACCGTCGGCCGCCACCGTCCCGGCCGGCAGCGCGACCGTGTCCTGCTGGTCGCCCTCGCCGTCGAAGTAGCTGTGGCGGCTGCGACGGGCGGACAGGGCGCCGCCCCTGCCCAGGTCGAAGAGGAGCTGCTCGGTTGCGCTGCCACACCACTCCTGCATGGACATGGACAGCTTGGTGGGCAGGCCGCGGGGCGTCTGGCCGCCCAGGGGCAAAAAGGTGCTGGTCAGCAGGTTGTAGTCGTAGATCCCCGTCTGGAAGTCGCGAACCTCGTTGAGCTTGAGGACCGGGTACTCGTCGTCGTGCCCCCCGTCGCTCTTCACGCGCTGCGCCAGGGTGAAGTCCTCACGGACCACGACCAGGACCGCCTCGCCATGGCGCAGCTCGCCGTAGCGGGGCTGGGTCAAGGCGTAGCCGGACAGCTCGGCCTGGCCGTCGCCCCAGCGCTCCCAGAAGCCGGGCGGCGCCTGGGAGAGGGGGCCCGGGCGCGCGGAGGCAGGGGCAGCGGAGGCAGGGGCAGGCTCGGCCGCCGGGCTCTGGCAGCCGAGGCCCAGGACCGCCAGGCCCAGGGTCGCGACGAGGGTGGGGCGCATGAAGACCTCCCGAGATGGGATAACGCCGATGCCACGCGCGCCCGTGCGTTCCAGGCCGCCGCTCTCCGGCGGACCGGGCCGCGGGCCCCAGGAGCCAGATGCGCACCCTCATCGCCATCGGGACCATGGGCGCCTTCGGGGCCCTCGCCCGGCACCTGGCCGGCACCTGGGTCAAGGCCCACATCGCCAGCCCCCTGCCGGTCGGCACCATCGCCGTGAACCTGGTCGGCAGCTTCGCCCTGGGCCTGCTCACCTCGCTGGCCGCCTCCCAGGTCGTGCCCGAGGAGTGGCACGCCCCCCTGGCCATCGGCTTCCTGGGCAGCTTCACGACCTTCTCCACCTTCGGGGTCGAGACGGTCTCGCTCCTGGAGAAGGCCCAGTACGGCGCCGCCCTGGCCAACCTGGCGGTCCAGCTCCTGCTGGGCTTCGGCGCCGCCGCCGCCGGCCTCGCCCTGGGGCGCCAGCTCGGGGGCTGAGCCCGGGCGCTACGCGACGACATGCCCAGTGGGGATGGCCGCGGCGCCGCGGCGTGCGCAGGTGTGGCACTCGCCTCTGCGCCGGCGCCAGCTTTCGCGCCAGGTCCCGCGCCAGGTCCCGCCGGTCCCCCTACCGTCCCTCCAGCCACAAAGCCCCCATGTCCGTCCGGATCGCACACCAGGGTCCCGTCACCACGGTCATCCTGGACCGTCCCGAGCGCCGCAACGCCGTCGACCGCGACACGGCCCAGGCCCTGGCCGACGCCTTTCGGGCCTTCGAGGCCGACCAGGAGGCCGCGGTCGCCGTGTTGTGGGGCGCCGGCGGCCACTTCTGCGCCGGCGCCGACCTCAAGGCCGTGGCCAGCGGCCAGCCCAACCGGTTCGAGGAGGAGGGGGACGGCCCCATGGGCCCCTCGCGCATGGTCCTGTCCAAGCCCGTCATCGCCGCGATCAGCGGCCACGCCGTGGCCGGGGGCCTGGAGCTGGCCTGCTGGTGTGATCTGCGGGTCGTCGAGGCCGACGCCACCCTGGGGGTCTTCTGCCGCCGCTTCGGCGTGCCCCTCATCGACGGCGGCACCGTGCGCCTGCCGCGGATCATCGGCCTGGGCCGGGCCCTGGACCTCATCCTGACCGGGCGGGCGGTCGGCGCCGATGAGGCCCTGGCCATGGGGCTGGCCAACCGCGTCGTGCCCCCGGGCCGGGCGCGGGCCGAGGCCGAGGCCCTGGCCGCACAGATCGCCGCCGCCCCCCAGCTCTGCCTGCGCGGCGACCGGAGCAGCGCCTACGAGGCCCTCGACCTCTCCCAGACCCAGGCCCTGGCCAACGAGCTGCGCCATGGTCGCCAGGCCCTGCAGGCCGAGAGCCTGGCCGGCGCCACCCGCTTCGCCCAGGGGGCCGGCCGCGGCGGACAGCCGGTCTGAGCCTCCCCTCCCCTCCTCTCCCCTTCCCTCCTCTCCCCTTCACCCTGGAGCAGAGATGACCCATCACGACGTCGACGTCGCCATCATCGGTGCGGGAACCGCGGGCCTGACCGCCCGCCGGTCCGCCAAGAAGGCCGGCGCCCGAGCCCTGCTGATCGATGCGGGCCCCTACGGCACCACCTGCGCGCGGGTCGGCTGCATGCCCAGCAAGCTGCTGATCAGCGCCGCCGAGGCCGCCTGGCACGCCCGCCACGCCGGCATCTTCGGTGTCGACGCCGAGGTCACCGTCGACGGCCCCCGGGTCATGGCCCGGGTCATGGCCGAGCGCGACCGCTTCTCGGGCTTCGTGGTCCGCACCATCGAGCAGCTGCGCGACCAGGGCCTGCTGCTGCCTGGCCGGGCCACCTTCACCGGCCCCAACACCCTGGACGTGACCCGCGTGGACGGCGGCCAGGACACGGTCAAGGCCCGCGCCTTCGTCGTCGCGACCGGAAGCAAGCCCTTCGTCCCGCCCCCCTACCGGGGCCTGCCGCCCAGCGTGCTGCTGAGCACCGACGAGATCTTCGAGCTGCCCGACCTGCCTGCCAGCCTGCTGGTCGTCGGGGCCGGCGTCGTCGGCATGGAGCTCGGCCAGGCCTTCCACCGCCTGGGCGTGCGGACCACCATCCTGAGCATGGGCGGCCGCATCGCCTTCTTGCAGAGCAAGGAGGTCAACGCCGAGGCGATCCGCGTCTTCCGCAAGGAGCTGGACCTACACCCCGACCACACCTTTCACTCGGTGGAGGCCGTGCCCGAGGGCGCGCGCGTGCGCTTCACGGGCTTCGACGGCGTCGAGCGCACCGAGGTCTACGAGAAGGTGCTGCTGGGCGCCGGGCGCCTGCCGACCCTGTCCGGGCTGGGCCTGGAGAGCACCGGCATCCCGCTGGATGAGCGGGGCCGCCCGCGGGTGAACCCCTACACCAACCAGGTCGGTGACAGCCACATCTTCGTGGCCGGCGACGTCTCGGGGCACCGCCCCCTGCTGCACGAGGCCGCCGACGAGGGCCGCATGGCCGGCCAGAACGCCGCCACGTGGCCCGACATCGCCGCCGAGCCGCGCAAGACGCCCCTGTCCATCATGTTCACCGAGCCCCAGGTCGCCGCCGTCGGAGAGTCCTGGCCAGCCCTGGACTGCAACACGAGCCGGGTCGGGGTCGTCGACTACGGGGACCAGGGGCGGGCCCGGGTCATGGCCCAGAACCAGGGCCAGGTCCGCATCGCGGGCGAGGCCGGGACCGGCCGCCTGGTCGCCGCCCAGATGCTCGGCCCCCAGGTCGAGCACACCGCCCACCTGCTGGCCTGGGCCATCCAGGGCAGCATGCGGGTCGGTGAGGCCCTGGAGATGCCCTTCTACCACCCGGTCGTGGAGGAGGGGATCCGCACCGCCCTGCGGGATCTGCAGTCCAAGCTGCACCTGTCCCGCGAAGGCGGCGCCCCCTGCGAGGAGTTCGGACCCGGGACCTGAGGGCCTGAGGGCCTGAGAGAGAGGGTCGGGCGGCTCAGGCCAGCTCGACCAGCGTGTAGGCGTCCCCGCCCTCGCCGACGTCGGCGGGGCGCCAGCGACGCACGTCGCGACGACCGGGCAGGGCGCGGCGGATGGCCTGCTTGAGCGCCCCCGTGCCGTGCCCGTGCAGGATGAAGCCGACCTCGTAGCCCTGGCCGGTCAGCTCGGAGAGGAAGTGGTCCAGGCGCTCCAGGGCGTCCTCGACCCGCTCGCCGCGCAGGTCCAGGGTGTTGGCCTCGATGCGCAGGCCCTCGAAGCGACCATGGGCCGCGGAGGCGGCGCGCAGCCGGGCCGCCGGGGGTGCCGCCTGCACCGGCGGCGGCGGAGGCGGAGGCGCGTCGAAGCGCTCGCCCCGGGTGCCCTCCAAGTCGGCGCGGGCCACCTTCATCTTCAGCGGGCCGGCGGCGACCTCGACCTGGTCGCCCTTGAGCAGGCGCAGGACCCGCGCCTTGCGGCCCAGCGAGCGCACGATCACCGTGTCGCCCTCGGCCAGGACGGCGGGGGGCAGCCCGGACGGCAGCACCGGGGCCGGCACCTTGGCCTCGTCCAGGGCCTCCCGGACCTTGTCCAGGGTCCGCCCGGCCATGCGCAGCTCGGGCTGGGCCTGCAGCGCGGCGATCAGCTCCTTCAGCTCGCGCTCCCGGCCGCGCAGCCGCGCCTCGAAGCGCTCGCTGACCCGCCGCTCCAGCTCCTGGCGGCGCTCCTCCAGGCGGGCCTCCCGCTCGGCCAGGGCAGCCAGGCGGGCCAGCGCCTCGGCCTCGGCGGCCGCCATGCTCCGGGCCTGGCGGGAGAGCTGGGCCCGCTGCTCCTCCAGCCGCCCCACCAGGTCCGAAAGGTCCCGCTGCTCGGCGCCCAGCAGGGCGCGGGCCCGGCCCACCACCGCCTCTGACAGGTCCAGGTGCGAGGCGATGGCCAGGGCGTGGGACTCACCCGCCGCACCCAGGATGACCTGGTAGGTCGGGCGGCCGTCCTCGATGGCGACCGCGGCGACCTGGAAGCGGGGATCGACGGCGGCCAGCGCCTTGAGCTCGGTGTAGTGGGTCGTCGCCGCGACCCGGGCCCCGCCCTCGACCAGGGCCTCCAACACGGCGCGGGCCAGGGCGGCCCCCTGGGCGGGATCGGTGCCCATGCCGAGCTCGTCGAGCAGCACCAGGGCCGGGGGCAGGGCCGGCCCGGCCGCGACGGCCTCCAGGACCGCCTTCAGCACCGCGACGTGGCCCGAAAACGTCGACAGGTCCCCCTCGACCGTCTGCCAGTCGCCGATGTCGGCCACGACCGGCAAGAAGAGGTCGACGCGGCTGCCCTCCCGGCAGGGCACCGGGATGCCCGAGCGCACCATGAGGGCGGCCAGGCCCAGGGTCTTGAGCGCCACGGTCTTGCCGCCGGTGTTGGGGCCCGAGAGCACCAGCCCGGGCACCGCCCCGTCCAGGCGCAGATCGTTGGCGATGACCGGCACGCCGCGCAGGGCCAGCACCGGGTGGCGGCCCTGGCGCAGGTCCAGGACCCCGTCCAGGCCGACCCGCGGGACGATGCCCCCCAGCTCCACGCCCAGCAGGCTGCGGGCCACGGCCAGGTCGACCCGGGTCGCCGCCTCCAGCGCCTCCAGGAGGGGGGCCCGGAAGCGACCCACCATGCGGGACAACACACCCAGGATGCGGCTGGTCTCGCGGTGCAGGTCCCCCTCGGCGTCGTGCAGCTCGTTGTGCAGCTCGACCACGGCAGCCGGCTCCACGTAGACCGTCTCGCCAGACTGGGAGCGGCCGTGCACGATGCCCAGGCCCTTGCGGCGATCGGCGCGCACCGGCAGCACGAAGCGGCCGTCACGCTCGGTGATGAAGCGGTCCTGCAGCGCGTCGCCCATGCCCTCGCCACGCACCAGCTCGTCCAGGGTCCGGCGGATCCGGCTGCGCAGGGACTCGACCTGGCGCCGCAGGGCGCCCAGCTCGGGGTACTCGCGCTCCGACAGGCGGCCCTCGTCATCGAAGCTGCGGTGCAGGGTCTCGGCCAGCTCGCCGTCCACGACGATGGGCAGGACCAGCCGGCGCAGGCGGGGCAGCTCGGAAGGGTGCTCCTCGACCCAGGTGCGCAGGTGGCGCAGGGCCTGCAAGCTGTCGCCCACCGCCCGAAGCTCCTCGGCCTCCAGCGCGCCCCCCCGGCCGGCCTTGTCCAGCTCGGCCTCGACATCGGTCACGGCGCCGACCGGGACGCGCTCGCCGACGATCTCCAGGTCCCGGATCTCGACCACCACCTGGTAGCGGGCCTCGATCTCCGCGAGGTCCTGGGAGAGGCGCGGCAGGCGCGCACGGACCGCGCCGCGCGTGGTGCGGGCGTGGCGGGAGAGGGCCTCGAGCACGACGGGCCAGTCGAGGGCAGCGAGGGTTCGGTCCTGGAGGTCCACGAGGCACGGCCGGCTGGGGAGGGTCCCCCGGATATCACGCGGGGCGGCGGCAGCCCGGGGCGGGGATGGCGGGCCTTGGCGCCGCGTGTTGCAGCGGCACCCGCCCCGGCGGGTCCCGTGATACCGGGGGAGCGGACCGGAGGGCCCGTGTACGACGACCTCAACCTCGGCAGCACCGTCGACTACGACGACTTCGACCTGCCCGACCCCGAGTCGGCAGAGGCCGAGTCGATCGACGAGGACCCGACCGTCTTCGCCGCCACCGATCAGCTCGTGGCCGCCGTCAACGCCAAGGTCCACACCCGCAACAGCGTCGGCGAGATCGAGCTCGACGCCGAAGACGTCGAGCCCACCCTGGCCCACCAGGGCAGCCCCGCCGCTCCCGTCGTGCCCAGCGCGCCCCCGGTGGCCGCGGCAGCCCCGCCAGCCCCCCCCGAGCCGGCCGCATTCGCCCCGAATGCCGCCCCGAATGCCGCCCCGGCCCCGCCCTCGGTTCCCTCCCTGAGCCCCTCCTTGCCCGCCGAGACCCCGGCCGTAGCGTCGGCCGCAGCGCCCGCCCCGAACCCGGCCGTGCCCGCCGCCTCCAACACCGGCACCCTGCTCCTGGTCGTGTTGGCGGTCGCCCTGGCCCTGGCCGGCGCGGTGGCCCTGGCCACGCAGGTCGGACACTGAGCGCTCCGGAGCCGGAGCTGGACCTGCTGCGCGCCTCTGCCACCGAGCTGGCGGCGGCGGTGCGCGCCGGGCGCCTCCGGCCCACGGAGCTGGTGCAGGCCCACATCGACCGGGTCCAGCGGGTCAACCCGCTGCTCAACGCCATGGTCGCCGACCGCTTCGACGCCGCCCTGGCCGAGGCCCGCGCCGCGGAGGTCCGCTTGAAGCAGGGGGGCGAGCTGCCACCCTTCCTGGGTGTGCCCTGCACCATCAAGGAGTTCTTCGCCGTCACGGGCCTGCCCAAGACCGGCGGCATGCTCTCCCGTCGCGACAGCCGCCCCGAGCAGGACGCCACCACGGTCGCCCGCCTGCGCGAGGCCGGCTTCATTGTCCTGGGCGTGACCAACGCGCCCGAGGGCGGGCTGTGGATGGAGACCACCAACCTGGTCTACGGCCGCACCAACAACCCCTGGGACCTGCGCCGCACCTGCGGCGGCTCCTCGGGCGGAGAGGGCGCCCTGGTCGCTGCGGGCGCCAGCCCCGTGGGCCTGGGCAGCGACATCGGCGGCAGCATCCGGATCCCGGCCGGCATGTGCGGCACCGTCGGGCACAAGCCCAGCGGCGGGCTCGTGCCCAACACCGGCCAGTTCCCCGACATCCTGGACGACACCAGCGCCTTTTTGGGCAGCGGTCCCCTCACCCGCCGGGTCGCCGACCTCTACCCCCTGCTCAAGCTCCTCGCCGGGCCCGACGGCCTCGACCCCGCCTGCCGCAGCATGGAGCTGCGCGACCCGGCCAGCGTCGACCTGTCCACGCTGGGCCTGCTGCCCCTGGAGAGCAACGGCCGCGTCCGGGTGGCCGAGTCCATGCGCCTGGGGGTGCGCCAGGCGGCCCAGGCCCTCGAAGACCGCGGGGCCCACCGACGCAGCGCCGAGCTGGCCGGCTTCCGCCACGGCTTCGAGATCTGGTCCGCCATGCTGAGCCAGGCCAGCAGCCTGCCCTACGCCCGCATCCTGGGCCAGGGCAAGGAGATCAGCGTCGTGCGCGAGCTGGCCCGCCACCTCACGGGCCACCCCCGCTACAGCCTCGACGCGCTCATCGTGACGGCGAGCGAGGGCCTGGCCGAGCTGCTGCCCGGCCTCAAGCGCCGCTACCTGGAAGAGGGCCGGGTGCTCCGCCAGCGCATGGACCAGGTCCTGGGCGACGACACCGTGCTCATCCACCCGGTCTACAGCCGCCCCGCCCCGCGCCACCGCGACGCCTGGCGCACGCCCTTCGACTCGGCCTGCACCTCGGTCTTCAACGTGATGCAGTGCGCCGTGACCGTCGTGCCCACCGGCTTCGACAGCCGCGGCCTGCCCGTCTGCGTGCAGCTCGTCGCCCGCCAGGGCCAGGACCACCTGGCCATCGCCGCCGCCGCCGCCGTGGAGCAGGCCCTGGGCGGCTGGCAGCTCGCCGAGCCGCGGCCGCTGGCCCACAGCGAGACCTGGGGCCAGGTCCAGTCGGTGCGCGTAGCCGAGGGACGCGAGGCCTGGCCGCCGCGCTAGCAACGCTAGGGCACGCGCCCGGCGGACAGTGGAGCGCTCAACTCCCCGGCACGAAGGCCCCGACCGGTCCGCCCTCTCGCGTCGGCTGCCCCGCCGGGCACAGGTTGTCGCCACTCAGGGTCGCCTCTGCCCCAGTACGCCGGACCTGGAAACGGAAGTGCGAGAGGTCCGTGAGCCACATCTCGCCGATCCCGCCCGGCACCGCCGCGCCGGGCTCCCCCAGCTCCAGCGCGAGGTGGAGCACACCACCAACCTCACATGCGACGGCCCCGCGGTACCCGTCCTCGTCCACACTCACGAACCACCGGGCCGTGCGCGTCGCGGGGAAGCAGCCGAAGGAGCAGGCCGTGGCCCCCGTTGGGCCCTGGCTCGCCGTCGCCCGGTAGGTGATCGACGACTGCTCCGCCGTGATCCCCAGCTCGGCGGCGCGGGACCGGCTGGCGGCCAGATCCTCCTGGTTGACCCAGGCGGCCAGGGCCTCGTCCTTGCATGCCTTGTAGGGGACCTCGACCGTGACCCGGGCCCGACAGCCCGCCGGGGCGCCCGGGAGCGCGGCGGTGTCGCCCTTCCAGGTCCCCCCGGGCTGGAGCATGGGCTGGCTGGGCCCCGTGCCCTCATCGGCCAGGGCCGCTCCCGGCGCGCACAGCCCAAGGACCAGCGCCGTCATGCCGCGAGTGCTCATCAAGGCGACCTCCCAACGGGTTGCGTCGAAGGCTGCATCGAGCGGCCCGCGCTCGTGCCCCCAACCGCCTCGATGCTACCACCACGCCCAGGCTGCCCCCGGCCGGTGTCAACGGCCGGTGTCAGGCGATGCGGTATGCGTTTTCCTGCGCGCCGCCGCCGGCCTGCGAGCCGGCCTGCGAGCCGGCCGGACCGGCGTGGCCGGCGTGGCCGGCAACAACTCTGGAGGCGAGCCGACACCTGCGCTGTTGTGGCTCCCCTGTGGTCGCATCTCCAGTATTGAGCGCCTTCATCAAAAGTTATTGTCGAATCACGGCCATTACTCCGGAGGTGACCGCTCGCCTCGTCCGTTGTTGCCGCGGCCGACCGCCCCGGCCCACCTCGCCCTACACCCCGATCAAGGCCACATCCCCCAGCTCGTGGGCGCGGAAGCCCCAGGCGGTCGCCTGCTGGTGGGCCCGGGCCAGCAGCGCCACCGGCACGAAGGCGCTGGCCAGCTGGAAGTGGCTCTCGCCCGGTCCGTGCATGTTCGTGATCAGGCCGTCCACGACCGCCCGGGGGTGGTGGGCGTCGATGACCAGCTCGGCGGTGCCGGGGCCCGGGGGCAAGCCGCGCAGGGCCGCCGCCTCCAAGGCCCGAACCACCGTGGTCCCCGCGGCGATCACCCGGCCGCCGCGGGCCCGCGCCTGCTGCACGGCAGCGACGGTGGCCGCCGGGATCTCGTAGGGCTCGGGCAAGGGCAGGCGGGCGTCCAAGGCAGGATCCCCCGTCGCCGACAGGCCCGCGCCATGGGTCAGGACGGCCAGGCCCACACCGAAGCGGCGCAAGGCCAGCAGCCGCTGCCAGCTCAGGGGGCGGCTGGCCGAGGGCATCTCGACGGACCAGGGGCGCCCGGCGAGGCCGGTCTGGACCATCGCCAAGGGCAAGGGCCCGGCGGCGTAGCGGTACTGGACCGGCCAGGCGTGGCGGTAGAGCCAGGCCAGCAGCGCATCGCCCACCAGGGGCAGCCGCAGGCGGACCAGGCGCGGCGAGCGGGGGTCGACGGCCTCGACCCGGGCCTCCCGCCCCTCGGCCAGGACGATCACCTCGCCCACCTCGACGGTGGGGGGGGACGGCCGGAGGTCCGTGTCGTCCTGCCAGCTCCCCTCCCCCATCAAGACCGCCGGCACCCGCCCGTCGGCCCCCCAGGCGGCCAGGCGCAGCTCGACCAGGTGGCCCCGGACCCGGCCGGCCAGGCAGGCGGGCAGGGTGGCAGCGTCGTTGAGGACCAGCAGGTCACCCGGCCGCAGCAAGGTGGGCAGCGCGTCGAGGGAGAGGGCCTGGAGCTCACCGTCGGCACGCACATGCAGCAGGCGATCCCGGCCGGGTTCCGGCCAGGCCGCGGCCGGCATCGTGGTCAGCGGCGCATTCACGCGGCACCTCCCCAGTCCGGGAGGGTGATCCGGCTACCCGAGGGCACCGGGGTCGCCAGGAGGGCGAGCAGTCGCCGGGCCACCGCTTCGGGCCGCTGCAAGGTGGCCGGGTCGACCTCAGGCAAGGCGTCATGGTGCATGGCGGTGTCCATCTCGCCGGGGTCGACCGAGAGCAGGCGCAGGCCGGTGCCCTCCAGCTCGGCAGCCCAGGTCCGCAGCGCGTGATCCAGGGCGGCCTTGCTGGCTCCGTAGGCACCCCAGCTCGGGTACGCCTCGACCGCCGCGTCGGAGCTGACGCCGACCACGGTGCCGCCGCCGGCCAGGATCATGGCCGGCACCAGGCGCCGGGCCAGGGCGAGGCCCCCCAGCACGTTGACCTGGAAGGTCCGCAGCCAGACCTCGTCGGGGGTGTCGAGCACCTGCGCCAGGGGCACGGCCCCCAGGGTGCTGGCTCCCAGGACCAGGAGCGAGGGGCTGCCCAGCCCCTCCAGCAGGCGGGCGGCCAGGCCCGGGGCGGCCTCGACCTCGCCCAGGTCGGCGGCGACGGCCAGGACGGTGGCGCCCCGCTCCCGGGCCGCCCGGGCTGTGTCCCGCAGGGCCTCGCTCTCGCGGGCGACCAGGCCCAGGCGGGCCCCCGGGCTGGCCAGGGACAAGGCAAGGGCGCGGCCCAGGCCGCGGCTCGAGCCGGTGATGATGGTGGTGGTCGGCATGCTCCCTCCGAGGAGCCCGGCTCGGGCTCACACAGGCAAGCTATGGGCGACCCGTCGACACAACACCTGGATGGTCGACACACCGACAGGTGGTCGATACATCGACCACATGGACACCGCCGCCGACCACCTGGCGCTCAACCTTCGCCTGCTTCGAGACGCCCACGGCCTGTCCCAGCTCCGCGCCGCGGGCCTGGCGGGGATCCCCCGCGCCACCTGGGCCACCCTGGAAGCCGGCGGCGGAAACCCCACCCTGGCCGTCCTGCTGCGCGTCGCCAGCGCCCTGCAGGTCTCCCTGGACGAGCTGGTCGCCCCGCCCCGAGCCAGCGGCCGCCTGTACCGCCAGGCCGAGCTGGCCACGCGCCAGCGCGGCGCCGTCACCGTCCGCCACCTGCTGCCCGATCCCATGCCCGGCCTGGACCTGGAGCGCCTGGAGCTGCCGCCCGGCGCCACCATGACCGGCGTGCCCCACACCCGCGGCACCCGCGAGTACCTGGCTTGCGAGACCGGCCGCATCGGCCTCTCCGTCGCCGGCGCCGCCTTCGAGCTGGAGGCCGGCGACGTGGTCGTCTTCCGCGGCGACCAGCGCCACGGCTACCGCAACCTGGGGGGCCTGACCGCGGTCGGGTACAGCGTCATCGTGCTGGCGCCCGTCGACCTGCGCTAGGCTGCCGCGCCCCGACCCGACGCAGGACCCCACACGCTCTGTGTCTAGCGCCGCTAGTTTCACCCGGAATGGGAGGCCCCACCTCGCCCGGTTCTCGGCCAGCGCCTACCGTAGCGGGCCGGGACTGCGCCGGCATGGGCGTGTCGACCGCGCCCCCCATCCAGCAGCCGCCCCGCCTATCCCTCGTTCTCGTGATCCTCCTGCAGCCGCGCCAGGTGCTCGCGCAGGCGGTCGGCCTCGGGGCCGAGGGGGAAGGCCTCCAGGTAGGCGTTCAGCTCGGTGATGGCCGCCCGACGCCGGCCGAGCTGACCCAGGATCAGGGCCCGGTCGCGGCGCTCGGCCCACTGCCCGGGGTCCAGCAGCAGCAGGCGCTCCACCGCACGCAGCACGCCGTGCAGGTCACGCCGCTCCAGGAAGCTGTTCTTGAGGTTGTGGTTCATGCGCAGCAGGATCTGCCGCGCGCTCACCGGAGCCAGCCAGGCCCCCGCTTGGGCCGCGCCCACGGTGCCGCCGCCCATGCCTTGCAGGCGGACCTGCAGCTCGTCCAGCCGCACGATCCGGCCGCCGTGAAAGGGGTCCAGGAAAAAGGGCGGCTCGGCCTTGCGCGGGCGGACCAGGAAGTGGCCGGGGAAGCCGATGCCGTCGATGTCGACGCCGACCCGACGACCCACCTCCATCACCACGACCGACAGCAGGATGGGCAGGCCCCGACGGCGCTCCAGGACGCGGTCCAGGTAGCTGTTGTGCGGGTTTCCGTAGTCCTCCTCGTCCCCGGTCAGGCCGTGGTGGGAGAAGAGGTGGTGGACCAGCCGCGCCATCTGCTGGAAGACGTCCGCCTGGGGCGGGACGCTCAGCCCCGCGGCCAGCTCGTCCAGGGCCGCCAGGGTCAGCGCGGCCTCCGTGCCCGGCTGATCCTCGGCCGCGAGCCAGGCGGCGGCCTCGTCCAGGGCCAGGTCCGCATCCGCCCCCTGGGCGAGCTGTGCGAAGCGGGCCCGCGCTGCGGCCCGAAGGTGCTCCTCCACGGGCATCCCCTAGAGCGGTGCCCAGGCCCAGGTCGCGTTGGTCGCCTTGGGTGCCTGGGTCGGAGAGAAGTGCAGCTCGATCACGTAGTCCTTCTTCACGCGCAGCGAGCCCTGGAACACGATCTGGCGCAAGGCCGGGTCCACGAAGGCCAGCTCCCGGCGCCCGACCTCGATCTTGACCACCTTCTGGGTCTCGCCGGCCGCGAAGTCGTCCAGCCACATCCCGTCGATGAAGACGCTCATCGGCTGGCCGCCGTCGTTGATCAGCTTGACCTGCTCCATCACCGGCGGCGCCAGGTCCGGCCGGCCCTGGCGGGAGTCCGGCGAGTAGCGCTTGCGGATCCCGCCCGCCGCGGCGGTGTTCACCATGTAGGCGAAGCCGCTGCCGACGGTGGACACGATGGGATCGGCGGCGATCTGCGGGATGCCGATGGCGGTCGTGGCGGCGCCGCCCAGGGCCTGGCTGACCTGGGAGGGGACCCGGCCGCCGACGGCGTGGTGGTCCGACTCGGCGGCCTGGCCGTTGCGACTGGCGAGCTGGCTCTGGTCGCTCGTGTCGTTGGCCCGCTCCAGGGCCGCGGTGTCCGGGGCGACCGGCTCGTCGCCCTCTGCCTTGAAGGGCGCGTCCCCTTCGGCCGACATGGCGCTGACCTCGTGCGCGCCCACCAGGGTCATGGTGGAGCCGTCCCAGCTCGCGCTGATGCTGGCGTTGTCCGGCACCTCGATGGTGGCCTGATAGACGACCATGCCCTGGGGATCTCGGAGCTGCAGGTTGTGGCGCCCCGCCGCCAGCGAGGACACGGTCAGCCGCCCCATGCCGCTGCCGGCCGTGACCGGCGCGTTGTCCAACACCACCGAGACCGTGGGCGGCAGCGTCAGGACCATGCGCGAGGCGGCCCGGGCCGGGAGCGCCAGCAGGGCCACCAGGGCCAGCGAGGACAGCAGCGTCATGGGTCCTCCCGGGGATCCAGTCCAGTCATAGCCGGGGCGCACCCCCTTGGGACCCTAGAGCAGGCTGAAGTACAGCAGGACGGCCCGGTCCACCGTGTCCTGGTTCACCACCCCCGGCTCCTCGCGGAACCGGCAGTAGTTGTAGATCTGGAGCATCAGGTCCCGAGGGTGGCAGAAGCGCATCTGCCGCCCGTGGCGCACGAAGTGTTCGGCGATCAGGTAGTCGATGGCCCCGTCCATGACCTCCAGCCCCAGCTCGGCACACTGGATGTCGATCAGGCGGCGGAACAGCTCCTCGCTGGGTCCGGTGACCTCGATCTTGTAGGGGATCCGGCGCAGGAATGCCTCGTCCACCAGCTCCCGGGGCTCCATGTTGGTCGAGAAGATGAGGAAGCACTCGAAGGGGAAGGCCTCCTTGCGACCGCCGGGCAGGGCGATGTAGTCGACCTGCTTCTCCAGGGGCACGATCCAGCGGTTGAGCAGCTCGTCCGGTCGGCAGCGCTGCCGCCCGAAGTCGTCGATGACCAGCGTGCCGCCGTTGGCCTTGACCTGGATCGGGGCCTCGCAGACGCCGTCGATCTCGTCGTAGACGATGTCGAGGGCCTCCAGGGTCAGCTCGCCACCCACGATGACCGTGGGGCGCCGGCAGCGGACCCAGCGGCGATCGAGCTTGACGGAGCGGGCGCCCGGGTGGACCTCGGACTCGTCGACCGGCACGTGCACGGCCGGGTCGTAGACCTGGATGATCTGGCCGCCGGCCCAGATCGCGTGCGGGATGTAGATGGTGCTGCCGTAGGCGCGGGTGATGCGCTCGGCCAGCGAGGTCTTGCCGTTTCCCGGCGGGCCGTACATGAACATGCCCTTGCCGTGGGTCACGGCCGGGCCGATGCAGTCCAGCAGCTCCTGGGTGACCAGCAGGTCGGCGAAGGCCCCGCGGAGCTGCGGCATGCGCGGGTGCTCGGTCGAGATGGCCTGGGCCTTCACGCTGACGATGTACTGGTCCAGCGGCACCGGCGCAGGACCGGCGTAGCGAGAGTCCTTCTGGAGGTCGCGCGCCAGGGCCCGGCCCTCTTCGGTCAGCTCGTAGTAGAAGTCCCCCATGGCAGCGGCGCTGCGGTGGATGGCCAGCCGCCGCATCTTCAGCTCTTCGAGGAAGCGCGTGATGATGGTGGGCCGCAGGCCGATCTCGTAGGCCAGGGCCCGGCCGCTGGCGCCGGGGTTGTTGTAGAGGTGCTTGACGACCAGGCCCTCGATCAGGCCTTCGTCCAGGCCCGCCTGCTCCAGCGTGGCCGGCTCGGTCGGGCGGAAGCGTCGGGCCGGGCGCTCGTCATGGACCGTGGCTGCCACCCGGCGCAGGCTGGTGCGCCGCGGCTCGGGGGCCGGCTCGGGCAGGGTGCCCTCGGAGACAGGCGGCGGCAGCGCAGCCTCGGGCTCGGGGCGCGGGATCAGGCGCCGCACAGCGGCCAGGCGGTCGTCCTCGTCGGGCCAGCGCGCCTCGTCTGCCTCGCTCTCGTCTTGGTCCTCGCCCGCCCCGGGCGGCGGCGAAGCGGGGGGGGCGGCGGCGACCGGCAAAGCGGCCTCGGGAGCGGCGGCAGGCGGGGAAGGCGGCACCGCGGCCTCGCCCTGGTCCGAGCTCGCGCGGGGGTGCATGGCCCGCGGCTTGCGACGTGACAGCGCCATCAGGGCGTCGTCCAGGTTCAGCCCGCTCTCCACAGGCGGAGCGGGCGGCGTCGCACCGCTGTCCGGCTCGAGCTGCGCTGGCGGCGGCAGGATGGAGACCGCGTCGGTCGGCTCCTCCTCGGTGGCGACCTCGCCACGGGAGAAGGGGAAGGCAGAGCCCAGGGCCCTGCCCCACGAGAAGCCCGCGCTGCGCGTCTTGGTGGTCTCGTCCGGCATCTGACTACTCCTTGCCAGACCCTCACCAGTCCAGCGGTCTCAGGACCTACGCCATCAATGATAGTCCCGCGGGGCCCCCCCGGGCCGCGCTCGGGGGGCTCAGGAGGTCGCACCTCTGCGCCCCTGGCAGGTGATCGCCTGCACGGGACGCCGGCCGTCCGCGCCCGGCGCTGCCAGCTCGAAGCGCCAGGTCCAGGTCCAGGACGCGGGCAGGCTCGACAGGTCGAAGGCGCGGGGCGCCTTGAGGACCAGGTGGGCGAAGGGGGTGAGGACCACCAGCGGCAGGGGCACCAGGGAGGCCCAGTCCAGGCGTCGCCCGCCCTGGTCATCCTCCCAGGGCGGGTCCAGGAAGAGGCCCGCCCCGGGGCAGGCCGCCGCGAGGGCCGGGAGCAGCGAGGCCGCGTCCCCCAGGTGTACGACCAGGGGGAGGTCGAGAGCCAGGGCGTTGCGGCGTGCCAGCGCAGCCCGCCCCGGGTCCCGCTCGACGGCCTGCACCCGGCGCCCGGCCTGGGCCAGGGCCAGGGCGTTGCCCCCACAGCCGCAAAAGGCGTCGATGACGACGTCCTCGTCGAAGAGCGCCGCCTGGCTCCGGGCCAGCCCCGGCGAGGACAGGCTGTGGCGACCGACCTCGTCCAGGTGGGGCAGCCAGGGCCGCTGGCCGTCGCGACGCGAGCGGTCGCGCTCGGCGCGGTCCGGGCCGGGCAGGTGCATCCCCGGCGGCAGCTGGAGCTCGACCCGCAGCGTGCTGCCGCCCAGCACCTCGCCGTCCAGGGCGTGGACCAGGGCGGCCGCCTGCCGGGCATCCAGCGCCTCCAGCTCCACCTCGGCCACCCCCAGGATGGCGGCCCGCTGCTCGGCCTCCAGGCCCGGCGGCCAGCCCTGCACCCGCAGCGCCACGGTGCCCGTCGCCACCTGACCGGCCAGCGCCGCCAGCGCCTGGTCCACTCGCAGCGCCAGGGCCGCCTCCCCCCGGTCCGACAGGCCCCCGTGGACCAGGTCGCGCAGATCGCGCTTGGTGCCCTCCAGGGTGGCCTCCTCGGCGGGCGAGGGCGCGTCGAGGACCCGGTCCAGGGCCCGCTCCAGGGCCGCGCGATCCCGGTGCAGGCCGGGCGCACCGCTGCTGCGCCCCTCGCGCCGCAAGGCGACCAGGAAGGCCCGCCAGGCGACGCGCATCGAGACGGGCGGGGGCGAGGCGGCGAGGCGCGCGCGCAGGGTGCTCACAGGGTGCTCACAGGGTGCTCACAGGGTGCTCACAGGGTGCTCACAGGGTGCTCACAGGGTGCTCACAGCGGCTCCACGCCGAGCAAGGGGCCGGAAGGAGGGGCAGCTCGGCAGGAAAGGGAGATGCTCCGACGTAGCCTGACGGGAACCCCCCGGATGGTTGGGGGGTCCCAGTACCCCGAGGCTCCTCTTCGGGGTCCCGGTGCCGGGCGCGGGCCGAACCTCCCCACGGACTCCCTCCCCGCTCGCTCCCGGCACCAGGCCCCACCTCCCTCGCCGCAGCCCGCGCCTGGAACGCCCATGCCCACCGACGCCGCGCCCTCGCCCGCCGTCCCCCGTGCCCAGGTCCAGGCCCGCCTGGCCGAGGCCAGCGAGGAAGAGCTGGTCGCCGTGCTCCTCGCCGCCGGCCTCAAGCCGGTCCTCGGCGGGCCGCCCGCCCTGGCCGAGCAGCTGGTCGAGGCGCTGTGGTGGCGCAGCCACTCCCCGGTTGGCCACATAGCCATGCCCGCCACCCTCGATCAGCTCGTGGCGCGCGTGGCCCGCAAGCTCGATCAGGAGCTGCCCGCCGGCGACGGCTGGGCCCGCCTGGACTCCCTCACCAGCCGGCTCGTGCCGGGCGGTCGGGTCACGGACCTGGGCCCCCTGGACGCCGAGACCCGCGACCGGCTGCGCAAGCGGCTGTGGCCCGCCTGGACCGGGGTGGCGGGGGGTGCCTCGGCCGCTGGCTCGCGCATCGTGGCCCTGAAGGTGCTCGCCTGGACCCAGGGCCCGGTCTGGGACCTGCTGCCGCGTGTGCCCCAGGTCGGGCCCGTCTTCGCTGGCATCCGGGCCGGCGTGCGGACCGTGGCCCGGGCCTCGGCGCCGCTGGGCATCGCCCTGGCCCTGCTCAGCCTGAACCAGGCCCTGGGCCCCGAGGATGACCGCGCCCTGCCCTTGCTGTTGGGGGTCGGCCTGCTGGCCCGGGAGCTGCCCTCGGTGGATGAGGCGGTCGAGGTGCCGGCCTCGGCGCCCGCCCCGGCCTGAGGCGCCCTCACCGGGTCCACCCGGGCCAAGCCGGACCGACTGGATAGACGGCGCCGATGCTCGCCCTCGGCCCCGTCCTGCTCTCTGCCGCCCTCGCCGGCAGCGTCGCCATCGCCGTCACCGTCGCCGTCGAGCGCTGGGGCGGCCGGGTCGGCGGCATCCTGTCGACCCTGCCCACGACCATCGTGCCGGCCAGCATCGGCATCGCCGCCTCGGCCGACAGCCCCGAGGCCTTCCGCACGGCCATGGCCTCGGTGCCCGCCGGCATGCTGCTCAACGCCGGCTTCTTGTGGTTGTGGCGCGTCCTGCCGCCCCGGCTGCCCGACCAGCCCGCGGGCCTGCGCCTGGTCACCGTCACGGCCCTCTCCCTGGGCGCCTGGGCCCTGGGGGCCGTCCTGGTCGTGTCAGGTGGCCAGCTGGCCCGGGACCAGGGCCTGCCCCCGCTGCTCCTGGGCCTGGGCACGACGCTGCTCATCGGCGTGGCCGGCGTCGCTGCCTGCGTGCGGCCCGTGCCCGCCCCCACCGGTCGCCGCCGGGTCGGCCCGGTGGCCCTGCTCGGGCGCGGCGTCCTGGCGGCCGGCGCCATCGGCCTGAGCGTGCTGGTCGCCGCCAGCGGCCACCCGCTGCTGGCGGGCGTGGCCAGCGTCTTCCCCGCCATCTTCCTGACCTCCATGGTCTCGCTCTGGCTGGCCCAGGGCCAGGCGGTGCCCATCGGCGCCGTCGGCCCCATGATGCTGGGCTCGACCAGCGTCGCGTCCTACGCCCTGCTGGCGTCCTTGACCCTGCCGGCGCTGGGCCCCGCCCTGGGTGTGCCCCTGGCCTGGCTGGTCGCCGTCGCCTGCACCAGCCTGCCCAGCTCGGCCTGGCTGGCCTGGCGCGCCCGGGCCGCCCCGCTCAGCGCGAGCAGATGAGCAGCTCGTTCACCGCGCCCCGTCGGGCCCCGTCGCGGTTCACGCTGCGGCGCACGCGGACCTCCATCAGCTCGAAGTGGTCCTTGTAGAGGTCGCGCAGGCCCGGCGTGTCGTGGTTGGACAGCAGCACCCGCACCCCGCGCGCCACCAGCGCCGCCGCAAAGTCCGCCAGCCGCCGCTGGTCATCCTGGCCGAAGCCCCCGCGGGTGTAGCTGGTGAACTGGGCGCTCCTCGACAGGGGCACGTAGGGCGGGTCGAAGTACACGGTGTCACCGGGGCAAGCTCCCTCGCAGGCATCGACGAAGTCGCCGTGGCGGATCTCCACGCCCTGCAGCTGCTGGTGCACCTTGCGCAGGTTCGGCTCGTCCCGGATCCGGGGCGCATCGTAGGAGCCCATGGGGACGTTGTAGATCCCCTTGCTGTTGACGCGGTACAGGCCGTTGAAGCCCGTCTTGTTCAGGTAGATGAGCCAGGCTGCGACCTCGGCGTCGGTCGGCGCCGCGTCGATGTCACGCTTTCGGACCTCGTAGAACCAGTCCTGGCAGTGCTCCCGCTCGTGCTCCTCCAGGCGGGCCAGCACCCCGTCCACATCGTCGCGCACGGCCCTCCAGGTCCGCACCAGGCGCTCGTTCGCGTCGTTGATCACCGCCCCGCGCACGGGCCAGGTCTGCATCATGGCGAAGAACACCGCGCCGCCCCCGACGAAGGGCTCGAAGTAGCGGCCCTCCAGCTCCCCCAGCGCGTTCAGGATGGCGGGCAGCACCGAGCGCTTGCCCCCGACCCACTTCACGAAGGGCCGCGCCAGGGCGTCGGGGCCGTGGGAAGGCTGGGCCAGGTAGGCCTCGGCGGTCAGCAGCGGGGGAGGGAGAGGCACGGGCGAACACGGGGAGAGGGGGGGGGGCAGCGGCCGACGGCGAGCCTAACGTGGGGGCGGCCGACCAGGGCGAGGACGGTCCCGGAGCGCAGGCCCCGCCACACGGTCGCAGGGACTAGGCCCCGAAGTAGCGGGCCCACACGATGGCGACGACGGGCACCAGCACGCCAGCGCCGACCAGCCACTTGCCTCGCCCGCTCAGCCCCTTCTTGCCCTTGAGCACGAACATGCCGCTGACCGCCAGGAAGGCCAACACGCCCGCGTAGGCGTCGGCGGCCCAGGTCCACAGGCCCCGCAGGTGGTTGAGGTGCAGGCGGTTGAGGTCCCGCAGCACCAGGCGCTCGCGCGGCCGCTCCACCAGGGCCGTGCCGGCCAGCACGTCCGCCTCGACGCTCCAGCCGTCGTAGAACAGCTGCACCAGGTGCGGTGCGGAGCGGAAGGACTCGCGGGGCGGACCGGGCAGGTCCAGGGCCTGGACCAGCTCCGTGACCAGGGTCTCGCGATCCGTCACCACCAGGGGCGTGAAGGTCTCGGTCTGGCGCACGTAGCGGAAGCTCGGGTTCCAGTCGTGCGTGTGGTTCACGGCGATGCCGCTCACCGCGTAGACCAGGGTCAGGCCCACGGCGAGGTAACCCAGGTCCCGGTGCAGCAGGTTGTTCCACTTCCGCCACGGCAGGTGGCGGCCGGCCGGCGGCGCCGTCACCGGACGACGGCGCCCGTTCCGTCGAGCTGGTACCAGACCTCGGGCCCGGTGACGGTGGAGGGATCGAAGGCCTGGCCCTGCTCCTCGGCGTGGTGCTTCGCCTGCTCGACGGCCTGCTCCACGCTCAGCTCGTAGCGGTTGAACACGCCCTCGAACACGCCCTTGCGGCCCTTGACGTCAGGCGTGAAGACCATGTCCCCGTCCTTGACCTTGAAGCGCAGGGTCTGGAACTCCTGGTCGCTGGCGATGGCCACCCAGCAGCCCCGCTTGGCGCAGACATCGGTCACCAGGCCCTCCACGCGGACCACCTTGCCCACATAGGTCTCGGGCTTGGCCAGCAGCTCGCTGATCCGCGTCGTCTCGGTGCCGGTGAGGCCGGCGCCGAAGCTGCTGTCTGCGGCCCAGGCGGTCGAGGATCCGAGGGGGGAGGCCATGGGGGTCAGGCTCAGGAGGGCGAGGGCCAGGGCGGCCTGGACGATGCGCTTCATGTCGTGCTCCGGGGTGCGGGAACAGCTTCGATAGTCCCGTCCGGTCCCCGGCGCAGCCCCGCGCGGTCGAAGGTCGCGGCTGGCTGCGCACCGGGCCTGAGCGAAGGCCCTCAGCCCAGCACGCCGATGTAGGGCAGCTCCCGGTGCCGCTCGGCGTAGTCGGTGCCGTAGCCGACGACGAAGACGTCCTCGATCTCGAAGCCGACGTGCTCGACCGGCACGGGCACGACCCGTCGGGCCGGCTTGTCCAGCAGGGTGCAGGTCCGCAGGGAGGCGACGCCCTGGTCGCGCAGCCAGCCCTGGGCGAAGGCCAGGGTGCGGCCGGTGTCGACGATGTCGTCGACCAGCAGCACGTGGCGGCCGGCGACCGGGTGCCGCGGCTCGCCGTCCAGGGTGACCGTGCCCGTGGAGGTGGTGCCGGCGCCGTAGCTGGACAGGCCCAGGAAGTCGATCTCGACGTGGTCGAGGTGGGCGTGCAGGGCACGGACCAGGTCGGCCATGAAGATGACGCTGCCCTTGAGGGGGCCCACGACCAGCAGGCCCTCGGCGCGGGCGGCGGGATCCAGGGCGGCGGCGATCTCGCCCGCCAGGGCGACGACGCGGGCGGCGATGCGCTCGGCAGGAATCAGGACGGTGGCGGACATCGGGCCTCCAGACCGGCCTCCTCGCCCGGCAGCCCCCCCCTGGCAAGAGACGGACCGCCGCGGCCCCCCGCGCTCAGGGCCGCGGCTGCACCTGGCGGACGGCCTGCTGGACGGCCTGCCCCACTGCCCGCTCCACGGCCGCGAGGATCTCCCGGCGCTCCTCCGCCGACCGTGGCGGCCCGCCCAGCTCCAGCCCATAGGCCTGCTTGCGCCGCGAGAGCGCCGCGACGCCAAGCACCGCCTGGCGGAAGCTGCCCGGGACCCCGGTGGCGCCGTCCGCCCGGGCCGCGTCCGCGCCGTGCACCCGCACGACGATCTCGTCCAGGCCCAGGCGCACGACGGCCTCGGCGTAGGCAGCGCGGCTGAGGACCCGGCCGTTGGTGAGCACCGCGACGTGGCGGAAGCCCAGGGCCCTCGCTCACTCCAGGTGGGCGGCCAGCTGCGGGTCGAGCAGGGGATCGCCCCCCACCAGCAGGACCCGGCGATAGCCCTCGGCCAGGCCCTGGGCGAGCTGCTGCGCCACCGGCGGGACCGGCGGGACTGGCAGGACCGGCTGGGCGCCGGGGCCGTCCAGACAGTCCTGGCAGCGGTTCAGGCAGGCGGCCCCCACCCGGACCCGCAGGACCTGCTCATGGGCAGCCAGCACGGGCTCCAGCTCCGCCCAGCCGTGGCTCTCGATGTAGCCCTCCCACACCCCCGGGCAGGTCGGCCGCAGGGCGCAGCGCTGGCAGGGCGGACCGTGCGCCTTTCCCGCCTCGGCCCAGTAGCGCTCGAAGCCGCCCTCCTGCATCACCATGTGGTCCTCTTCGGCCCAGCTCTGCCCCCCCCCCCCCCCCCCCCCCCCCCCCCCCCGCCCCCACGCCGCCGCCGCCGCCGCGCAGGCCCGGGCACCGCGGCGCGGCCCCGCGCGCCCCCCCGCC
>Ga0100377_1000814_pt1 | contig 27083 bp, 26 predicted proteins | sample CryGeymeta201501_FD_83664 | JGI IMG/M metagenome (GOLD analysis project Ga0100377, IMG submission 83664) | Groundwater microbial communities from Crystal Geyser aquifers in Utah, USA - Crystal Geyser metaG 2015-01 | ecosystem: Environmental > Aquatic > Deep subsurface > Groundwater | place: USA...
ATTCGACCTCAAAGAATTGCCTTCACAGCCTCCCCCGGAAAAGCCGGCTCAAAAACCATCTCCCGAAAAGACTGAATCAGCGATTCCTGCCCCTGTATCCGAAAAACCATCCCCACCTGTAAAGAAGGTCGAACCCAAACCAGACACCATGCCCGCTGAAGAGAAAGGCAAAAAGAAAACCATGAAAACTGAAAAGACCCAGGCGCTGCCTGCCGCGGATGAGCCGAAGAAAATGCCTGAAGAGGAGGTTATCCATTATCAACCTCCGACACCCTTTAAAGGAGCGGATCCCGTCGATCGAACAATGAAATTCGTCATTGCCGGATTTGGGCTCTTGATACTGGTCCTCATCGCCGTCAGCGCTTCCAATTCCAAAAGTTATGCCATAAAGCCCGCGAACGGCGGAATTGAAATATGGAAAGGGAGTTTCGCCCCCATCGATGAGAAGCGCTTCATGGTCCTTTCCGGCATGCAGGCTCCGGAGCCTCTGAAAAGCCGCTATTCCCAAGAGGAAGCCTTCTCCCTGACTTTCGATTATTATCTCAATAAGGCGGATGCCCTTTTGGACGTCAGCGGTATTCCGGATTTGGAAGGAATCCGGCAATATCTGAAAACCGCATCTTCCTATGCGACCAACAAGGCCCAACAGGTATCGGTAAACAAGCGCCTGAATAATATCGATTACATGCTGCTGATTTACCGGGCAGACGTGGCCCTTGGGAAGGGGACTCTTGATGGAGCGGAAAATGCGATAGCCTACCTTGAGCAGGCCGGCTCAATGGAACCGGATAAGAACCAGATCGAGATCGTCAAAGGAAGGATGGACGCCGCCCGAAAAATCGTCGCGGACTTGAAAGCGAAAGCACAGACGAAATCGGAGGCGCAATCACCATCGCCCGTTGAAAAAAAATAATGGTGGCGTTGCCGGTCCTTAACAAAGATGGCACCAAACCCGGCGCTTTCCTGAAACGGTTTCCCGGGGAACTTCTTTCCGGCAGACGGGCATGCTTTTCGGGCACCTGGGGTGAAAGACGCACCCAGGAGGGGGTGCGACAGGCGATGGCGTTTCTCCTGAGAGAATAATCCTCTTTTTTCGATAAACTCCCGGAGCCGTTGCCGCCGAGAGAAGGGCCTGGGAATAGGGATGCAGGGGATCTTCAACCACGTCCCCGGCGGGTCCCACCTCCACCATACGACCCAGGTACATCACGGCGATCCGGTCCGCAATATACCCCACCACGCTCAAATCGTGCGAAATGAAGAGATAGGAAAGATCGTAGCGCTCCCGAAGATCCAAAAGAAGATTGATGATCTGAGCCTGAACGGAGACATCCAGGGCGCTGACCGGTTCATCGCAAACGATGAAATCCGGCCTTAAGGAAATCGCCCGGGCGATACTGATTCTTTGGCGCTGGCCTCCTGAAAATTCGTGGGGATAACGGTAGATCACATCCCCATCCAATCCCACTTCCGCCAAGAGTTTTCTCGCATGGGTCTCCCGGTCCCCTTCCACCATGCCGTACTGTAAAAGCCCCTCGGTCAGGATATCCAGGATATTCATTCGTGGATTCAGGGAAGCTGTCGGGTCCTGGAAAATGATCTGCAGCCGCTTTCGAAGCCCTGCAAGCTCCCGTCGGCGCAATTTAAAAAGATCCTTTCCGTCAAACAGAACTTGCCCGGATACCGGCTTTTCCAGCATCAGTATCGTTCGGGCCAGAGTCGTCTTGCCGCACCCGGATTCGCCCACAAGGCCCAGGATCTCCTTTTTGTCCATGGAAAAAGTGACCCCGTCAACTGCGTAAACATATCCCACGGTCCGGGACATCACGCCGCGCCTGACCGGGAAATACATTTTAAGATCCCGAACCGCCAATATAGAAGAGTAAAGATTGGACATCGGTTATCCTCTCGAAAGCAGGAAACAGGCGGCCCGGTGCCCATCTCCCAAGTCCACCCATTCCGGGATTTCCCTTTCACAACGTCCATGGGCGTGGGCACATCGGTCCCGAAAACGACAACCGGGAAGGTAATGTATCGGTGAAGGCACCTGCCCGGGGATAGCCTTAAGCCGGGTTTTGTTACGCACCGGTTTCGGGCTGGATGCCAAGAGGCCCTGGGTGTAAGGATGGGCCGGACTTTGAAAAAGGGTGTCTCTGCGAGCTTCTTCCACAACCCGTGCAGCGTACATGACGATGACCCGATCGCACATTTCCCAGATGACCCCCATGTCATGGGTAATGAGGAACACGGCGGTATGTTCCTTCCGCATTTTCTGCAAAAGCTCGAATATCTGTGCCTGAACCGTAACGTCCAGCGCCGTAGTGGGTTCGTCGGCAATGACAAGATCCGGCTCCAGAAGCAGGGCCATGGCGATCATCACCCGTTGCTGCATCCCTCCGGAAAGCTGGTAGGGATAGGCAAACATTTTCTGACCGGCATCCGGGAGGCTCACTTTTTTCAAGTAGCTTTCGGCCAGATTCCAGGCCTCTTTTTTCGAAAGCGCCCGGTGCAGCGAAATCGCCTCGACCAGCTGGTTTCCGATTCGATGCAACGGAGAAAGGGCCGACATGGGCTCCTGGAAAATCATGCTGATTTCTTTTCCCCTTAAATTTTGCATCCGGGAAACGTCAACCTTGAGGAGGTCTTCTCCCTTAAACAGGATCTGTCCGGATTCGATTTTTCCCGGAGGAGACGGAATGAGCCTGAGAACGCTTAGCGCCGTCACCGATTTGCCGCACCCGGACTCCCCCACCAGGCCCACGATCTCACCGACCGAAACCTGAAAAGAAACATCGTCTACTGCTCTAAAGGCAGCCTCATCGGTGGTGAACGATACGGAGAGCCCTTTGACCTGCAGCAGAGGTTCCATAATTACTCCATCCGGGCATACCGCTTCGGGTCATAGGCGTTTCGGACCCCTTCCCCGATGAATACGCCCAGCAGCATCACGATAAACAAGGCCCCGGAGGGATACAGGATCAGCCACCACGCCCATCGATATTGCTGGGCCTGAAACAGAAGTTCCCCCCAACTCGGCGTGGGGGGGGGAAGTCCGAAACCGAGATAATCCAGGGCAGCGAGGGAGCCGATGGCTCCCACTAATGAAAAGGGGAAAAAGGTGATGACAGGAACTAAAGCATTGGGAAGGATATGGCGAAAGAGAATTTTAGGCGTGGATATCCCCATACACCGTGCCGCTTCCACGAATGACTGTCGCCTGAGCCTTAAAAACTCCGCCCGGGCGTAATAGGAAATCCCGATCCAGTTGAACAGTCCGTAACAAAAAAGCAGCAAGGAAAAACTCCTGCCGTACACAGACCCCATGAGGATCATGATATATAAAAACGGCAGGGCGCTCCATATTTCGACAAACCTCTGAGCGGTGATGTCGAGCAAGCCCCCGTAATACCCTTGGATCGCACCAGCGAAAATTCCCAAGGCCATGGATCCGGCCACCAGCAACAGGCCGAACGTCATGGAAGTCCTTAATCCATAAAGGATCCTTGCCAGGACATCCCTGCCGGCGGCATCGATTCCCATCCGATGTCCCTTAATCGGCGGATAGGGAAAGCGTACCTCTTCTTTTGATAAGTCCACCTGGAAACGGCGATTTTGATGGGTCAAAAAGAACGGCTCCACCGGACCCCGGAACCGGTTTTCAATTTGCTCTAAAATCATGCGGCGGTCTTCGGGCGAAAAGGATTGTATCACCGGAAACCGCTTTTCATCGGCCTTTATCACCTTGTCCTGACGGCTGAAAACAATGGGTATCTGCTTCATTGCGCCTGGGGTGTTGACTTCTCTGAAGGTCAGCCGGACGCTTTCCGGAGGAACATCCCGGGGGGTGAAGGTGGAAAGATACACTCGCACCTTCGGGTCATTTTTGCCTTCGACTTCCTCAGTAAAGGCGGGGGCGGACATATTCGTGAAACGTGCCTTTATCGCTGCGACGATGTCAGGGGAAAGATGAAAGATCCGCCTTAAATCTTTTCCTACAAGGCGGCCTTCACCTTCTCCTGAAAAAGGGGCAAACCACAGGGAACTGATGATGGAAAAGGCTTTATCAATATTGACCGATCCAACGGCCGGAATGGGGGTCAGCAGGACAACGACATCTTCGGATACCGGTATCGATGCCGGATCAATGCTTTCAAAGGGTCCGAAGGGAATTGGAGAAAAGATCATCCTGTTGGCAGGATCTTTCATGAACATCGCCATGGCGTTGATGGCTTTATAGTCCGGACGGGTTTTTCTTCCCCCTTTAATGAAAATCTCTTCCGAATAAAAGAAAAATGCCGGAAAATAGGAATGTCCTTTGAAGCGAACATACAGGGGATTGCCGTTGGAGATCAGCTCCGCGCAAAGGCTGATCAGGTAAAGCCCCAATAGGATCCATATGGAGGCCCAGGCATGTCTGACCTCTTTGAAGCGGGCTAGCCTTTTCCGGGTAATGGGGTTCTTGAGAAGGATGGACATAATTCGAACTCAGAGCAAACCGGTCCGGTCTTGGGCATAATAAACCCTGCAGTTGCATAAAAAACATGACAAGGTATAGAAAAAAGAATGATAACATGGCATTTGAATACGTTTAGGCATAGTTTGCGAATATACTTTTAGTGACTTCTAAAACAAAGAAAAATTTTGTCATATTTTTTACCCGAATGGAAAGCTGAGGATGCCCCATCTCCTTCGTTGCCAAGGGCTCGCAGTAAAATACTACGGCTTCGCCCTTGGACGCCTTGGATCTGGGACATCCTCAGCTTTTGCAACAACAGGGTAAATCATGGCGTTTGAACCCGGTCAGTTTTCCTGGAAATGAATTCTCGGGTCGATAAGCACATAAGTAAAATCCGACAAAATATTTCCAACAAGCCCTAAGATAGAGGTCAGGGAAAGGATTCCCATGAAAACCGGGTAGTCCCGGCCCACGATGGCCTCTAGGCTCAAGCGCCCCATCCCTGGAATTTCAAAGACCTGCTCGATAATGACCGATCCGGCAAACATGACGGTCAAAATGGAGCCGAAACCGGTGGCGATGGGGATCAGGGAGTTGCGGAAGGCGTGCCCCCAAACCGCCCTGGAGAAGCCCCCTCCCTTTGCCAGTACAGTTCGAATGTAATCTTTGCCGATCTGTTCCAGAAGGGAATTCTTCATCAAGAGTGTCAGGATCGCAAAATTTCCGACGACATAGCAAAAGACGGGGAGGGCCATGTGCCAGGCGATATCCGTCGTTTTTCCCCACACCGATAGGCTTGCGAAGCCGTCTGAGTGGAATCCCGTCACCGGGAAGAAGTCCCAAAAGGCTTCCACCGTTCCGCAAAAAAACATCTTCAGGACCATTCCAAAGGCAAAGGGAGGGATGGCATATCCCACAAACACCGCCACACTGGATAGGAAATCAAAACTCTTCTGGTGCTTGAGGGCCTTATAGATTCCCAAAGGGATGCAGACCAGATAGGAAAGGACGAAACCGGTGATGCCGAAAATCAGGGAAACCTGAAACCGTTCGAGGATCAGCTGCCAGGCGGTCTTGTCGGGAAACTTATAGGATTCCATCCGCATTCCAAGCCGATCCTTAACCAGCCATTTCCAGTAGCGCTCGTAAAACGGCCGGTCAAATCCAAAATGCACCTCCAGGGCCTTCCGCTGTTCTTCGGAGATTGAGACCTGGAACCCGGACGCCCTGCCGGCCCCTTCCCCAGAGCCGATCCCTTTCATCTGCATGATCGCCTGCTCCACGGGACCACCGGGGACAAACTGGATGAGGCCGAAACACAAGACGGTAATCCCGATAAATGTGGGCACCACCAACAGAATCCGCCTGATGAAATACTCCATCCGCTCCATTTTGAAGGCCCCTTTCCAGCCTTGTGTTTTACCTATAAAGGGTTGCTCGAATCCCTGATCACTTCAATGAAACTCGCCACCGAATCCGCCTGTTACAGCCGTCATGAATTTCCTTTGCTCCATATATCAGAACCGAACTCTTCTCAAGGAACCGCTTTAGACGATCCCAATTTCCTTGACTCTGCGTAAAAGGCTTGATCTATAAAGGTGAAAAACTTCTTGCGACCACTCTGATCCCTGTTGTTGCAACAACAAGGTTAACTTGGAGGATAGCCGATGGATGCCGTATTGCTGAAAAAAGAAGGTCCCGTGGCATGGATCACACTGAACCGCCCGGGGAAAAGAAACGCCCTTTCCATGGAGCTTATGAAGGCTTTCAGAAAGACGCTGGAGCGGATCGAAACCGACGAGGCGATTCGAGTCGCTGTCGTAAAGGGAAACGGGCCGGCTTTCTGTGCCGGGCATGACCTCAAGGAATTGGTAGGAACCGACTATGATCTCCACCATTTTCGAGCCATATTCCAAGAATGTACCCTACTGATGGAGGGCATTCGGCGCCTTCCGCAACCGGTCATCGCCCAGGTTCACGGCATCGCCACTGCGGCCGGATGTCAACTGGTAGCTGCATGCGATCTGTCAGTGGCTGAATCCGGTGCCCGCTTCGCCACCCCAGGCGTTAAAATAGGCCTCTTCTGCTCGACTCCGATGGTCCCGCTGGCGCGCGTAATCGGAAGGCGCAGGGCCCTGGATATGCTTTTGACCGGCCGTTTTATTTCGGCCGAGGAAGCAAAAACGTTCGGTCTGGTGAATCGCGTAACCACTCCCGAAGCCCTTCAAGCAGAAACCCGAGCTTTTGCTATGGAAATCGCCCAATTCAGTCGATTTACGCTTTCCTTCGGGAAAAAGGCCTTCTATCGACAGGTGGACATGCCTGAATCCACAGCTTACGATGACGCCCAGGAGACCATCGCGATGAACTGCCTGGCCGAAGACGCCCAGGAAGGAATGCGGGCCTTTTTGGAGAAACGCCCGCCGATCTGGAATGATCAATAAAAAGGGGACCCGGAAGCTTCGGGTCCCCTTTTGCAGATCAATGGAAAATATTATCGTTTCGAGAACTGGAAACGAGCCCTGGCCCCCCTCTGGCCGTATTTCTTCCGCTCTTTAATCCGGGGGTCCCTGCGGACAAATCCGGCTTTTTTCAGCGGCGACCGTAACTCTGGTTCCGCCTGGATAAGAGCCCGTGTGATTCCATGACGAATGGCTTCTGCCTGGCCGGAAATGCCCCCGCCTTTAACGCGGATCTGAATATCAAAGGATCCGCGGGTATTGGTCAAAATCAATGGTTTGGTTAACGTAATCTTAGCCGATCCGGCCGGAAAGTAATCGTCCAGATTCACCCCGTTAATCAGTATTTGACCGTTGCCCGGACGCATCCAAGTTCTAGCGATAGCAGTCTTTCGTTTTCCGGTGGCGTAAAATACCTTCTTCTGTTCCATATGCCTTCCTTGATTGTTTATTGATGGCTTCGTAAAAAGTCCATCTGCTGCGTTGCGCTGCATCTGAATCTTTCTACTTTGCCATCCTAATTTTGAGTTTTTACGATTTCTTGTTTATTGGCGTTTGGATCGTTTTAGGTCGGTATCCGTCAGGCGTTTCGCCGACTTCCGAAAACCGAGTTTATCACCTACCGACTGTGTTTCTTTTAGCTCTTAATGGCAAGTGCTTCCGGTTGCTGGGCCGCATGGGGATGTTCCCCGCCGGTATAAACTTTAAGCTTCTTAAACAGCTGTCTTCCCAACCGATTCTTGGGCAGCATCCCCTTCACGGCGAATCGGATAAGATTTTCGGGTCGTTTCTCAAGCAGATTTTTCGCGGTGGCGGTCTTGAGTCCCCCGATATACCCGCTATGCCGGTAATATCGCTTGTCGGTAAGCTTTTTACCGGTCAGTATGACCTTTTCAGCGTTGATCACGATCATATAGTCACCCATATCGACATGAGGTGTAAGAAGCGGATTATGTTTTCCCCGGAGACGGGATGCAACCACAGATGCCAACCTTCCAAGAACCATACCACTGGCGTCCACGACGTACCATTTTTCCGGATTCTCAACTTTTTTTGCGCTTATTGTGTAGCCTTTCACCCTGAATGCTCCTTCATTAAAAACGATGGCTTCGTAAAAAGTCCATCTGCTGCGTTGCGCTGCATCTGAATCTTTTTACTTTGCCATCCCAATTTTGAGTTTTTACGATTTCATCAAAAATAAAAAAATGACATTTCTTATAGAGCTATAATTCTAGAAGAATATTTTAATAGCATGAACCTGTCAATAAAAAAATGACCTGTCGTCATACCGCTTACCCCTTAATAAGATCTTGTTCTCTTCGCGATTGTCTGGCCACATGGACAAGCCTCTGGAAGGCGGTGACATTGGCCATAATCGCCAGAAAAACAAGTCCGAGAAAAAGCTGCCCGGATAAAAGGGCCAGAACCAGGATAATAAACCGCTCCATGCGCGAAAACAGACCGATTCTACAAGAGATCCCCACCCCTTCCGCCCGAGCTCGGGCATAGCTGACCATATAAGAGCCGACCAATGAAAGGATCGCCAGAAGAACCAGGTCATGCCGGGCTTCGAAGGTGGACCAGTACGCGATTCCTAAAAATAGCGCGGATTCCGAATAGCGGTCCAAAAAGGAATCAAAAAATGCCCCGAAGCGGGATTCAAGCCTTCCGATTCGCGCCAGGGTTCCATCCAAGGCATCTATGATCCCGGAAAGTAAAAAAACGCAGCCGCTTTGGGGAAACCGACCGACAGCCGATAGGCTCCCTGCCGCTACAGCGAGGAGGAACCCGATAAAAGACAGGAAATTGGGTTCCAGGCCTAGCTTTAACAGCAACCGCGCCAAAGGTTCCAGTATTCCCTTCGAGGCATGCTTTGCCCAATCCGTTAGTGTGCGTCGTTTGGCTTCGGTTTGCGATCCGGATTCCATATACACCTTCCACTTATTGACGCTTAAAAATCTGAACCATTTTTGCCCTGCTTTGAGGCCGGCCAGGGGGATTTATACCAAAAACCGCCGAGTCTCAACAGGAAACCGAACTCATGATAGCCGTCTTCTGTGAAATCGACAGCTTGCGTCTATAGGGAAAGGGACTTCTGCGTCCCTGTCTGAAGAAAAACCGGTTTGAAGACCGGTATTCCTGTGATAAGGTAATCAGTAAGGCATGATGAAATTGTAAAAAGGCTGATTTTTCTCACGCCGCTCACAAAACCTTTTTACAAAGCCATCAAACATGATGAAATCGTAAAAACTCAAGATTAGGATGGCAAAGTAAAAAGCTTCAGATGCAAGGCGCGCAAATCCTGAGGAATGAGGCGTACATATGGGTACGCCGCAATGACGAAGGATGCAGTGCAACGCAGCAAATGGACTTTTTACGAAGCCATCAGGAATAACTGATGGTCGAAAGGAAACGTCTTTCATGAAAAATCCGGCCGTCGATTTTTCCGTCATGTCCCTCAACCTCCGATTCGGCCTGGCCGACGATGGCGAAAACCGCTGGGAAATCCGAAAGCAACGCCTCCTTCCTCTTTTTAATAGGTATCGTCCTGATTTCATCGGATTCCAGGAAGCCAATGCGTTTCAGATCGAGTTCTTGAGCCAAATCCTTCCGGAGCACCGATATATCGGCAGGCGCACCCCCGCGCCGCCTTTTTGGCAAAACACTGTTCTTTTCTACCCGGATTCGTGGACCTGTCGATGGTTCGACCACTTTTTCTTAAGCGATACGCCGGATATCCCCAGCCGGTTCCCGGAGAGCCGGTGGCCCAGGCAATGTACCTTCGGCGCTTTCAGCCAAAAAAAACGCTCCCTGGTGTGCATCTCCACCCATCTCGATTTCGACTCCACGGTGCAGAGCCGAAGCGCGTATATTATTCAAAATCGATTAAAGGAAAAGTCCACGGATTCACCGGTTGTCATGATGGGAGATTTTAATACCACCCCGAATTCCCACTGTCATGAGATATTAACCAAACCCGAAGCTTCGGACGACGAAAACACCCCTATTTTTAAAAATGCCTTCAGCTCCCCCTACCCTCCGACTTTCCATGGATTTTCCGGAAAAACGGAAATCGGTCACATCGACTGGATCCTTTACAGAGGAAACATCGCGCCCCTAAACTCTCAGGTGATTACCGGACTTTTCGAAGACGGCTACCCCTCCGACCACTTTCCTCTCCTGGTGGATTTTTGTTGGATGAGCGCGCAACCAAATTCTTCGGAAACAAAACCTTGATTGGATCCTTCTTCTTGGCGTTCAGATACTGCGCGGCATTCCCACCGCAAAGGGCAATCTCCAACAGGTCTCTGCTGCTAAAAAGAGCCAGCAAAGCACCCTGCCTCGCGTTCAGGTAGCTTTCCGAAAGACCGGTGATCCGGCATTTTTTGATTTTTACGCGCAGATCCTGCCATGAGCGACCGGCAGAGATTCCTTCCAGGTCCACCCGGCGGATATTGGTGATCAGGTTCCCGAAACGATCCACCCCAACGACACATCCTGTCAGAGTATGATCATTCTCACATACGGGCATGGAAATTTCCAGGTGTCGTATCCCCTCCGGTTTGATAGGTGGCCCGAATAAGGAAATGGAGACTCCATTGGCCAGATGAGCGGCCACAGGTGCAAATATATCCCGCCCATGAAATGTGGTGCTGACCGGGGTTAGGAAAAAGGCGCTTTCGGTCACCGAGACCATCGTATCCACATCCGCATCTGCCACAGCCGGCCACAATACTCCGTTGTCAGGACCTAAAAAAAAATACCCTCCGGCCGCAACGGCGAGGATTCTCCGATCACTTCCCACACCCGGATCCACCACCACCACATGAATGGATCCTTTGGGGAAATATGGGTATGCGGCTTCCAGGGTCAAAGCGGCCTGAAAGACATCCTGAGGCTCGATCTGATGGGAGATATCCACAATTTGAGCGTTCGGACAAAGGGAGAGGATCACCCCTTTCATGACCCCCACGAATTCGTCTGCAAGTCCGAAATCGGTGATCAGGGTGATGACAGGAGGCGGCATCGCCGGAATCCCAGAACAGTTCAAGAGAAAAAGGAGCTTTGAATGCGAAATCCGAGGTGTTTATAAGCCGTTTCAGAGGCCTTTCTTCCGGAGGGTGTTCGAATAATCATTCCGATCTTCAATAAAAACGGTTCCACCACGTCAACCAGGGTATCGGCTTCTTCTTGCAGTGTGGCGGCAATGGCTTCGATACCCACCGGTCCTCCCTTATAAAATTCGATGATGGTTTTCAGATACCTTCGGTCGAGACTGGTCAGCCCCATGGAGTCAACCCCTTCCAGCTCCAGGGCCGCCCCAACCGTTTCCCGGTTGATGACTCCGTCGGCCCGTACCTGGGCGTAGTCCCGAACCCGCTTCAATAATCGATTGGCGATTCTTGGGGTCCCCCGCGATCGCATGGCCAGTTCCGCGGCTCCTTTTTCGTCAATGGAGACTTGCAGGATTTTGGCCGAGCGCTCGATGATCCGGACAAGATCCTTAGGGATGTAGAAATCAAGGCTCCTGAAGATTCCGAAACGGTCCCTCAACGGCGAGGACAGGAGGCCGACTCGAGTGGTTGCTCCCACCAGCGTGAATGGGCTCAACCGGTACCGGTGGCTCCTGGCGTGAATCCCCTTGTCAAAGACGAAATCTACGGCGAATTCCTCCATAGCCGGATAAAGAAACTCCTCAACGGTTTTAGGTATCCGATGAATCTCATCGATGAAAAACACATCACCTTCCTCCAGGTGGGTCAGGATGCCGATCAGGTCGCCTCCTTTTTCGAGCGCGGGACCCGAACTGACGGTCAAATCCCCGGATGTCTCATTGGCAATGATGTGGGCCAGGGTTGTTTTACCCAGCCCCGGAGGCCCGTGGAGCAGGACGTGGTCGACCGGTTCCCCTCGCTCCTGAGCGGCCTGGATGGCGATCTTCAAAGCCTCAACGATCTCTTCCTGCCCCACGTATTCAAGAAGGCGTTGGGGACGGAGCGATATGAGTTCCGGTTGGGCATCTTGAGAAAGACAAGATGGAGAAGCGATGCCTTGCGGTTCGGCCGAAGCCTCTTCAGCCTTCTTTTTCACCTTGCAATCTCTCCGCGGTAGACCTCTTCAAAGAGGGATTCGGGCGTTGTCGCGCCTGGGTTTCTTGCAAGAGCATCCGCCACCATACGCTTGGCCTCGGCAGGCTTGTGCCCGAGCTGCTCCGTTAAAACTTCAAGAACCTGCTTGACAAAATCCTGATTCGCAAGGGGCGCTTCGGATTCGGCTTTGCGGATGAGGACAAATTTTTCCATTTTGCCGCTCAGGGTGGCCACGATCTTTTGGGCTGTGCGCTTGCCGATCCCTTTCAACTGCGTCAGCCTTGTCAAGTCTCCGGTTTCAATGGCCCGGGCGATGTCCCGGATGGGAATGTTCAAAGCCTTCACCGCTTTCAAGGGGCCGATGTCTTCCACTGAAATGAAATGCTGAAAAAATTCCCTTTCCGCTTCCAGGTTGAATCCGATCAGTACAGGCTTGGGTTGCCTTTCGGTCTGCTGAAAAAAAATGTAAAGGGCCACCTCGTCTCCATGCCTTTTTGCGGCCAATGTCTCCATGACGACAGCCGGCAACAGGACCTCATATCCCACCTGGCCAACCAGGAGCAGGATCCGATCCTCCTCTTTTTTTAACAATGTGCCCTTAAGATAACCGATCAAGTTGAACACTCCCTTTTGTCTTTCGACAACGAAGCAGACCGATGATGGCCAAAGCCATGGCATCGGAAGCGTGATAGGGCCGAATGGGTTCGGTGGTGTTCAAAAAATATCGGACCGCCTTTTCGAGCTGTATCTTGGTGGCCTTGCCGTTTCCGGTGAGTGTCTTCTTCGCCTCGCGCACCGGAATCTCCATCACAGGAACCTGAAGCTGGCATCCGGCTAGAAGCACAACACCAGACACCTTCCCGAGGGAAATCCCCGACTTGGGGTAGATCTCAAGGGAAAAAACATCTTCCACCACCATCAGGTCCGGTCTTTCCCGCTCCAGAATCCGATAGACTTCGGAAAAGATGCGGTGCAGGCGTTCCGGCAGTGGAATATGGCTTTCTGTTTGGATATGGGCGTAGGAAAAGGTATCGATCCGCTTTTCGGATCCCCGGACAGTGGCGATACCGGTGCTTGCCAATCCCGGATCCACCCCCACGACTGTATTCATCCGAAACCCGCCATTGTTTCCGGCCACAAGGCTTAGGGAATTTCCTTCAGCTTCTGCTGGGCGATCTTGGCTTCGTTGGCGGTAGGATATTTTCTGACGAGTTCCTTGAGGATCAGGCGGGCATTTGCCGTGTCGCCCAGGTTCTGAAATGAAAGCCCCTGTTTGAGAAGAGATGCCTGGACCTTGTTTCCGGTTGGATATTTTTCAACAACCTTCTGGTATTCCAGGATCGCTTTTTCATACCACTTTTCTCGGTAGTAGCTCTCCCCGATCCAAAACTGAGCGTTGTCGGCATGGATGGAAGCCGGATAGTTCTTGAGTAGTTCCTGAAATCGTGTTCTGGCCTTTTCAAACTCCCCGCGGTCAAAAGCCTGCTTGGCCTCGGCGTAAGTTTCATTTTCCGACAGCACCTTGGGAGGCTCGGCTTTCGGTGTTACGGCGGGCGGCGGAGTACCGGAAACTTTGGCCTCCAAAGGTTCCAGTTTAAGATGACCCTCAATACGCTTGATACGATCCCGCTGTTCCTGAAGCCCCTTTTCCAACGCGATCAGCCGGGCTTCTCTCTCCTTTTGCTCTCCCTCGGCAGGCTTGAGAAGAAACTCCGTTTCCTCCATCTTCCCGCGAAGGGACTGCAATTCTTCGGAGAGCCGATCGTGGGACGCCTTGATTTCCGCGGTCTTGCCCTGGAAGCTTTCCGCCTTCCCCTCTTCAGTTTTGACCAGGGAGGCCAGTCGATTCTTCATATCGACGTTTTCCCGCTCCAGCATCGCCATCCGCTGATGAATGGAGGTCATGCTGTCGTCAAGGGTGAGGATGTCTTCACGCGCGGCACAACCCGCAAGGAAAAGGGAGACGATAATAAAAAGGGCAGTCTTTTTCACGGTCATCGGCAAATTTCAGCTCTCGGGTAGTGAGCCTCTATGGCGGCACACGGATCATGTGATACGGTGCAGGATCGGCAACGGTTTTGCCGCTGCCGATCCTGCACCGATCTCCCCTATCAACGGATCCCTAATGATCCTGTCTTTTCAAATCGAATAAAAAGCATACGTTTTTCAGACCGGATTATCGATTCGGGAAAAGTATTATTGGATCACGAAATGGGCCCTTCGATTTTTAGCCCAAGCCTCTTCCGTATGCCCCGGATCCATCGGTCGCTCTTCCCCGTAACTGATTGCGGTTATCCGCGAGGCCGGAATCCCCAGATTCATAATGAATTGCGTGGCCGATTTGGCCCGACGATCTCCGAGGGCAAGGTTGTATTCGTTGGTCCCCCGCTCGTCGCAGTGTCCTTCGACGGCAACCTTCAGTTTCTCGTTCTCCTTGAGATACTGCGCCTTTTTCTTAAGGACTCCCTGAGCCGCCGGAAGGAGCGTGGCGCTATCGAACTCGAAATAAATATCCTCATTCTCTAGTCGGGCCCGTTCCTCGGCGATCTTCCCCTGTTTTGCGGCTTCTTCTTTCAAACGCTGCTCTTCCAGGGCTTTTTGCCGGGCCAACTCCTCTGCACGAGCCTTGTCAGCAGCCGATTTGCCGGCCTCGCCTTGCTGCAGTCCGGTTTCAGAGGCCACTTTCTTTTTGGCACAGGAAACGGTGAATAACATTCCCGGAAGTACCATGAACATGGCTACAAAAATCCACATTCTCCTTGACATTTTCTCCTCCTTTTTTATGTTAAACAACACCTTATAAAACCCATCAATTATCTTTGTTCCTGGGGGACCATGCGGGATTCATCTGTGCGCCCGAAATTGCCAGGAGTCGCCGCTGATCGGTACCGAACGTCGTCATGACATAAATACGCGCCGGGCCTTCCCGGGTTGAGCTGAAGGCGATCAGATTTCCATCCGGCGACCATGACGGAGATTCGTTGTCGCCGGAATTGTGAGTCAGTTGGACAGGCTCCTTCCCGTCAATACCCACAACAAAAATATTCGTCGCACCCTTTTCCATGGCGGTATACGCGATCCGGTCACCAGCGGGCGACCAGGCCGGCTGGGTGTTGTGGCGACCATAGTAAGTCAGCCTTTGCACTTCATTCGAATCCACGTCCATAACATATACCTGCGGAGTCCCGGACCGTTTCGAGACGAATGCGATTTTCTTTCCGTCCGGCGACCACGAAGGCGACACATCGATCCCTTCGTTGTGGGTCAACCTTTTAATTGTTTTTCCGGTCTCCGTCAACAAATAAATTTCCTGGTCTCCCGTAAAAGAGAGCGTGGCCAATAACTCCAATCTGAAAGGCCGCCATGCCGGCGTGATGTTGATGCCCTGATAGGCCACCTTATGGCTTCGGCCGTCTTTCAGATTGCGGATGAAGAGATCGGGCTTTCCGTTCACATAGGACGTATAGGCGATCCAGTCTCCGTCAAAAGACCATGCCGGAGAAAGGGTGATGGCTTTGGTTTGGGTCAGCTGCCGGGGATTGCCGCCGTCAAAATCGCAGACATAGATTTCCTTGTTCCCGCTGCCGTTGGAGACAAAGGCGATGCGGCTGCTGAAAATACCGTGTTTTCCTGTCAAACTATAAATGATTTCATCACAGAATAGATGGATAATCTTCTTGAGATCTGCTTTAACACCCTGGTATCGTTTCCCCACCAGCATGCGTCCCTTAAAGGTATCGAAGAGGCGGAATTCCACTGCAATGGTTTCGCCGGAAAACTCAAACCCGCCCGTAACCAACAACTCCGCTCCGACAGTAGTCCAGCTGTTGAAGGAGATGTTGGGGATTTCGATCCCCATGCGCTGAGGATCTTCTAAAAATGCACCCCGGTCCAGAATCTTGAAAAATCCTGTAAAATCCAATGTTTGAGCAAGAAAATTGCTGCCCTCTTTGATGATCTGAGAATCCGCTGAAGAGCCGGATTTGGCCTGGAAAAAGGGAACGGCAACAGGGATCTTCCTTAAAAACGGATTATTGATGTCAATGTATTCAACGGCGCAAAGACCGCCTTTCAAAAACGCCAAATTCACCCAAATGAAAAGCAAAAGCCAAGCGGCACCCCGTCTGAGACCCACCATTTTTATTGTGCTCCTTTCGACAGATTCCCGATAGTTAATTCAGGCCCGACGGCGTGAAACGCAGACCCACCATATAATGGGAGCGCCGATACCCCTTTGGCAACGGCGGGAGCGGATCCGATTTCTTCACTGCTTTGAAAACGGAGTCATCAAAGTATACGTTCCCGGATTTGGTTTCGAAAAAAATATCCGCGATCCGGCCTTCCGGCAAAATTTTAATGACAAGTCTCGCTTCCAGATTCTTTCGTCCACCGACCATCGGCTCCGAAAATGCCCAGTTTTGCTGGATGACATAAGCGATCTCGACCTTGTAAATATCCATCTGATCCAGGCTCGCCTTTCCACCGCCCCCTTCACCCACGCCCGTTCCGACTCCCGGCGGTCCCTCTTCAACTTTCTGCTCCAGGTTCGCCAAGGCTTTTGCCAGGGGGTCGGGCGCATTTTCGGGCGCATTTTCGGGCGCATTTTTTTCGGCCTTGGCTTCGATATTTTTTATAGCGCTTTGTATGGCTTTTTCAGCTTTGAAGGTCTTTTTCTTCAAGGATGTTTTAGGTTTGATTTCGCACGTTTCTGCAACAGAAACCCTATCCGGTTTGGGTCCTACTTCCGGAACCGTTTTTTGCTCTGGGGTCGGCTTTGGGGTCTTTTTTGCCTCCGGAGTCTGTGATGCTTCCGTGCGAGGTCTCGACATCGTGCCTTTCCCCGGTCCTGGCAGAGACACCAAACTTACGTTGACCACAGAGGAAGACCATCGCCGGGCCGGTGTGATGTCCGGAAAAAAAATCAGTCCGATGAAAAGCGCCATATGGCACGCTGCTGAAATGGCGGATATGCGCAGAAATTGGCGGCGCTCCGACCGATTTCCCCTTAAAAAGGAAATCGATTTTTGGCTTTCCTCAAGCTTCATTTTCGCTTAACTTTGGTCTGTTGACGCTTTTCGTTCTTCTTGACTGGTTCCGTCACCATCCCCAACTTTTCAACACCGGCTCCTTTGATCTCTGACATGACTTGGATCACCATCCCATAAGGAATCGCCTTGTCCGCCCTGAGATAGACCTCCCGGTCCGTCCGGTTTTCGAGGATCTTGGCCAGCTTTTCCCCCAGAAAATCCAGCTTTACTTCAAAATCGTTGATGAATATCCGCTGTTGGGTATCGAGGGTGATCAGCAGGTGATCCTTTTCGGAGGAAATGGGATCCAGGGTCGCCTCGGGAAGGGAAACATTAGCACCGTGGATCATCATGGGAGCCGTAACCATGAAGATGATCAATAAAACCAGCATGACGTCCACAAAAGGTGTAACGTTGATGTCGGACAGAAACCCATTTTCCTTCCCACCTGCCGTCATTGACTCCTCTCCTTCGTGCGCATGAGGTCGCGCTCCACGATATTTAGAAAATCCGCCGAAAAGCTGTCCAACTCGGACTCAAGGGTACGGATCTGGTGAATGAAATAGTTGAAGGCAATGACCGCAGGGATGGCTACGGCCAGCCCCGCAGCCGTCGCCACAAGGGCTTCAGAAATCCCCGGCGCTACCACGGCAAGGCTGGCCGAACCCCTCAATCCGATCCCATGGAAAGATCCCATGATGCCCCAGACCGTGCCGAAGAGTCCGATGAAGGGAGTTGTGTTCCCGGTGGTGGCTAAAAAGGGGACCATCTGAGTCATCCGCGTGGTTTCGGTGGTAATCCCCCGCCTGAGGGCGCGCTTCACATTATCGATGCCCATGATCCGGGCTCCCAAGGGCGAAATATCTTGGCCGGATCCCTGGGAGGCTCCTGACTGAACGGTCTTTTTCAGCTCTGTATACCCGCTACGGAATAACCGGGCCACGGGGCTTCCCTCCAGCGTTTTGGCCTTGGATAATGCTTCGGAAAAATCCCGGCTCTTCCAGAAATAGTCGAGAAAAACGGCCGACTCCTTGAAAGCCCTCCGGATGTATCGAAACTTGAGGATGATGATAGTCCAGGAAATCACTGAAAATGTTAAAAGCAATAGCAATACCAACTGAACCATGAAGCTGGCATTAAGCACCATGTGAATGATGTCGATATCATTAGTCAACATGCGATCTCCTTAAATCCGTCTCAAACAGAGCGTTCCCTGGAATCATAGCCGTTCGTCCACCTGCGAAAACGAGTACCTGCAAATCCTAAATACACTATATGTTGTATGATATTGGAAGTTTCTAACTATATGAACTCCATAGTCCTGTCAAGGATTTATCCTTGATTCCAATCAGAATTTATATATCATATTGTTAAAAAAGACGGCTTCGTAAAAAGTCAAAAATGCTCTCTTTCCGTCATTCCGGCGAAAGCCGGAATCCAGTGTTCTCAAGCACTTATGAAACCCTTATAGGGGTAGGGACGAAACATTGGATTGCATCGCCCCTCCCTCCGAACCGGACTGGCGGCTTTCCCGCATCCGGCTCTCCAGTCGGTGGTTTTACCTCATTGAGGACTGGAGTAATTTCATATGGGCATCCACAAGACTGAAAAGCCCATGTTCTCGAAAGAATTTATTTGGTCAGCGAAAATGATCCATATTGCCACTGATGCCCTTGGAACCCTTGCTGCGTTTCCGCAGGATGCTGCGCAGGCGACGCCTGATCCATCCGTCGAGTGCCGGAAACGTCCACTTATGGCTGTGTTTGAAGTACTCAAACCATCCCTTAAGCGTGCGATTCACGTTCACCGTAATAGCGGACAGACTTGTGCCGTTACTGCGCCCGGTTTGGGCACGAATGGCGTCTTTGAGCTTCCGCAGACTCTTCTTGCGGGGCCAGCGTGTGCCTCGCTCGAAATGGTATCCGAGAAAGTCAAATCCCTGACCCGGAAGGGTGGCATCTACCACGCGGGTCTTCTCAGGATGCAAGACCAGACCCCTTTCCGCAATCAGTTGTTGCACCTGGTGCAGGGCTTTATATGCCTCCGATTCGTCACGACACATGATGACGAAGTCATCGGCATATCGGATCATTTGAAAGCCAGCCGCCTCCATCGCTTCATCGACGGGATGGAGGTAGAGGTTGGCCAACAGGGGACTGATTACGGCGCCTTGGGGCGTCCCTGCTTCGGGCGTCCACCGGGACAGCCCCTCCATGATGTCCTGATCGAGAAATCGTTCGATCAGCTCAAGCAAGCGGCCGTCGGCAATATGCCGGCGAACCTCCTGTATCAGTTTCTCATGGGGAATGCTGTCGAAGTAGGCCTTCAGATCGGCATCCACCACATGGGTATAGCCGGCCTTCAAGAACCGATCCACTTCCCGCAAGGCATCCTTGCTTCCTCTGTTTGGCCTGAAACCGTAACTGTGAGATTTGAACTTCGTCTCGAATATCGGCTCTATAACCAGCCTTATCGCCGTTTGGACTACCCGATCCCGCACAGCGGGTATCCCCAAGGGCCGCTTCTCTTTACTGCCAAGCTTGTCTATATAGACCCGCTTGATCGGTCTCGGTCGGTATGCCCCTGTGCGAAGCTCCTCCTCCAACCCGGCAACGTTCTCCTCAGATCTCTGCTCAAACCTCTCCACGCTTTCATGATCCGTCCCGGCACTGCCTTGGTTCCTTCTGACCGCCTGCCAGGCAGCGCGAAGGGTCGTTGGCCGGTACACCTTATCGATCAGGCTGAACCAAACATCTCCTTTCACCCCCTTAACGAGGGCCTCCAGCATGCGATCCGTCCATATGGAGCGTTCCACCCAGTCAAAAGGCCGAGCTTCTCCCGCTTGTTTAGCCGTCTTGGGCACTGCCACGGGGATCGTTTCACTCTCTACCGACAACACACATCCACCTTCCTACGTCCCTTCGCTCCACGGCCATTACGCCGCTTCCCCGCTAATATGGACGCTCTGACTCCTGACCGGCGGGCTCTTCGTACCCTTATCAGGGGCAATGAACTCCCGTCTTGTCCCGGCCAGGTCTCCCTGGTTCACATGGCACGACCTTCCATACATCCCGTCACCAAACACCTGACGCGCCCTGCCATCGCTTCTATGTTGCCCAACCAGCGTGACAGGCTTCCCGAGATCATTATCCCGGGTCTGGACTTCGCCCTGAGTCCGCAAGCTCGTCGCTACGCACGGCCTAATCGTGTTCGTCATCCTACGGGCTGCATGTTCGCCTCCGGTTGCTCTCCACCCCGCCTCACAGCGACGCAGTTACCTTCGGCTACCGGGGGTGAGCATCCCCCGAAAGAGGACTTTCACCTCTCAAATCGCGCCTGCTCCCAGGCGCACGGACCCCGTTTTTCAACGGGGTGACGACTTTTTACGATTTCATCAAAAATGAGTGAAGATCAGATTAAATACGAGGATTTCAGTATGGATACTATCAGCGATTTCCTGTTTGAAGCGACAATGCTGAAAAAAATTCCACGGTCAGGATATCAGTTCCTTGGTTCCGGAAAAGAATCCGTTGCCGAGCATGTCTTCATCACCACACTCATCGCATTTGTCCTCTCTCAAATACGGCCCGGCATCGATGCTTCCCGTCTCGTCAATATGTGTCTGGTTCATGATCTTTTGGAGGCAAGAACCGGTGATCTCAACCATATGCAGAAAAAATACGTGACAGCCGATGACGAAACCGCATTATCCGATACCGTTAAGGGGCTTCCCTTCGGTAAAACACTTGCAGCACTGCTCCGGGAATTCGCCGAGGGCCGGACAGAGGAAGCGGTACTTGCCCGGGATGCGGATCAGCTCGCCTTCCTGATCGACCTAAAGGCCCTGGCGGATATGGGGCATCAAAATGCAAAAAAATGGATCCCCCTTGTCAAAGACCGTGTTCAAAGCGCCCTGGGAAAAAAAATCGCCGAAACCCTCCTGACCACCGAACATGACCGTTGGTGGCTCCAAAAGCTTCTGGGGGTATCGGATCGGTAACCTTATGAATGCCTATTGGTTTTCGGGCGCAGCAGCATCTGGAAAAGAAGCGGGGATTTCCTTACGTCACCAAAAGGTTTTTGTGATCCATCATGGGGCACTCGGCGACCTCGTTTTAACCTTTCCTTTATTCAAAGCCATAAAAGGTGCCGGCCTTGAGATTCACCTGCTGTGTCAGGGACACCTGGGGATTCTGGCACGGTCACTTGGCCTGGTGCAAAAGGCTCATGCTTTAGAATCTGCACATTTTGCATCCCTTTACAAGGATGCACCCAATGAAAAGGTAAAGGATGCGTTGAATGTCTGCGACGTAATGCTTGCCATAATCCGGTCCGATATATGGGTTTCGGACATTTCCCGGTTTTTCAAAAAACCGATCCATCGCATCCCCCCGCAACCCGAGCCGACATCTGGCACTCACGTCTCAAGCCATCTCCTTCTCTCTTGCGCAAAGACCGGCCTCATCAAATCCTTCGAATATATGCCGAGAAAAGATCCCGCCACAATCCTTGATCTCAAAACCGAAACAAAAAAAATCTGGATCCACCCCGGAGCCGGAAGCCTGAAAAAAAGGTGGCCCCTGAGCCGTTTTATTGAAACAGCCGCCCTGCTTCGGGCAAAAGGATGGGATCCCGCGTTTTTTTTAGGCCCGGCCGAATTCTCCTTGGAACCAATCTTGAAAGACACTGCCCCGGCTTTTCGTATCTTTCGGACTTGGGAAGTCACAGAGCTGACCAGGCTGCTGAAAACGGCTTGGGCTTTCATCGGCAACGATTCAGGGGTCAGCCATCTGGCTGCATTTTTGGGGCTGGCCACCGTGGCTATCTTCGGACCCACCGACCCGGTCCGATGGAGGCCCCTCGGCCCCTCGGTGGCTGTGGTGCAAGGTATTTCGGATTGCTCTCCCTGCTTCGAGTCCCGGTTCGAATCCTGTCCAAGGCCATTGTGCTTAGATCGTGTGACTCCTCAACAGATCCTCAAAGCCCTTTTTGAGATCGGTTCAAACGGTTGAAGCGCCCCATGGAGAACTTGACCGCCTTTAAAACTAATGATACTATCCGTATTATTTTATTCAGAGGCATCGATGTGATCATGGACAAGACCATACCAGAACCCTATGAAAACTATCTGAAAGGCCTGATGGACATCAGCCGGGCCATCACTTCGGAACTTTACCTGGAAGACATCCTCAAGCTCATCGTGATGGTGACGGCCAAGGTCACCGGTGTCGAAATTTGTTCATTATGGCTCATCGACGAAAGTGTTGCGCCTAAAAAAATCCGGCTTAAAACGACTCAGGCCATCGACCCGGATTACATCAAAGACCGGTCCCTGGGTATGGACGAAGGGGTGGTAGGATATGTGGCCACCCACAACCGACCCCTGATCGTTGAAAATGTCCTGCATGAACCGTTGTTCAAAGAAAAAGAGATGGCCAAAAAGCTGGGACTCGTTTCTATGCTCGGCGTTCCCCTGCAGGTCAAGGACGGGAAGGTTGTCGGAGTTTTAAACTGCTTCACGGCCGCCCCTCACCGTTTCTCGGAGACCGAAGTCTATCTGATTACCACCGTCGCCAATCAGGCCACCGTGGCCATCATGAACACGGAACTGATGGTCAAGACCCGGGTCATCCAGGAAGAGCTCGAGACCCGGAAGATGGTGGAGCGGGCTAAGGAAGTCCTGATGAAGCGGAGAAACAAGACGGGTGAAGAGGCTCACCGCTGGCTCCAAAAACGAAGCATGGACTCCCGAAAACCGATCCGTCAGGTGGCTGAAGCGATCCTCCTCTCTGAAGAGTTAGATCGTGGTTAACCTGCCGGGTTAAAAGAGGAGCAGGGGAAACCGCTAAGGGGCTTGCTTCGCCCTATCGAGGGAAGCCTTGATGAAATCCCGGAACAGAGGGTGGGGATCCATGGGTCGGGATTTGAATTCCGGATGGAACTGACATCCTAAATACCATGGGTGATCCGGCAATTCGATGATCTCCACCAGCTCACCATTGGGGGAAACCCCGCTGAATACCAGCCCCTGGGCCTCCAAACGCTCCCGATAGGCATTATTGAACTCATAGCGGTGCCGGTGCCGTTCCGAGATCAGCTCACTGCGATAGGCCCGATGGGCCATAGAATTTTCCATGATCCGGCAGGGGTAAGCACCCAGTCGCATGGTCCCCCCCTTCGCCGAATGAATATCCCTTTTTTGAACGGTTCCGGTCCTTTCGTCGTACCATTCCAGCATCAGGTAAATCAGCGGATGGGGAGTGGCCGGATCGAACTCGCTGCTGTGCGCCCCCTCTAATCCGACGACGTGACGAGCGTATTCGATGACTGCAATCTGCATCCCCAGGCAGATCCCGAAATAGGGAACTTTGTACTCACGGGCATACCGGGCGGCAATAATTTTCCCTTCGATCCCCCTGGACCCGAATCCTCCCGGTACCAAAATCCCGTTTGCCGTGGCCAGAACCCGATCGACGTTTTCCGATGTAATGCTTTCCGAGTCGATGAACTTCAGGTTGACCTTGCACCGGTTCGGAATCCCCCCATGACCGAGCGCCTCGTTAAGGCTTTTATAGGATTCGGTCAGATCGGTGTATTTACCGACGACGGCGATCTCCACAGCTTCTTCAGGCGTTTTGATTCGCGAAACCAGTTCGTTCCAGGCTTCCAACCGGGGTGCCCGGGTCCAGATGTGAAGCTTTTCCACGATCCTGTCATCCAGCCCTTCCTTGTGGAAGATCAGGGGGACTTCGTAGATACAATCCACATCTTTGGCTGTGATTACGGCATCCACGTCCACATCACAGAACAACGCAATTTTGGCCTTGATTTCTTTTGAGAGGAAATGGGCCGTGCGGCACAACAGGATGTCGGGTTGAATGCCGATGCTTCTCAGCTCTTTGACACTATGCTGGGTGGGCTTTGTTTTAACCTCCCCGGCAGTAGCAATAAAAGGGACCAGAGTCAGGTGGATATAGAGCGTGTTGTCCTTTCCGGCATCCGTTCTAAACTGCCGTATGGCCTCCAGGAACGGCAGGCTTTCGATATCCCCGACGGTCCCGCCGATCTCCACAATGACCACGTCCACGCCGTTGGAAACCAGCCGGATGCTCTGCTTGATCTCTTCGGTGATATGGGGAATCACCTGAACGGTACCCCCCAAATACTCTCCCCGCCGCTCCTTGGAGATGACGGAGTAATAGATCTTTCCGGTGGTAAAATTGTTGTCTCTTCCCAGCTTGGCGCTGGTAAAACGCTCGTAATGCCCCAAGTCCAGATCCGTCTCCGCGCCGTCGTCGGTCACGAATACCTCCCCATGCTGAAACGGGTTCATGGTGCCGGGATCGACGTTGATGTACGGATCCAGCTTCTGGAGCGTTACGGTGAGCCCGCGGGTCTCCAGAAGCGCCCCGATGGAGGCGGAGGCCAGTCCCTTGCCCAATGAAGATAAAACCCCACCGGTGACGAAGATATACTTGGTTGGATTTCCCATGATCCTCCCTTAAATACTTTCCATGTACTGGAAAATGGGGACGTTGAAATCCCCGCAGAGCAGCGTAGGGGCGAAAGATTTTTCGCCCCTACGCTGCTCTAATTGTAGATCTTCTTGAATTTTTCTATGGTCTTTTGGATCTCGTCAGGCTCCGAATCTTTATTTTCTAAAGAAGGTTTATTCCGTTCCATCGGTTCCTGCATCGACCTGAGGCGATCCATTTCGAATAGCGCCTTCGGAAGCGGAGGATTGACCTCCAGCTTCTCCACTTCGATGGTTTTGACTAGTTCGCCGTTTTGGTAAAATTCCACTTGCCATGGGTACCAAGCCGTTCCCACAAGGCTCCAATTACCATAGCGAATTTCCAACCTTTCCCGGGTCAACGGATCCGAGCCTTTATCCAATATCCATCGAGTCGGCCAGAAGTTTTCCTTGTCGATGACAAGCTGGGCGGTTGTCTCGTCCGGATACTGAGCACCGATCACATAGACAACGGACCCCTGAAACCGGCCCAGACTGCAAATATCGCTATGGACGCCATAATGGGAAAGCACCCTCTCCAGCTGATCCGGATCCCGGTGTAAAAGCAGATCTTTATAACGGTCAAACCGATCCCGGGGCATCGGATCAACCTTTCCATCTATGATAGTCAGGGACTCCCCATCCACTTGAAGATGCACGCGTTCAACCGCTCCTCCCTTGGTATCCGACCGAAAGACTCCGGGAAAGCGATACCGAACCGTTTCATCCACGGCAATCGCATCTTGACCTTGGGTTTTGACACGTATGTGGGCTTTCTGCCGGATCAATAGTCTTTCTTCCGGACCGAATCTTTGGAGATAACGACCCAGAACGGCACGGCCCGGTAAAACATAAGCGTTTGCAGTACCGCACCACAGAGCTATCACAAAACCAACTACCAACACCCTCAAGGCTTTTCCAAGGAGTGGATCCGATGCGTCATGGATTTTGGAATGCCGGAGGGCTACAGGACTTCGGTACAAAAGCGCGCGCCTTTCCCGAGTTCTTCCTCGATCCGAATAAGCTGATTATACTTTGCCACCCGATCGCTTCGGGACAAAGAACCGGTCTTGATCTGCCCGCCGTTGACGCCCACCACAAAGTCCGCAATAAAGGTGTCTTCCGTCTCTCCGCTGCGATGCGAGATGACCGTGGCATACCCGGCCTCCTTGGCCATGTCGATGGCTGAGAGGGTCTCGGTCACGGTCCCGATCTGATTCAGCTTGATGAGGATCGCGTTGGCGATCCCCTTTTCGATTCCCTTTCGGAAGATCCCGGGATTGGTGACGAAAATATCATCTCCGACAATCTGAATAAGTCCTTCGAGACGATCCGTCATGGCAGACCAGCCCTTCCAATCTCCTTCAGCAAGTCCATCCTCCACGGAAAGAATGGGATACTTATGGATCAGGGCTTCGAAATAATCGATCATTTGATCCGATGTCAGGATTTTTCCTTCGGATTTCAAATGGTATTTCCCATCCCGATAAAATTCGCTGGCAGCCGGATCCAGGGCGATTCCGATGTCGGATCCCGGCCGATATCCTGCGGACTCGATGGATTCAAGGATCAGTTGAATCGCCTCCTCATTCGATTTGAGATTCGGTGCAAAGCCTCCTTCGTCACCCACGGCGGTGCTGAGCCCTCGGCTCTTGAGGAGCGATTTCAGGCTGTGAAAGGTTTCAGACCCCATTCGGACTGCCTGGGCTACGGAGGAAGCTCCCACCGGCACAATCATGAATTCCTGGATGTCCAGGTTGTTGGCGGCATGGGCGCCGCCGTTGACGATATTCATCATGGGCATCGGAAGCTGCCTTGCGGTCATGCCGCCGATGTACCGGTAAAGAGGGAGGCCAAGGGCCGCAGCCGCTGCACGGGTGGCCGCCATCGAGATACCCAGAATGGCATTAGCGCCCAGCTTCGACTTATTCGCCGTCCCGTCTAACTCGATCATCCGCAAATCCAGAGAGGTCTGATCGGCGGCATCCATCCCGCACACCATGGGTGCAAGGATTTTCTGGACATTTTCCATGGCTTTCCGGACCCCTTTTCCGTGATAAGCTTTGGCTTTTTTATCCCGAAGCTCCAATGCTTCCCTTTTCCCCGTGGAGGCGCCCGATGGGACCGCCGCCCGACCCGAGGCGCCGCAGGCCGTAACCACATCCACTTCTAGGGTCGGGTTCCCCCTCGAATCCAGGATCTGCCTCGCCTTTATTTCAATGATCTCGGTCATCTTTTCCTCCCTTATTCCGCTGATGAGTTCCTAACCAAGCCGCTTGACAAAAACCGGCGAAATGCTACTCTCCTTTAAAAATGTTGTCAACCAACGAAGCCCTGTGCCTGAGGCTTCGGGCCAGTTTAGTGAGATACTGATTAGCCGTCGGGATTTTGCTTAAAACCTAAGTTGAGCGATTTTCGAATTTGCCGCAGATTCAAGGCGTCCGGAAGCGAAGGCGTACAATTCGTACGTCGAGCTTTCGGCAACGTAGCAGATGCGGTGAAATCGGAAATCCCAAAGGGTTTTCAATTTGGCAAATA
>Ga0100377_1000821_pt1 | contig 26993 bp, 20 predicted proteins | sample CryGeymeta201501_FD_83664 | JGI IMG/M metagenome (GOLD analysis project Ga0100377, IMG submission 83664) | Groundwater microbial communities from Crystal Geyser aquifers in Utah, USA - Crystal Geyser metaG 2015-01 | ecosystem: Environmental > Aquatic > Deep subsurface > Groundwater | place: USA...
CGCGGGCGCCCTGTCCGCGTGTGATGCTCGACGGGCCACCGGCCCGCCTGCGCTCACCCGCGACCATGGCGCCCACACATCGACGCGCACCTGACCCCGACTGAGACTCACGACGCTCTATTGCCTGAATTATTCCAATCGTCAATTGATAATATTTCGGATTTTTCGTCAATAAGCCATGAGGCCCATGAGTCAAGATGTGTTTCATTGACTCTGCCCCAGTGCCTTGAATTCTGAACGCCTGAATTGGCGATATCGATCGAGAGGATCTCCTGTCCCTGGTCATTTTCAATCCAACCTGCGATCGGCGGTGGGACCAGTCGCACGTGGAGGGCCGCCTCGGGCTGGAACTCGTCTGTCCATCCCGTGCCCTCCCATGGGGTGCGAACGACGTAGGCGAGTGTGTGGGTGGTCCCTTCCCATGGCGCATCGACGAAGGCGACGATGGCAGGCGAGAGTTCAGCGAAGGCTTCGGCGGGATAGAGGCAGGTCTCGTCAACGCGTCTGTCGCAGTCGTTGTCGAGGCCATCACAGACCTCGTCGTCCGGCGAGCAGGCGCAGTCTTCGTCAACGAGTCCGTCGCAGTCGTTGTCGAGGCCATCGAGGCAGCGCTCGGGGCCAGGGGAATTCTCACACACCAGCTCACCCGCCACGCACCGCGTCTGCCCCCGGCATGACGCGCCCCCCGGACCGATCGCATCACAAGGCGATGGTCCGATCAGCTCGTCGACGAGTCCGTCGCAGTCATTGTCCACGCCATCGCACACCTCCTCGGCTCCTGGATGGATGCTCGGGGCAGTATCGTCGCAGTCGAGGGCGGCGTACTCGCGCACCCACCCGACCGCGTGCGAACACAGCTCCAGATGGGGGACAGGAAGGGTGGTGAAGCCGTCCTCGTCGGCATCGACCGGCACAATCCACCACGCGGGCTCGTCGACGAACCCATCACAATCGTTGTCGAGTCCGTCGCAGTCCACGACGGTCTCTTCTTCGACATAGTCTGGGTTGTAGGCGAGCTCACACGGCGCGTAGCCGTCGGCGCCCATGCAGCGCTGGATACCAGGTTGGCAGACGCCTTCGCTCGAACCACACGGCCGGGTGAGGAGACCCTCGTCGATCTCGCCATCACAGTCGTTGTCGAGGCCATCGCATGTCTCGAGTTCAGTCAGGACCTGAAGCGCACAGACTGTTTGCCCCGCGCTGCATCGTCTCTGGCCGCCGTGGCACTCGCCGATTCCGAGCGTCTCGGCCTGCCCCTCGAAGCATTCCACAGAAACCTGGTCTTCATCGACCAGTCCATCACAGTCGTTGTCGAGGCCGTCGCAGCGCTCGGGGCGTGGGAAGACATCGCCGGAGCATTGAGGCGTACCATTGACGCAGCGGCTCCGTCCGGCTCGACAGATCCCGACGCCGAGCATCTCTGCGCGGTCACGGTAACAATCCACTATTGCGACGCCCTCATCGATCTTACCGTCGCAATCATTGTCGAGTCCGTCGTAGATCTCCCTGATCCGATTGACCGCGTCGACACAGTGGACCTCTCCCTGCTCGCACGCAGTCCGGCCTGCCCGGCACTCGCCCACACCGAGCTGGACGTCCGGTCCGTCAAAGCAAGCTGTCGAGACGAAGTCCTCGTCGAACTCTCCGTCACAGTCGTCGTCGCGTCCGTTGCAATCGTCGCTGTCGGCCTGCGGGTCTCGCTGGCATGAAGACTCGCAGCCATCCTCGCTAGAGCTGCATGTGCGCTCGCGGCCGCGTTGGTCGGTGTCGTCGTTGCCGCAAGCCTGGGCGAGCAACAGGATGAAGAGCAGGAGATGGCCCAGCGTGAGCTTGTTCATGGTCGGTGGTGCCTTGCGATGGAAGGGACCCAGGCGGGTTCGCTTCACATCAAGGTCTGTGCCACGGTTTGATTGCCGGGTTACATCGTGTTGGTCGGGACAGGTAGGGAGACATGTGACCGTGGGGTCACGGTGCGGATGTCTACGGGCGTTCACGGGACCCGCGGCGACCCCTGTCCATCGAGATGTGAACAAGCGTCAGCGCTTGCGAAGGAGCCGAGGTGGGCCGGGCAGCTTCGCTGCGCGGAGGCGGGGGGGGGGGCGTGTTGTGGCGCGGCCTCGGGGAGCGCCGCATTGCCTCCACCCTTCTTTTCCACCACAATGCCTCCACTCGATCGCCGAAGATCGGCGTCCATCTGCGCTCATCCTGGAGGCCTCCATGCGTAACCGCACCGCACCGCACATCCCCATCCTGCTCGCCGTGACCCTGCTCCTCGGGGTTGCGAGCGCCTGCCAGTCGACGTCCGACGGCAAGGCGGAGAACAACAAGACGGCCACGACGGGCGACAAGCCCACCGCCGAGCCCGGGTCGACGCCATCGAGCGCGCCGGCGGAGGGGGACCGGGAGGGTTTCCCGAACGTGGACCTGGCGCCGGCGGGCAAGGGCATCGCGACCTTTGCCGGCGGGTGCTTCTGGTGCATGGAGCCGCCGTTTGAGGCCATGGAGGGCGTCGAGGCGGTCTACAGCGGCTACGCCGGTGGCAAGGAGGCCAACCCGACCTACCACGACGTCGGGTACGGCAAGACCGGCCACACCGAGGCGGTCAGGGTGATCTACGACAAGGACAAGGTGAGCTACGAGCTGCTGGCCAAGGTGTTCTGGCGGAACATCAACCCGACGCAGGTCAACGGGCAGTTCCCGGACCATGGCACGCAGTATCGGACGGCGATCTTCTATCACGACGCCGACCAGAAGCGGATCGCCGAGGAGACGCGGAAGGAGGTGGCGGCGAAGTTCGACGACCCGATCGTCACCGAGATCACGGAGATCACCGCGGCCAACGCGTTCTACCCCGCCGAGACCTACCACCAGGACTTCTACCTCAAGGACAAGGACCACTACAGCCGGTATCGCAACGGCTCGGGGCGCGACGCCTTCCTGAAGAAGGTGTGGGGCGACGAGGCGGGTGGGTACTCGCTGCACGGCGGCGAGAAGAAGCACTGACGATGGCAGGTCCCATCCAGTACCTCCCGTGCCTGCGGCCGGGGCTTCGGCTGGTGCCGGCCGCGCAGGCGGGCGAGCACAGCGTGGTGAGGGCGGACGGCAAGGCCGTGCGCATGCCGAATCGGTTTGTCGCGCTGCTGCTGCTGTGTGACGGGACGCGCGCGGCGCGGGAGATCGCCGAGCGGGCGAGCGTGGGCGGCGGCGAGGTGGCGGCGGAGCTGGTGGTGAAGCTGGCCGAGCAGATGGCGGCGCACGAGGTGGTGGACCTGGTGCCGCGGGTGCGGGAGGTGGAGACGTGGGGGGAGCCGCGGCACGCCTGCCAGACGTGCGGGGCGAGCTGTGAGCACCACCTGATCGGCCCGCTGCCGGCGGAGCGGGTGGCGCAGATCACGCGGGATCACGCGCGGTTGGCCGAGCACGTGCCGCGGCTACGGCACCAGCCGCCCCTGATGCCGATGCCGGACGGCGAGGGCGAGGCGCTGGCGGTGATCGACGGTCGGTGCGTGTTTTTGGGGGACGACCGGCTGTGTCTGCTGCACGGGCACTTCGGGGCGCAGGCAAAACCGCTTACGTGTCAGACCTTTCCCATCGCCTCGGTGGAGGCGGAGGGGGAGATTCGGGTGGGGGTGCAGCCGTCGTGTTATACGCTGCATCGGACCTTCCGGGAGGGGCCGCGGGTCACGGCGGAGGCGCTGAGCGAGGGCGATCTGGGGTATCGGACGCCGGCTTCGTCGGTGGCGCTGCCTGCGCTGGGGAGGTCGATCGCGGCGACGCCGATGGAGGAGGAGGCGACGTTGCTGGGGTGGCTCGCTGAGCCGGACCTGACGCTGGCCGAGCTCTTCGCCCGGGTCGCCGGGGCGCCGCCGGCGCGACCTCCGCGGGTCGCTTTGCCGCTTGACAAGGCCGAGGCGCTGCATCGGCTGCTGGTGGGGGTCGCGCGCGGGCGGGTAGCCGAGATGGCGGCGCACCGCGCGCCGACCGTGCACCACGGCCACACGTGGGCGATGTTCTCGGCGCTGGCCGCGCTCGAGGCGGTGGCGCCGGACCTCACGCTGCCGCCGCCGCATCGCGCGTTCGTGATGTTCGCCATCGGGCAGGGGGTGTTCGTGCGGGAGACGGGGCGGCTGCCGGCGCCGCGGCTCGGGGCGCTGGTGCTGGCGCTGGGGGCGCTCGTCGCCGTCCAGGTCGCCCCGCCCGGCCAGGAGGAGGAGATCAGCGACGGGTTCGCCCAGGCGATGATCGCGTGGAACCGGCGGTTCGTCGTCGGGGTGGCGTTCGCGGAGCTGTTCGCCGGGCCGGAGGCGATCGAGGCGCTGCTGGGCGGGTGGCGCTGAGCGCGGCGCTCACCCGGAGAGCTGGCCGGCCACGAGCTCGAGGATCTCGTCGGTGAGCTCCTCCTTGCGGAGCACCCGGCGAGCCTGTTCAAGCGCCTCGAGGCGGGTGTCGCAGGCCTGACGGGCGCCGTCGGCGGCGATGATGCGCGCCTGGACCTCGGCGCGCAGGGCGTCGGTCAGGGCCGCCACCACATGACCGGTCACGAGCTCCAGCACGGCGGCGTCGAGCACCTCGTCCACGGGCGAGAAGGTCTCGGGGGGCTCGGCCACGACGCGGCGGTGGCCGGAGAGCAGGGGCACACGCCTGAGGCCGTCGTCGCCGCCGCGAAGGTGGGGGACGAGCAGCTCGACGGCCTGGGCGTCGCGTCGCAGCAGCACGGCCTGGGCGATGGCGCGCGCCACCTCTCCGATCTCGTCCACCGTGGTGGGGCCGGGCAGGACGAACACGACCCGCGCGGCCTCGGCGGGGCCGAGCGCGCCCTCCACGCGGCGGCCCACGATCCCGAGCGGCCCCTCGGCGGGCAGCGCGGCGACGATCTGCCGGTGAAGTGAGCCGCAGAACGAGCGCTCGGGGCCGAGTACGACCTTGAGCACGTCCTGCTCAGCCACCGGGGCCGCGGGCTCGGCCAGTCGGTTGACCAGCCCCTCGACCGCCTCGATGTACTGCGCGGCGCTCACGGCGGAGGCCTCCACGCGGGGAAGCTGCGCGCGGGCCAGCGCCCAGATGGCGTGCACGACGCGACGAACCGCGCTCACCGCCGCCGCCCGTCGCTCGACCTGCGCCAGGTCGACCAGCTCCTCGTTCATGACGCCTCCTCGCCGCTCGCCGACTCCTCGACGGGCCGGGCCGCGAGCAGCTCGGCGAGGAGCGCGGTGAGGGCGGCGTGATCGGCGTCGGTCAGCACCGCGCCCTCCTCGATGCGCTGCACGAGGGCGCTGTGGCGCTGCCGGACCTGGATGACCGCGGCCTCGACGAAGGCGGCGACGTCGTCCTCGGCGAGCTTGAGGAGGGCGTCGGGGTCGGCGGCCAGGACCAGGCGAAGGACCTCGTCGAAGACGCTGAGGGGGGCCAGGCGCGGGGCGCGCAGCAGGGCGCGCACCCGGCGCCCCACCGCCAGGCGACGCTCGACCTCGGGCTCCAGCCGCGTGCCCAGTCGGCTGAACGTCTCGATCTCCAGGAAGGAGGCGTACTCCAGGCGCAGCCGCGCGGCCAGCCCTCGCAGCGCCGGAGGCTGCGCCCTTGCGCCGATGCGGCTCACCGACAGCCCCGCGTCCACGGCCGGCCGCTGACCCGCCACGAACAGGGGCGCGGACAGGACGATCTGGCCGTCGGTGATCGAGATCAGGTTCGTGGGGATGTAGGCCGACAGGCGACCGCTCTCCAGCGACGCGATGGGCAGCGCCGTCACCGAGCCGCCGCCGAGGTCCAGGGAGAGCTGGGTGGCCCGCTCCAGCAGCCGCGAGTGCAGGTAGAAGACATCACCAGGATAGGCCTCGCGGCCAGGCGGTCGCCGCAGCAGCAGCGACAGCTCGCGCCAGGCCACCGCGTGCGCCGTGAGGTCGTCGTAGACCACCAGCGCGTGCTCGCCGCGCTCGGCGAAGTATTCGGCCACCGTCGCGCCGGCGTACGGCGCCAGGACGCGCATCCCGGCGCTCATGTCCTCCGAGGCCGCGACCACCACCCAGCGGCCGCCGTGCTCCTGCAGCAGCTTCACCGCGCGCCACGTCTCCGACCGCCGGCGCCCGACCGCCACGTACACCCCGACCACGCCCGTGTCCCGCTGCCGAAGGATGGCGTCGAGCGCCAGCGCCGTCTTGCCCGTCCCCTCATCGCCCAGGATGAGCTCCCGCTGCCCGCGGCCGATCGGAAACATCGCGTCCACGACGAGGGCGCCGGTGAACAGCGGCGTGTGGACGCGGGCGCGCTCGTAGATCGGCCGCGCGGGTCGGTGCACCGGCGACGGGACCAGCCGCCCCTGGAGCGGAAGACCGTCGAGCGGGCGCCCGAGCGGGTCGATCACCCGCCCGAGCAGCGCCTCTCCGACCCCGATGGACGCCTGCCGCCCCGTCGACCGCACCCGCGCCCCCTGCTCGATGGACACCGTCGTGTCCAGCGCCACCGCGTCCAGCTCCCCCGGCCGCAGCCCGAGCACGAGCGCGGGCACGCGTCCATCGATCTCGATGATCTCGTCCATCTGCGCGGCGGACAGGCCCGTGATGCGGAGCACGTGGTCGGCGTTGCGCACCACGCGCCCCTCGCTGCACACGGCCACCTCCGGGCGATACTGCTCCCCGAGCTCCTCAAGCACCCCCACAACCTCGCTGAGCGCGTGCGCGACGCGGGTGTCAACCATGGGCAGCCTCCGGCTCCAACATCGTCCGGGCCAGGCCGCGGAACGCGTCGAGCTGGCCCTTGATGCTCCCGTCGAAGACCCGGTCGGCCACCCGCACCACGAAGCCCGCCCGCAGCCCGTCGTCCTCCTTCACCGCGAAGCGCACCTTGAGGCCGAGCAGGCCCTCGAGCGAGGTCCGCAGCCGGTCGAGCGTGGCGTCGTCGGGCATCCGGGCGACGCTCAGGGCCACGTCGACGTGCTCGCGGCCGTCCTCGGCCATGGCCTCCCGCAGCGCTGGCGCGTGGACCTCCAGCGCCTCGACCAGATGGGTGAGGAGGGCGTCGTGCACGGCCTCGGGGGCCAGGGCGAGCAGCAGGCGGCCGGCCAGCACGGTGGACTGCTCGACCGCTGTGGCCTGCACCCACCTCAACGCCTCCTCCCGCTCGGCCTCCAGGAGCCGGTCCAGCCGGGCGTGCTCGGCGCGGCCGTCCTCACGGGCCTGGGCCAGGATCCGACCGCGCTCCACGTCCGCCTCCTCCGTCGCCTCCTGCACGATGTGGTCGCGCAGCTGGCGCAGCTCGGCCTCCTGCGCCCCGTGCGCCTTGAGCAGCTCGCGCGCCTCCTCCTGGAGCCGCGTCGCCTCGGTCTCCTTCCCCTCGAGCCGGACCCGCCTGGCCTCGATGCCGCGGCGGAGCGGGCGGTAGAGGAACCGTTGCAGCACCACGAGGAGCACCACAAAGTTGATCAGCTCGAAGATGAACGTCGTCAGGTTGAAGCTCATAAGGTCACCCCAGGGTCATGGCATCAACCCAGGAAAGGATTGGCGAACAAGAGCACGAGCGCGATCACCAGGCAGTAGATCGCCGTCGACTCCACCATCGCCATGCCGACGAACAACGTACGGGTGATCTGGTCGCTGGCGTCGGGCTGACGCGCGATCGCCTCCAGTGCTCGCTCCACCGCCCGTCCCTCGGCCAGCGCCGGGGCGATGGAGCCGAACGTGACCGTCACCCCCGCCGTTACGATGCTCACCAACGAGATCCACTCTTGTGCGTTCATCTGATTCTCCTTTAAGGCGCCGTTAATTTCGGCTCATATGCAGATAACTACGTAATGCTGTCTGGCGACTTCACCGCCTCACCCCCCACCGCCTTGCCCTTGCTTCGTGGGTTCACCGCCGCCTCCATCGAGCTCGCCGTGAACACCAGGGTCAGCACCCCGAAGATGTAGGCCTGCACCACGCCCGTCAGCACGCTCAGCAGCATCAGGGGCACGGGGATCAGCAGCCCGGCCAGCAGCACCACGATCGCCCCCACCAGCTCCGCCGACATCATGTTGCCGAACAACCGCAGGGCCAGCGCCAGCGTGCGGCTCAGCTCGCCGATGATGTTGAAGGGCAGCAGCAGCGGGTGCGGCTCGATGTACCGCTTGAGGTACGCCATGCCGTTGGCCCGGAACGCGTAGACGTGCCCCACGCCCAGCGCCACCACGGCCAGCGCCGCGGTCAGCGATACATCGCGCGTGGGGCTCGACACCACCGGCAACAGGCCGATCAGGTTCGCCAGCCCGATGAACAGCCACTGCGTCAGGATGACCGGGATCAGCGGGCGCACGTTGGCCGACACCATCGTCGTCACCGCGTCCTCGAGGAGCTCGTACACCACCTCCATCGCGGCGCGCACCCGTTCGAGCCGGCGCAGCAGCACCGATCCCACCACCAGCAGCACGCTCAACGCCAGCGAGACGACCACCGTGTCGGTGATGGCCACCGGGCCGAGCTGCCACAACACCACCGGGAAGACATCGTCCATCAGGTCGCTCCGTGCCGCGGCTTGCTCGACAGCACCGCCGCGCGCACCGCGAACAGGCCGAGCACCGAGGCCCAGGCCGCCTCAGCCGCGATCCGCGACCCCAGCCAGACCGCCAGCCCCACGAACGCCAGCCCCACCGGGAACAGCAGCGCCGCCCACACGTTGCGGCCGTCCACGATCAGCCCCGCCCGCAGGCGCGTGCACAGCAGGTGCAGCGTCCCGCCTGCGATCCCCAGCACCAGCCCCGCCACGATCGCACCGGCCATCTCCTGCATCACTCCACCTCGTCGTCGCGCAGGCTTCGGCGCACATGCCAGCCTGTCGTGTAGAGCCCCACGGCCAGCCCCAGCCCCAGGCCGACCAGGGTGAGCGAACGCATCTCGAACCACTGCGCGCCCCACCGGCCGAGCATCGCGCCGACCACGGTGGGCACCACCAGCATCCAGCCGAGCGCCCCCACGTTCGCCACATGCCGCCACCACGTCGAGGTCCGCCGACGCGCCTTGCTCAGCCTCGCCGCTTTCCTCCGCACCTTGTCAGCCCAGCCCTCGTCGCTCATGGCTGCCTCCGCACGACCCGCCGCCGCGCTTCCCTCGCCAGCTCCTCCAGCACGGTCCGGCGCAGGGCCGTCCGCGCCTGGCGCTGACGCAGCCGGGCCTCCACCTCGTCGCCGATCCCGTCGAGGTCCCTGGACAGCTGGGCGGCCTGGGTCAACACCTGCACGCGGCCCCCGCGCAGCTCCAGCAGCGCGGCGTCCACCGCCACGAAGGCCTCGCCCTCGGCGTCGTCGAAGAGCAGCAGGCCCGGCGGCAGCACCGCCACCACGTCGAGGCGGCCAGGCAGCAGCCCGAACCAGCCGTCGCGGTCCTCGGCCACCACGCGCGTGACCTCCGTCTCCACGACCACCCCCTGCGGCGTGCGGATCTCGAGGTGCAGCCGCCTCATGCCAGCGCCCTCCCCACGGCCGGCGCCACGGTGTCCGGCAACGCCCCGATCATGTACAGCGCCTGCTCGTCCAGCGCGTCGCAGGCGCCGCCCAGGATCGCCTCGACGCCATCCAGGGTGACCTCGATCGGCACGCTCACGCCGCGTCGGCCGGTGAAGACCTCGGAGACCTTGAACGGCTGCGTCAGGAACCGCTCAAGCCGCCGCGCCCGCCGCACCACCAGCCGGTCGTCCGCCGACAGCTCGTCCAGCCCCAACATCGCGATGACGTCCTCCAGCTCGCGATAGCGCGCCAGCACCTCGCGGGTCCGCTGGGCCAGCCCGAAGTGCCGCGCCCCCACGATCGCCGGGTCCATCAGCCGGGAGCCGGACTTGAGCGGGTCCACGGCGGGGTACAGCCCCAGCGCCGCCATGCTGCGGCTCAGCACCACCTTGCTGTCGAGGTGCTCGATGATCGCCGCCGCGCCGGGGTCATTCATGTCGTCTGCCGGCACGTACACCGCCTGGACGCTCGTGATGGCCCCGTCCACGGTCGAGGCGATGCGCTCCTCGACCTCGGCGACCTCGGTCACCAGGGTCGGCTGGTAGCCCACCCGCGACGGCAGGCGCCCCACCATCGCGCTGATCTCCATGCCGGCCTGCACGAACCGGAAGATGTTGTCGACCAGTAGCAGCACGTCCGTGTGGTCGTGGTCACGGAGGTGCTCGGCGACCGTCAGCGCCGCGTGCGGCACCCTGAACCGCACCCCGGCGGGCGCGTCCATTTGACCGAACACCATCACCGTGCGGTCCATCAGCCCCGCCTCCCGAAACTCCTCCCAGAGCTCGTGCCCCTCCCGGATGCGCTCGCCGATGCCGGCGAACACGGCCTTCCCCCCCGATTCGCCCATCACCGCCCCGATGAACTCCATCAGCAGGACGGTCTTGCCTACCCCGGCCCCCCCGAACAGCCCCGTCTTGCCTCCCCGCGTGAACGGGCACAGCAGGTCGATGACCTTGAGGCCGGTGAACAGCGGCGAGGTCTCGGTGAGATGGCGGTGCATGACCGGGGGGGCGCGGTGGATCGAGCGTCGCTCCTCCCCGACGATCGGTGGCCCGCCGTCCAGGGCCCGCCCGACCGGATCGATCACGCGCCCGAACAGGGCAGGCCCCAGCGGCATCGACAGCGGCTGCCCCGTCGCTACGATCGCGTCTCCGCGCCGCAGCCCGGCCGTCGACTCCAGCGCGATCGCCCGCACCAAGCCGTCGCCGAGCTGGGCCACGACCTCGAAGTGCCGGACCGCCGGCTCCCCGATGACCAGCGCCTCCTTGACCTGGGGCGTCCGGCGCGCGGGGAACTTCGCGTCCACGACGTTGCCAAGGACGGCCTCGACCGTTCCGCGGTCGCCGTCGGTGTGGAACTCAGAGCTGGACTTCATCGGGCACCTCAAGTGAGAAGCCGTTCGAAAAATATATACCTCGTTTCCTCGTATCTTCTGTCCCCAGGTGTGTCTTCTGCTCGGTCATGGGCCTCTGGGCCCACTCCCTCCCCTCAGACGCCACCTGGAAACAGAATCTACGTCGGATCCATCGGCATCTATTTTCCGAATGGCTTCTGACGTCCAGTCGCTCGGTGCGCCGGCCCGGTCAGAGCAGGGGGCAAGGAGCGTACCACCGCTTTCGCGCCCTCCCGTCCGCGGCGCGCGCCAGCCGTACGTCGTCATGGGTCCGCAAATTGTGCAGTGAACGGATCGCTAGACGCAGAAATTGCATCCGATCAAAATATTGTTAACTTTTTTATTTCAATAGCGCCGTGAGCACCCGTCTGCCATGCGTGCCCTCGCCGCCCTTGCCTGGGCGGCGCCCCCGCGCTACACCAGCCTGAGCACCATTCTACCTCGCAGCGCCGCTGCGCCGCGCTCCCCACATCCGACCCGAAGCGGCCTCCCCATGACCTACGCGATCGAGCAGCTCCGCCACCTCCTCCACGGCCCCGCGATCGAGCCCGCCTGGTGGGCCATCTGCGACACACTCGACACGCTCGAGGGCAGCGAGCTGAGCCTGGCCATCGACTACGTGCAGGGCAACGCGACGCTGTGGCCGGACGCCGTCCGCTTCGCGCCGCCGCTGTGGCTCACCAGCCTGCTGCAGGGCCGCGTCCTGCCCCAGCTCGCCATCGTCCGCGCGCTCGCCGAGCCCGAGGCCAGTCGCCATCCCGACGTCACGACCCCCATCACCGACGTCCCCGACCCCAACGGCCCCATCCGCACGACCCTGCTCACCGTCCCCAACGTGCTGCGGCTGCTCGAACACCCGGCGTTGGCGCACGTCACCACCCTCGGCATCCGGTTCCGGCAGGATTACGGCGAGGGCTTGCTGACGGGGCTGGCGCGGCTGAACCGGGCTCCGCTGGAGGCGCTGGACCTCTCTCTGGCCGTCGTCGAGCCGGGCGGGCTGCGCGCCCTCGGCGCTGCGGGCGCGCTGCGTGGCCTTCGGAGCCTGCGGCTTCGGTACACCAACGTCCACGACGAGCTGCCCTCGCTCCTACGCGCCTGGCCCTTCCGCCACCTCGAAACGCTCCGCCTCGACGCCCAGGCGCTGACGGCCGCCACCGACCTCCTCAACCACCCGAACGTCGACCGCCTGACCTCCCTCGAGATCGGCGGCGTCGAGCTCGATGCCGCGGTGCTGGGCAGCTTCCTCGAGCGCGCCCAACGCCTCGAACACCTCAACCTCGATCGCTGCACCTGGATGCCGGGCGCCGCGCGCACCTTCGGGCTCGCCGCACCCCTGCCCGCGCTGCGGCGCCTCCACATCACCGGCCAGGCTGCCGGCATCCGCGGCGACTTCGTGGAGCTGGCCAGCAGCCCCCTCCTGGCGGGCGTGGAGCGCCTCGAGCTCCACGCCTTCCCCGGCGGCGAGCTCGCCGATCAGCTCGCCGTCCGCCTGGCCGCCAACCCCCATCTCACCGCCCTCCGCGCCCTCTCGATCGGCAGGGGCCTCGCCGATGCCGGCGTCCTCGCCCTCGCATCCTCGCCGCGCCTCACCGGTCTCACCGCCTTCACGCTCGGTCCGCTCGCCTTCTTCGACAACGGCGTCACCGCCCGGGGCATCACCGCCCTCACCCGGCGCCTCGCGCTCCGCGAGCTGCGCATCAACAAGGCCCGCATCGGCGACGAGGGCGCCGCCGCCATCGCCACCGGGCCCCACGCGTCATCGCTCGAGGTGCTCTCCCTCCTCGACTGCGGCCTCGGGCCCGCCGGCGCCCAGGCCCTGGCCGGCTCCCCCGGCCTCACGAGCCTCCGCACACTGAACCTGATCGGCGACCCCATCGGCGACGCCGGACTCGTCGCCCTGGCCAGCAGCCCACACCTGCACGCGCTCCAGCGCCTCGACCTCTACAACACCCAGATCGGTGACGCCGGCATCATCGCCGTCGCCGAGTCCGTCCACCTCCCCAGCCTTCGCCACCTCCAGCTCGCCGGCAACCGCCCCACCGACGCCATCGCGCCCGCCCTGATGGCCTCCCCCGTCTTTGCCCGGCTCGACTGGCTCGACCTCCCCGCCAGCTACGATCTCCCGGACGCCGTCCGCGACGCGCTCGCCGGCCTCCCGACCTGGTCCCTCCACCTCAAGCGGTCCCTCTCCGGCGGCCTCAACCCCTGGCACTGGACCCTCGACGACGCCTTCCGCCTGCCACCCTCCGATGGCACCATCGAGGAGGTCCACTTCCACCTCCGCACCATGCGCAAGACCCAGCTCCCCACTCTCGACCTGGCGCGCTATGCCACCGTCGTCGCGCGGCACTGGCCCGGCGAGCTGGCCCACAAGCTGCGGAAGCGGCTCGGGGAGCTGGGGGTTGTGCTGGGGGGGGGAGGGGGCCGCGGGGGAGCCGTCTGGTCAGTCCTCGTCCTCTTCGAGCGGAAGGCGGCTGGCGCGGTCGGTGTCGCGGCGGCGGAGCAGGAGCGAGCGGACGACGACGAAGATGAAGCCGGCCATGATGAGGAGCATCCCGGCGATGGCGTAGGCTTCGAGGCCGGCGTGTGCGGTGGGCGGCATCAGCGGGGCCGCTCAAGGGTGCGGATGAGCTTGACGAGCTCGGCGACGGTGGCCGGGTCGTCGGCGAGATCGGGGTTGGGGGACATGACGTGGGAGCGGCCCTCGGCGGGGCCGCCCTCGAGGATGACGCGCTTGATGCGGGTGTCGTCCCAGGCGGCCTGCCAGGCCGGGTGGGTGAGGTCGACGGGCTGGATGCGGATGCCGGGGACGCTGGGGCCGTCGCCCTTGCCTTCGAGGCCGTGGCAGGCGGCGCAGCGGTGCTCCCAGAGGGTCGCGGCCTTGAGCTTCGGGTCGGTGATGTTGTGGGCATTGCCGCTGCCGTCGCAGGCGGCCAGTCCTGACCACAGCGCCAGCATCGCCAGGGCCATCCAGGCTTCGCGTCTCGACATCTCGCCTCCTCGGGGGCGCTCGCGCGTCTGGAGCGCGTGCGGCCAGTGCGCGTGATAGCAGATTCGCTGTGGGGTGGCCAGCGTGGGCGGTCGGGGGTGGGTGCGCTGTGTGTCACACGTCTGGTGCAGAGAGTTCACCTGGTCTTCGGGCTCGTGGCCGTGGGCCTTGGGGGGGTTGAGAGCAGGAGGGGCGGTCAGGGCGGATTGACGTACGCGCGCACATCCTTATGCTAGGCGGTTGGATGACGCACTGCGCCATAACCTTCCATCCTGTATCGAGGCGAGCATTGACCGACCCGACCTCCGCTGTCCCCTCCCGCCAGGGTCTCTACGACCCTCAGTTCGAGTCCGACGCCTGTGGTGTGGGCTTCATCGCCAACATCCATGGCGAGCGATCGCATCGCCTGGTGGACAAGAGCCTGGAGCTGTTGGTGAATCTCTGGCATCGGGGCGCCGCGGGCGCCGACCCGGAGACGGGCGACGGCGCGGGGATCCTGACCCAGGTGCCGTGGCGGTTCCTGGCCAGGCAGGCCGCGTCGCTGGGGATCGTGCTGCCGGGGGAGGGTCGGTGGACGGCCGGCAACGTGTTCCTGTCGCCCGACCCCGACGTCGCCCGGCCCCAGCAGCGGCTGATGGAGGCCGTGGTGGCCGAGCGCAACCTGTTGACGCTCGGGTGGCGGCAGCTCCCGACGCAGCCTTCGGCCATCGGGCGGCTGGCCCGCGGGTCGATGCCGAGCGTGTGGCAGATCTTCGTGGGATTGCCGGACGAGGCGCCGGAGCGGGACGCGCTGGACTTCGAGCGGCAGCTCTACATCCTGCGGCGGATGGCCGATCGGCGAGTCAAGGCGGCGAGGCCGGGGTGCATCTTCCACATCGTGAGCTTGTCGGTGCGGAAGATGGTGTACAAGGGGCTGCTGCACGCCCATCAGATCGAGCCGTTCTACCCCGACCTGTCCGACCCGGACTTTGACAGCGCGCTGGCGATCGTGCACCAGCGCTACAGCACCAACACCTTCCCGACGTGGAACCTGGCGCAGCCGTTCCGTTTTCTGGCCCACAACGGCGAGATCAACACGCTGCGCGGCAACCTCAACTGGATGAAGGCGCGCGAGCGCTCGCTGGCCAACGAGCTGTTCGGCGACGACCTGCAGCACGTGCTGCCGCTGCTGGACGCGGGACGGTCCGACTCCGCCCAGTTCGACGCCACCCTGGAGCTGCTTGTCCTGTCCGGCCGGTCGCTGGCGCACGCGATGTGCATGATGATCCCCGAGGCCTGGGAGCATCACGCGCAGATGAGCCCGGAGCTGCGGGCCTTCTACGAGTACCACGCGCTGCTGATGGAGCCGTGGGACGGGCCGGCCTCGATCGTCTTCACCGATGGGGTTCAGATCGGCGCCGTGCTCGACCGCAACGGCCTGCGCCCGCTGCGGTACGTGGTGACGGAGGGCGGCTTCATCGTCGGGGCGTCGGAGGTGGGGGTCATCGCGTTCAAGGACGAGGACATCGTCCAGAAGGGGCGGCTTCAGCCGGGCCGGATGCTGCTGGTCGACACGGCGCAGCATCGCATCATCGGCGACGACGAGGTCAAGGGGAGCCTCGTGGCGTCGGCGCCGTGGCGGCAGTGGATGGACACGCACCGCATCCACCTCGACGCGCTGCCGCTGCCGAGCACGCCGGACCCCTTGCCGCCGCGCGATCTTACGCAGCAGATCGCGTTCGGGTATACGCTGGAGGACCTCAAGCTGATCCTGTCACCGATGGTGGAGCACGGCACCGAGGCGATCGGTTCGATGGGGGACGACACGGCCCTGGCTTGCCTGTCTGACAGGCCCAGGCTGCTTTTTGAATACTTCAAGCAGCACTTTGCCCAGGTCACCAACCCGGCCATCGACTCGATGCGCGAGCGGCTGGTGATGTCGTTGTTCGCCACGCTGGACGCCAGCGCGAACCTGCTGTCCCAGACGCCGGAGCACGCCCGCGCCATCCGGCTGGACAGCCCGCTGCTGCGGCCCAGGGACTTCGCCCGCATCACCCACCTCCAGCGCGACGGCTTCGAGGTCCGCACCTTCGCCACGCTCTTCGCCATCGCCCCGAACGCGCCGCCGGACGAGGCGGGCGCGGCCATGGAGGGCGCGCTGACGGCCCTGCTCGCCGAGGTGCGCGACGCCGTGGAGGCGGGCGTCAACATCGTCATCCTCTCCGACCGTGGCGTGGACGCCGGCCACGCGCCGATCCCGAGCCTGCTGGCCACGGCGGCGGTGCATCACCACCTGGTCGCCGAGGGCATCCGGACGCGGTGCGCCCTGGTCGTCGACACGGGGGAGGCGAGGGAGATCGGGCACTTCGCGCTGCTGATCGGCTACGGCGCCGCAGCGATCTACCCCTACCTGGCCTGGCAAACCATCGCGGACCTGATCGCGGACGGCCTGTGGTTCGAGGAGGCGATCGCGTGGGACGACGCGGTCGCGCACTACCGCAAGGCCGTGGACAAGGGGCTGCTCAAGATCTTCGCCAAGATGGGCATCTCCACGGCGCAGAGCTACCAGTCGTCTCAGCTGTTTGAGGCCATCGGGCTGTCGGACGTGGTGGTCCAGCGCTACTTCACGGGCACGCCGTCGCGCATCAGCGGGGTCGGGCTGGACGTGATCGCGCGGGAGACGGTGGTCCGCCACAGCCGCGCCTTCCACCCGCCAGCGGGCGGGATGGTGGAGCTCGATCCGGGAGGGCTCTACCAGTGGCGGCGGCGCGGCGAGCGGCACAACTACGACCCCGACGTTGTCGCCGCGCTCCAGCACGCTGTGCGCGAGGAGAGCTTCGGCACCTACGCGGAGTTCTCCCGGCTGGCCAACAAGACCGCCGAGGAGTCCTGCACCCTGCGCGGCCTGCTCGAGTTCGTGCCGGCCGAGATGGCGCTGCCGCTCGAGGAGGTCGAGCCGGCCAGCGCCATCGTCCGCCGCTTCTGCACCGGCGCCATGTCCTACGGCTCCATCTCCCGCGAGGCCCACGAGACGCTGGCGCGCGCCATGAACCAGCTCGGCGGCCGCAGCAACACAGGGGAGGGCGGCGAGGACCCGGCGCGGTTCGAGGACGACCGGCGGAGCGCGATCAAGCAGGTGGCGTCGGGGCGCTTCGGGGTCACGAGCTGGTATCTGACCAACGCCGATGAGCTCCAGATCAAGATCGCCCAGGGCGCCAAGCCCGGCGAGGGCGGGCAGCTGCCGGGGCACAAGGTGGACGCGATCATCGCGAAGCTGCGGCACAGCACGCCGGGCGTCGCCCTGATCTCACCGCCGCCGCACCACGACATCTACTCCATCGAGGATCTCTCCCAGCTCATCCACGACCTCAAGTGCGCCAACCCTCGGGCGAACATCTCGGTCAAGCTGGTCGCCCGAGGCGGCGTCGGCACCATCGCCGCGGGCGTCGCCAAGGGCAAGGCCGACGGCATCGTCATCAGCGGACACGACGGCGGCACAGGCGCCTCGCCGCAGACCTCCCTCAAGTACGCCGGCGTGCCCTGGGAGATCGGGCTGGCCGAGACGCAGCAGACCCTCGTGCTGAACCACCTGCGCGGCCGCATCCGCCTCCAGGTCGACGGCGGCCTCAAGACCGGCCGCGATGTCGCCATCGCCGCGCTGCTCGGCGCCGACGAGTTCGGTTTTTCGACCGCGCCGCTGGTGGCCATGGGCTGCATCCTGATGCGAGTCTGCCACCTCAACACCTGCCCGGTCGGCGTCGCCACGCAGAACCCGGAGCTGCGCAAGCTGTTCGCCGGCCTGCCCGAGCACGTCGTGCACTACATGATGTTCGTCGCCGAGGAGACGCGACAGATCATGGCGCGCCTGGGCTTCCGCACCATCGACGAGATGGTCGGCCGCACCGACAAGCTCCGCGTCCTTGGTGCCGACGAGTTCAGCCACTGGAAGGCCCAGCGCCTCGACTACACAGCCCTCCTGCACCGCCCCGACTCCGACGCCCCTCGCCGCCACTGCGAGGTGCAGGACCACGGCCTCGACAAGAAGCTCGACCACACCCTCATCGCCCGGGCCGAGCCGGCGCTGGAGCGCGGCGAGCCCGTCGTCATCGACCTCACCGTCCGCAACGTGCACCGGACGCTCGGCACCATGCTCGGCCACGCGGTCAGCCTCCGCTACGGCGCCGACGGCCTCCCGGACGACACCATCACGCTCAAGCTGGTGGGCACCGGAGGGCAGAGCCTCGGTGCGTTCGCGCCGCGCGGGATCACCTTCGACCTCGAGGGCGACGCGAACGATTACGTCGGCAAGGGCCTCAGCGGCGCCCGCATCATCGTCCGCCCTCCGAAGGACTCCACCTTCCCGCCGGAGGCCAATGTCATCGTCGGCAACGTCGTGCTGTACGGCGCCACCTCGGGCGAGGTCTTCCTGAACGGCCTCGCGGGCGAGCGGTTCGCGGTGCGCAACAGCGGCGCCACCGCCGTCGTCGAAGGCGTCGGCGACCACGCCTGTGAGTACATGACCGGGGGCCGCGTGCTCATCCTCGGGCGGACCGGCCGGAACTTCGCCGCGGGCATGAGCGGTGGCATCGCGTGGGTGTACGACGGCGACGGCGACTTCGCGCCCCGCTGCAACAAGGGTATGGTGCTGCTCGAGTCCGCGCAGGACGACCTCGACGAGATTTATCGCCTGCTCACCCGCCACGTCGCGGCCACGGGCAGCCCGCTGGGCGCCAGGCTGCTCGACGACTGGGTCGCAGCCTCTGCCCGGTTCGTCCGGGTCATCCCCGCCGAGTACAAGCGGACCCTCCAGCCCCCTCAACCCGAGCACCGCGGGAGCGATCATGGGTAAGCCGACCGGATTCATGGAGATCGACCGGGCGAAGACAGCCACGCGTCCCGTCGAGGAGCGCGTCAAGGACTTCGAGTCCGTCTACGTGGACCCCGATCGGGCGGTGATCCAGCGGCAGGCCTCCCGCTGCATGGACTGCGGCGTGCCGTTCTGCAACAAGGGCTGTCCGCTGGGCAACATCGTCCCGGACTGGAACGACCTCGTCTACCGTGACCGCTGGAAGGCCGCGCTCGACCGCCTGCACTCCACCAACAACTTCCCCGAGTTCACCGGCCTCGTCTGCCCGGCCCCCTGCGAGGCGGCCTGTGTGCTGGCGCTTCAGGGGGCGGCGGTGACGATCAAGAGCATCGAGTGGTCGATCATCCAGCACGGCTACGCCGAGGGCTGGATCGTGCCGGCGCCTGCGGCCAAGCGTACGGGCAAGCGCGTGGCCGTCGTGGGCTCCGGCCCCGCCGGGCTCGCCGCCTCGCAGCAGCTCGCCCGCGCCGGCCACGCGGTGACGGTCTTCGAGAAGAACGCCCGCGTCGGCGGTCTGCTCCGGTTCGGCATCCCCGACTTCAAGCTCGACAAGGACCTGATCGACCGCCGCGTCGCCCAGATGGAGGCCGAGGGGGTGACGTTCCGGACGGGCGTAGCGGTCGGGATCGACCTTCCTGCCGCTCAGCTCCGCGCCGACTTCGACGTGGTCGTGCTGGCCTGCGGCAGCGAGCAGCCCCGCGACCTCGCCATCGAGGGGCGCGAGCTGGGCGGCATCCACTTCGCGCTGGACTTCCTCGGCCAGCAGAACCAGCGCTGCGCTGGCGAGCCGGTGCCCGAGGCAGCCGCCATCGTCGCCACGGGCAAGCACGTGGTCGTCCTCGGCGGCGGCGACACTGGCAGCGACTGCATCGGCACCGCCCACCGGCAGGGCCCCGCCAGCGTCCTCAACCTCGAGCTCAACGAGCGCCCACCCGACCTCCGCGACCCCTCGACCCCCTGGCCCCTCTGGCCCCTGGCCTTCCAGACCACCTCCTCGCACGAGGAGGGCGGCCAGCGCGAGTTCGCGGCCCTCACCCAGCGGTTCTCCGGCGAGGACGGGCAGGTGAGGGCGCTGCACACCGTGCGGGTGAGGCTGGAGACAGACGAGGACGGTCGTCGTCGCCTCGTCGAGCTGCCCGGCACCGAGGAGAGCTACCCCGCCGACCTCGTCCTGCTCGCCATGGGCTACGTCCACCCCGTGCACGACCGCCTGCTCGAGGCGCTCGGCGTCGACTACGACCCCCGCGGCAACGTGCACGCCACCACCGCCGACTTCCACACCTCGGTCCCCGGCGTCTTCGCCGCTGGCGACGTCCGGCGCGGCCAGTCCCTCGTCGTCTGGGCCATTCAAGAGGGCCGCGAGTGCGCCCGCGCCGTCGACGCCTGGCTCACCGGCCAGCTCCGGCTGCCGTCGCGGGATAGCTGGGCGTACGACCCCACCGCGGTGCGAGGAAAGACGGCGGTGACGCCGTAGGGTAGCCTCCCGGCAGTCCGTCTCACCCTCCTGTTGGGCTCTCGAGGTGCCGTGTGGTAGTGTCCCGCGCGCTCGACATCACCCCGCATCGTTGATCTTCGTCGTCCGGGAGCTGCCCATGCGCCACTTCGCTCGAACCCTCGTTGTCCTCTCCGTCGCCCTCCCTGCCGTGCTCGGCGTGGCTTCTTCGTGTGGGACGACGGCCTCGGAGACGCGGTCGGGCGACGGCACGGTGGCAGGCAGCGCCGTCGCGCCGCTGCTGTGGGTGGTTCAGGAGGGCAACCTCGTCACCTACGGGGAGGACCTGAAGGAGCTCGATCGGTTCCCGATCGGCGTCGACGGTGTCGACTCGCTGTCGGTGACGCCGGACGGCAAGGTCCTGTTCGCCCTGTCGGGCAAAGAGGTCACTCGCATCGACCTCGCCGAACGCTCTGCGAAGCAGCTGGCGGCGCTGCCGGCCGCGACGAAGTGCGAGGAGTACTACGGGCCGGTCCTGCTGCAGGACGTGCGGAGCACGTATGTCTCGGCGGACGGCGGCGCCTTCTGCGCGACGCTACAGGATCGCAACGACAACATGGCCAGCTTGCAGGTGACCTACGCGGTGGACGTCACCTCGGGCGCCGTGAGCTACTCCGTCGGCCTCGATCTGGACTCGGGGTGTGGCGGGGAGCAGGACGCGGGTACGGAGCGGTGCGTCCACGTCCCGCGGCCCGGGTCGCGGGGAGCCGCGACGTTCGAGGCCGTCGCAGGGGAGGGGTGCGCCCTCAAGATCGCCACCGGCGCGACGATCAACCTCCCGAAGCGAGAGGAGCTTCAGGGGCCGTGCGAGCCCGGCGAGGAGGGCGTTTCGGCGTCTGGACGCTTCTTCGGGGCCTCGGTGCTGGTCGACGACTCCGGCGACAACATCTACCGTAGCCTCTACTTTGTGGATGCGCAGAAAGGCATTCTGCTTCAAGGGCTTACGGATGGCGCGGTGGGCGACACCCAGCTCGAGTGGGCGCCGAGGGCCGACGTGCTGGTCATCGACGGGACCGTGTACCGACTCGGCGACACGGTCGAGACGCTCGTGCTCAACCGGTCGGTGATCTTCGTGCCGTGACCGCCGCCGCGCGGTCCGCCGTCACGGGAACTGTCCGTCCACCCGCCTGGCCGTGAACCGGGCGACCACCGTCCACGCATCAAGCGTCCCGTCGCGGTCGAGGTCGACGTCTTTCGGGCCGAGCACCGTGGAGAGCTTGAGGGTGTTGTCCCCCACCGGCACATCCACGTCCATCGCCGCAGCCTGCGTGATCACGCCGGCGAAGCTGCCGCCCTCGATCCTCCCCTCCGCCGTCAGCCTCCCCGTCACGCCGACGCTCTCCACCGGCAGGTAGACCAGAGTCCGGGCCTCCTCGCCGAGCCCCGCCGTCACCGGGAAGGTGATCCGTTCGGCCGAGGCGGTCGTGGTGAACTCGCCCAGCGCGTCGATCTGGGCGGGCGCCGGCGCACCGTTGGCCTCGTCGGCGAAGGTGTACAGGTCCGGGCCGAGCTCCTTGCCCGCGTCGACGTGGATCTTGAACGTCGTCGGGCTGGTGGGGCTGCCGAAGTCGTAGAGGCGGAACAGGAAGATCAGCGATCCCTCCTCCAGGTTCGGTCCGATCAGCGCGTTCAGGATGATCGCCGGGTCCGGTGGGCTCAGCAGCTCCAGCGTCTCCATCAGCCAGACGCCGTCTGCCACGGCGATTCCGGCGGTGTCTCCGTCGGGCTCCGGCCGCACGTCGTCGGTCGCGTCCGGGGCGACGTCGGGGGTCGAGTCGTCCGCGTCGGCCTCGACGTCAGCGGTCGTCGCGTCGACGCCTCCGGCGTCGTCGTCGGCGACGTCCGCAGATGCGCAGGCCGTCAGGGCGGTGAGGGCGAGGGCGAGCAGGAGGAGCGGGAGGCGTTGTGTTGGCATGGTCGAGACTCTCGGGCGCCAGAAGGCCCACACTCCATGGTGGGACAGCGGTGAGTGTAGCAGGGTCGTCGCTGGACGCCGAACCTTTCGATGTGGCAGGGCCGTCGCCGCAAGTCGTGGAGGGGTTTCTGCGTGGATCGACGGCGGCTCACACGCGGTTGCTCTTGCCGAGGTGCGCAGGGTTCGATAATACTGTCGCGCAGACGACGGATCTTCGGACGAAGGTCGGAGGCGGGTGACCGACGACAAGGCATCTCAACCCTCCAACCAATCCCACAACACGCATGCGCCGGACGGAACATCATGCCCCGAGGCAAAGTAATTGAGTTCAGCCACGAGAAGGGCTTTGGTCAGATTCAGCTCGACGACGGGTCGCTGATGAACTTCGATGCGTCGGTGGCGAGCACCTTCGACATCCAGCCCGGCGATCTGGCCACGGTCACGCTGCGCGAGCTGGCTGGTCGGCGCTTGATCACGCGAGTCGAGTTCGACAAGGCGCCCGTCCAGTAGGGCGTCCGCCCCGGCGCCTCCCCGTCTGCCCATCCTGAGGAGACCTCCCGGGCTGCCCGGTTCGCTGCGGCGAGCCAGGCGCGGTGAGGGTCAGTGGGTCTCGAGGTCGAGATGCTTGGGAGGCGCGCAGATATAAGGTGCTGGTTTCCATCGGTCCTCTTCCGTCCTGGCGTCGTCGCTTCAACCTCGACGTGGCGCTGCCACGCCTTCGGTTTCGCTCCTCGCCAGCCCGAAAGATGCCTCGCCGGAAACCAGCACCTTATATCTGTGCGCCTCCTTGGCCTCGGGCACCTCCTCGCGCATCTTCGCCTCCAACGCATCGACCTCCTGCCCCAGGCTGGCGACGACCTGCTCGGCGTAGACGTGCGTGAAGGCGACGAAGTCCTCGTAGGTCTTGATCTTCTCCCAGGCCGCCGGCAGCTCCGGCTCGAGCCGCTGGGCCAGCCGTGTGCGGTCGCCCCAGGCTCATCACCCGGCGGGGGCGCACTCCCAGACCAGCTCGGCCTGCCCGAGCGGCTGGATCCACGACGACTCGCACTCCGCGTCCGCATCACACGCCTCTGCGCTCTCGATCCCATAGCACCGGTGCGGCGGACCATCCGGGGGCCGGTCACCCCGCACCTCGCCGCTGTGGCCGCAGCCGGTGGCGCTCAGGAGCACAGCGAGCAGGGTGAGGCATGGCAGGGCGCGGAGCAGGTGCATCATGGCGTTGGCTGCGGTGCGTGCGCGGGGCACGGAGAGTGTCGCGGCGCCGCGCGGCAAGTGCGGCGAGTGCGGCGAGCGCCGCCAGCCGCTCGGCGCGACGGGAGCGCGCAGGGTCAGGCACGCTCGAGGCGAGGGTGTTTGTACCACAGAGCCGGGGCGAGGCTCCAGATGTCGGGGCGTTCTGGCGGGGGCGTCTTGTGACAGCGTGCGGATTCGTGGCACCTTGACCTGAAGGCCGCCACATGGTGCGAGGCCCGATGGGCGCCGCGCTGCCGGCGGGCGCGCCGCTCGAACGAAGGCCATGACCCCATCGCCAGGACACCCGATCACGTCGCCAGGAGCCCATGTCCGCCGACACGCACGTCAATGACTTTCTCAGCGGTCTGCTCGTCACCGATCGCGAGAGTCTTCGCTTTCTGTACCAGGCCGTCCTCGGCACCACCGGGGCCATGCCTCCGGCCGAGCGGGCCGCCTCAGAGCTGTCGCAGCACGTGCAGTCGCACGCCGGGGAGGTGCCGGTGGGGCTGCTGGCGTGGCTCCGCACCGCCGGCAGCGTGCCGCCGGCCGCCCTGATCCCGCTGATCCGGCTCGCGGGGTTCTATGGCGATGAGGCCATCGCCGAGCCGCTGCTCGTCCTGCTTCGGCAGCTCACCTTCGTTGCGGCGCATCCGGTGGCCGTGCACGCGCTGGCCCAGGTCAAGGGCCGACGCGCCCCGAAGGTGCTCACCGATCTGCTCTGGTCGGCGCCCGTCCAGAACTGGCACGTGCGTGAGCCGGCGATCTTGCGCGAGCTCGGTCGTCTCGGGGACCCGGTCGCGGTGGACGACCTGATCCGCGCCCTCGGTGTGGGCTATCAGAACCCCGTCCGGGCCGCCGCGCAGGCGTTGGCGTCGTTCCCGTCCGAGACCGTGTTCAACCCGCTCCTGGCGCTGCTGCGCAAGGGGGAGAGCCTGGCCGTGGCCGCCGGGGCCGCCGAGGCGCTCGGCGCGCTCGGCGACGCCGGGGCCATCTCCTACCTCCAGCGCGCCTCGACCAGCGGGGACGCGGGCCTGGCGATCAGCGCCGCCGTGGCGCTGGCCCGCCTCGGCTCGGCCGAGGCCGCCGGTCGCCTGCTGGAGCTGTCCCGGCACAGCTCGGTGGCTGTGCGCGCACGGGCCTTCGGCGCGCTGGCGCTCATCGGGGCGCGCCGCCTCGACCCTGCGGCCACCAGCGCCCTGCAGGCCGGACTCGCCGATCCCCAGCCCGAGGTCCGGAGCGCCGCCGCCTACGCGCTGGGTCGGCTCGGCCAGTCCACGGCGGCCACCTGGATCGAGACGGCCCTGCGCCGGGAGGTCTCGCCGCTGGTGCGGACCGAGATGGTGCGCGCGCTCGGCCAGCTCGGCGCGCCGCGCTCCCTCACGATCCTGCTGGAGCTCCTGGCCCGCGAGGAGGTCGGTGTCCGCGTCGAGATCCTCGATGCCCTGTCGCTGTTCCCCGATCCCGACGTCGCCCGCCACATCGTGCCGTTCCGCGCCTCGGCCGACCGTCGCCTCGTCGAGGCCGCCAACCGCGCCCTCCGCCGCTTGCTCTACCACCCGTTCGGCTGGCCCGCGCCAGCGGCCATCGGCGATGAGACCACCCTGGAGATCCCGCTCTACAGCCTCGAGGGCGCCCGCGAGCGCCTCCTGCCGCCCCCGCCGCCCCCGCCGCCGCCCGGCTTCTTCGGCCGGGTGTTCGGCGGACCTGTGCCCGAGCCGCCCGCGCCCCCGGCCCCGGTCGGCCGCGTCGAGATCACCGCCGACGCCGTCCTGCTCGACCTCCCCGCTGGCATCCACCCGGCCGGTTGGCAGGCGGGCCTGATCCACTGGACGCACCCCTTCTCGGTGACCGTCACCCGCGAGCCGATCAGCGAGCACGCCACGACGACGGCCGGCAGCTCCGACGCAGGCATCCACTTCGTCCTGCGCCAGCGCGTCGACGGTGATGGCGCACGCTTCCAGACGGTCGCCGTCAGCCTGTGGACCGCGCCCAGCGAGGAGGTCGGCAAGCTCACCCCCAAAGCCGAGCGCCTCCCCTGCCTCGACCCCCACGCCGCCGAGCCCTTCCTCGCCGCCGTCCAGTTCTACGCCCGCATCCATGGCCAGCGCGTCGGCTGAGGCCACCCGGCGCGCTGTATTCAGGGCCGGACCTCCAGCCTCCGTCCGGCCACCGGGACCGCCAGCGCAGGGCAAGAAAAAGGAATGGCCCGGAAGGGGTTACCTTCCGGGCCAATATCCCCGAGGGGATTCGAACCCCTGTTGCCGGGATGAAAACCCGGTGTCCTAGGCCGGCCTAGACGACGGGGACGCGACTGCCTGAGCAGCAACGGCCCGCGAATCTAGCCGGCAGGCGAGGACGTGTCAAGGGGGAATCGGCGAGGGTGCAGCCCGCGCCGCTCAACATGCAGGAGCTACCACGCCGAGCGCAGGTGTCGCCGGTCGCCTGGGGCGGTGGTCAGGCTGCTTCGAGTCGGGGGATCGGGCGTTGGCGGGGGAGCTCGCGGGGCCTGGCGGGCCGGCCGGGCCTTCGCAGGCGAACCCCGCGAGCACGAGCAGGGTTGCGAGCAGGATGGGCAGGGCGTGGCACATGGGGCCACCGGGGCCAAGGGGGGCGGCCGGGAGGGTGCCAGCAGACGACGCCCGCTCACGGGAACCCCTGGGAGACCACGCCGAGCGACCGGACCGGTGGCCACATCCCAGACACACACCCGTCCCTGCAAGCGCCTTGTCGAGCGCCTCGAACACCCGCGGGTCGTGGGCATAGACTCGAACCGTCGCGAAGGACGGCTGATCAGGAACTCCAGACCCCACCTTCACGTGCTGGTGTTGCATGCTGGAGGTGTCGACCCGGCACCTTCAGCACCTCAAGGGGCCTGCTCGGCCCCTCCAGCCCCCACCTCCACGTGCTGAGGTCGGTCGCTCGTCGACTCGAGCGCTCCCTTTGGTGCGTTGGGTCCGCTACGGGGTAGGGTCGGAGCCTGTTGTGGGCGGCTCCGCAGGCATCTCGGGGGTCGGGGCGTCGGCGTTGGAGGAGGAGGTGAAGAGGGGCTCCATGTAGCGGTTGAGGCTGTCTTCCTTGCCGTCGAGGGTCAGGACGACGCCGAAGACACGGCGAGCGGAGATGTAGAGGCGGCGGGCCTGGTCTCTGGCGTGGTCGAGGGCCTGCATGGCGGACAGGGCCTCGCCGGCCTGTCGGTTGGCGCTGTCGCGGGCGGTCTTGAGGGCGTCGTGGGCAGCGCGTGTGGCGGCGAGGGAAGTCGAGGTGTCGCCGACGAGCCTGGGCACGAAGCCGAGGAGGGTCTCCAGGACGAGGATGGAGCGGTCGACGCCGAGAGCGCGGAAGGCCGAGGGGGTCCAGGGGCCCAGGACGCGGGCGGCCTCGTCCTGCATGGCCTGTCCGGCGGCGCGGTCATGGAGCAGGCGCGTGAAGAGCGCGGCCTGGCACTCGATGTGGAGGGTCTCCCAGGCGTCCTCGGCGGCCTGCTCGGCGGTGCGGGTGGACTGTGTGGCCAGGTAGGCCGTAAGCGTCCGGTAGTTCGACGGGTATGCGTCGGTCGGAGGGCGTGAGAGAGTGCGGTGGGCGGACGCCGTCTCGAATCGCAGCGAGGCGAGCGAGGCGAGCGAGGCGCGTCTCGCGACTTCCCCGGGCTGGACGGC
>Ga0100377_1000826_pt1 | contig 26845 bp, 22 predicted proteins | sample CryGeymeta201501_FD_83664 | JGI IMG/M metagenome (GOLD analysis project Ga0100377, IMG submission 83664) | Groundwater microbial communities from Crystal Geyser aquifers in Utah, USA - Crystal Geyser metaG 2015-01 | ecosystem: Environmental > Aquatic > Deep subsurface > Groundwater | place: USA...
GGACGAGTACAACATGGGCTGACCGATGTGAGTGCAATCTCCACTGGAGCCCGCAGCCGTCGGGCGTTGGTACACAACCAGTGAGCGGAGTTCAAGCCCCTGTGCCGAGGTTCCTGTCTGAGGAACGGTACTCCTGAACGTGGTGGCCCATGGGGCCAGGCGATGCCAGTCGGTGTCGCCCTCATGATACGGGAACGGGCTGGCGTCTGCCAGCGGAGGAGGGCAGGGGTGCGCATCGCGGTGATCAGTGACCTGCACCTCGGGTGTGGGGATCGGAGCGATCGGTTCGGGCACGACGAGGGCGCGTTCCTCGGCTTCCTGGATGGGCTCGAGCGTCGCTTTGACGCGATCGCGATCAACGGCGACCTGTTCGAGACCTGGCAGGGCGTCCGGTTCGGACGGCCTCGGGAGGCGCTGGCGGCCGCTCGGCAGCGCCACGGCCGGCTGGTGGCGCGCTTCGGGGAGGCGCCCTACCACCTGACCTGGGGCAATCACGACCCGCTGCTGGCCGAGCGCGGCGCGGTGGAGACGCTCGAGTTCGACGCGGACGGCCTCCGCGTGCTGTTGACGCACGGGCATCGGTTCGACCCGCCGATCAAGCGCGCCCGCCCGGTGGCCTACACGTTCTGCTGGACGACGGGCTGGTTGCACCGCCACCAGGCCCACCCCGCGGTCGAGCGGGTCAATCGGCTCCGCGGGCGCATCGAGGCGCGGCACCTCTACAACACCCTGCCGCAGCCCTGGATCGACCGCGTGGAGGAGGGCGTGTGTCCGTATCAGCGCGGCGCGCTGTCCATCTTGCACGCGCGGCCCGACCTTGGCATCGTGGCGTTCGGACACACCCACGTGCCCGCCGAGACCTGCTCGCCGTGGGGGGTCTACCTCAACAGCGGTGCCATGGCCGGCGGGCGCTACGCCTGGGCGGCCATCGACACCGCCGCTCGCGCCTTCACCGTCATCCCCGACAGCCCCGACGTCGACCGCGCCATCGACCTGCTCGCCGCCCGCGCGGGCGCCTGGCCGCCGCGCAAACCCGAGGACACGATCCATGAGTGAGAAGCCGTTTCAGCCCCTGAACGTGGCGGTCTTGACCGTCTCGGACACCCGCACGCTCGAGGACGACCGCTCGGGCGGGCTGATCGTGGACCGGCTGACCGAGGCCGGCCACCACCTCGCCGATCGCCGCATCATCAAGGACGACCTCCACGTCATCCGCGCCACCGTGGCGGCCTGGATCGCCGACCCTGCCGTGGAGGTCGTGATCACGACGGGCGGCACGGGCGTGACCCGCCGCGACGTGACCCCCGAGGCGGTCGAGCCGCTCGGCACCAAGCACATCGGCGGGTTCGGGGAGCTGTTCCGGATGTTGAGCTACGCCGAGATCGGGACCTCGACGATCCAGTCCCGGGCCGAGGGGTGGCTCTGCGACACGACCTTCGTCTTCGTGCTGCCGGGCTCGACGGGGGCGTGCAAGCTGGCGATGGACAAGATCCTGATCCAGCAGCTCGACATCCGTCACCGCCCGTGCAACTTCGCCGAGCTGTTGCCTCGGGTCCGCTCCGAGCGCGGCTGACCGGCCCTCTCACTCGTCCAGCAGTCCGGCCTCCTCGACGAAGCGCCGCAGGTCGCGCCACCAGGCCGCCTGATTCGGTGGGGGGCTGTCGTTGTGCCCGCACGACCAGGTGATGAGCTGCCCCTGCCTGGCGGCCTTGGCCAGCGCCTCGGCGTGGGCGAACGGGATGAACTCGTCCGCGGTGCCGTGGGCCACCAGCACCGGCCCCTCAAAGCGCTGGACGACCGACAGGCTGTCGAACTTGTCGACCATGACGAAGCCCGGCACCATCATGGCCCGGGCCAGCGCGGTGATGGACGTGAACGTCGACTGGAGGATGAGCGCCGCCGCGGGCCGCTGCGAGGCCAGCCCGCACACGGCGCCCCCGCCGAGCGAGCGCCCGTGCAGGATGATCCGGCTCGCGTCGACCTCCGGCCGCGCGACCAGCCGATCATAGAACGCCACGAAGTCCTCCCGGATCACGTCCTCGCCCGGCTCCCCCCCCGACCGCCCATAGCCGCGATACTCCGGCAGCAGGACGTGCACCCCGAGCTGACGCCACGGCTCGAAGGCGTCTGCCCAGTAATCGATCAGCTCGGCGTTGCCGTGGGCGAAGATGACCGCAGGGGCGGGTCGGGTGATGTTGCGCGCCGCCAGAAAGAAGGCCTCGACGCGCTCGCCGCCGTCGAGGTCGAGCCAGAGCCGTTCGAGGTCCGGGACGCGCGCGAAGCAGGTCGGGTCGGGCGGGGCGTAGTGACGTGGGAAGATGATGTCGCGTTGGAGCGCTCGGAGCATGGTGGCCTCAGGGCTTGTCCAGAAACAAGTGAGCACCCTGTGACGGTGCTTCTCCGCTCAACCTGCGTCGCATCGACCTCGACGTGGCGCTGCCACGCCTTCGGTCTCGCTCCTTGTCTGAGCGAAGAATCCCTCGTCACAGATTGCCCACTTGTTTCCGGACGAGCCCTCAGCGGATGGGGGAGGCGGCGTCCGAGCGTTCGAGCTCACGAGGTGGGGACGTTGGAGACCCACATGCCCAGCATCGCCGCCGCGAGCGTGATGATGGCAAGCAACGCCATCAGGAGCAAGGCGGGGTTGGCGGTGAGCGTGTGGAGCTTCTGGCGCATCGGGCATCTCCGGGTGAGAGGACGGCGTTGGGCTTCAGCGGCGCCAGCGAGGCGCGCGTCGACGTGAATCGCACGATGTGTGCCACACGTCAAGAACGCCAAAACCTCTTTGTCTTCAGTGGGATGCTGAATCGGTTTGCAGGTCTGCCCGCTTCGTTTCGCTGCGATTCGGAGATGATATCCATGTAACAGAGATCACGGACGCCCTGCCGTGGTCGGACTCCGATGTCATGCCCCCACGGCCGCCGCTCTGGGGCCGCCGCGGACCACCGGCCAGGGGCGGATCGATGGCCAGGTTGGCGTCCCGTCCGCGCCCTTGGAGGGCCTGAAGCTCGTCCTGGTCGACACCGCCGCCTCCCGTGCGGCCAGAGACCGAGGGTGTGCGGTCGAGGCCGGACGCCGGAGGAGCGCACGTCCAGGCCATGACACGACTGTCATACCGGGGGTTAGGGCACAGGCGGGGTTTGGAGGGTGCATGGTCGGTCGAGCCCGGCAGCAACGGTGTCGAGGGCAAATGTTCACGCTGGCACATCGGTTGCTCAAGCCACCCTCAGCCGAAGGTTGGAGCCGATTCGGAGTGGAAACGACGAAACCGGAGCTCCCCAAGCTTCCTTCCTGCCTTCTGGTCAAAGGGGCTCGCAGCGTCGAGTCCAAGGACGATGTCACGCGGCTCGCCGCGTGGCCCGTCACCTGGTGTCTGGATCGGGTGAGAGCCCGTTCCCCGTGAACATCACACCAGGCCCTCGGGTCTGGTGCGGAATGTCCATCTCTCCTCCTTGCGCCAACCCTCGCCGTGGCCGTATGTCACGCGCGGGGGCTTTGGTGCTTCTTGCGCCGGGCCCTCAGCCCAGGCGCAAGCTCAGCAGCGTCTTGACCAGGCCCTCCTTGAGGTCGATCTGGAAGCGCGCCTCGCCCACCTCGTCGCCCTTGTGGTCGAAGACGGTGCCGTCGAGGTTGGCGAAGTCGGGGATGACGCTCAGCAGGCCGAACTTCTTGGCGCCGACAAAACGGTGCCCGTGCTCATCGCTGCCGAAGGCGAACTGGTACTGCATCTGGGCGCCGATGAGGGCGACCTTGAGTGTCCCGGTGACGGGCACGCGCTCGACCATGCCCTCGATGGTGAGCTCGCCCTCGATGAGCGCCTCACGGTCGACGAAGAGCTGCTTGATGTTGGGGAAGGTGATCGTCGTCTCGAGGGTGCAGTCCACGTCTTCGTCGCCGTGGGCGGGGGTCATGCGGCCCTCGAAGTGCTCCTTGTAGATGAGCTTGATGATAGTGTCGCTGTAGTCGATCTCATCGTGGCTCAGGGCGCGGTAGTCGGGCACCCAGCGGCGCTCCTGATACCAGCGGATGGTCTCGGCCATGCCGTCGCGCAGGTCGGGCCAGGCGGGCTTCCAGCCGAGCGCCTTGAGCTTGTCGGTGCCGATCACGCGGTCCCCGCCGAGGTAGGTGAGGATCGAGCGGTCGGCGGTGAGGCGGAGCTCTCCGACAAGGCCGTGGCGCTGCTCGATGCGGCTCCACAGCGGCGTCAGGATGTTGGTCAACACCTTGAACAGAAGGTCGATGTTGAGGAAGCGCGTGACGGAGGGCAGCAGCCCCGTCGGGAAGGGGAGGGTCGGCCCGATCGGCAGGCCGTAGGCCTGGATCGCCGCGCTGAGGATCTCCCCTTGAGACAGGGGCGTGTCGTCGGCGACGTTGTAGATCTCTCCGAAGCAGGCCGTGCGGTCGGCGACGAAGAGCGCGGCGCGAGCGACGTCGGTGGTGTGGACCCAGTTGTTGCGCGGGCCGCCGGTCAGGGCCGGGACGTAGGGGAAGAAGAGGCGCAGGAGCGGCGGCAGCAGGATCACCGCCGAGCCCAGCGAGCGTCCTCGCGGCCCGTAGCTGAGGCTGGGGCGGAGGATGGTGCAGGGCAGCCCGGTGCTCGGGCGGCTGCGCAGGTAGCGCTCGGCCTCCTCCTTGGTCAGGGCGTAGTTCGAGTGGGTGTCGAACTCGGCGTCCTCGTTGAGCACGCCGCGGCGGGCCTGGTACAGGGAGCTGGTGGAGATGTGCACGAAGTGCCGGGCGCCGGCGTCCTCGGCGGCTTCATACAGCCAGCGGACGGCCTCGACGTTGAGCGGGACCAGGGACTCGTAGTCCATGGCCGGGTCGTTGAGGGCGGCGCAGTGGATCACGATGTCGGCGCCTGCGACCGCCTCGTGGCAGAAGTGCCGGTGGGTCAGGTCGCCGAGGCGGGTGGTGTAGGGGCCGCTCGCCTCGGGCAGCGTGTGCGCCTCGCGCGCGACGGCGATGACCTCCATGCCGGCCTCGACGGCGAGCTGGACGCAGCGGGAGCCGATGGCTCCGCTGGCGCCGGTGATGACGACCGTCAGGCGTTCGGATGAGTCGGTCTGGGGTGCATCGGGGGTGTCAATGGGGTCGGACACGGCGCGCCTCCTGTTCGGGGGAGAGGGGGTTGAGGGCGCCGGAGGATATGCGCGGTCCGCGTCAGAAGACAAGCCGGGACGCGAGGCGATCGCGATGGAGGGGGCTCACGGGGCCGGCACGATGCGCTTTGTGGGCGCGTCGTGGGGGTAGGGGCCGGTGCGGCGGCTCGACCAGATCGCCTGGCGGAGGGGGTCGATGTCGTTGAAGACGGGCTCGGCCGGCGGCGAGGCGGCGTCCTGGTGGTAGGCGGGGAAGCCCTCGACGTAGATGACCCAGCTGTCCCAGCGCTCGACGAGGACGCGCTCGTCCCCGACCGTGAAGCAGTCCAGGCCGCCGAAGTCGCCCTGGGCGCGCCGCTGCACGGCCGTCGGGTAGCGGATGGCGGCGAGGCGGGCGAGGGCCGTGGCGGCCTGCTCGGCGTCCGCGGGGGAATCCCAGAGCATGGTGGCGACGACGACGTCGCGGTCGCCGGAGCGCAGGACGTAGAAGCGGTCTCCGTCCCATCCGGCCGCGGCCGTGGCGCTGGTGAGTGGCTTGCCGGCGGCGTCTCGCCCGAGCGCGGCGCCGGTGGCGTACTGCTCGAGCCAGAGCTTGATGCGCAGCTCGCCCATCACGTTCTCGTACAGGGGCCTCCACGGGGCGCCGACCTTCGGCAAGGCGGCCTGGATGGCGTTGACGTCGAGCACGGTCAGGGTGGGGTCGTCCCGCTGGAGGTACTTGTCGGGGTGGAGGATCTGCTCGGTGGAGTCGGGCGGGTCGAGGTAGACCTGGTCCACCGCCCTCCAGTCGCGATTCTTGCGCAGCGCCACGACGAAGCCGAGCCCGCTGAGGTAGGGGAAGGCGAGCGATTGCTGGACGATGCGGGGAGCGCGCGCGAGCGTCTCGCCCTGTCCGGCGAGGTCGAGCGCGCCGCGGGTGAGCATGGCCTCGACGGTGGCGGCGAAGGGGGGGACGTCGATGAAGCTGGCGCCGCCGCCGTAGCGGAGGGCGCCCTGCTCGTGGAAGGTGAAGTCGATCATGAGGACGGTGGCGTCGCCCTCGATGAGGGCGGCGCGGGCGGTGGCCCGGTCGCCGTTGGTGGTCGAGCCGGCGAGTCCGCGCGAGGGGACCTGGACGAACTCGAGGTCGAAGCTCTGGTCCTGGACGGCGTGGAAGATCTCGTGGGCCATGGCGGGGCCGGCGATGAGGGCGTCGAGGCCCTCGATGAGGTAGAGCTCGGCCTCCTTGGTGTCGTAGTAGCCGGCGATCTGCTCGGTGAGCAGGTCGAGGATGAGGCGCCCATAGTCGAGGTCGGCGGGCATGAGGCCGAGCCGGACAAGCAGGGCTCGCTCGCCTTCGAGCTCCTCGGGGGCGAGCTCTACCGCGATGCGCTCCTCCAGGGAGCGGCGCAGCATCTCGCGATCCTTGACGCCCTTGGGGATGGCGTGCAGCGTAGGCAAACCCCGGAGCTGCACGACCTTGCCGACGATCTCGTCGGCCTGAGCGATGAGCTTCTGAGCAGGTGTCGGCTCCGGCGGTGCCTGGGCCGCGGTCGGTCTGGCGAGCGCCAGGAGGCCGGCGCAGGCGGCGAACGCGAGGGCGGATCGGCGAAGTCGGGGGGCGTGGTTGCGGAGAGGCATGGGGGCTCGGGTAGCGGGGTTCTGTGATAGGATGGTGCGCAGGACCGTGTCCTGGCGCCGATGATCGCGCGATCCGTCAGGTGCTGAGGATAGCGGACGTGAACGGGGTGTTCCAGAAGAGGGCTCGATGAATCGACGTGCGGTGTGGACGATGGCGATGGTGACGGGCTTGCTCGTGGTGGCGTCGGGCTGCGGGCCCGACGTGACCTTCGATGAGCGGGCGCGGGACCTGATCGAGACCTGGGACCCGGATGCAGGGTCGTCCGGGGCGTTGGACGTCGGGGGCTCGGATGACGTCGAGGCGCCGCTGGAGACGCTGGACCACACGGCGTGGGACGCCATCGTGGGGCACTTTCGGCAGGGTGGCTGTGTGGACTACCTTGGGCTGCTGGACTCGCCGGAGGCGCTCGGGGTCCTGTCGAGGTACCTGGATCAGCTTCGGCGGGCCGACCTGGAGGCGAGCTGGACGTCGCAGGAGCGGGTGGCGTTCTGGATCAACGCGTACAACGCATCGGTGACGGCGGGGGTGGTCCAGGCGTTTGAGTCATCTGAGTCATTTCGGGTGGACCAGAGCGACTTTGCGTTCTTCGCCGAGCGTCGGTTCGTGGTGGGCGGGCTGGTGGTGTCGCTCGACCAGATCGAGCACGGGGCGCTCCGGGGCGACGCGGGCCACGCGTCGCTCGCGGGCCTCGACGCCGAGGTGCGGGATCGGCTGCTGGGCGAGGCGGAGAAGGTGGGCGGGTTCGACCCGCGCGTCCACTTCGCGGTGAACTGCGCGTCACGGTCGTGCCCGGACCTGCGCGCCGAGGCGTACCGCGGCGAGTCGCTGGACGCCCAGCTCGAGGCCCAGGCGCGGGACTTTCTGGACGATCCGAGCCGCGGGGCCGGCGCGGACGGCATCAGCGCGCTGTTCACGTGGTTCCAGGGGGACTTCGAGGCGGTGGAGCCGATCGACGCGTTCATCGGGCGCCATCGGACCGGGGGGCTGGCAGGGGTCGACACCGGCGCGACGCTGCCCTATGACTGGGCCTTGAACAACGTCGCTGCGGACCATCCGCAGTGCCGTTAGCGAGCTGTAGTCGCTCACGCAGGGGCCTGCGTCGCGAGGTAGACTGGGGCTCACGGCGCTCCAGGGAGGGACGGGTATGGATCGCTTCGAGGAGTACGAGCTGCGTCGGGGCCCGGAGGGCGCGACCGTTCGGACGTTCGTCAGCCGCGTGCTGCTGGGCGCCACGACGTTGCTGGTGGTTGCGTTCCTGTTTGGCTTCCCCTACCTCGAGCGTCACCTCCACCTGCAGGCGTTGGACCGGAAGCCGTCGGAGGCGTGGGGCAAACACTTGAGCGCGCTGTGTGGCGTGAGCGTCGGTCGCGAGCAGCTCTACAGCTACGTGATCGCAGCGGACGGCGCGCGCCGCAAGGAGCTGCTGCGGGCCATGGCGGGGATCAACTGCCTCGATGAGATGGGCGCGGACGTCCAGACCGAGGCCTACTTCCTGCTGTACGCCGACGATGAGGCCCGCACGTCCGGGGAGGAGGTCGCGACCGAGCATGTGGCGCCGCTCCACCTCGGGGTGGCGCTTGATCGCGCGGTGAACGTGCTCGATCGGAGCGAGTCGGGCAGCGGCGCCGCGGTGCGCGCCATCCTGTGGCTGGACCTGGGGTGGGACCACCTCACCGCGCGGCAGCGGCGCTCCTTCGTGATGCCGACGGCGCGTCACCTGCCTCATCCGGTGGCCGAGGGGCTGCTGCTGCGGATGGGCGCCGAAGCGGTGCCCGTCTTGTTCGATGCCCTCTCCGGGGATCGCTTCGCGCAGAGCTCCGCGATCGCCGGTTTGAGCGTGCTGGAGCCCGTGTTGACGCGGGAGCAGCAGCTGGAGTTCCAGGTCTACAAGTCGACGGGGCTGCCTGCGGGGGCCGGCGAGGCCGAGGCGGAGCTGGTTCGGCCCGATCCGCCGGCGGCGAAGGCTCCGGCGGATCCCGAGGTGGACGGGCCTCCCGCCCCTGCCGAGGCGCCTGCGGAGCTCTCAGCGCCACCCGAGGAGCCGGCGACACCGGACGCTTCGATGGGCGAGCCGGAGCCGCCCGCGCCCCCGATCGAGGCCCGCCCGCCATTGGCGCCCGTGCCGGCCGACCGCCCCGAGGAAGACAGCGCGGCGCCTCCTGCCGAGCCCGTGGCGCCGCGCCCGACGCCTCCGGCGGATGAGGTGCCAAAGAGCCCTGTGCGGCCTCCAGCGCCGCCAGCGGAGCCCTCCAGTGCGGTCGCTGCGCCAGCCGACGCGGGGCAGCCTGGCGACGCGGGCGGTCCGGCCGAGGCCACGCCGCCCACCGAGCCCGGCGGCTCGCCCGCCGCGCCGAAGTCCGACGCAGGTTCGAGCGATGGGTCAGCCCGGGATGAAAAGTCCGCCGCTCAGCCGTTGTCGAGGACGCCGGCCACGCCGAAGGCTGCCGCGGAGGTCGTGCCTCCAGCGCCCGACGCGTCGGCCTCCCCAGCCGATTCAGGCCCACCCCCGTGAGGTGCGTGCGTGTCCGAAGCGCGAGGACAGGACCGGGTGTCGTTCGGGGAGGCCGCTCTCGGGGGTGGCCTGATCACGGTGTTCGCCCTGCCACCGCTCATGCTGTTGACCGCGGCCGTCGGGTGGGCGCTGGGCGCGGTCGCCGGCGTGCTGCTGGGGGCGCCGTTTCTGGCTGAGCCACGGCTCGCCCACACGTTCCTGGGGCAGGTCAGCGGGGAGTGGGTGTGGCTGGCGGCGTGGTCCAGCATGGCGGTCGCTGCCCTGATCACCTGGGCGCACTGGTTCTCCCGAAGCCCCATGCAGGTCGAGGTCGAAGGGGCGGAGCTGTCCTATCGGGGCGCGCTGTGGCGTCGGCGGATCCACGCCAGGGACGTCGTGCGGGCCTTTGTCACCTCCCATCCGGGCGAGCCGGGCACCCTGCAGCTCTGGACGCGCTGGGGCGACGCGGTGATCCCGGCCCGGCGCGTGGTCGGGGCGACGCGGCCCGAGGCCTTCGGCGAGCTGACCGAGGCGGTCGCCGCAGCGCTCGCTCGAGAGGGCAAGCACCTCGAGCTCGGCGTGCCTCCCTCCGAGGTGACGAACGCCGATCGTCTGTGGCTGTGGTGGTTGTTCTGGCCGCACCGCCGTGTCCTCGTGCGCCGGGCCGAGCGCCTCGATGGCCCCGCTGGCGCGAGCGATCACCGTCAGGCGCTGCCGTCGCTGGCGTTGGCGTGGCTGCTGCGCCCGGCCCCGTGGGCCCTGCTCGTCACGACTCTGGCAGCGCTGGGCTGGGTGGCCTGGGGGACGACCGCCGAGGACGCGCCGGTCCTGCTCATCGGCGTGGGGCTGCTGTCCAGCCTCGCGCTGCCGGCGTGGAACGCGCTCAAGGGTCATGCCCATCACCTGTGGAACGGCAAGGGCCTGACGCCTGAGGCGCTGGTCGGTCACGTCGCGCTCGCCGAGGTGCCCACCCGCCTCGTCCCTGCGCCGGGCTGCCTCATCCACCTCGGCGAGCGCCGCCTGTCGCGGCCGGACGGGATGGCCATCGCCTTCGACGACATCGCCCGCGTGGAGTACGGTCCGGTCTCAGGGGCTTCGGCGGGCCGGGATGCGCTGCAGGGCGCCATCGCCTCGACGGTGTGGCACCTGGCCGTGACGCGGACCGCGCAGGAGCTGCGGCGCCCGATCGAGGTCTACGGCAACGCCAGCCTCGACATCGTGCGGTACGGGGATCTCGACGCGGGCTACGCGCTGTTCAACTGGACGACCGCGCGCGAGGTGGCGATGGCCGCGGGCGCCGAGCTGGTCCTGGCCACCGGCCGCGTCGGGCAGCATCGGCTCGGCGAGGTGCTGGCGGCTCGGCTGGAGCGCGACCTGACGCGGTACGATCCCGAGGCGATCGTGAGCGCGATGGCCCAGCGCGGCGAGCGCTGCCGGGTCCATGTGCGCGCCAACGCCGATACGTTTGAGGCGTGGGGGCCGCTGACCCGCCAGCCCGAGCTGTGCGCGACGCCACCGATCTTCAAGGCGGTCGGGCTCGTGGTGTGTATCCTTCTGATGACATTGGGATATTCGCCGGCTGGCCTGCTCGCTGGCTACCTCCTCAGCCGGATCGTCGCCGATGTTGTGACCGCCATGCACTTCGCGCGGACCGGCTTCGCGATGGATCGCACCGGAGTCTGGGTGCGCGGGGTGTGCATCCGCTGGCAGGAGCTCGAGGCCTCGACGCTGATGCCGATCGTCGCCGGGCCGGTCCTGTTCTGTGGACCCGGGCGCATGATGGTGGTGGGACACCTCGGCGGCTCCTACCACGAGCGCGCCTGGCTGGGGTGCGCGGCGTACGACTGGATTCGCCGGAACGTCCAACTGGAGGCGCTCGATGACCCCGTGCAGGAGGCTCAATGAAGCGGAGGGCCGGCCCTGTGGCGTCGGCTCTTTCCTTGTCAGAGGGGGGGGCGTGTGCGATGATGCGGGCAGGTTGGTGCTGCCGTTAGACCAGCCTGAGTCTCAGTCGGACCCGCAGGGCAGGGAGCCGTGCGAGCGATAGCTCGCAGGGGGCCCTGCATCGCGGGTCCGACTGAGACTCACGGCGGTATAGATGTTCAGAAGCTCTTCGAAATGTCCCTCCACTCCCCGCCCGATCTCGTGTCTGTCGGTGTCTGCGCGCTCGTCATCCGGGTCGCTGGCCCGAGTGACCCCGGCGAAGCCCCGGTTGAACACGCTCGGGTGGTCTGTCCTGGCCGACTTTGCGAAGAGCTGCTCATGGTTTGCCGAGGGAGAGGCGTGGATCGATGATCGTCAGGTGCAACGCTTGCGAGTCGAAGTACCGGGTCAATCAGGACAAGCTGCCTGCTGGGGGCGGGAACATCCAATGCCCGGGGTGCGGAAACATCTTTTATGTGGCCTCGCCCGAAGCGCCGAGCACGGGCCAGCTCCAGGCGTTGCCGACGGGCTCGACCGCCGCTGAGGAGGAGGACTTCTCCGCCACGCAGGTGGGCAGCATCCCGTCTCAGCTCCTCGCACAGGCCACCGCCGCCGCGACGCCCCCGCCCGAGGCGGCCCCGGCCCCGGCCGCCAGGGGCAAGGACGCCGACAAGTGGCGCCTCAAGACCAGCTTCGGGCTGATCTACGACTTCCCCGACACCCAGAGCCTTCAGAGCTGGCTCATGGCGCGCGAAGACCTCGAAGGCTACCAGCTCAGCCGAGGCGGCTCGGACTTCAAGGCCATCGACTCCTTCAAGGAGGTGATGACGCCCGGGCTGCGCGCGAAGTTGACCGCCGCTGCCGTGGGGCTCAAGCCCAGGAAGCCCGCAGAGCCGCCCAGGGGTCTGGCGTCCTCCACCGATCTGCCCGGACGCGCAAAGCCCGGCTCCTCCCCCGAGCTCCAGTCCAAACCGAAGTCGAGCTCCTCCTCGAACGTCGCTGCGAAGGGAGCGCGTCCGAGTTCCTCCTCAGGCGTCGCGACCAAAGGGGGACGCCCGTCCTCCTCGCCGTCCGTGCCGACGGCGTCGCGGCCGGGCTCCTCACCGACGAACCCTGCGAGGGGCACCGGGAAGCGTCCCATGGTCACCGCGCCGCATCTCCGCGCGCCGGCCCGCTCGAACCCGAACCGCTGGCTGGCCATCGGGGGGCTCGTCCTGGTGCTCGCGGGCGCGCTCGGCCTGCAGGTCTCCGGCGTGGTGGACCTCCGCAAGCTCTGGTCGAGCCCGGAGCCGCCCCCCCCCGTCGCGACGGCGACGCCGGCTCCGACCGTCGAGGTCGCGCCTGTCCCCACCCCGCCGACCCCCAAGAGCACGGGCTTCCCGACGCGCCGGGACGCGCCGGAGGTGCCCGTGGTACCAAGCCCGTTCGGCTCCCAGGAGCAGGTCGTTCAGCTGGTCGATCAGGCCCGCATCGATATGAACAAGCGCGACTACGTCAAGGCGGTCGCGGGTCTGCAAAGCGCCGCGAGCATCGCGCCCGACAACGCCGAGGTGTTTCAGCTCCTCGAGCAGGCCTTGTCCCGCAAGGGCGACCTCAACGGGGCCCACGCGGCGCGTGAACGTTATCGCGAGCTCTCCGCCGCCCAGGCCACGCCGCCCCCCGAGAGCCCTCCATCGCCCGCACCAACGCCTGCCCCGTCGCCGACGCCGTAGGACGTTGACCCGCCGGCGCCCGGTCGGCTACACTTCGGCCCGTGCTCATCGGCGTTTGAACGGATCGGGCTGAGGCGCCGCGCAGAGCGTGCGGTGCCACGGGCCTCGATGAAGACGGTGCCGGTGCAGTCTCCGATCCCGACGGACGGATCAATCCCCGCTGGAGGCCCCGAACGGATGGACATCCGCTGCCCACAGTGCTCGACGCTCTACGAGTTCGACGAAACCCGGATCCGCGGGCGCTCGGTCAACTTCAAGTGCAGCCAGTGCGGGACGGTGTTTCGCGTTCAAGGGCCCACGGGCGACAGCCCCAAGACCCCCCGCAACCGCTGGATGGTCAAGAAGGTCCAGACGGGGGACATCCTCTACTTCACCGGGATGCAGTCGCTCCAGAAGTGGATCATCGATCGGCAGGTCACCCGCCAGGACGAGATCAGCAAGACCGGCAGCAAGTGGAAGGCCCTGGGCGACATCGGCGAGCTCTCAAGCTTCTTCCAGGTCGCCGAGAGCATCGAGCGCGTCCAGCCCGGCAGTCAGCCTCCTGCGCCGGTCCGGGGTCAGGCGGCGGTGCCCATCGGCGCGGCCTCTCAGCCCGCCCCGCAGCCCGCCCCGCGCCCTGCCCCGCAGCCGGCGCCGCAGCCACGGCAGCCCACGCCCACGCCCACGGCGGTCGCGGCACCGCTGCCTGCGTCCACCGCACCCCGCCCCTCGTCGCAGGTGCCGCAGGCCATCGCGCCGCGGCCTCCGGCCCATGAGCCTGCGCCCGTCCCGCAACACCAGCTCCAGCCCATCCCCGAGCTTCCGCCACGCACACAGGCGCCGCGCCCGAAGGCGGGCGCCGGGCCCACCGACTCCTGGGGCGGCGTGCAGCCCATGGAGACCGGCGGCTGGTCCATCGGCGGTTCCGCGGCCAGTCCGGCCCCGGCCCCGCGTCGGGGCGGTAGCATGGAGGTAGACCTCGCCTCGGAGTCCGGACGCGACTACGACGACGCGCCGCCGCGCAAGAGCCCCGTCGTCCCCATCATCGTCGTGGTGTTGGTGCTCCTGCTCGGCGCCGGCGTGACGGTCACCCTGGTGCGCCCCGACCTGCTCGGGCTCCGGCCCGCGAAGCCCGCAGACACGACCGCGGTGGTCGCCGCCGCCGTGGGCCAGACACCCGACGCGGCCACCACCCCGGAGGTCGCCGCCGAGGAGGACACGGGTGAGGTCGTCGCGAAGGCAGATCCCGACGCCGCCGCTCCCCCCGAGGTCGTCCCCGCGAAGGACACCCCGGACGATCCCCCCGTCCACAAGGACGACAAGCCCGCCCGCCACGCCTCCGACGGCGACGACTCCCCCATGGGCGGCAGCTACGACGGTCTCATGTCCAAGGGCTACCGTTTCCTCCGGTCGGGCAACGGCGACAAGGCGCTCGCCGCCTTCCAGGCCGCCGCGGCGAAGTCCCCGAGCAACTCGGAGCCTCAAGCCTCCATCGGCTGGGCGTACCTGACCATGGGGAACGCGCAGAGCGCGATCGCCGCCTTCAACAAGGCGATCGCGATGAACAGCCGCTACGGCGACGCCTACATCGGGCTCGGCCAGGCCTACCGGAGCGCAGGCCAGAAGGCTCAGGCGCTCAAGGCCTACGAACAGTACCTCGCCTTCTACCCCAGCGGCCCCAAGGCGAGCATCGCCCGTCATCAAGCCGAGACGCTCCGCGATCAGCTCCGCCCCCAGGGCGGCGGTGGCACCCCCAACCCCGGCGGCGGCGCGCCGACCCCCGATGCCGGTGGCGCACCCACCGGCGGAACGCCTGCCCCGACGCCTGCCAACGGCGGCGGAGAGGGTGTCGAAAAGGTCATCGTCGCGCCGGCGGGCGGCGCTCCGTAGCTCGGCGGACCACCTCCCTGCTACAGCAGGTGGCCTGACTTGAGGCGCTTCGTCTCGAGGTAGAGCTCGTTGTGCACGTTGGCCTCGATGTGGATCGGGCGCCGCGCCCCGATCTGCACGCCGTGCTCACGCAGCCCTTCGATCTTGGACGGGTTGTTGGTGAACAGCGTGATCGAGGTCGGCCCGAGCAGTCGCAGCATCGCCGCGGCGATGTCGTACTCGCGGATGTCGTCGTCGAAGCCGAGGTGGCGGTTGGCCTCCACGGTGTCGAGCCCCTGATCCTGCAGCGCGTAGGCGCGGATCTTGTTCGCCAGGCCGATCCCCCGCCCCTCCTGCCGCATGTACAGCAAGATGCCCACCGGGCCTCGGGCGAGCTCCTCCATCGCCACGTGGAGCTGCTCCCCACAGTCGCACTTCAGGCTCCCGAAGACATCGCCGGTCAAGCACTCGCTGTGGAGGCGGGTCGGCACCGCCGACTGTCCCCACGGCTCCCCACGCACCAGCGCGATGTGCTCGTAGCCATCCTTGGTGTTCTTGAAGGCCAGGATCGAGAACTCGCCAAAGGCCGTCGGCAGGCGGGCGCGGGAGAACAGCTCCACCCCGTGGTTGTCTCGGGTCTGGGTCACGTCACCCACGGAGGATGCGGTCGGCGAGTGGATGTGGAGGGAGTCGGTCATGGATGATCAGGCTGCGAGCGGCGTCGTGGAGGGAGGCCAGGGGCACCTCTGGTACTCCATTCGGCGCGCGCTTGCAACCGTTGGAGCCCTCTGCCCGGGCCGTGCGTGGGTAGATGCACGGGCCGTCCGCTCGATTCCCACAACATCAGGCCACCATGCTCGACGACGCCAGCTCGAAGAAGCTGTCCGTCGCCTTGAGCGTCGTGCCGATGCCCTCCATGACGAGCGCCGTCATCTTCTCTGGCGTCTCCGCCAGCGCATCGAAGTACTCCTGGCGCTGCAACGCCGGGATGATCGCTGGCGGATAGCCCGACGACAACAACCACGCGTTCAGCAGCAGGCGACCCGCCGTGCCCGTTCGGTCGTCGAATGGCCACGCCGTCATGAACTCGTGGTGGATCATCGCAGCCGCCCGGATCGGGTGGATCTTGCGATAGTCCTCCGACATCCCCTCCACCAGCTTGCGAAGCCGGTAGGAGATGCTCGGTGGACGGGTCACCTCGTGCCCATAGTGCGGCGGCGGGTCCAGGTCCTTGCGATATCGGCCCGCTGCAGGATCGTCGGGCGCCATCGTCAAGACGTGGAACTGCTTGAGATCCTCGAGGTCGAAGACTCGCCTCGGGTCCCTGCGCGTGCGCAGCACGGTAGTGATGGCCTGGTGGGCCAGTCGGATCTGTTCGTACAGCCGCCGTTCGCTCCAGTGGCGACCGGGGTCCCCGTTGAGCGCGTGTCGGATGTCCTGCTCGAGCAGAGCTGTCCCTTCCATGGAGAAGTCATGGTAGAGCCAGCCGAGTGCGAGGCGCTGTTCGAAGTCACTCCATCGTTGGGGGTGACGGGCGCCATGGGTGGCGTAACGGACCAACTGTCGGTCAATCGTGATCGTGGTCAGCTGCATTCGAGCTCCCTCGCCAGAACCGGCCACCGTGGTGACCGGCCCTGCAAGCGTGCTCCCCAAGCTTCCTTCCTGCCTCTGGTCAAAGGGGCTCGACGCGCAGCATCAAACGTCACCTCAGGATCTAGCCACGCTCCAGACCGTCGTCAATGGCCCGACTTGTCCGTCGGGCCACCGTCCTTGCTCCGTGCGCGCTCGAGGGCCTGCTGCGCGGCGTTGGCGACGCGGAGGTCGACGTCGCTCCCGGCGAGCGTCTGGAGGTACAGGATGGCCTGGGGTCCACCGATCTCGCCGAGGGCGTACAGGACGGGGAGGCGGTCGAGCGGGTCGACGCGGCTGCCGGCGTCGATGAGGGCGGAGACGGCCTTCTCGTCGCCGAGGTCACCGAGGGCGGCGGCGGCCTGGTTGACGACATCGCGCTGCTCGTGGCCAAGCAGGGCGACGAGTGTGGGCGCGGCGCGCTTGAGGCGCCGGGCGCGCGCGGCGGTGATGGCGAAGCCCAGGAGCTCGGGGTCGTCCTTGCGGCCGAGCAGTTCGAGCAGGGCGCCGTCGTCGGCGCGGTCGACGCGGACCTGCTTGGTGAGGTTGAGAGCGCACTCCTCGACGACGCCCAGCAGCAGCGCGCTCGTCTCCTCCTCCTGTGGCCGGGTCCCTGCCAGCGCCTCGCCGACGAAGGCCTCGGTGGTGTAGGCGGCCTGGAGGGGGCCTGTAGCGCGCGGCTGGTGCAGGGTGAGCTTGACATAGACGGTCCCGATGACCTGGCCGCTGCCATCACGCGGGTCCCCGAGCGAGACGCGCCAGGTGCCGTCGAGGGTGAACGGCCCCAGGCCGGGCCGTTCGGTGGGCACGAACTCGGGCTGCCCGAGCAGGGTGTCTCGGGCGCGCCGATCGACGGTGGCGGCGTCGGCGCCGTGGGTGGTCGGGGCGCCGCGGACGGAGACGTCGCCGAGGCGGAGGGGCTGGCTGAGGTCGACCGTGTCACCGCGGGCGTCGGCGCTGGCGTCGGGGGTGCCCGGCGCAGGATCGCGGCAGGCGCCGAGCGCGAAGAAGGCGGGCACGACGAGCGCGAGCAGCGCCGTGCGTGTGAGGTGTGTGCGCATGGGGCGGGTCATGGGGTGAGGGTGACGCCAGCGGCCTCGAGGAGGGCGCGTGCCTCGGCGCTCGGCGGCGGTCCGTCGCACCAGATGACGTCGAGCTGGCCGCCGAGGTCGCGCTTGAGCATCGAGGCCAGCCCGCGCTCGGCCCAGCCCCCGAGGCGGTCCGTCACCACCCCGCCGCCCTCACCTTCTCCCTCCTCCGCCCGGCGGCGCTCGAGCCAACCGAGGCCCTTGCGCAGGGCGCCCCGCATGGACAGGTCGTCCTGGGCGCGGTCGAGGCTGTCGAGCAGCACCTCCAGGGTGCCGCTCCGGGTGAGCAGGACGCGCGGGGCGACGCTCGCGACGCCCGCGACGAGGTCGCCCGTCCCCGTCCAGGCGATGGGGAGGCCCTGGTGGAGAACGCGGAGCGTCATCAGCAGGCTCTCGCGGTCGCTCAGGGGCAGCGTGGTCAGCACGCGGTCGGCACCCGACAGGCCCCAGGCGCGAGGCAGCGGGGCCATGGCCGCGACGATCTCGTGGTGGTCGAGGGCGGCTGCGGCGAGCGCGTCGCCCTCGGTCCAATAGAGGATGGCGGCCCGCGCGTGGTCGGGCACCGCGAAGATGGCCTTGGCGAAGCGGTCGAGGCCCACCGCCCGATGCCGGCCGCCGGCGTCGAGGAGCTGGTTGTAGCCGATCATGCGCGGCAGGGGCGCCTCGGGGGGATCGTCCAGGATGACGATGTTGGCGTTGCCCACGACGTCGTCCGCCGCCAGCTCCAGCCCGCCGAGGCTCTGCCGGTTGTCAACCACGATGGTCGAGGCCTTCATGCGCCCCAGGGCCTCGCTGAGCTGCGGGCCCGCCACGTTGCTGCCGATGTGGATGGTGACCGCGCCGACGCTCCAGGTGGCCAGGGCGAACAGCAGGGCCTCCAGGCGCGGCTCACAGGCGATCAGGACGCGGTCGCCGGGGGCGAGGGCGGTGATGCCGAGGCCCTCCCGCTCGATGGTCTGGGGCTGGAGGCCGACGGCGAGCCGGGTGAGTGCCGCCAGCACCTTGCCTGCGTTCAGGAGCTCCGCCGGCTCCCCCTTGCGCGATGCGCCGACGATCGAGGTCGGCTGATCGGCGCGGGAGCGCAGCAGGTCACCGAAGTGTCGTCCGAGGTTCTTGGCCGTCATCGATCGGGGTCCTCCGGGTGGTCACTGGAATTGCCAGGGGTGGGCGGTTCTGTCGCACCGCGGTGCAGGGCGTCAAGGCTGATGGCGGCGTCGGCCGAGACCGGACGCTGCAGGCCGGGTTGGCATGGATTCTGAACACGCGCTCAGTGGAGAGAGCCCGAGCGCGACCCGCACCACGTCGTCGCCTCATCAAGCGTATGCATCATGATCACCTGCGGAGCAACCTCAAGCCCTCTGTCCAACCTCACCCACCTGTGCGCCATCTTCCTGATGGTCGCGCCCTGCCTGTCGGCGTGCGGGAGCGCGCCGGCGCCTACGCCTCCTTCGGAGGTGGGGCGCGCCGTGCCGGCTTCGTTCGCCGAGGACACGCGGAGCGTGATCCCGCCGTCCCGGTTCAGCGAGGCGGTGCGGCTGCCCTACCTCATCGGCCCCGAGCTTGAGGGGGGCGGCGAGCAGGGGGTCGTCGAGGCCGGCTCGTGGGCGGCGTTCTCGATCCTGCGGGTCGTGCACGGCGATCCGGACCTGGTCGTCGAGGCCAACCTCGACGCGGACCTGGCGGGCCTCGGGAGCTGGCTCGGGCCAGACGGGGAGCCGTACACGCCAGACGATCGGCCGTATGTGAGCCTGCAGGACCTTGAGGAGCGGCTTCAGCCCTCGGCGAGGGCGGTGGGGTGGCTGCTGTGGCGGGCGCGGCGCAGCCCGCTGGCGCTGCCGGCCGACCCGAGCCGGTGGCACAGCCTCGAGGGGCACGCCATGACCAGCGACGACGTGGCGAGCGTGCTGGCCACCGTGAACCAGTGCTCGGTCACCGTGCTGCACGAGCGGTTCGGACTGCCGTCCAGGGCCGCCCGGTCGCTGATCGGTCGCCGGCCCGTGGGGACGATCGTCGAGCTCGATGACCTGCCGTATCTGTCGCGCTCCCACGTTGCGCTGCTCGCCCACCTCGCGCCACGCCTGGCCTGCGGGGAGGTCGTGGGCGAGGGCGAGCTGGCCGAGCGCCTGCTCCAGCGCCCCGAGGTGCAGCGGCTGCGGTGGCTGTACACCGCCGAGCACTTCGCCCAGGTCCAGGTCGAGCTCCGCCGCCTGCTCGACGAGCGGATCGACGCGATGCGGGCGCAGGGCGCCGCCGAGCCGGAGGTCGAGGACGCCGTGGGCGCCGATCTTGCGCGGTGGGTCGAGCTGCGGGTGATGCACCCCTTTGAGGCCTTCGAGCCGGCCGAGGTCGACCGGGACGACGAGGAGCAATGGCGCGCGGTGGCCGGCGAGCGCCTGCTGCACTGGTTCGCCACCACCGACCTGCGGCGCCTCCCGCTGGCCGAGGACTACGCGCAGCTCGTCGAGCGACGCAGCGCGGTCTTGTTTGACGACCTCGCCGCCCTCCACCACGGCTACGCCCGGTGGGAGGTGATGGAGCAGGGGGTGCTGTGGATCGTGGTGGGGCGGCTCTGGGGCCTGTACTGCGAGGTCACCGTCGACCGCGAGGCGATGGAGGTGGCGCAGGTCTATGTCGAACTCGACTGAGACGCCCGTCGAGCGGCGCCACCCAAGAAGAAACACCCCCGGGGCATGGATTTCGAGGCCCATGGACCCGGGGGTGGGAGCAGCCGTGTTGGGGGAGCGTATAAGAGCGCCGCCATCCCATAACACTGATCAAAGCGTAAGGACCGTTTCCGGGGTTGGCAAGGGGGCGCGACTTCCACGACGCGCCGGGATGCCTTACACTTCGGCAGGGCATGGCACGATCACATGACGGACAGTGGACAGGAGGATCATGGCAGCGACGGCGAGTGCGCGGGGCAGCGGTGTGCAGGCAGCTGAGGAGGAGGGGACCTCGCTGGAGTGGATCGGTCGGCTGGTGGACCGGATCGAGACGGTGTTCGTCGGCAAGACGGAGGTGGTCCGCCTGACGGTGACGGCACTGTTGGCCGGCGGGCACATCCTGTTCGAGGACGTGCCCGGGGTGGGCAAGACGACGCTGGCCCACGCGGTCTCGCGGAGCATCGGGGCGCACTTTCAGCGGGTGCAGTTCACGAGCGACCTGCTGCCGGCGGACATCCTCGGGGTGTCGATCTTCAATCGGGAGCGGCAGGCGTTCGAGTTCAAGCCGGGGCCGATCTTCGCCAACGTCCTGCTGGCCGACGAGATCAACCGGACGACGCCGCGGACCCAGAGCGCGCTGCTGGAGGCGATGGCGGAGCGTCGGGTGTCGATCGACAACACGACGCACACGTTGCCGCGCCCGTTCGTGGTGATGGGGACGCAGAACCCGCTGGAGTTTTACGGGACCTATCCGCTGCCGGAGTCGCAGCTCGACCGCTTCCTGGTGCGCCTGTCGATCGGCTATCCGGGGCCGGAGGTGGAGCGTCGCCTGTTGATGTCGCGCGGGTCGAGCGAGCCGGTGGAGAAGCTGGAGCCGGTGCTGAGCCTGGACCGTCTGCTGGCGCTCCAGGACGCCGTGGACACGATCCAGATCGAGGCGTCGCTGGTCGACTACGCGATGCGGATCGTGGAGGCGACGCGCGAGTCGACGCACCTGACGACGGGGGTCTCGACGCGCGGGGCGCTGGCGCTGGTGCGGGCGGCGCGGGCGCACGCCCTGGTGATGGGGCGGACGTTCTGCGTGCCGGATGACCTGTCGCGCCTGTGCGTGCCGGTGTTGGCGCACCGCATCTCGCTCGGCGGCCCGTCGCGCAACCTCGGGAGCGACCGGCGCGAGGCGGAGGCGCTGATCGAGGAGATCGTGGCGAGCATCGAGGTTCCGGTCTGACTCCCAACCCCAGGACACCGATGTCGACGACCTCTGTCAACGGCTCGCCGGCGCCGCAGCCGGCGTCGGCGGACGAAGCGAGCAGCCTCCGCGCGCGGTTTCGGCGGTGGATGCGCCCGCCGCGACGGCTGAAGTTCACCCAGGCGGGCCGGTACTTCACGGGCATGACGCTGCTGGTGGGGTTCGGCGCGATCAACACGGGCAACAACCTGCTCTACCTGCTGCTGGGCATGACCCTGTCGCTGATCGTGGTGAGCGGGATGCTGTCCGAGCAGGTGATCAACCGCGTGACGGTGCGCCACAAGCTGCCGGGGCGACTGTTCGCGCGGCACCCGGCGCCGATCGAGGTGACCGTCACGAACCCGCGGGCGCGCACGGCGAGCTATTCGCTGGAGGTGGTGGAGCGCATCGAGGGGATCGCCGAGGGGGCGCGGCCGGGGGCGTACTTCCTGCGGGTGGAGGGCGGTGGGACGGCGACCTCGGCGTTCCGGTACGCGTTTCCGCGGCGCGGGCGGTTCGTGTTTGAGGGGTTCGAGATCGTGACGCACTTTCCGTTCGGGCTGTTCCGCAAGAGCCGGGATCTGGACGCGGCGAGCGAGGTGGTGGTGTTTCCGGCGTTGGCGGAGCCGGGAGGGGTGTCGGGGCTGACGGAGCTGCTGCAGGGGGAGGTGCATCAGCCGCGTCCGGGGCGCGGGGGCGACTTCCACGCGCTGCGGGACTATCGGGTGGGGGACGATGTGCGGGACATCGACTGGAAGGCGACGGCGCGTCGGGACCAGCCGATCACGCGGGAGCGCGAGAAGGAGGAGGCGCGCAAGGTGACGCTGTGCCTGGCCAACGTGTGGCCGTCGCGCCTGGAGGCGAGCCTGACGGCGGAGCTGGGGGCGGCGGCGGCGCGGGCGCGGGTGGCCGATGAGCTGGAGTACGCCGTGGAGCTGTGCGCGGGGCTGGCCGAGCGGCTGCTGGCGGAGGGCTTCGTGGTGGGGTTGTCGACGTTGGGGGAGCGGGTGGGGCTGGGGTCGGGGTCGGGGCAGCTCGAGCGGCTGCTGCGTCACCTGGCGCTGGTGGAGTTTGGGGGCGATCCGCGGGCGGCGGAGCCGTCGGTGTTGAGCCGTCGGTTCGCGGTGACCGGGGATGAGAGCTGCATCATGGTGGGGGTGGCGGGCGGCATGGACGGCCTGTCGGGTGGGCGGGTGCTGGCGACGGTGCCGACGCGGCGGCCGGACGCGGCGGAGGGCGCATGAGCACGACCACCGGTCGGCCGATGGATCTGGAGCTGCTGCACAAGGTGGGGACCTACCTGATGGTGGCCTCGACCTTCTGCGCCCTCTGGCTGGGGCGAGCGTTCGACCCCGTGGTGGGCGGCGTGGTCACCGTGCTCGGGGTGGCGAGCTGGTTCTGGGAGCAGCCGCGGATGGACCCGAGCCGGTTCGGCCGGGCGTGGACGGCGGTCACCGTTGGATTCTTGTTGCTTTGCGGGTACTTGCTGTTCTTCACCGAGCAGGGGTTCGTGCAGGTGGGCGTCTATCTGGTCCTGTTCTTGACGACAGCGAAGCTGTTTCAGCGGGCGCGCCTGGTGGACTACCTCCAGCTGTTCGCGCTGAGCTTTTTGTTGTTGGCGGCGGCGACGGCGTTCAACGAGGACCTGACGTTCGGGCTGTTCTTCATCGTGTACGTGGTGTGCGGGGTCCTGACGTTCGCGATGCACCACCTGCGGGTGCAGCTGGAGGAGAACGTCGCCCGGGGGGGGATGCGGACGCGGCAGCTGTTCGGGTTTCAGTACCTGTCGGTGCTGTCGGTGCTGGCGCTGCTGATCTTCGCGGCGTCGGTGGCGTTCTTCTTTTTGTTTCCGCGGATGGGATTCGGGTTCTTCGTCCAGAAGTCGCGTGAGGGGGCGCAGACGACGGGGTTCTCCGAGAGCGTGGAGCTGGGCTCGCACGGGGCGATCAAGAGTGACACGACGGTGGTCATGCGGATCGAGTTCCCGGCCGGGCGGCCGGAGGACACGTCGGATCTGCACTGGCGGGGGATCACCTTCGATCACTACGACGGCACGCGGTGGACGTCGACGCTGAATGAGGAGCAGGGGCTGAGCTCGAACGCCGACTGGTCGTTCGAGCTGCCGCATCCGGGGCACATGCCGCGCGGGGACGGGCTGGAGCAGCGGATCTACCTGGAGCCGATCGGGTCGGCGGTGATGTTCGGTCTGCACGAGCTGAGCCGGGTGGAGCTGGCGGACAAGGACAAGACCGCGGCGACGATCTTGAACCGGCATCAGCTCTCGGTGAGCCCAGGCGGTGATGTTCGGCACCTGGTCCGGTCACGTCCGAGGGCGCGGTTCGAGCCGCCGACGGTGGGCTATCAGTACCTGGCGACGAGCGATGTCGGCTCCCCGCCGGTCGCCCGCCTCAAGGAGTCCCCGCCCGAGCTGCGCCTGGTGGGCCTCAACCGCGACGCCGCCCGAGCCTACGTCCAACTCCCGAAGGGCTCCGAGCGCCTGGCCGCGCTGGCGAAGGAGGTGTCGAGCGGGGCCGACAACGACTACGACCGGGTGAACCGCGTCGAGGGTTACCTCAAGGAGAACCTGACCTACACGACCGACCTGCCCGACCCTGGCGACATGTCGCCGCTGGATGCGTTCCTGTTCAAGCATCGCAAGGGGCACTGCGAGTACTTCGCTACGGCGCTGGTGATGATGGTGCGGAGCCTGGGCATCCCGGCGCGGAGCGTCAACGGGTTCCTGGGCGGGCAGTGGAACGACTTTGACGACTTCCTGGCGGTGCGCAACGCCGACGCGCACTCCTGGGTGGAGGTGTATTTTCCCGGCGAGGGCTGGGTAGAGTTCGATCCGACGCCGTCGGCGGGGAACGTGAGCGACCAGACGAGCTTCTGGGACCCGGCGACGGAGCTGTGGGACTCGCTGCGGTTCAAGTGGGTGAAGTACGTCATCGAGTACGATCTGGAGACCCAGGTCGAGTTTCTTCGCAAGGCTTCGGAGGCGCTGGGCGACTCGCCGGCGGGGTCGGAGTCGCCAGAGGCGTTCACGTTCACGCTCCGCGATCTGGTCCTGGATCTGCGGCGGAACCTCCTGCCCATGCTGCTGGTGATCGGGTTCGCGCTGGCCGGCGGGATCGTGATCCGCCTCCGGAGCCCGGCCCCGATCGACACCTGGGATGGGGTGGCGTCGGGGGCGCCGATCGGGGCGAGCGTGGCCGTGGTGATGGCGCTGTGGAGCCCCGCGGTGACGAGCGGGGCCTACGTCTTCGCGGTGGTGGTGCCTGTCCTGGTCGTCGGGGAGGCGCTCTGGAGCCGTCGCCCGCGCACGGCGCGGCGGACGCCTGTGGCGGTGGCGGGGGTCGCGCGTCATTACGCCAGCCTGCGCGACGCGCTGGCCCGGACCGGCGTCGTTCCGGGCAAGGCCGAGGGCCCGGAGGGGCTGCTCCAGCGGGTGCGCGCCTCGGAGCTTCCGGAGCGCGCGGCCATCGCGGCGCTGCTCGTGCGCTACATGGAGGTGCGGTTCGGGGGGCAGACGATGGACAAGACCGAGCTGCGCAGCTTCGGGCGGGAGGTCAGCCGCCTGTCCCGGATGCTGCGTCGCCTCGCCGCGCGGAGCTGACCATGACGACGAGCTTTGATCCCGACGCCCTGCTGACCGCCCTGCGCCTGGCCGATCGCCTCGAGGTGATGCCCCGGATGGGGTGGATCGTGAGCCGTGTCCCCCAGCCCGAGTCGGTGGCTGCCCACTCCTACGGGGTCTGCCTGACCGCGATGCTGCTCATGGACGCCGTCGCCCAGCGCACGCCGCCGCCGCCGATGGACCGGGCGCGCGTGCTCGAGATCGCCATCGTGCACGACCTGGCCGAGGCGCTGACGACCGACATTCCGGCGCCGGTCAAGCGTCGGATCGGCAAGGCGGTCATCCACGAGGTCGAGCGCGCGGCCACCGCGGAGCTGCTCGCCGGCGTCGATCCTCGCTACGTCGCGCTCTGGGAGGAGTACGCCGAGGGCCAGACGTTGGAGGCGCGCGTGGTCAAGGCGGCCGACAAGGTGCAGATGATGGTGAAGGTGCTCCAGTACGAGCGCACGGGGCAGGGCGATCTCAGCCGCTTCTGGAAGCACGCCAGCAACCTCGACGACTGCGGGGTGGCGGAGGCGCGCGTCTTGTTCGACCGCGTGCTGGCGCACCACGAGGCGGGGAGCTGGCCGGGGGAGGACTTGTAGCGGTCAGGCTTTGTAACTTGTTGATATTAAACGTGTTACGAGAGTTCTGGCCCGGCGACCTCAGCAGCAGCTGGCGCCCGTGTTGGCGTCCACGGCGGTCGCGACCGTGGGGCTGCAGTCGAAGCGGCCCATGTGGAAGAGCTCCTCGCTGACGACGAAGTACGGCGCGTAGCGCGACTGACGGAGCATGTCCGCGGTGTTCTTGCAGACGCGCTCGGGCCGTCCGGCCTTGAAGAGGTGGCTGAGGTCGAGGTTGAACTCGGTGGTGCGGCCGGGCAGGGTGCCGCGGTAGACAGCCACCTGGCCGTAGTCCTCGCAGTGCTCCTCGAGCGCGACCTTGAAGCCGCGCAGGTTGACCGCGTCGAAGTAGATCCCCTCGATGACATCGCCCAGCGGACGCCGGCTGACCGCCCTGACGTCGTTGAAGCCCCCGCGACGCATCGTGCGGTCGAGGTCGCCGGTGTAGGCGGCCCCGGAGAGGCACTCGGAGTAGAGGCGCTGGTCGCGGATCAGGTGCTCCGGGATGCGGCGGTCGGCCACGATGTCCGAGATGTAGAACTCGCCGCCCGGCTTGAGCACCCGCCAGATCTCCGCAAACACCCGCTCCTTGTCCGCGCTGAGGTTGATCACGCAGTTCGAGATCACCACGTCCATCGAGTTGGACTCGATGGGGAGCTCCTCGATGCGGGCCTTGACGAACTCGACGTTGGGGGCGGTGTAGCCGAGGTTCTCCATGATCGGCGCGATGTTCCGCCGGGCGATCTCGAGCTGCTCATCGGTCATGTCGACGCCGATCACCCGCCCCGAGGGGCCGACGAGCTGCGCCGCGATGAAGCAGTCGATGCCTGCGCCGCAGCCCAGATCGAGCACCGTGCGGCCCTCCAGCGCCAGCGGGATCGGGCTGCCGCAGCCGTAGCGGCGCTCCTTGACCTCGTCGGTGATGGGGCGCAGCAGCGCCAGATCGTACTCGGCGACGCAGCACGCGTCGAAGTTGAGGTCTTCGGTCTTCTGGACCGTCTTGCCGTAGAACTCGGAGAGGAACTCAGTCATGAAGGTCACCTGCTTGCGTCGCGCGGCGGTCTGAGAAGCCGTTGAGAAAGTAGATGCCGATGGATCCGACGTAGATTCTGGTTCCAGGCGGCGTTTGATGTGAGGGAGTGGGCCCAGAGGGCCATGACCGAGCAGAAAACCCGCATGGAGCCAACCCCGTCTGCATCTCGGTTGAGCCCGCAGGGCAGGGGGTTCTGTGAGCGATAGCGAGTCTGGGGTGGGTTGAGCCCGCAGGGCAGGGAGCTCCCTGAGCGCCAGCTCGGGGAGGGCCC